>ERZ772977.296-NODE-296-length-37851-cov-75.628294_pt1 | contig 37851 bp, 36 predicted proteins | sample MGYA00511131_ERZ772977 | MGnify/ENA primary metagenome ERZ772977 (study PRJEB29015, sample SAMEA2737935) | human oral metagenome | biome: human oral; feature: human-associated habitat; material: dental | place: China | collected 2151 ...
CGCTACTCGAACAGGTGTCATGCTCTATATAGTCTTGAGAGCTTTCACCATGAAACACTATCAAGGATAACGTAAATAATCATTTTTAAACGTCTAAATTACTTTATTCTTAAAGTGTATATAATTTAAATACTGCTTTAAGGAATGAGATATGTGCTTTTTTGAAAAGCTCCTTTCAAAAACTTGTAAAATTACTCACAATTTATCAAGTTTAGTTCCTACTGATTTTGAGTTTTCAAAAGTAAAAGAATCAAAACCAACCACCATTACGGTAATGACTAAGTACAACTGTCCTATGGGTATTGTTGTGACCAAAAGAGTTTACTTAATGGAAAGAAAACATGTGGGCTTTTTTAGAAAAAAGAAAAAGACATTTGTTATCTATCAGGTTACGGGAATTGTACCAGAATGCTTTCCAGATAGAATGAGTAAAGTCATGAACTCTACATTGCAGATTCCTTCTCTGCTTTCTAGATTCTATAGCGAAGAAAAACAGATTAACGCAGTAGTATCTGCTTTTCTCGATATTAAAATGACCAACATTCTAAAAGAAAATCAGAAATAATGATACACTCTACTCCTTTTTTGGAGTAGAGTGTATTCTTTTATGTTTAGTATCCTAACCAATAATTAATATTGCTAATATCGTTACTAGGTTGGTAAACCGTATCAAAGTAATCATTTCGATTACCCATGAAAGGATGATTCAAAGAGACATCAGACATAGACCTTAATCCTTCCACAACATCATTTAGCATATCGGGAGAAGATTTTAAGGCATTAATTCTGCGAGTTTCTTTCAAATCGTCAATCATACCGGATACAGACATCGCTAACTGAGAACGAGATTCAGGTGTTAACCTAGATTCCATTAGTCTAATGGTTTTTTCTAGTTTAGCAAATTCGAAATGATCTTCAGTATTGGACAATTCTTCGTACATAACGGATATCTTATCCTTCAGAGCTTCTTGTTCTCTCATCTTCATTAATTTCTCTGGATCAATTTCTTCACCAGCAGAAACGACATTAGATAAGAATCTTCCACGGTTGATATTGTAGTAGCCTACATTTCGACCATTGAAGACAAACCAACAAGCCAATAACCAAGAGATTACTTGGTCATCGTGATCTTCTTTATCTGAACCATGGTCAATTCGTCCATCGATGATCACCAATCCTAGTAATTCCCGAATCAGTTTCTTATCTTTAACTTTATCAGCAATGATATCAATAGCCCGATAGAAAGTTTCACCATACAAGTTATAACGAGAGTATCGACCTTTACCTGAAGTACTGTAACCAAAAGTATTACGATACATATTCGCCACAGAAGCAGGATTCGGATGAGCATCCATGTTCATGAACGTTCTTTGATTCTCATCTTTTTCATGAACAATTGTATTGAAAATTTGTTTAAATGGATTAATACCATGGGCAGGTAAAGTCTCAATTAAGAAATCAATAATACCTTGAGCAGAAGATCGATTCTCTGGCACCAGTAATAATTTAGGGAATCGAATAATCAAATCACACAGCCATTGAGAATACTGGAAGAGATTGACTTTATTGATACTCGCGGTGCCAATAATATTCAAATCCAAAGCATTCACAAAGGTTAATGAGCAGGCATCTTTACCAATAGCTGAAGAAGAGTCCAAACCCACAATAACCGGACAATGATTGAATAAGTCAGAAAGTTCATGTTGGTCAACATACCAGTTAATGACGATACCGAACTTACCAATGTCTCTGAATAGAGGATCGGTTTCACTGTTCTTAATCATCTGTGCTTGTTCTACAGTAAACGGAGAAGACTCTGTACCTGAGGTCCATACGTTATAATAGTCACGTAGAGCATCTTCACCCGTTACTTTGTTTCGAGACATGTTCTCAATCAACCATTCGTCAGTATAACCTAATTGACGATGGGAGAACGTACCTTGTACTTGGAATAAACCAAAGGTTTTAGCCAAAGAATCAGAAGGATTAGAATCAGCTCTTACTCTCTTTTCAAATTCTTCAGCATTAAACGAATCGTAATACTTCTCATCAAACTGAGCGGATTCATTCCAGACCTCGTAAGCCCAGCGACCATGAGGCGTATCTTTCTTACCTGCTGTAGTGGTGAAGATAGATGCCGTTTCTTTACCTTGGGCTAAAGCATTCATCCTCGCCGCGTCCATCGCCGAACCCATAGACGGAATGGTAATGTAATTCAATTTACAGAAAGCCACCTCATCACACTGACGTACTTCTACGGTATTACCACGACCTTTCTTATATGCCGCGTCTTCAGACTCTTGAGCAATAATGGTATTATAGTAATTATTATTACTTAATACCGTAATACCTTCGGAGTTATTACTGTCTTTACGGGTTAAAGGATTTAAGTAAGCCGGTAAAGTAGCAATCAGTGTTCTTAAGCGAATCACGTTCAACATACGCAACTGAGAGTCTTTTGTATACAGTAGTAATTTCAGGCTCTTACGGAAACAGAGCAAATACATCATGATAATATCGGTAGAGTAAGACTTACCCGTTTGACGTGGTTGGATTAAGAAGTATTGGCAATGGTTAAAGAAACACCAGAATAAAGAGATGTTCGCTCTATTTGCTCTAAAGAACATTCTGTTATCACTTGTAGAGTCTGGTGTCTGTGCAATTTCTCTAAAGAAATACCAAGGATTTACCGCAATCTCATTGGCAATCTTAACAATTATTTGGGGAGATAAATTATCCGCAAAAGGATCGACATGTTCCAAGTCAGGATCGTGCAAAGCCAAATGGAAATAATAATTTTTTAATCCCATCTTTTTAAAGACGTTTGCCAGATCAATGAACGACTGATTCTTGGTACTGGTGTGTACGATCGCTCCGAGATTTTCTTTTTTGTCCCAGTCCTTGAGATATAGGATCATGGTTGTTCACTCGCTTTATAAATTATTTCAAATCCATACTATTAACATGAATTAATCGCACAATCTTGCGATTTAACACATATATTTAAAGAGACTGGACTAATCCAATCTCTCTATTCTAACTTATTTTTTTATACTATATTAGCTAATTTTAAAAGGAAAATTAATCATGGACAAATCAACACTGAAAGAGTTTTACTCTAGCGTTATCAGTAGTCCCCTGTTTCAAGGTAAGGAAACAGTATCCTTACTAGATCTCTTATTGGAAGATAAAGAGATCATTTCCAAAACCATTAAGCATATAGCAGGTAGCTCATATGCATTAATGCACTCTAATGCAATCAACGCTATTCAAGAAGGATTCCATGAATGGGTAGGAAAACTGACGAATGAAGATTTGTTTAAACAAATCAAGTTCCCAGTGGAAATCAAACATGATCCTATTGTAGATGTAACCAACCCAATCTTGGATCTGAGTGTATCATCACTAGACGAAATCTGTTTGGTTTACCATGTCTCCCTGATCTTCTTGTTAGAGTACTATCTGCAAAACTTTGCCGATAAGAAATGGCAAACAGAACGCATCATTGGTGAAGTATCTCGATACCTCACTAACTCAATCTACTTCTACATCAATCTCTGTGCCGACCACGCTGCTTACATCGGAGATTTCTTAGTAGAGGAATCGCACTTAATCGTACTGGTTGTCATGATTAAGTTCTATCGTAATCTGGATAAAGAATACGTAGTCGGTATTCTGGAATACTTGACTTATCTTTATTTAGAAAATGAAGGTGAATTCTCCGAAGAAGTCATCGATGAACTGTACGACTATGTTAATCGTAATTTCAAAAACGTAGATTTAAATAAAGTATTCCAATTGAATGCAGTACTTTGCTTAGTCAATGTTTTTGATATTGTCGAATACTTCTTGGAATTATTTGTCAATTCTGAAGGTTTCGACATCTTCCCGAAAGAGGGATATTCTCCCTCTGAACTCCAAGTGACCATTTCCAACTGGAACATGATCTAATATTTTATTCTAACTTTTATTAAAGGAAATTCAAAATGAAAACGAAACAACTCGATATTGCTCGTGAAGAAGCTAACGAAGTATTAGGAGGATTGGTTAAACAATTCCTCCGCAACGTACATTATCATCTTTCACATGTTGGTCAAGAAGAAAACAAAGAGAAGTTCACTTATCGAACCATGGAGATTGCTAAGATGCTTTACTTCTACATGGATACCATCGCCGAATTCTTGCATCTCCAAAACTACGTAGTGGATCTGGGTGATTCAGACATCATTCGCATCGAACTGGGTTCTAAGAAACCCACTGTAGAACGCGTACAAGAAATTTTGAATTTGTTCGAGGTTTAATAATGGGTAACAATGAACACGATCCAAAACCGGAAGAGTTAAAAGAAGACGAAGAAATCGTTCCTCTGATTGTAGGTCCTGTAGGTAAAGTACCAGTAAAGTACATTCTGGATTACAGTAAAGCTGGACAAACTCAAGAAGAGCGAGAAGAGTATATCAATCTACTCGTTCAATTGGGGATTAATATCTGTGCCCAGGCATTAGATTATGGCGATCCTTATGTAGTCTCTTCCATTCCGGAACTGGAAGCCATCGATATAGAAACGGGTGAAGTCGATCCTTACGAATACGTTAAGCCAAAACTGGTTACTATTAATCAGAAAGTAGCTTATACCATATTCTATCACAAGAACTTACCCAAGTCTATTGTGGACGATCTGGCTGATAACCTTTTCCAGAACAATAAAAACTATAGTATTAAAGACTTCGATGTCGTAACCACTATGGTTTGTTTCGATGATTCTACGATGACTGAATTTGTTTACCACACCGAAGTTGCTAAATTTCCGATTAGCTGCTTCCATTTCGACGATGTAATTTTACATCTGAAAGATAACGAGAATCCAAAAGAAAAACGAGTAATGTGTCTTCGTATTCTTTATCTTCCTGATCAAAAAAGTAAAGGTGAAGAATTCGATTCTACAGCTTCGTTTATCGTTATGCCGACTGATGAAACTAAGAAATACCTCCAAGAGGAATTAGCTCGTCTGAAGCTTGATTTATCACCAGAAGCTTTAGCTTACGTGAACACGACTAAAGGCGCGGTAACCAAACCTCATGCAAATTGTTTCGATGTAGTTCAATTCCACAAGCTGGCTAAAGTCAGTTTGAATGCACTGGCACAAGCAGTCAACAAAAACATCATGCAATAAAGAAATACTCCTCTACCCGTAATAGGTAGAGGAGTATTTCTTTTTTTGCTTTAAGCTTTAGTCATGACGAAAGTAGCAAAGACTGCTAATCGATCCGTACTTTCCATGAGACTAAATAAATCACCACACTTCAGTTGAACTTCATCCATTTTGACCTCAGCAGGTACTAAGATTACCAGGTTAACAAAGTAGCCTTCTACAATTAATTGTCTGACTTTCTCAATGTGCTTATTGGTTAAAGTCTCGTATTGAATTGTCCAGATAAAAGGATGAGAATTGCCTTTAATCAGACCAGCAATCTCACTTGTAATATCGTATAATCCTAAACCACCTTCTACATGCTCGACACTTAAGTGCCCATCACGCATAGCAGGAATAGAATCATCGGCACCTGTGATAACATCATTGCGACCGATAGTATAACTCTTCGTTGGATCATTTTTATCTCCCATGTCTCGACCCATTGATTCCACCATGTGTTCTTGATCCATTCCGTCTTTACGGAAGATCTCATTCAAACGACAAGCAATTTGAGTGGCAAAGTCACCCATGATCGGAACAAGTTCGTCATCCTGAAATCGTCTAGGTAAAATCGCAGACTCAGTACTGAGCTGTGGTTTAAATGAATAAACCGGTACCACTGTAAAACTCATGTTCAGTATTCTTTCTTTTTAATTAAATCAAGTTACCCATGGTCAAACGCCAGAGTCTCCAGTTTTGATCTTCATCTGCTTGCCATAGAATACGAGAAGCATCACGTTTCTTCTCTTGGTATAGTTCTTCAGCATCGGCATAGGTATCCAGCCATTCACTAAAAGCAGACAATTCTGCACCACCATCTAATACCGCTCTATTTACTCGAATCTTTAATTTCTTATAGATGTAAGCTTTACAAGCCAGAAGACTTAATTCTTTTACATAGGCAATCGCCGTACGATCGATCGTATTCAATTTAGAATCATGTTCAACCAACACATCAATCGTACAGTTTGTATTTAAGTAAGGTGCTCTCTTGATGATAAAAGAATTAGGCGAAATAACTTCGGTCTTCTCTAGATAGTTAGGCGGAATAGAACTATTCCCCGCTGCCATTTTTGCACCAGCAGCCATCACAGAAGAAACACCGGCGGCTAAGCCATCTGAACCAAAGAAAGAGTTATTATAGATGTTAACGGTATTGACCCCTAATACAGACAGGATCTTTCTATTCTGTAAGATATTAGGCGGAATCACAACTACATAATCCGAAACATTGACTCGTTCAATCTGACAAGATTCTAAAGGGATCGTAACCTGATGAGCATATTCCAAGGATAAATCAGGAATCACTCGCTTCTCAAATATTTCCGTAATAATGCGAGCATCTGCACTAGCAGGACGATAGTAATCTTGCCTATAAGGTGTGACAAATGCCTCCTCAATGAGTTCTTCTGGAATCACTTGATGAATTTCGGCTAGACACATATTCACGGTAGACATAAGTCCATCCTTTCATTCGTATTTAATAAATAGTATAAGCTATAATTTTCATACGAATAATCTAATTAGTTATATAAATATATTATTATATTGAGCAAAATAAAGCTCTATAATATTCGAAAGGAATTTATTGATGCAAATTGTAAACTTATTTGGTGTAGGTGGTGCAGGTATTGACTGTGTGAAAACTATTTTGGAAGATCATGTCAAACAAGACGATACTCAACTGGCACAACTGAATGTGATTCTGGTAGATACTTCCGTTTCCAACTACAAACGAAACGAAGACTTCTTCAAGAAACATGGAATTGGTTTAACTCTGATTCCTGATCTTGATGGCAATGGTCAAGTACGTAAATCCAATATTGATAAAATCATGCCACACACCGCAGGTATTATTAATAACCACACTACCGATGAAGACATCTTGAATATAATCATTCACTCTGCTTCAGGTGGTTCTGGCTCGGTGATTTCAGTACTTCTGATGAAAGATCTGATGACTGAAAACCGCAATGTTCTTTCCATGGTCATTGGTGATTCGACTACACGCAATTATGCCTATAATACCCAAGCTACATTACGTAGCTACGAGTCTATTGCCCGTCAGGCTAAGAAACCAGCCGTTATTAAGTATTTCCAGAATTATGCGAAATCAGCAGTATCACCTAAACTGACTCCTCAAGAAGTCAATAAGAAAGTCTCTCAGGCGGTACTGGATCTTCGTATCTTGACTTCAGGTAATGTCCATGGTATTGATTCTGCCGACATCACTAACTTTTTAGATTACACTAAAGTCTCTTCAGTACCCGCATCTTTATCTTTATTAAATAACATCGTTACTCCGGTTGATTCAGACAGTCGTGAATTAGAACGAGTATTGAAAACCGATTTGGATGATATTCAGCCCATTTCGGTGATTACCATCAATACAACAGACAATACCGAACATCAAGAAATCAAATGTACTTATCGTGTAGAAGGTAAGTTTGATTATTATTCTAAAGAGAAATCTTTGTTCAATGTACACTTCGCAATTCACGACAGTTATTTAATGGCTAAAGTGATTAATGACTTGACTAAGAGCATCGAAGAATTTGATAAGAAAGAAAATGTTCGGGTTCGTACGACAATTAATGTCGATGATAGCGACAACGAATCTGGATTGGTGTTCTAACCCATCTAGAATGCACTAGGAATGAAAAACTCATGAAGATCTATACCTACCCCTTACCAGGGTAGGTATAGTCTTTCTATGTGTATTTTTTACAGATTTTGTGAATTTATGACAAATAATCCAAAATAATCTAACTATATAGGAAATTAACATGGATCAAACTTTTTTCACTTTAGATATTGATAAGGCGATTCAAGATGTATTCCAATATGGACATCAGTTACTCGAAAACCCTATTGGTTCAGTAACGGAGAAAACCTCGCAAGAACTCCTAGGTGAATACATTACCAGTCATCGATTTACTTTATCGAGTTTTAACTGGATTTATAATCTAGGGATTAACAAAATATACGAAGAAGAATTCGAACGAAGTGGGTTTAAAAGAGATGTTTGGTCTTGGTATGCTGGATTGAATATTATTTTAACCTACTGGCTAGAAAGAATGGGTTGTTGGGTGATTATCAACAAACAATACCAAATCATCGATACTGTCAGTCTACTATTGAATTTCGATAAGAATCTAACGGGACACACAGAAGTCGGTAAAGATATTTCTATGTTAGTATCAGCAATAGAGAGCGGACACGTAGAGAACTTCTTTTCTAAAACCATTTCTGCATTAGAGAAAGCTTATCAAGAAGACATTCAATATTGCCCATTCATTCAGGATAAGAATGTCAATAATGAAGGAGTAAAACTCCCTATTACTTTTGTTATCGACCCATTCTATTTAACGATTACTTTTATACACTAAGGCTACATCATGAAAAACGAAGAAATTATTAGCTTAAACGTACGTGAAATATTAGAAGACGTAGAGCAGCAATTAGTGAAAATAGGAATCTATTCTAAACCTGTATTTGAAACAGAAGATTTTGGATTTTACGCTAAGTCAACTTATCAAGAAATCATTGTTCCAGGTAATACTTATTTAGTAGAAGACATTGATGGAGCTTGTGCTGAATTGATTTATAAGAATTCCATTAAAATGTTCAATACTTTTAGATCAAAACAGGTCAAGGACATTAAAACAAAAAATGTTGTTTATACTCCGTTCAGCAGTACGGTATTTGCTCGAATTTGCCATGCCGAAACATTAGCATTGGTTAAAGAAGTCGTTGACTATGTATTAAGACGAGATCTACCTAAACGTTTTGGAGGAGTAGAGTTTTTCCGAATGCACGATGCTATCGAAGAAATCGTTAGTACAGTGTTTCCTTTACAGTATCGAGTATTGATACAAGATGGATTAGAAAGAAAAGATTTCAGTACGAATCCTTTATTTGTACTGGTATACAATCTTTTAAAATTGATCGAAGACATTGTCATTGCTTCTAAACTCAATAAACAAGATGTTTACGTGTCTTCTTTTACAAACGGATTCATCTATATAAAAAGTTTAGGAGACTACAGAATAATTGAATGGGAAATGATGCAACAACTCGCCTGTGAAGCAGAAGAAGCCGAAACAGGCAGAGCGTGTAATGAAGTCGATCTCGTTCATGTTCTTTTAGATGTATCGGATATATACGTAGAAAGAATAATAGAAAGCAAGCGACAAATGGCCGAAGGGGTATTATGTTCCAAATTGACGCTGTAAAATTTATTTTCAGAAAGTAGTATTAAGTATGGAAAATACAATCTATCATTCAGGAAATAGATATTCTGTTACGTATTTAGCCGACATCTGTCTAATCGACATTTATGTATATTTCCAAGAGGAGCTTCTCAAGAAGAAGTTATCCTCTTGGGATTTCCGTACTTGTGGATACGAAAGTGTACATCACTTTTTTTTAGTACATTTACCCGAGCTATACGACGAATATGTAAATCCTGATAAAAATTCAGACAAATATGTTCAGTTCGTGGAAACCATAACAAATATAGGACTGGATATTCAAGTAGCAGATACCATCCTAAAGTACTTAGATACTTTAGTAAATGAAGTTTTAGATAAAGCAAAAGCAGCAAATAAAGAATGTGTTTATATTCAAGTGCAAGAAGACATTGACTATCTGCCAGTAGCCTCTGTTTATTGCTTAAGATACCAAAATAATATTGGAGTAGACACATATGTCCCTAGGCAAGAAAACCGTCCTTAGCGTTAACATCCCCAGTCAATTGGGTCTCGCTATTGACTTAATTTACAAAATGACAAATTACCACATTGATGTTCATCAATTAGTGGATTTCATTTCAAGGAATCGACCCTATAACAATATCGACTACGATGCGAAGGCCAGTACCGATGCAATTCTCTTATCTGATATTTTCGTAGAGAACATAGAACATTATCAGAATACCCCGATGGGTATTCAACTATACGATACACTTTATCAGGTCATCCAAGCATATTATCGTTTTATTAGTGATAAAGGCATGTATCTGTCGACACAGAATAACTATATCTTATTCACTAAGGAAACTTTGTATCTGGACAATTCCGTATGAATTTAACTGGTTTAAGATTAAAAGATGATCCTGAGTTTGTTCTAAAAACGTTTTATTTTGACTTACCTGAAAAGTACTATATTTCAGATGGGAATTTCGTCTTTGAAATTATGAACGAAATGAAACGTACATTTAGTTTCAGTGTGAATCAGTTCCATTTGTATATAATGGAAATTGACAGAGTACTAAGAAAGAAAGATCATCTTTTTCAGATACAGAATACAGAAGATTTCTTTAACGAGTTTTCTTTTTTAAACATCTATCCTGAAATCACTTTAGGTGTTGAGGTAGAAAATCGTTTAATTGAATTGGCTTATCGTCTATATTGCTCAGTACTCTCAATCATGATGACAAATAAGTTATATCTACCACAACCTGTGTTACAAGTAGATGAACGCTACAAAGTTAATTGTTATCACATTGGTGGATATGATAACTTTAGCATTATTCTTTATAAGACGAACCCATGGAGTCCTATCTAAAATGGCTGTAAATCGACAACTTCAAATAGGTAAGGTCTATTCTTTTGATACTTATGCACCTGAAGTACTGGGTACACGTATCGTAAATGCCAAATGCTTGGCAGTATTGGATGCACAAAACGCAATTTCCAATGGCGTGGATATCGAAGCACTGCACGAGCAGATGCGACCACACTTACCAGTAGGGTATAACAATGATCCTGCTACCATGATTTATGTAAAACTAGTAAACTCATCAGGACTAGAAACTATATATTCCATGGATTGGATTAATTTAGAAACTTTGAAAGAAACCAGAGCAGATCGTATTGTCGCAACAATAGATGGTGTATCGATTGAAGACATCGAAATCATTCGTCGTGCTCTTTCTATTCAAGGTTATACTAATTTTAATTTGGTCTTAACAGAGAGCTAATTCTCCCTTTAGTACTCTATATATGACCAAGAAAACACTTAGTACTTATTCTTTTGTCTTTCATCGCGGTCAGTTTTCTGAGAGATACACACACTCCCCAATTTCAGAATCAACTGACCACCGTTTACACTGGATGTATAGAAAAAGAGTGTTTTATTTATAGTCATTCTTATTGAATGCGGTATAGATAGTATTCAGTTCACAACCTCTGAAACCATCTCTATAAATATAATATTAGGGTGCCAAATTTAAATACCCAGTAAGGCTAGATAGTGGAAATACCGAAGTCTGCAAACCCAACCGAAACCCCTGCTTCCATTTAAGGAAGCAGGGGGAGTAAGTTTATATGTTTTTGTATGAGATTTAAGATCTTAATTTTATATTTTCTTTTTGATCAAAAGGATTAAGTCAAATGGCTGAAAAACCTAAAAAAGGACAAGGCGAAAAAGCCGAAGAGCAATTTGTAAAAGTACCTAAAAAAGCTTATGAAGGTGGTGAAGTAGTATACTGGTTGCAAGGAGAAGTTTCTAAAGATGATTCTCCTCTCATCCGTAATGCCAAACGAGTATTTAACGAACAAACCATTCCTTATGTAGAGAATGATTCTACTACTGTAGCGAATATTAAATACGCTATGTTGCAAGGTGCTGCTGCTCCTAAGCAACGTCGTATCGATGATGGTGCTCACCCCGCTGTTGAGACAGAAGGTGCTGGTCGTTTCGTACCGCCAGTAGCGACACCTACTTCAGAAGGTAACGAAGGTGAACGAGCAAATACACCTGAACGCACCCCATCAGGTCGTCCTGCTGCCGCTACATTAGAAACAGGTACTCCTGGTTCAGAAGTAGCTCCTCCTCCTCAATAATTGATTTACACTCTACTCCTGTCAGGAGTAGAGTGTAAATTTATCTATGTATTCATTATTCTTTGAAAGTTTTAAACTAGGAAGATACGATGAGTACACCTGCATTTGTCCGTAATGATATATCTGGTATTAATGTTAAGAATTACGATTTAAAAGAAAATGTATTTGTATTACAAGCAAACGAATATACTCGAAAACTAAATCCGATAGGAGATTACGTAGAACAACAGGCTAAATTCTTATCAGTAATGGAATCCATTCCTTTTGAAGAAGCCAAAGAATTTATTGCAACCAATATTAAACCCGATGGTTTATTTCCCATTAAGAATCCTAAGATAAAATGCGTTCGTAAGGATGAAAATGGAGATAGATACGAAGATGATACTTCTACTCTACTTCAGTATCTAAAAGAAACCTTTATCGGTGAAGAGATTATGGCTGCTACGTTTACGACATTTATGCCGCATAAACGTAAAATGTCTTATATCTCTCAATACGTAGAAGAGGCATTTCCTAAACGTAAAGCGTTAAAGAAACGCCAGTTCCAAATGAAACAGATGGGTAATGCAGTAGGTGAAGCCTTTGCCAATAATGGACAGAATAATATTAAACGTTCCATTAACTCTATTTCAGGTGCTTCTTCTTTACCTTCTACACCTATCTATTGCATATCCATGCATCCGGTATTGACTTCTAATTGTCGGATGACTTCTGGATATGCAAATGCCAATAATGAAAAACTCCTAGGTGGAAATCGACATTATCATTCTGCCGATGTGACGATTAATAACCTAGTGGCATTAACTACCAATATTGACTTAGAAGCAGTAAAAGCAGTATTGGATAAATACAATCTCTATGTACCCAATACAGAAGAGCTATTTGAGTATATCTTAGAATGTACGCGTAACTATTGGAGATGGCCTGAAAAAGAACAACTCATTAAAGAATTTATCTTTAAATGTAGTCGTGAAGAAAGAGCATGTATTGCTTATATTTACGATTTACATGCGATGAAGAAATTCAATGAAGAGTTTATGTGCGAATTCATTGGTAAGCTTTCTGAGAAAGTAGAAAGAATACCAGGGTTAGAATTAGAAGAAGCAGGACAGATTTTCAATAGTGCTTTAGATGAAATTAAGATTCATGCCATCCAAGTCCATTCGAATAAAGTTATCGGTGAACGTGAATCAGAATACGTGAAAACAGAAACCGTATTGGATATGGCTTCACAAGTCATCAATACTTATCATGTCTTCCAAGAGTATAAGGATTACATTCAAACATTCTTACGCTCTCGTCACTTACCTTCTTCATTAGCAATGCTTCCTGCAATCTTACGTAAAGTCGTATTGATGTCGGATACTGACTCTTCTATCTTTACGACAGAAGCATGGACGAAATGGTATGCAAATAAGTCTAGAGGTTATAAAGACAAACAACTCTCTACAGGTGTGTATTCAGCTATGGTGATGTTGTCTTCATTAACTCTAAAACACTTACTGGCCACCATGTCTGCAAACCTAGGTGTACCTGAAAAGTATATCTGGGGTATCGCGATGAAGAATGAATTTAACTTTGTGATTTTCGTGAACTTAAATCGTACGAAACACTATATCGCTACGATTGCGATTCAAGAAGGCAATGTGTATTCAGAATTGGATATTGAGAAGAAAGGTGTCCACATGAGGAACTCGAATAGTCCTCAAGACATCATTAAACATGCCGAAGAGATTATGGAAAGATTGTACAATTTCCATAGTGATGAGAAAATCAGAGTACTTGATATCTTAAAAGAAGTCGCCGATGCTGAAAGAAGAATCATTCACTCTTTAGAAAGAGGGGAACCGATCTATTATCGTTCCACCCAGATTAAAGAGAAAGATTCTTATAAGAAAGAAGAAGACCAATCTCCTTTTGCCAATTATAAGTTCTGGAATGAAACCTTTGGTAAGTATTATGGCATGACCGACCCACCACCTTATTCTTCATTTAACGTGAAGTTAGATATCGCGAATAAAACCGATATGGAAAATTGGTTAAGCTCTTTTGTTAATCAAGAATTAGCTAATGATATTCGTGAGAACATGAAGAAAAGGAAGAAAGACTACCTAGGTACGATTAATATTCCTTACGGGGTATTTACTTCTCAACCGATTCCAGCTGAGATTATTCCTGTGGTGGCCAAACGTGACATTGTGATTAACTTGTGTGCCCCTTATTACATTGCCCTAGAAGCTGTCGGATTTTTCTTCTTTGATAAATTCAACAGTAAACTCATCTCTGACTATTACTAAAGGAAATTAAAATGAGTGAAATCATTTCTTTAAATGAAGAAAAACTGGAATCTCTAGTAGAACGCATCTACTATCATCGTGTGCCTGATACAACGGTAACCATTTGTGCGATTACGTTAAAAAATGGCTTTACTGTAGTAGGTGAATCAGCTTGTATTGATCCTGACAACTTTAACCACAGTATTGGTGAACAAGTCGCTTATAACAATGCTTTTGAGAAACTCTGGCAACTGGAAGGTTATCGGATTAAATCTCAATTAGCAGAACAAGCATAAAAAGTATTACTCCTCTATCCTTAATTGGATAGAGGAGCTATTTGTAATTATATTTAAAAATATATTATTAATGTGTTATAACTAATTTTATAAAGGAAACTACTATGGAAAAGAAATACCCAGAAAAAGATCGTCTTGGAAATCCTTCTTATTTTCTCCACATTTCGCCAGATAAATTTATTATGGAATTCAAACCCCGTATTCCTTCTCGTACAGATTTACTTGGTGAAGAAAAAGAGATTAAGCGAATATGCGTGGCCGAATCATTGGTAGATTGTTTATTATCCATGCCTTCATTAGCGGATTATTTACAATATAAATACAGTTTAGAAGAGGATGAAGTGTTTGATGGTAGATTATATATTTACGCAATATACGCACCATGGGCTTATATCCCGACAGAAGAACAAGGTGTTATGGATGCCAAGTTTACCAAAGAACTATGGTTGACTGAGAAAGATAGTTATCCAACTAACATAATTGGAGAGATTGCTCTGGATAAGTATACAGAAACCAATAAAGGAATAGCTATTGATGAGAATGGTAAAAGAGTCCTCTTGAAAGAGTGAACTTATAAGTATTTAGTTAAAGTACGTAGTGATATAAAAGTCAGTACTAAAACTAATAAAATTTTACGTTCTAATCACGCATATAGTAATGCTGGATATTACCAAGTCAAAGTAAAGACGACTGGTAAAAACTATAGAACTTTAGAAATTCTTAAAGATTCCCAATATCAAGAACAAGTCGAAGTGAAAAGAATCAGTCGCGCTAAATTTGATGACTTAGTAGAGTCGTTTGAGATATAAAAAGTATTACTCCTCTATCCAATTAAGGATAGAGGAGCTACTTATTTTTTTTTACAAATTAAACAACCATTCAACTTCTTTTTCAAACAGAGGTTTTAAATCTGCAATTCTATAATCGTCAAATACTTTACCTCCTTTTAAACTTAAGAGTTCGTATTTGAATCGATTAATATAACCACGGTTAACATACATGTAAGGTTGAGCAGGAGTATTTAGGCAATGTTTCAAGAAACGAGACATGGCTAATACATAAACCCACTTATTCTGTCTATTTAAAAGAATAGGAGGATTATCCATAAAGGTTATTGCTCTTACATCGCCAATCCCATGGATGTTCTGGCAAATCTTAGCAATGTTATAGTTACCATTTCTAGCACGAGAGAAGATGTCTTTAATATCCGCATCCATTTCGTGAGAAGAAGTATTAACATAGAACGAAGTGCCTACATAATCAATCGTAGGAGAAATACTGTCATCGGTTAACATACAGTTCTTATTAATAATCACTTGGTTCAAATGAGAAGGTAACATATTGGGCAATACAACCATACCTAAGAAATAACCAATATTGGGAATCTTGTGCTCAGGATTCACCACTTTAATACGACGATGATGAATACGCCAAGCTAGGTATTGCATGACTAATAAATTAATATCAATCTGTATAATGGCAAAGCCTGGTTTATCGACATAGTTTTTAATTGTCATTAAGTTATAAGAGACGTGGGTTTGGTCATGGCGTAGTACAATCACAGGACTTAATTCTTGCCACTCTCTTTTAACATATTCCCAATCCCAGTTATTCTCTACGATGGTAATCACTTCGGTTGTATTCGGACCATAGAAGTTTCCATAGTGTAATTTCCCCACGCTTCGATAAGAAGTAAAACCTAAAGCATTGGCTTTCACAAAAGCCGTATTATAAACGTATTGTTCTACGTATTCGTCGGGAATATTTTCTCCAATATCCAGATGGTGTAAAATTCGATAAAGGATATGTTGACCAGCTACGTAGTAATAGTTGTTACGATACCAATTAATGGCTCTTTTTAATCTGTTATCGATCACTCGGTTAGCATAAGCCAAATGCCAAGTTTCTTCCTTACGTATCTGGTTCGTGATTCCAACAATATTAAACATTAGCTGAACTCTTCTTGATATAATAAAATTTTTTAAGTAATAGACGGTCATATGAAGATTTATTGACACTACTGGTGATTAACAAATATTTAGTAAATAAATAAAATCTTCAGCTTACTACCTATATATGAAAGAATACAATGCTGATCCGAAAGGGTTAGCATAGGGAGATATATTATCTCTTTTTGTAAAGACGAACATTTTAGTATTAGTGTTTAGTTAATTTAAAAAATATTGAACTCTATACTATTAATGTGTAATAGGGAACAGAATATAATTCAATCAATCTTTATATTCTAACTATTACAGTTAACGTTAATTGTAAACAACCCTTTTAAAGGAAAAGAAAATGCCTATCGATTTCAACGATAAACAAAACCAACAAACTGGTTTCTTGGGAAACGCGAAACCCTTCACTTTCTCTGGTAACCGTGGTGTTGCTGGTTTTAATGTCATTAACGGCTCTCTGATGAGCTTTGAGAAAACGCTAAAAGAAGTACTGGAAGCACGCGTTAGCGTTAATGAAATAGACATCGGTATCATCCCGATGGACCACAACAACCATTCACAACTCCCAGTCGATGTAATGTTGATCACCGCTCGTCGAAAAGGTGAACACGGCGATAAAAACCTGCGTGGTGTGTACGCAGTAGCTGTTTGCAAATCTACTGATACCCTGAAAGAACAGGTTGTTGACCTGGGTGCTCGTAAGTTCAGCATCGACATCTTGCCGAGCCAAATCTTTAACTCCAATGAACTGGTGAATTTGTTTGTTTCTGTAGCTAAAGACAAATTCAAAGAAGATGCCGTATACTGCGGTGGTTCTACTTTGTTCACTGATGAGATTGATCTGAAAGATCAAGGTGTCGTACTGAACAACCTGATCGAATACTTGATGGCTTGTGTTACTCAAGCAGAGTTTGAGAAAAACCGGCGTAACCGCCAACTCATCGACATGAACTTTGCCGCCCACAAGTCAACTGAAATCTTGACTTGCGAACGTAAACTGAATAACGCGCCTGTATTCGACCATGCTGGTCAACCAATCCGCGCTGACTTCATCCACACCATTACTTCTCGCGATGAATCTCAAAATACCGGCTCTTTCTTGGATGGTGCCAATATTGCTCGCGAAGTATCTCGCTTGACTGGTTATATCGATTTGCTGCCGGTATCTCCAAATATCGCTGGCATGGCTAGTGCCATGAATCCATGGGGTTCTACCGGATACAGCGCTGCTCAAGTAACTGGTCAGCAGGCTCCTTTGGAAGCCACTCGCACATACGTGACCAATGTGGTATTCACTTCTATTAACCCATCCGACAGTCAAACCATGGGTAATATCCTCTTCGGTTTGGTTTCCGGTGTGATTGCTTCTTGGGATAATTACTGGTGGGTGATGACCGCACTGAATCCTAAACAACAGGCCCCAAATAGCCTGCATTCAGTAGCTGGCTTAGGTTACGACATCAGCCGCATGCTGCAGCTGCCTAACTTCGAACCGTTCCCAGTAGACGATCCTAAATTCGATGATGCACAATGGGTGATCAACCTGAATAAATACTTCCGTCCGGATGTAGTATTCTCTCTGGAAGTTGGCTTGGGTACTGTTGGCGAATGGAAATACAATGCCATTCTCCAAGCAGCTACCGAAACCTACGACGAAGCCATTAAGAAAGGCTCTCAAAACAGCTACCTGATCGACTTGGCTACCTTGCTGACCAACGGCGCTTTCACTGAAGAGTATAAGAAACTCGGTGGTGATGGTCGCGTAGTAACCACACTGCGTGATCGTCAAGTACTGATGGGTTCTTATTACAATAATGAACTCAAAGTGATCCGTTCATTGCAAGACTTCGACCGTCGTCTGTTGCTGAACCAAGTAAATGGTCAAGTAGAAAACATGAGCATTATCACTGACTGGACTTACGCTTCTGTAGATCCATCACTGAATACTCTGCAACGTTTGGGTATCCAACAAGATATCATCAAACGTCAAGCACCTAGTGCTAAAGTAACTGGTTATGGCGTACGCGTAGACTTTGACGCTCGCTTTATCCAAGCTTTGGTAATGGGTATGCGTACTGCCGGTTTGAATCTGCTCAACAGCAATACTGTTGCGCCGATTAATCAAGCACAATACGCTGTACACATCAACAACGCCATGGTATCTAACATCGGTGCACGACTGGGTTACCAAAATATCTCCAGCAACAAATCCGGTGCGAACATCTTCAACTATGGTCGACACTACTAATGTAGTATAGAATGTTTCCTCCTGGCTCCAAAAAGAGTCAGGAGGGGATATTTCTTATGTTTGTTTAAGTTTTATTTTTTAGAGATAGCATTATCTTTGATGATCTATTTTAATAGCAAACTAACTACATGAAGGAAGTGTAAACAAATGGGAACATACTTACAATACGTCAATAGTGATGATATTTACAATAACACAACTTGTGCTAAAATCATTGTAAATGATCTGCCTAATCGATCCCAAAAAGATAAGGCCGTAATTAATAGCTTATTGATGTTAGAAGTGGGAGAAGTATTCGATAATGTTCCACGATGTTCGTGTGGTGCGTTATCCATGAAAATGTATAAGGGTGTAAGATGTAAGAAATGTGATACCGTTGTAGAAGAGATTGTTACAAATAGTTTAGACGATAAGATTTGGGTTAGAGCACCAGAAGGTGTTCCTGCTTTAATGAATATTAAAATATGGTATCAGTTACAATCTTATTTACAACGTTCGGCATTTAAGTTTAATCTTTTACAGTGGCTAACTGATCCAGATTATAAACCCAAAATCACGAAGATGTCTGCCCCGATACGTAAATCATTACAAAAGCTTGAAGAACACGGATTAAACGTTAGAAGCTATCAATTCTTTTACGATAACTTCGATCGTTATATGGAATTCTTATTATTGAATCCAGAATTTAATACCCGTGCTGAAGAGCGAGGACCTGAACTTTACAGATTGATTAAAGAAAATCGTAAAGATGTATGGGTTCAATACGTGCAAATTCCAAATCGTGCTTTAACCATTATTGAGAAATCTAATGGTAAACAATGGGTAGATGCCTCTACGCCTAAGTTATTAAAAGCCGTGAGACGTATGGTGGGTATTGATAATGATGAAAACTTAAGAAGTAAAACTTCTGCTAAAACTAAGCAGTCACGTTCTTCTAAGTTCTTATCGGAAATGGCTGAGTATTACGGTAAAGAAATTGATCCGACTTACTTGAGTAAGAAATACGGTTTGTTCCGTAAGCATATTGACGCAACACGTTCACATTTCTCAGCACGATTCGTGGTAACGGCTATTACGGAACCGCATCGTTTTGATGAAGTATGGTTACCTTGGGTAGGTACAATGTCTTTACTTGGTCCACATATTAGTTCTAAGCTATACAAGAAAGGATATTCAGCTAGTCAAGTCATGTCGATCATGACCAAATACCAAATGGTTTATAATGAAGAAATTCATCAAATCATGATGGAATTGATCACGGAATCTCGTGCGCCTTGCGGTGAATATGGTATTCCTATTCTGTTAAACCGTAACCCTACTTTGAAGCATGGTTCGATTTTGCTATTGAGAGTAACCCGTGTAAAAACCGATCCAAGAGATATGTCGGCCTCAACATCAGGTCCTATCGCTCCGATGTACAATGGTGACTACGATGGCGACACAGAAAATTTCTTATTGCTCTTGGATAACATTACCGCACGTGCTTTACAACCATTTGAACCTAAGTATTCGGTCAATAACTTGATTGATCCTTATACGGCCGATGGTGTAACCTCATTGCCTAAACCCACAACCATGTCTATCGCTGTAGCCATGACAAAAGAAACCCAACCAGATCCAGAACAGCTTAACTTCATGAATCAATTTAAAGCTTAAGCGTTTATAAGGAAACTATTATGGCTATGTTAATCTCCGGTGGACGCGATGCAATGCGTAACCACATGTACGGAGCCATATCGCTAGATACGGCAAACTTCATTCAAAACCAAATCCAAAACTTATCCGCTCAGTATGGAGAAGTCGTAAAAGGATTTCAAGATCAATTGATGTCCAATTTTAATGCATCGGCTATGCGTTCGATTAATCTGGCTAAGAATAACTTAGACAGTACGGGCAATATGTTTGACGAAGGATTAAAACGACTCTATACTGTAGATGACTTCCGTACGGCATCTGTCAATAACCAAAATTACACCATGGCAAATCCATACTTCTTGAAAGAATTCTTATCAGGTCGTATGGAAGGATGGCAACGTGATAATCCTTATCCAGGATTAGAGGGTTCTCGTAACCCTTATTTCCAAAATACCATGAATGGCGCCATGCAGTACGGTGATGAAGATTGGTTAGATAATGAATCAGAAGACAAGTTCGTATTCTACTACAATGATGAAGTAGAAGAACTTCCAGAACTCATGATTAATGAAAGATTCATTATCAAGCAGAACTGGAATGCTTTGTACAATCTGATTTCATCACAAAACGATGATGAAGGAATTATCGATCCGACTAGCTTGGATGGTAATTACTTATAATGTGAAATAGAAAACGAGTAGACAGTAATCCTGTCTACTCTTTTTTTTTACTTTGTATTTGAAAAGACTGAACAAATGGCAATTACGAACAAAGATCCTAATGTAAAACTGGTACCTACATTAGATGGTATTGGTTGGATAGACAAAGGCGTCGATATTAAATTAGACTGGTTACTTTCTAATTTTTTTACTTCAGATGGCTCTCAATCTTCTCTCTATTACCGAATGTTTAGAACTTACCAGGTAATCAATGCGGATAATGTAAATGACATAGAAGCATTGAGATCTGGTATGGAAATTTACTTACAAAATTACTTAAGTAAATTTTTTGATTCTGTAACAGTAGAAGTATCTTTAGCTGACTTACAAGGAAATAAGAAAGATTTATTTGAACTACCTGAAGCAGCTATTGGTCTTTATGTTACCATCACGGTAACCGATAAAGAAGGTTATGTAGAAGTAGAGAAACCAATTGTGTACGAAGGTGGAGTATTTAAATATACTCTGGATAAATTTAATAAAGGTTATTAAAAATGGGTGAATTTAATATTTTAGAACAGGAGAAGAATTCTTCTTTATCAGAAGTACGTACTGTTGAAGATGCGATGAATATCTCAGTAAAAGAACACATGGAAACCATACAAGATATTCGTAAACAAATCGACGAAGAATTATCAACCATGGATGTTCATGACTATATTGATAATTACTTGGCTAGACACTGTGGATTCATTTCAGATAACGACACGTACGATGACACAACCTGGCTAGAGTTTGCTGGAGGTATCTACCGACCAGTAAATCTAACTCATCGTGGTAAAGTGGTTGCCCAAGTTCCTTCTATTTATCCTGATGGTTTTTATCATTTGGTTTCAACCGATAAAGAAACCGTTGATCCAGGTGATGATACAATAGGTAGTACGCTAGTTAAAATTAATCAGTATGCTGAAAACTACCATGAGCTAGGTACTGCTGAGCGAAAAGATTATTTTGATGCATTGGTCTCTAGAATAGAACCTGAAGTAATTGAAGCCCATAAACAAAAATGGAAAGAATTCTTTAAAACCATGGGTGTATTGGACATTGCCGATAAAATCAAAGGCGAATCCAATCATCAAGAAAATGAAGAAAAACACGTTACTCAATCTGTAAATAATGTTAGTCTTGACTTTATCTCTGACGATGAAGATTACTAACTTATTTACAAGGATAGAAAGATGTTAAGACCAATAAAGGGAAGGGTGTTTGGCGATGTACATTTTTGTCATGCTCAAACCCCTTCTGAAAAGATATTCGAAGAAGTAAGATATTACTTTCCTTACGATAAAACATCTTATTACTACGACATTACGGTACTGGATGGGGATTATTGGGATAAACTGATGCCCAATAACCATCCAGATACTTTTACGACTGAAGAATCTATTTACTATCTGCTAAAATGGCACAAAGAACACGATTGCCTTTTGATTATTGTAGATGGTACCCCATTACACGATGCTGGACAAATGGAGAAGTTTGTCCACATTAACGAAAATTCCGGCATTAATGCCGATTTATTATTTGTTAAAGATGTTGACATTAAATATATTGATAAATTTGATCTTCATGTTTTGTTTATTCCTGATCGTCCTCGTTCCTCTCCTGATGATACTTATCAGAGAGTGTTAGAATTGATGGAGGAGAAACAATTAAAGCAAATCGACATGGCGGTTATGCATGGGTGTTTCCAATATCAGTTACCAGAAATCTCGGCAGACCATAAACACATCGAAGACAATTACCTATCTATAGTTAAAGGTCCAATCTTCATTGGTCACGTACATACTCATTCTACATTTGAACGCATTATTGCACCTGGTTCATTCTCTCGTTTAAAACACGGAGAAGAAGAACCCAAAGGCATGATAGATTTTGTTATGCAACCTGATGGTACTTTTCAAGCCAAGTTTATTGAAAATGAATTAGCCACAATCTACAAGACCATTGTTATTACGGGATTATCGATTGATGATTCTTTAGATAAGATTAGAAAGATTGTCACGAACTTGCCCTTACACAGTAAAGTCAGATTAGAATGCGAACAAGGACATCCGATTACCGCAGATCGTTCTTTCATGACGTTAAAATCAGAATATACTTTTATCAGTTGGTCAATTAAAGTCGTCACCGATAAGAGTGTGATTGCTACTGATAAAGAAGTCTTTTCAGTAGAAAATGAATATGTACCTTTGATCATTAATGAAAACAACATTATTGACTTGATTGAAAGAAAAGCTACTGAACGAGGTAATCCCAGTAGTATCGTAAAACTCATTCCAGAATACTTAAAAGAAATTATTTAGGGAAATTATCATGGACTTTACCAACGAACGAGAAAGAGGAAAGATACCATTATCTATTGGTACCTCCCTGGCATTTGAATCTTTGCTAAATATCCATGATGACTTAAAACATAAAGTCGAGCCTTATCGAAATGTCGAAGTAATCTGGATTAACGTTAAAACCTTATTCCGTAATCTTTGGGGTGCGATACCGAGATTACGACATGACTTGGTTTCGGACAGTCAATTAGCAGAAGCATTGATGTTTGAAATCGAAATGATTAAAGACGTGTGTCGAAATGAATGTAATGGTGTAGAAGTCGTATTTTACACACCAAACTATTACGACTTAGAACACATCAATAGAGAAGTGCTTTTGAAACTCGACAATACCGAATTACAAAAGAACTACACTAAACGAATGTTAAATACTCTACAGATTGTCCTGAGAAAATATAATGCTCATTTAAATCCTGATAACTTATCGGATAAAAAACAAATGATACGAGTATTTAAAAATCAAATTACAGACAGAGAGACACGTAAATCTTTTATTATTACTAGTTATGCTTACGACTTAACCGCTTATAGACGATTCAGTAATCTTAAACTACTGGAAACACACACAGGAGCAATCAAAGGTCGTGAGCTATGGTATACTAAGTACGAAAATCACAATGCTATTCCTCCTATGCCGTTTAGATTAGATTTACTAACCATCTTAGGAGACAAAACATTGTTTCGTACAAAAGTACCTAAGTTTAGACAAACCATTATTGAACTAGCCAGAGAGAATCGATGGACACCACTGACCACAGTGGACAAGATTCGTTACAATATTAGTAACGTAAGAGACTATCAGATTCGAGATAGATTACTGGCGGTTATTTCTGGTATGTGAATAACTTTGAACTTAACACATTTAATGAAACACTCTTACATTTCCACTTTCTTTTAATAAGGATTTTTAAAATGGCTGAACAACGATTCGCTCCTAAATACCGTAACAATATTACCCATACTCGTGTCATGTCCTTGTGGGGACGTAACGAAGAGAAAACCGTAGCTTCTTTCAATCTCTATGTTACAGGTAATGTGCTGCACTTGAATGTTTACACTGGTCTTTCTGAAGATAAACAACGTAAACAAAAATCTATTAAATTTGACTTTAAAGATGGTCAGATTACTTCCTTCTTGGCAATTCTAGAAGGCTTGGTCATGCTTTCTCAGTTGCCTCATGAAGGTGAAGCCAAAACCATCGTCTCTTCTATCTTTGGCTATGTAAAATTCAAAGACATGGATAAAGCAGAGCGTCGAGAGATTGGTAAAATCTTAGTAGGTCGTGACAAAAACGGTATCTACTTCATCTCTGCCATCAACAACACTCATGGCCGAGTGAAGTTTAATTTTGAATTGGATCGCGATGTTGTAATTTACGATATCAATTCTAATGAACCGATTGAACCTAAAGAAGCTTCTGAACGCATGATGCTTCAGTTTGTTAACAATACCAAATTGATCCTGGCTAACGTTCTGACACAAGAGTACGTAGATAAAGATGCAGAAAAAGAAGATGGAAAAGAAAACAAAGGTTCTGGATACCGATCTAATAATGGTAATAGCGGTAGCAACAATAGTTCTGCTAATGATATTGGCAATGACTTTGATGATCTGTTGCCCTAACCTTAAAATTTAACTCAATAAACTACTCTAGGAACTTTTCAGTTCCTAGAGTTTAGTATAAATTATTACAGCAATATATTATTAAAATGTAAGGATAGACGTATTCTTATATTTTATTTTGTTAACAAACTAAAAGGAAGAACACCATGTCACAACTGTATTTTGACATGTCTGGAAGTAAAGTCCAGATCCATGTGAAATACGGAGCTGAGTCAGTAGCGTTCAGTTCTTTGTATTACATCAAGGGCAAGGACAGTAATGATGTAGAAACCGCAGCATCTCCTTATAATGAATTTAATCAATGGATAACAACAAAGCCACAAGATTGGCAACAAAAAGTATTTAGTTGTTATAAAGAATTAAGGGAAGCCATTGATACCATTAATAACGTCGAGATGTTATTGCATGAATTAAATCGTGTTTTTATTAATTTGTACGGTTTAATTTCTTTGGATGAAATCCGTAACTGGATCATCAATCCACAAACCCCAGTATATGTTACTACTAAACCCATTACACGGTACGATGAAAACCGTATCGCGGTACCTAAAGAGACCACGTACGAGTACGAGGATTACTTAGAGCTAGTGGTATATTCTTTTGCTTTACGTTTCGCTGCTCCTGTTCTAGGTGAAGTAACTTATCGTCGCTTACGCGAGGAATACGGGCGAAATGCTAAAGAAGTCTATGCCATGGAGATGTTGCACGGGACCATCTTGGATGATTGCCGTGCAGAACAACGCCTAAAAGAATTCATGGCTAACACTAAAGTACAAACCGATATCAATAACATTGTTGTTTCTGGATTGTCTGAAGAAGATTTCCAAAACTACATGTACGCAATTATCGTACTGAAGAAAGTGACTCTTGGCGATATCTCTGGTACAGATGGATCTTACCAACTGATTAAGGATATTTATTATCTTTATCGTTCTAAAATTAAACAGATCTCAAAACCATCTACAACAGATCCTAACCAAGTACAGATTAAGCGCAATCCAGTTACCGATAACAATAGTTTCTCTGAGAGTAATTCTCAATCTATCTTAGATGTTGGTTTTTCTCGTAGTAACTTGCTGTCAGCAGATAAGATTTTTCTGAAGATGGCAATAAATGATCACCAGCGTTTGATTCAGACACTGTGTCCAGAATTACCTCAAGAATTGTATTGGGAATCTTTGGATGCAATGCGGACAAAATTCGATTTGACTATCCAGTCTAATGAAGATGGGTATTCTAAACCTTTACAAGAGGTTCAATTAACCCTGTTGAAGTGGATTGTAGATGAATCTGTTAATACAGTTATTTTCGATTCTTTGGAATTGGATGAATTTATTGGTTTGATTGCTGTAATTCGAGCAATACTGTGGTATCACAATTTCTGCGAATTTGCCGCTATTATCTCAGCTATCTCTTTAGAACCAAGATTTGACCAAATCCATATCCCACATTCTCATCGAGATAATATTACTCCGGCTATTCAGGAAATGCTGGAGAAACGATTTGATTTAGCTGGCAATACTAAATCAGAAAAACGCAATATGTCTGCAATCGGATGTATTGGTCTAATTGAATCTGAAATCTCTGGAACCAACTGGTTGCTGACACTACCCGACTCTTGGTTAGCCCAGAATAAAATCCCAGTGAAAGAAGGTCGATTAATTGTGCAATCCAATATTCGTAATCGGATTGCCGAACTGATGCTCTTTATTGAGAGTAATCAAAAGTTGAATGAAACAATCTAATTGTAAAGGAACAAACAGATGGCAAGTTATAATAGCTTTGCAAATGCAGGACAACGAATTAACTTCCGAATTGAATCTTTAAAATTGATTCGAGTACATGGTTTTCAAAATCAGTACTTACGACCATTTCGTACAGCCATGACCGGAACCGTCGAAAACAATATTCGTGAAATGACCGATAAGTTCAATGGTTCTATTCCTACGAACTTGATTTCTGAAGCCTGTAATAACTTTATCATGCCTAGTGAACGAGTAGAGACTTATCAGGGACAAACCATGGCGGTGGCAATGCCTAATGGTTGGGGTGATAATCGTTTTACATTCATCATGGTTGTAGAAACAACTATCGATAACCTGATAACTCGCGAATTAGTAGCAGGCTATACAGACAAATTGGATGCAACCTATGGAATGTTTAATGGATCTCGTTCTATCCATGTGGCACCCGATACTGTATTTTACGTTAATACGGTAACAAAACTCTCACAGCGTTCTGTTAATGGTATTACGATTCCTACTATATCTAATAGCTATTCAGTTATTGGTAGTGGTTTCTCAGTAGATGCTTACAATGGTGCTTCTACTTGGCGCATGACTCCTCAAAATCTGATTCAGTCTGCTAAAGCCAGTAATGTGGTCGGTATGTCTACATTACCAGCTGACGGTCATCAACCGATCATTGGTTCTGATTATCGTAAAGTACAACATGCTGCTGTATTAACTAATCGCACCAATAACTCCCCAACCAACGTCTTCTCCAAAATTATCGAGAACATGGCGACGACTATTAATGCTGACGCGATGACCGGAATGGTGGACCCAGTAAAAGCACAAGCTTCAGTACAGGCAGCAGTAGCTGATCCATCGGTATTAAGTTCCGTGTTTATGGGTGCGCTATACAATTTCTTTAATGCTCGTGTTGCTCATTTTGACTTTAAGTTTTTACAACAGGTCAACCCAATGATCGATCAAATCATGGCGGTCGATGACCAAGGTTACGAGACTACTCAGTACCAAGGATATTGGGATAAGCCGACAATCGAGTCTATTATGGCGGTAGTCGTATCGAATGTTGTTACATCGTTCATGACCAGTGCATCACTTACGTCTTTAGAATTTACAACGACGAATATGATGCCAGTAGATATCACCGGTGGTATCAGCAGTTTCGCAACACGTACACTTTTAAGTGATATTCGTGGCTTATCTCCACATATCGACCTAAGACCATTTATCCAAGCTTACCAACAACGACTGACTGATGAATTAGGACCGATTGTTTCTCGTAACAATAATGCGGGTTTCTCCCTATATGTACGTGCAGACATGGGTATCGACATCTTCATGCGTCTGAAATACGATAATGGTATTGAAGAAGCATTTGTATTCCCAATGTTTGCAGATTCCATCATTTCACCGATGCTGACAACCAGTACAGATTTGTATCGCCACAATGCTGCGGACATCAATACCGCGATGGACATTGTGACAGATGTGTACGATGAGAAAATCTTTGGTGGTTCGGCCAAACAAGGATGGTCTAATAATCCGGCTGTAGATTTTAACGGCACTGTAAATACCAATATGGGTTACGGGCAAAGTAACCCTAATGGACAACACTATTAATCAAAGGAAATAAAAATGAACATGTTAGAGATTTATCAACACATCTTGAATACATGTAATCTACATGTAGACGATGATGGTAAGGTAAAACGTCAAATGAACACTAAACTGATTCCAGTAGGAATTAAGTTTGGCGAAGACCATCGCTATTTAGTGTTGCCGACTCGTGAAAATCTAAACTCACCAGCCGTAGCGAGCTACGTGATCTTTCATCCGTTTATTGAAAATTTAGCTCGTTCAGAATCTCGTGTACTCTCTTTAGTACGTAAAGAGTTTACTCGATTCTACGGTTCCCAATTAGCTTACTTGATGATGGTACTGGTAGATTTATCCAGTAATGGAAAACATACTGATTTGACCGCTGAACAACTGGACATCATTGGTAAGTTTGGTAAAACGGATAAAACCTTTGCCGAAAACTTTACGAAGATTATTGATAGACTAGCTAAACAAGGCGGTGCGAATACACCGGCTACAATTTCATTGCGTAAAGGCGTAACGATTGGCAATCGTAAATATTCTCGTGTGGCAACTTGGTCTTCTCCTCTGGTTGATGAAATTGATAAAACCATCGATCTGACTGAAAAGTCTAAAGACTATAAACCAAAAGTATTTGGTGTACCTGTTCGTAAAGCCGATTTAAAGACCCTCAAAGCTGTTTGCCATGTCTTCATGCCAGATATTGAGAAAGGTGCTTTCTACGGCGTTTCTGACGCAACTGATGCACCTTACATCGAAGCATTCATTCGTGCTCTGAAAACATTGCCAGCCCACACAAACAAAATTGCTAAAGCATTCTTCTCTGGGCCTTATCCAATCGTACCGGCAGCAGTTGCTGAAGAAGAACTTTTGCAAACCACTGCGAAAATTGATTGGATTGATGGTGAATTCACGGTATCTAAATGGAAATCTGAATACGTGATGATCCCATTACAAGAAGGTAATGAAGGTAACATCTCTGTTGAAGAAGCTACTCGTGCTTTACCAGTACAGCAAGAAGTGAAGAAATGGGATACGGTGTCATCACCAAGTAATGGTAATGCCGCTACACAACAACCTGTGCAACAAGTACAGGCTCAAGCACCACAAGTGCAGCAACCCGTGTATCAACAACCTATTCCTCAACCTGTACAACAAACGGTACAACCTGTACAAACCCAACAGGCACAGCCTCAGCCCGTACAGCAAGCACCCCATGCCAACCAGTTCTTGTCACAACCTGTATACCAACAGGCTGTATATCAACAACCAATGCAACAACCGGTAATGCAACAAGGTAGTCAGTTCTTGCCACAGCAGCCTGTGTATCAACAAGGAATGGTGCAACCAGTACCGGCACACTTGCAACAACAAATATCCCAATACGACCCAAGAGCACAAACATTGTATTACCCTGCTCAAGTAGCTCAATTCGGACAAGTGAGTCAATTCGCTAATCCGATGCCGTTCCAACAAAACCAAATGTTGCCATTTGGTGGACAGGACCCAATGGGTATGTATGCAAGTAATCAATTCGCCCAGCAGGTCCAAAGTAATGCAAGTCAATTCTTTGGAATTCCTAAGCGATAAGTCGTAACAAAACAATTACTCCACTCTACCCGTAAAAAGGTAGAGTGGAGTAATTAAAACGTTTTGACAGGCTATTTATTATTTTTAGTATTCGATTATATTAGGAGTACTGTTAGCCGGCGCTTTTACGAATAACAGTATTATAGTAGTTATACAATCGATCGATTACTTCTTTAGATGGGATTTTGATTTGTAACATGTCTGAACGATATTCATCATGGCTACGTAATCCATTTAGACGCATCGTTACCCAATGGTATTGTGGTTGAACCCCTAGGAAACGTAATAATCCTGAGAAGTCATATTCCCAGCGAACTGCGTCAATAGGTGCCACGTTAACAATTTGGTCAATATTGTCAGCGCGGGACAAAATAGGTAAGTGATCTTCAATCACTGTTTTAAAATCTTCGTGACCGTATCCAGAGTCATCGAAGGTATCATTCAGTAAGGACATCTTGAAAAACCTTTCAAACATATATCATTATATTGCGGTATAGCAATTAAGTAAATTTACACATTTTATTCCAATCTATTAAAAGGAACTTTCGGAAAATGAGCTATGAATTAAACCAGAACGTAATAGAATTACGAGGAATGACGGCATTTAATTCATTCGCTGATACAGTATCTGCTTCTCGAGCGCAAATGCAGGCATCAGCATTCTCACAACATTACGTCATAAATGGTGCAGAACCAGATTCAATACAAACTGGCTTTGCTCAAGAAATCGGTAAGTATACCTATTCTATTAAGACGGAGCATAATATTCACAATATTATAGACATCATAGATCGGTATACTCCATCTTCTTTTAATGGAATCCAATTCTCACCACAGAGGATTGTCATCTATCAAACTTTTGACGAAGATTCCACTAGGCCTCTTTATGGTATTATTAATATCGAAAGAGTATGTACTAACCATACAAAGTTTGGTTTCCCTTATAAACCGACTTCAGCTACAGCCAATATTCGTATAGGCGCTTCCATTCCTAAAGGAACGATTCTTTACGACACTCCGGCAAAACGAGAAGATGGTAACTATTGCCCTGGGCGAGAATTAAATACATTGTATTCTTCTTTAGAAGGAACAATCGAAGACTCCATATTGGTTTCTAAAGATGTAGTCAGCAATGTGAAAACCAAAGTATATGCCACACGTACAATGGAATTAGGTGAAAAGGAATTTCCTCTAAATCTATACGGTGATGATGACAATTATAAAGTCATTCCCGACATTGGTGAATACTGTCGACCTACTGGAGAAGCCTACGAAGGAATCATCATGGCGAAACGAGAATATCGTCCTGATTTAATTCCTATTTCATTTACTAAGAAAACTACTCGTAAGTTTAATCCTATTACCGATACCGGATTAGATGGTAATGGTGTAGGTGCTCGCGTTATCGACATCATTGTCTATAAACAAAATAAAACTACTTCAGCTGTATCAGACAAAGTACTGGCACAGCTGAATAAGTACGCTGATGCGTATAAAGATTGGTGCGAAAGAATCTTACAAAGCTACAAAAAGATTCAAGCCGATAACCATGGGAATGCTGATTTTACAGACGAGTTTGATCGATTGATTCGGCATTGTATGGCAATCTGTAATGAACCTTTTCCAGATGCAAAAGGTAAGAACGTACCCATTCAAAAAGTAGGTAATTTTAATCGTAAGTTAGATGATATTGTAGTTATTGTCAAGACAGAATACGAAAAAGAGTTAGGTATAGGCTACAAATTAACGGATCAGCACGGCGGAAAGGGAGTAGTGGCTAGGTTAGTTCCTCCTGAAGAAATGCCATATGATCCAGTAACAGGCAGACGAGCACAAGTTGTGATCTCTCCTGAAACCACAACCAATCGCATGAACTATGGTCGTTTATACGAGCAATCGTTAAAGACTGCTATGGTAGAATTGCGTGATTGGTTAGTGAATATTACTGGATTGAATGAGCATTCCCCTAACTTAAAAGATTCTGTCATTAACTTACCCAAAGAAGTATTGCAAAACTGCTTTAATCGAATTCAAAGATTCTTAGAAATTACGGTGGTTGATCAATACGAATGGTATCGTGGTTTAGATGAAAGAGCGAAGATACTAGATCTCTACCACATTCTGAAAGAGAAGTTCTACCTGTATCGCCCTACGAATAACCCAGTACCTTACATGGAGATGTTCGATACCTTAATCAAAGAAGGATTCCTATCACCTCCGCGTAAGTTAAGATTCTTTAATCCACATACAGGTAAAGAAGAAGAAACCACACTAGAGCATCGCATTGGGCCGAATTACTATATCTTCCTAGAGAAGATTGGTGACGAAGCTGCCGCCGTATCTACAGCAGCCACGCAACCCAATGGTATTATTGCGCCAATCACGTCTAAAGACAAAGCGAAAGCTCATGGTGCACGTAGCCAGGCGACTCGTTTCCCAGCTGAATCTGAGATTCGTTGTTTAGTAGCAGGCGCGCCTTCTGGCATTGTGGCAGAAATCCATGACCGCTCTAACAATCCACCAGCGATTGAAGCGATATTGGAAAACATTTATGCAGCTGAGCAACCTACTAATATCGAATCGGTAATTGACCGAAATAAATTCCCACTAGGAAATAACCGATCACTCAGTATTGTGAAACACATTTTCCAATGTAATGGTTATCGCCTGGCTTATAAAGAGTTTGATCCATCTCAACAAACACCTTCTCAATTAGACCCAATCACGGGTAAACCTGTTATGGTGATTGAGAATGAGGAAGATGATGATGAACCGAAAGAAAGACGTAAGACCAGGAATGAGTTGATTCTAGAAGGAATAGACGCTCAGGATAATGAAGACGATGACAATGAATCTGAATCTAATGATGAAGAGGAGTCAGAATCTGGCTTGGGTATTATTAACACCGATGAAGACTAAAAGAAAGAAGAGAGAACATCATGGAAAGATATTCAGCTCGTGCAGTACTTAATGCATCCCCTGTGGATGTATTGAAGAACTTTCGCGGTAAATTCGAATTAGTCTTCGACGATGGCATGGTAATCCAATCTACTGGTATGCAGTTAGCCATGTCACGATATGCTTGGGAATTGAATAAGAAGTTTCCAAATGTAGGATTGTATGCTCGACATCACATTTCCACATTCATGAAAGAGGATACTGATTTTAAACCCAGTACTATTTTAAATTTAAATAGTGCAATCATGACCGATATATGGGATGTGTATTATCGTAATAATGATTCACAAACCATTAATCACATGCAGGATGTTTTGTGGCAAACCTATATGGATATCAATAATGCCATCTTTAATGATGTCATGACCAATAGTGCGACAAACCATGCGACTTTAAATATTGAAGATATTCTCGATATCATGTTGGATAAAGAGATTCTTGATATTGAGAAGAATTATCCGGTTAATTACGAAACCGTAATCGATCCAGGTTATGTACCTGGTATCTATTCTCGTAAAAAGAAAGTACTGGATCAAGAACGATTCCGCCAGAACAATATTTCTATTCTGTTGCGTTCTGGTTCGATTAAAGCTCAGCAGCTATACCAATGTATGGGTCCACGGGGTTCTCTAACCGATATGGATTCATCCATTTTTAAACATCCAATCGATACCGGATTCCTCCATGGATTAAAAGACATCTATCATGTATTGATTGAATCTCGTACTGCTGCCTTAGCACTGAATAACCAATCAGGCCCTCTGAGATTTACTGAGTATCTATCCCGTCGTGTACAACTAGTCGGTATGGAATTGTCTCGATTACACCATACTGATTGTGGATCTAAACACCATTTAGAAATCCAAGTACGTGGTGAACGACAAGGCTCAGTCATGTCTGACTTACGTTTGTTAGAAGGCATGAATTACTTAGACGAGGAAACGGGTAAGTACCGACCTGTACGTAGAGACGATACGCATCTGATTGGTAAACGTATTAAAGTTAGAACCATATTAGGTTGTCAACATAAAGATCCTAATGGCGTGTGTTCGACTTGTTTCGGAGAAGCGTCTCGTAATATTGCCCGTTATCGTAACCTAGGACATTATTGCGTTATTGCATTTACCCAGATTATTACCCAGATGGTACTGTCTACAAAACACCATATTTCGTCAGCTACCGCTTCCGTGGTACAGCTACACGATAATGCATTGAATTACTTGCGAGCCATCCAAGATGGACTGGGCATTGGTATCAAGCCAGAAATTTTAGGTAAATATAAATCCATTCATTTGGTATTGCCTGAAGTAGTATTCGAGGGCTTATCTGATGTACGCGAAGTAGAAGATACAAATATTCTGTCGCCTCGTCGTACTTCTCATGTCAATCGTATCATGTTGAGAATTGTCGATAAGAAAGACAACGTGATCGAAGAAGTATTGGATGTGGTTTCCATACGTGATGAAGGTTACTTATCTGCCGATATGTTGAAACACATGAAAACATTAGGGTGGTCTGTAGATAATGATGGTAATATTGAGATTGACATCACTCAATACGATCCAGAAAAATCCCTAATCGAAATCACACCTAAACAATTTGACATGTTTGCGTATTCTCGTGGTATTGAAAAGATTTTGAAATCCTCTGTAAAAGACATCAAGCGTCGTAATACAGAAGTCACGCCAGAATCCTTCTTAATGGAATTGGTCGATGTGATCAATACGAAACTAGAGATTAACCTCTCTATTCTGCAAGTGGTTGCATACACGATGATGTGTACCGATCCTTCTCGTAAAGATTATTCATTACCTAAACCACATACGAGCCATGCAGTAGGCACGATGGATCACTTATTGATTGGTCGTTCTTTATCAGCAGCATTACTGTATGAAAAACAAGCGCAAATCCTTTCATCTACTGATGCGTTTTATTATACCAATAGAACGGATTCTCCTATGGATGAATTGTTTGTACCAGATCTTATGGATCTACAATACCGAAAGGTATAATATCTAAATAAAGTAGAGAGGCTCCTGATTAGGAGCCTCTTTATTTTTTATTATCTATTTTGAAAGGAATACTATTATGGAAAGAAAACAAGAAACTGTTATCTTTTTAGATATTGATGGTGTATTACAACACGATGCTTATCGTCGGTTCTGTTTACGAAAAGATTGGAATTATAACTGGAGAGTAGATCCAGCTTGTTTACTCTTATTGAAAGAGATTCAAGAACAACATCCAGAAGTACAAATCGTAATCTCCAGTAGTTGGCGGGTGAATAAGATTAAATCTGAGTTTGAACACTTGTTTAAACAATCGGGATACGAGATCAAGATTCATGAACGTTGGAAAACACCTAACTACGTACAGGTTAAATACCAAGACTATTACAAGTTCTGTAAGTACAAGAATACGTTCATTGCTCCAGAATACCGTGTAAAAGATCAAACTCATTATCTAGAAGACTTTGAACAAATGGAGAAAGACCATACCCTTCATTATCGAGGATGGCAAATTTTAGATTGGTTAGTGAATCAGCCCGATGATGTAGATACCCGTTTCTTTATCTTAGATGATTCGAATGATATGGTAATGTTCCAGCCAGAACTTATCCATATTCAGCATGGTGAAATCAGAAATGGTTTTACACCTGTTCACCAAAAGAAAATCTTAGATTTATTAGAAGATGATTTTGAGAAAGGCAATAAGTTTGTAGATGGTGCTTATTACTTCTTTAAAGATCGTTACAACCATCCAGAAAAATATTAAGTTTCAATTCAAGAAAGGATAATTAATGGAACCTATGAGAATAGAAGCTTATCCCTTACAGTTTATTATTTATCCTAGAAACCAACAAGATGTCGAACTGGTTCGTCCTTGGTGTAAAAACTTCATCAGGGTGAATCAGTATTGGGATAAGCGAAGAAAGACCAAAGTCACTACGCCTGTAGCTGCTTATGTATTCTTTAGCCAAGACAGAAGTCAAATCAGAGCAATGGGAACCATGTTACCGGATTTCATTGCTTATTTGAATCTAGCGAGAAAAGTAGAAGGTAAAGACTTTATTATTGAAGAGAAGTCTTTAGATATTCAATTAGTTGAAAACATGTATCCAGAGGTGAAAGATTTTATTTCACCTCGTGGAGAACAACCGAACTTAATTGATTTTGTGACGAAAAATCACAACGGATGTTACTTGATGACATTGGCCCCAGGTGAAGGGAAGAGCCTCAGTGCGATAATGATCTGTCAAAAACTCAAGCAGAGAATGGTTTGTATCATGCGCCCAGGGTATCATGGCGAGCAAAAAGAAGATTCTATCTCAGGATGGATTAAAGAGTTCGCTAAGTCTACTAAAGTAGAACCACATGAAATCTGCACCGTTTCTGGTAACAAAGAATTAAAGTCGATTATTAATCTCGCTTTGAATAATGAATTGCATTACAAAGTGATTCTGATTTCTAATAAGACTTTACAATTCTACTTTAAGTATTACGAACGGTATTCTGAAGAAGAATTTAAAGACTTAGGCTTTAATGCCACACCTATGGAATTAGGCAAGATACTAGGTGTAGATACAGTATTCGTAGATGAAGTGCATCAAGACTCTCATTTCCAATGTAAGTTAGTATCTTACCTAGGTGTGAACAAGATGGTAGGTGCTACGGGTACGATTAAGTCTTCTGATGCTTTTGTGAATAAGATGGCGGCTTATGCTTATCCGGTAAAGAATCGCTACCAACCGAAGGATGTCACACCTCATGTACAACCTACTGCGTTTCACTTTAAGTTCGATAAACCTTACATGATCCGCTCAGAAGGTTTTAGAGGTTATAACCACATCAATTTTGAGAAATCCATCTTAAAGAGAAAAGGTTTAACCAAGCAGTATTTTGGCATGATTGATAATCTGGTCTTTAATCGTTTCTTAACAAGATTACCAATAGATCCAGAATACAAGTGTTTAATTGTAGTCGCTTCGATTAAAATGGCTCGTGAACTAGCAGTTTACTTAAAAGGATGTTATCCTGATCTAGAAGTCAATTCCTTTGTGGAAGATGATCCAGATTCAAATGCCTTTAATTCTACGATTTGTGTTTCTACACACCAATCATCAGGTACAGGATTAGATATTCCTAAATTAGCCGCAGTATTCATGACGGTAGCCATTGGATCAGAACAAACCAATATTCAAGTACAAGGTCGTTTACGTAAGCTTCCTAACGAAGGTGCTTTACATGACTTTGTGTATTTTGTTTGTGATGATATTACAGCACACACGAAATATCATCTAGATAAGAAGAATAGAATCTTTAAAGGTAAACTATTACCTGTAATAGATTTTGATTCCAATATCGTTTTAGAAGTATAAACATAGAAAAGAATACTCTCTACTCCTTTTTACGGGAGTAGAGAGTAGTTTTCTTTTTTACCTTTAATTCTAATACAATTTAGAAATATAGCATTATAAGGAATGCGATGACCGTATTCATTTATTATATTAGAATAAAGGTATATCGATAATGGATAGTTATCGTTTACAAGAGCTTCAATGGAAGCAAGTCAATGGTTTTGTTTTAACCAGAGAGGAAGAATTACTTCTCTTAGAGTTGACAAACAATGCTGTTGAATTACTAGATGATTGGATAGATACCAATTATTAAGTAAATACCACAGAGAGACGATGCCGCGAACATAGTCTCTCTTTCTTATAGAGAAGACTCTTCATACAGTAGGTATATGTTGTTTCTTTATATTCTAGAAAATCTCAGATATATATTATTAAAATGAACCTGGTAGAGGAA
>ERZ772977.305-NODE-305-length-37295-cov-7.316541_pt1 | contig 37295 bp, 27 predicted proteins | sample MGYA00511131_ERZ772977 | MGnify/ENA primary metagenome ERZ772977 (study PRJEB29015, sample SAMEA2737935) | human oral metagenome | biome: human oral; feature: human-associated habitat; material: dental | place: China | collected 2151 ...
TGGGGCTGGACATTGCGCTGGGCGTTGGCGGCCTGCCGCGTGGCCGCGTCGTCGAGATCTACGGGCCGGAGTCGTCCGGCAAGACCACCCTCACGCTGCAGGTCATTGCCGAGATGCAGAAGCTGGGCGGCACCTGCGCCTTCATCGATGCCGAGCACGCACTTGACGTGCAGTACGCTGCCAAGCTGGGCGTGCGCCTGCCTGAACTGCTCATCTCCCAGCCGGACACCGGCGAGCAGGCCCTGGAGATCTGCGATGCCCTGGTCCGTTCCGGCTCGGTCGATCTGGTCGTGGTCGACTCGGTGGCTGCGCTCACGCCGCGCGCCGAGATCGAGGGTGACATGGGCGACGCGCTGCCCGGCCTGCAGGCCCGCCTGATGAGCCAGGCGCTGCGCAAGCTCACTGGCTCCATCCAGCGCACCAACACGCTGGTCATCTTCATCAACCAGATCCGGATGAAGATCGGCGTCATGTTCGGCAACCCCGAGACCACCACCGGCGGCAACGCGCTCAAGTTCTACGCCTCCGTGCGACTGGACATCCGCCGCACCGGTTCCATCAAGAAGGGCGACGAGATCATCGGCAACGAAACCCGCGTCAAGGTCGTCAAGAACAAGGTCTCGCCCCCGTTCAAGAGCGCCGAGTTCGACATCCTCTATGGCGAGGGCACCTCGCGCGAGGGTGAGATCCTCGACCTGGGCGTCACCCATGGCTTCGTGGAAAAGAGCGGTGCCTGGTACAGCTACAACGGCGAGCGCATCGGTCAGGGCAAGGACAACGCCCGCGAATACCTGCGCGAGAAGCCCGAGCTGGCGCTGGAGATCGAGAACCGTATCCGCGAGGCTGTCGGTGTCTCCACCCGTGGCGAGGCGCCGCAACCTGTCGTCGATGCCGAGAGCGCCGAGCCCGCCGCCGAAGGGCGTCGTCCGCGCGTCGCCAAGGACAAGGACGCCGAGTGAGGCCGTGAAGCAGGCGGGGTAGCATGAGCTTTCGTGATCTTCAGGCGCTGGTGCGGGCTGACGAATCCGAGTCGGCCCAGCGCAGCGCACTCAAGCGGCGGGCCATTACCCTGCTGGCCCGGCGTGAGCACAGCCGGGCCGAACTCACGCGCAAGCTGCTCACACCCCCGCCTGTTCGCCGTCGCGGGCGTGCTGGCGGCAGGGCAGGGGGCCCAGGTGACTATGAAGGCTCGCCGGTGCCTGACGAGTCGTTCGACCGCTCATTCGGTGCCCGGGGTGGTGCTGCCTCGTTCGACGATTCAGAGGGTGGCAATCCGGCGCCGCGTGCTCCGTCACCTGAACTGGTCGAATCGGTTCTGGACGAACTGGAGGGCATGAAGCTGCTGTCCGATCGTCGCATGGCCGAATCCCTGGTGCGAAACGGGGCAGAGCGCTTCGGTCGCGCCCGCCTGTCGCAGGACCTGCAGCGCAAGGGGCTGGATGAAAACCTCATTTCCAACGTGCTGCAGCCGCTGGCCGAGGACGAGAAGAGCCGTGCCCAGGCGGTCTGGCAGCGTCGTTTCGGAAAGCCCCCCACCAGCCTGAAGGAAAAGGCCCGGCAATATCGCTTCCTGGTGGGGCGGGGGTTTGCACCGGGCATCGTGTCTGCCGTCGTGCCCCGCATCGTCGATGCGCCTGACGAGGATGAAGATTCATCGGCATTCGATGCCGGCTTCTGAGACGCACCGAATTCATATTCGGGCATTCCCTTATATCCGGGTATTCCCTTATTCATGGTGCGACGGGCCACGTGGCGCGTTTTCTCCGGGTTAATCGTCATGACCGCTGTGATAGCATCAACGCGGCATATGTGACCCAACCGAGATCACCATGAAAATCCACGAGTATCAAGGCAAAGAAATCCTGAAGCGCTATGGTGTAACGGTGCCCCGGGGTATTCCATGCTTCAATGTCGAAGAAGCGGTCAAGGCGGCCGAACAGCTGGGCGGCCCCGTCTGGGTCGTCAAGGCCCAGATCCACGCCGGTGGCCGCGGCAAGGGCGGCGGCGTCAAGCTGGCCCGTTCGCTGGATGAAGTCCGTCAGCACGCCACTTCCATCCTCGGCATGCAGCTGGTCACCCACCAGACCGGCCCGGAAGGACAGAAGGTCCGCCGGCTGCTGATCGAGGAAGGCGCCGACATCAAGAAAGAACTCTACGTCGGTATCGTCATCGACCGCCAATCCCAGAAGATCTGCGTCATGGCCTCCAGCGAAGGCGGCATGGACATCGAGGAAGTGGCTGCCAAGACGCCCGAGAAAATCCACAAGGTCTTCTGCGACGTGGCCCAGGGCCTCACCGACGCAGAGGCCGATGATCTGGCCACCCGCATCGGCATCCCGGCCGCCAGCCTGCCCAAGGCCCGTCAGGTGCTGCAGGGTCTGTACAAGGCCTTCTTCGAGACCGATGCCTCTCTGGCCGAGATCAACCCGCTGATCCTCACCGGCTCGGGCGACGTCATCGCGCTCGACGCCAAGCTCAATTTCGATTCCAACGCCCTGTTCCGCCACGCCGACATCGTCGAGATGCGCGACCTGGACGAGGAAGACCCGGCCGAGGTGGAAGCCTCGAAGTTCGATCTGGCCTTCATCCAGCTCGACGGCAACATCGGCTGCCTGGTCAACGGTGCCGGTCTGGCCATGGCCACCATGGACACCATCAAGCTGTTCGGCGGCTCGCCGGCCAACTTCCTGGACGTGGGCGGTGGCGCCACGGCCGAGAAGGTCACCGAGGCCTTCAAGCTGATGCTGAAGAACAAGGGTGTCAAGGCCATCCTGGTCAACATCTTCGGCGGCATCATGCGTTGCGACACCATCGCAGCCGGCGTCATTGCTGCCAGCAAGGCCGTCAACCTGAGCGTGCCGCTGGTCGTGCGCATGAAGGGCACCAATGAAGAGCTGGGCAAGCAGATGCTGGCCGACTCCGGCCTGCCGATCATCGCGGCAGACACGATGGCCGACGCCGCACGCCAGGTGGTTGCCGCTGCAGCCGGTAAATAAACAACAGCCCTGAACTTCGAGGACAATCGCAATGTCGATTCTGATCAACAAGGACACCAAGGTCATCACCCAGGGCATCACGGGCAAGACCGGCCAGTTCCATACGCGCATGTGCCGGGACTATGCCAATGGCAAGAACTGCTTCGTGGCAGGCGTCAATCCCAAGCGTGCTGGCGAGGATTTCGAGGGCATTCCCATCTACGGTTCGGTGAAGGAAGCCAAGGCCGAGACCGGTGCCACCGTCTCCGTCATCTACGTGCCGCCCGCAGGCGCTGCCGATGCCATCTGGGAAGCGGTCGACGCCGACCTGGATCTGGTCATCTGCATCACCGAGGGCATCCCCGTGCGTGACATGCTGGTCGTGCGTGACAAGATGCGCAAGGCCAACAAGAAGACGCTGCTGCTGGGCCCCAACTGCCCGGGTGTCATCACGCCTGACGAGCTGAAGATCGGCATCATGCCGGGTCACATCCACCGCAAGGGCCGCATCGGCATCGTGTCGCGCTCCGGCACGCTCACCTATGAGGCCGTTGCGCAGGTCACCGACCTGGGCCTGGGCCAGTCCACCGCCGTCGGCATCGGGGGCGACCCCATCAACGGCCTGAAGCACATCGACGTGCTGCAGATGTTCAACGACGATCCCGACACCGACGCCGTCATCATGATCGGCGAGATCGGCGGACCGGACGAAGTGAACGCCGCGCGCTGGGCCAAGGACAACATGAAGAAACCGGTGGTCGGCTTCATCGCCGGCGTCACCGCGCCTCCGGGCAAGCGCATGGGCCACGCGGGTGCGCTCATCTCCGGTGGTGCCGACACGGCCGACGCCAAGCTGGAAGTGATGGAAGCCTGCGGCATCCGCACGACCCGCGATCCGTCCGAAATGGGGCGCCTGCTGAAGAAGGTGCTCTGAGGCCTGCCGTCGGGCCCATGGTGCCGGCCGTTGGCGCCGGCACCCTTTCCCCTTCCGCCTCCCGGTCGCTACAGTCGCTGCCGGGAGCGTCGACGGTCTTTTCTGCCCAGGCTCCCGGGGTCAGAGGATGCAGATGGGCACCGATCACCAGGACGGGGAAATGCAGCAGCAAGGCAGCAGGTACGGGCAGCTCTCGCTGTCGGCGGCCGGCCAGCCGCTGCGTACCTATTGGCTGACGCAGACACGCACGGTCATTGGCCGGCGTGCCACCAATACCCTGGTGCTTGATGACCTGACCGTCTCGGGCGAACACGCCGTGCTGCTGGCTGGCCAGCAGGACGTGGTGATCCAGGATCTGGGCAGCCGCAACGGCACCCTGGTCAACGGCGCCCCTGTGGCGCGCGCATTGCTGAACGACGGCGACAGCATCGACATCGGCATCTATCGCCTCGTCTATCGACGTGCCGGAGTCGCCAGCCCAACGGATGCCCATGAACAGGGCACGCCGTCCGGCAACCCCCAGCACCTTGATGCGTCAGGACACGACGCGTCGTCTCGGGGAACCTCTTCCTCCGACACCTTCCCGCCGCTTTCCCTGGGCGATACCGCCTTTCTGCTGGACAGGCTCGCGCCGGACTTCCCGCTTTTCCAGACGCCCGGGGCGCCCAACCCCTCGGCTTCCCTGCCGCCGCTCGATCCGTCGTCCTCGTCCGGGGTACCGCAACCACCAGGCATCTTTTCCTCCCCGTTGCCGCCCGCCCCGGAAGAGGGCAGCCAGGCCGGCTTCATCGAAGGCTTCAACCGCGCCCCGCGCCTGCCGCCCACGCCGATGCAGGGGCAGGCTGCGTGGCCGCCCGCCATGTTGCCCCATGCGCCGCCGCCCATGCCCAGGGCCCGGCCGGCGCTGGATCGACCCGCCGATTTCCAGGGGGTCTCGCTGCGCTTTCTGGGCGGACATGATGCCGGACGGCTTCTGATCATCGACCGCCCCATCGTCAGCATCCGGAACGGCTGCGGGCAGGTGGCGGTCGTCACCAACCGCAACGGCAACTTCTTCGTGACGCACGTCGAGGGCAGTGCCTATCCGATGGTCAATGGCGAATCGATCGGTCTGGGCGCGCACCCCTTGCGCAACCATGACCTGATCGAGCTGAGCGGCACCATCATCCAGTTCAGCCAGTCCCCGGCAGGCAGCCAGCCTCCGTCGGGGCCACCGCGATGAACCGCCTGCTGCAGTCGGTGCATGCGCTGTTGCGCTCGTTCCGGCTGTGGGCCTCCGTCGGGGGGCTGGCCATCACGGCACTGGCCATCCTGGTGCTGCTGGGCCATGTGCCCATGCCGGCCGTGCAGACCTTCGACCGACTGAACCAGGATCACCGGCTGCGCTGGCAGCCACCGGAATTCGAACCCCGGGTGCTCATCGTCGACATCGACGAGAAGAGCCTGCAGGAGCAGGGGCGCTGGACCTGGCCGCGCCGGACGCTGGCCAGGCTGGTCGAGCGCATCGTCGATGAAGGGCGGGCCCGCGTGCTGGGCTTCGACATTGTGTTTGCCGAGCCCGAGCCGGCCGGGGATCTGTCGCTGGCCGAGGCCATCCGCAGCCGGCCGGTGGTGCTGGGCTACTACTTCTCCCGTCAGGCCGGTGCCCGCCGCATCGGCCGCCTGCCGTCCTCGGTCTTTGAAGGGGATGTCTTCGATGGCTGGCTGTTGCCCCAATGGGATGGCTTTGGCGCCAACCAGGAGCGCCTCAGCGACGCCGCCCGCAGCAGCGGTTTCTACAACGCCCAGCTCGACGATGACGGCGTGGTCCGTTCCGTCCCGGTGCTCACGCTCTTCAATGGTCAGGTCTACGAATCGCTGGCGCTGGCCATGCTGCGCGTCTACGGCGACAACCCACCCATCGCCCTGGACGGGCAGCTGCTGTCGCTGGATGCCCAGACCCGGCTGCCGCTGGCACGCGACCTGACGGCGCGCGTCCCCTTCGCCGGCCAGGCTGGCCCGCAGGCCGGACGATTCGAGTACATCTCTGCCACCGATGTCATCGAGGGCAGGGTAGATCCGGCGCGCTTTCGGGACCGCATCGTGCTGGTGGGCGCCTCGGCCCCCGGCATCGGTGACCGGCACACCACGCCGGTCAGCATCGACACACCGGGGGTGGAAGTGCAGGCCACGCTCATTGCTGGCGCCCTGGCCGGGCACATGCCCTACGTGCCCTGGCATGCCGAGCTGACGGTTTCCCTCATCACCCTGCTGGTGGCCGGGGCCGCCGCACTCGTCATGCCCCAGCTGGGGGCGGCCGGCATCGTGCTGCTGGCCGCTGCGCTGTTGCTGGTGCTGCAGTCTGCCAACGCCCTGATGTTCGGCGTGCTGGACTGGATCACCCCGGTGGCTGCGCCCATGATGGCGGTCGTGCTGATTGCCATCCTCAACCTGGCCACCGGCCATTTCATCGAGAGCAAGGCCCGCCAGGCCGTCGTGGCCCTCTTTGGCCAGTACGTCTCGCCCAAACTGGTGCAGCGCATGGCCCGTGAGCCCGCGGCCTATCCCATGGAGAGCCAGAACAAGCGGCTCACCATCCTGTTTGCCGATATCCGCGGCTTCACGCGCATTGCCGAATCGATGGACCCGCAGGTGCTGCGGGAATACCTGAACACCTTCCTGACCCGGATGACCGAAGTCATCCACCAGCATCAGGGCACCGTCGACAAGTACATGGGCGATGCCATCATGGCCTTCTGGGGGGCGCCGGTCGACGACCTGGAGCAGGAAGACCACGCCGTCGTCGCCGCCATTGCCATGCAGGATGCTGCCGAGGAACTGAGCCGCGACTTCGCGCGGCGCGGCCTGCCCCCGCTGGTCATCGGCATCGGCATCAACTCCGGCACCGCCCGTGTCGGGGACATGGGCTCCCAGCTGCGGCGTGCCTACACCGCCATTGGCGATGCCGTGAACCTGGCTGCCCGGCTGGAAGCGCTCACCAAGCGCTTCGGCCTGCCGGTGCTGCTGGGCGAGATGACGGCCCGCCAGGTGATCCGTGTCGAGCTGGTGGCGTTGGGTGAAGCAGACGTTCCGGGCAGGACCGAAAGAGTGCGTGTATTTTGCCCGAGACGCTATGTCAACAGGGTGTCGTCGGAGGGCACGGCAGTGCTCTAATGCGATCCATGCGCTTCCATATCCTCGGCTGCAGCGGTGGACTCGGTGGCACGCCGGGAACGGCGGGCAGACCGGGGCGTCCGGCTCGCACATCATCCTTCCTCGTCGACCACGACATCCTGGTCGATGCCGGCACCGGCGTCGAGGACCTGTCCGTCGAGGACATGCGCCGCATCGACCACGTCTTTCTCACGCACTCCCACCTTGACCACATCTGCGCGCTGCCGCTGATGCTCGACACCGTGGGCAGCAGCCGGGAACGGCCCATCATTGTCCATGCCCTGCCCGAGACCATCCAGGCGCTGAAGGACCACATCTTCAACTGGGTCATCTGGCCCGACTTCACCGAGATCCCGCACTTCGAGCGGCCGTGGATGGTCTACAGCCCGCTGCAGGTGGGCAGCCCCGTGCAGATCGGCAACCGCACCATTCGCCCCATCACGGCCAACCACACCGTGCCGGCCGTGGGCTTTCACATCGGGGGCACGGCCGGCAGCCTCGTCTATTCGGGCGACACGCTGCCCACCGAGGAATTCTGGCGCACCGTCAATGGCATTCCGGATCTGCGCCATCTCATCCTGGAAACGGCCTTTGCCAACCGCGAGCGGGACCTGGCCGTCACCGCCAAGCATCTGTACCCCATCCAGCTTTCCGAAGAGCTGGCCCGGCTGTGTGTCGATCCCCAGATACACATCACGCATCTCAAGCCCTCCGACCGCGAGCTGATTGCCCGCGAGATCGAGACCTGGGCCGGGCGCTTCCAGCCCCGCATCCTGCAGACTGGCGACGTGCTGGTCATCGACTGACTGTCGTCTCTGTTGCATCACCGCACCAGCCTCCGGACGACAGCCGCTGCCAATGTCCGTCCGTCCGCCCGGCGCTGCCCGTCCGCACCCCGGGGATTAGCCTTGCCCGCCGTGTTCAAGATGCAACCTGAAGGACTGGCTGACCATGGCACATGCAAGCTCCGCAGCAACTTCCGCAACCCCACCGCAGAAACTGCCGTGGCGGGACAGCTGGCGTGGTGATGCCCTGCGGGCACGATTCCGTGCGGCAGGCTGCCACCTGGGCATCTCGCTGGCCATCGCCAGCCTGGTGCTGCTCGTCGTCTACCGATACTGGTATGCCGGCCCCCTGGCGGCCGTGGCTGGCGTGGGCACCATTCTGGTGCTGCTGCTGGCGGTGGATGTGAGCCTGGGGCCCATCATGACCTTCATGGTCTTTGATCGGCGCAAGAAGAGCCTGCCGATGGACCTGGCGCTGATCGGCCTGGTGCAGCTGCTGGCCCTGGGCTATGGCCTGCACACCGTCGAAGCAGGGCGCCCGCATTATCTGGTCTTCGTGAAGGACCGCTTCGAGGCCGTCTCGCGTGCCGACCTGCAGGCCGAAGACCTGCAGGCCGCTGCCAGCAACCCGCTGGCACAACGGGACTGGTTCGGTCCCCGATGGTCGGCGGCAAACCCGCCTGCCGACGAGAAGCTTCGCCAGGACGTGCTGGTGGAATCGGCCTTTGGCGGTCGCGATCTGCAGCACTTCCCGCAGTGGTACGAGCCCCTGGAAAACCAGAAGGAAACCGTGAAAGCGCGGGCGCTGGACCTGAAAGCGCTTCGGGAACTCAACCCGGATGACCAGACCGTGCTGGACGCCGCACTGAAGAAGGCCGGCCTTTCCGACACCGAGGCCGGCTACCTGCCGCTGAAGGGAGAGGAAAGCGACGCCACCGTACTGGTGGATCGCAAGGATGGCCGCGTGCTGGACGTGCTGCCGCTGAAACCCTGGTGATCAGGGGCGGGCGGCCGCAGCCACCAGCCGCTGTGCGGCCGCCCGCACATCCCCCTGCCGGAACAGAGAGCCGATGACGGCGGCAGCATCGGCCCCGGCAGCCAGCACCGAGCCGATGTTGTCGGCATCGATGCCGCCGATACCCACCAGCGGGCGCGCCAGAGACAGCGCCTGCACCTCCCGAAAGACCGACAGCGGGGCAGGGCGCGCCAGCGGCTTGGTGCCCGACGCAAAGAGCGCCCCGAACGCCAGATAGTCGGCCACCGGTGCCAGTGCCCGGGCCCGCTCCACGCTGGCATAGCACGACACCCCGATCAGCGACCCGGGCCCCAGCGCCTGGCGTGCTTCCTCAATGTCGCCGTCGTCCTCACCCAGATGCACGGCATCAATGCCCAGCTCGGCGGCCAGCCGCCAGTCATCGTTCACGATCAGCAGCGCCTGATGCCGCGCGCACACGGGTTTCAGGGCTTCCAGCTGCTGCCGCTTCAGCGCCCTGTCGGCATGCTTGTTGCGGTACTGCAGGATGCGGATGCCACCTGAGAGCGCGGCCTCCACGTCGGCCAGCAGACGTGTCGTGTCCCCTTCGTCGGCAGTGATGGCATAGACCCCGCGGATGAGGGCGCGGCGAGCCTGTCTTTCCGGGTGGTCGGGGGATGAGGCGGGAAGCATGGCGGTCTCCATGAATGATGGGGGACAAGGATGACGGCGGCAGGGGTTGAACGGAGCATGAAATGGCTTGTCAGCCCTCCGGCAGCCACCCCTCCCAGCGTGAGAAAGCAGGCTGGATCGCGGGCCAGGCAGGCCCGTTCCAGCATGCCTGATCATACCGGAGCCGGCCGTGCCGGCCCCCGTCTTCTGTCCCGCCGATGGGGTGAAATCCGTGCCACGGCGCGCCACAACCCGTCAACCATTGGTCCGGCACTGTTGCGGGCTCGTCGGAGATGGGGGGCGAGGCGTGACATCTTTCCCTTTAATACGCGGAAGTGACCGATGCGGGAATGCCTGGGAGTCGGCTTGCCGGCTTTCCGAAAGGCGTGCAGCGGCGCTCACATCGGTATCAACTGGACTTGAGGGCAGGAAATGAGCGGCACCCAAAGCATCGCCGGACTGACGGTCATGGTGATCGACGACAGCAACACCATTCGCCGGAGTGCGGAGATCTTTCTGAAACAGGCTGGCTGCGTGGTCGTGCTGGCCGAGAACGGTTTCGATGCGCTGGCCAAACTGTCCGACCACGGGCCGGACATCGTCTTCTGCGACGTGCTGATGCCGCGACTGGACGGGTATCAGACCTGTGCGCTGATCAAGAAGAGCCCGCGTTTCAAGAACACCCCGGTCATCATGCTCTCCAGCAAGGATGGTCTCTTTGACCGTGCGCGCGGTCGCCTGGTGGGGTCTGAAGAATATCTGACCAAGCCCTTCACCAAGGACAGTCTGCTCAAGTGCGTGCAGTCGCACAGCCGTCGCGCCGATCAGGAGCTGGCTGCAGCAGGCATGCCGAACTGATTGGCGGAGAAACAGCATGAATGCACAGACTGCGCGCAAGATCCTGATCGTTGACGATTCGCCCACCGAGCGCTTTTTCATGGCCTCGCTGCTGGTGAAGGAAGGCTATGAAGTGATCACGGCCGAAAACGGTGATGAAGCGCTGGAGAAGGTGCAGGCCGAACGACCCTCCATCGTCATCATGGACGTGGTGATGCCCGGCAAGAGCGGCTTCCAGGCCACGCGTGCCATCGCCCGGGATCCGGCGATGAAGGACGTGCATGTGATCCTGTGCACCAGCAAGAACGCCGAGAGCGACCGCATCTGGGGTCTGCGCCAAGGGGCGCGTGACTACCTGGTCAAGCCGGTCGAGCCGGAGGTGCTGCTGTCCAAGATCGCTGACCTGGCCACGGAGCAGTGACATGAGTGCCATCGAGACCCTGGGTCAGGAAGCCGGTCAGGTCGCCAAGGCTGCAGCCATCCCCACCCATGCGGGTGCAGCGAAGGATGGGGCAGAGAAGGGGAGCAACGGCGCTGCAGCATCGCATCTGGCGCTGATGATCGGAGAGGATCGCTACCTGGTCGAGCTGGCTGAAGCCGGCGAGATCGTGCCGATGCCGTCCACCTCGATCATGCAGGTTCCGCTGACGCAGGACTGGTTCCTGGGCGTGGTGAACGTGCGCGGTGCACTCTTCACGGTGGTGGATCTGGCCCGCTTCATGGGTGGCAACTTCACGCCGGTGTCCAAGGAATCGCGCCTGCTCACGCTGTCGCCTGCGCTGACCTTCAACGCCACGCTGGTGGTGAGCCGGATGCTGGGCCTGCGCAACGTGGCAACCATGACGCCGGTTCCAGAGAAACAGACTTTCGACAAGCCCTGGCTGTCCGAGCAGTTCCGTGACGCAGAAGGGCAGACGTGGCGTCGGCTCAGCCTGTCCAAGCTGGTGTCGTCGTCGTCGTTCCTGATGGTGGGTCGCTGACCCGAGCGCAGAAAGAGGAATAGGGCAAATGTCGGCATTGTCTTCGTTGCAGGGATCGACGGGCGGGGCTCAACCCGCCGTCCCCGTGTCGCCTGCACCTGCGGCCGCCGGAAAGGCATCCGGCAAGGCGGCTGCCGCTGCAACCCCGGCGCGTGCGCGTGTGCGCACCACCCCGCTGCTGGGCAGGCTCAGCCTGAAGTGGCAATCGATCATCCTGCTGGGGGCACTGGCCATCACCGTGGGGGCGGCCATTGCGATCAGCGCCTACGAACGTCAGTCCGACCGTGTCAACGCCCTGCAGAACGAAGTGGTGGGCGATGCCCTGATGCACTCGCAGCGCCTGGCCAAGGCGGCCAACATGGCGGTGCAGGGCAACGAGGAAGCCTATGATCAGCTCAAGAGCAGCCAGGCCTTCCTGTCGGATGCCGTCAAGGCGCTGAAAGAGGGGGGCGAGGTGGATCGCCTGCGGGTCTCGCCCCTGCCGGAAAGCTACCGGACGGAAGAGCAGCGCTTCAGCAAGGCCTGGGATGAGATCTCTCCTTCGGTCAAGGCCCTGATTGAGCAGCAGGATGTGCTGGTGCGCTTCGACAGCCTGGTCAACGAAGTGGCTGCGCTGGAGCGTGAACTGTCCGCCTCGCAGCGTGCCGCAAGGGCCAATATTCGTGACGGCGCCGGAAACGCGCCCGACCTGCTGCTGTTCTCCCGCCTGAGTGTGAAGATGCGCACCATTGTGGGCGAGATCATCCGCATGCACGGCAGCAGCCAGTTTGACAGTCGTGATGCCGTGTCGCTGGCCGACGCCATCGAGAGCTTTGCCGTGACACGCGAGACGGCACTCGATGGCGACGCCAGTCGCAACATCGCCCCGCTGAAGAACGCCGAGGCGCGTGAAGCCCTGCGCAAGAACAATGCCCTGGCAGCAAAGTTTGTCCGGCTTGCGCTGGATGCGCAGAAGGCACTGCCTGCCCTGGCGCAGGCACGTCATGCCGGTCTGGATGTTTTCAAGAAGAGTGATGTGCTGATGGGCGCGGCCAACGCGCTGCGGGCACGTCTCATCGAGCAGCGCAGTTCGCAGAACTCGATGCAGTGGGCCATTCTGGGCTTTGCGTCGGCGGCAGTGCTTTCGCTGCTGCTGCTGTGCAAGGCCTACTACGACGACTCCAAGATCCAGGCGGACCGCTCCATCGACAAGCGATTGGAGGCCGAACGACTGGAGCAGGAAGCCAGCCGCATCAACGATCAGAACCAGGCCGCCATTCTGCGCCTGATGAACGAACTGCAGAACGTGGCCGACGGTGACCTGACCGTGCAGGCCACGGTGTCTGACGACATCACGGGTGCCATTGCCGACTCGATCAACTACACGGTCGAGGAGCTGCGCAGCCTGGTGGGCCGGATCAACCGTACCGCCGCGGCCGTGGCCGAGGCGTCGGCCAGCGCGCAGGTCACGGCTTCGCACCTGCAGGCTGTCAGTGAGCAGCAATCGCGCGAGATTCGCGAGACCGGTGAGGCTGTCCTGAACATGGCGGCGCAGATCAAGCAGGTGTCTGCGTCTGCTTCCGAGTCGGCCGAAGTGGCACGCCAGTCGCTGTCGGCGGCCAGCCGCGGTCGTGACGCCGTGCAGAACGCCATCGCCGGCATGGGCGGCATCCGCGAGCAGATTCAGGACACCGCCAAGCGCATCAAGCGTCTGGGTGAGTCCAGTCAGGAGATCGGCGAGATCGTCGAGCTGATCTCCAACATTACCGAACAGACCAACGTGCTGGCGCTGAACGCTGCCATTCAGGCGGCATCAGCAGGTGAGGCAGGTCGCGGCTTTACCGTGGTTGCGGAAGAGGTGCAGCGTCTGGCTGAACGCTCGGCCGAGGCCACGCGCCAGATCTCGGCCCTGGTCAAGGCCATTCAGACCGACACGCACGATGCGGTGGCGGCCATGGAGCGCAGCACGCAGGGTGTGGTGCGGGGAGCCAAGCTGTCCGATGAGGCCGGCATGGCGCTGATCGGCATCGGCCAGGTGTCGCAGGAACTGGCGGACCTGATCATGCGGATTTCCCGCACGACCGAGAACCAGGCAGCTTCGGCCTCGTCGGTGGCGCAGAGCATCCAGCGCATTCTGCTGGTCAACAGCCAGACCAACGAGGGCACGCAGCAGACGGCGGGGTCCATTCTGCAGCTGTCCGAGCTGGCACGGGAACTCAAGAATTCAGTGGCCCGCTTCCGGGTGGGGTGAAGTTTCAGGGGTGTGAGCGCATCTCCGGATGGTCCGGCTGCGCGATCCAATCAGTCGAAGAGGGTGACGGGTGGAACACGGCAACAATATCGATATGATGACTCTGTCCTGGTTCGTGCCAGAGATTCGGGAGTCGCTGCAGCACGTCGCGCATGCGCTGGACGAGCTGCGGGCCAACCCGCATGGCCAGGACGCCATCAAGCGCGCACGCCTGCACCTGCATCAGACTCATGGTGCGCTGCAGGTTGCCGGCATTTCCGGTGTGGCACTGCTGACCGAAGAAGCCGAGCATGTGATCTCGGCCTTTGAGGACGGCGTGCTGGAAGCCGACGAATCGAGCATCGATGTCCTCAAGATGGTGATGCGCGCCATCACGGAGTACCTGGAGGACATGCAGGCCAGCGGCACGTCAATTCCGGTGCTGGTCCTGTATCCGTACTATCGTGATCTCGTGGGCCTGAGAAAGGCTATCCAGCCCGATCCGGCCGCGCTCTTCGACGTGGATCTGGATCGTGCGCTGCCGGCCTCGGTGCGCGCCATGATCTCCGACGCGCCGGACCGTGAAGAGCGGGCGAGGTCGGCCGCACGCGGCTTCGAGCGTGCGCTGCCGGCGCTGATTCGCGGCGAGAACGTCGTGGCGGCCATCGACGGCCTGCACGAGTCCATGGGCCGCATGCTGCGCAATCAGCCGCATGTGGGTGCGCGGCTCTTCTACTGGCTGTCGTATGCCTTGCTCGACGGCCTCAAGCACGGTGCGCTGAAGGTCGATCTGGCCACCCGTCGTGCGGTCGGTCGCATCAACATCCAGAACCGCCACCTGTTCACCGGCCAGTCCGACGTGCCGCCGCAGTTCATCAAGGAACTGCTGATCATCCTGGCGCAGGCAGGCAGCGGCTCGGCCGTCGTGGAAGAGGTCAAGCGTCACTTCCATCTGGCCAGCCTGGTGCCGGCCGACTACGAGCGTCGCCGCTATGGCCTGGCTGATCCGGAGACCATCCGTGTCGCCCGCGAGGCGCTGGTGCTGGTGCATCGCACCTGGGAGAAACTGGCGGGCGGCACGCAGGCCGAGGAGCCTGCCTTCGTCGAGGCTGTTGGACATCTGAACCAGGCGCTGGCCAAGACCCATTACGCCGGTCTGGGCATGCTGGGCAAGACGCTGGCCACCATGCCGGCGGCGCTGGCCGGACAGCAGGGCCGGACGCGCGAGATGCTGGCCATCGAGGTGGCCACCGCCGTGCTGTTCATGGAAGAGGCGCTGGCGGGCGCACTGCGCTCCAATCCAGCCTATGACGACCGGGCGCAGGAGCTGGCTGCCCGCATCAGCAGTCTGCTGGCCAATCCGGATGCCTTCGACCCCACGCCGCTGCCGTGGCTGGTGGCGCTGTCGAACCAGGCCTCCGAGCGCATGACGCAGGCAGCCTTCGTCAATGAACTGAAGCACAACCTGTCCACCTGCGAGCAGGCCCTGGATGACTACTTCCGGGATGAAACGGCGGTGAATCGTCTGGAGACGGTGGAGCCGCTTCTGGCCGAGACGAGCGCCGTGCTGACCGTCCTGGAGTATGGGGATGCGGCCCAGGCCTGCCGCGCCATCAGCAAGCAGGTTGACGACATCATCCGTGCCCGCGTCACGCTCAACGATGCTGGTCGCGCCCGCCTGGCCGATGGACTGAGTTCGGTGGGATTCTTTGTCGAGACGATGCTGCAGTCGGCATCGCGTGCCCGCCGTTTCCGCTTCGATGCGCAGCGCGGCATGCTGTTCGAGGACACCTCCATTCCCGAAACGCCGGAAGAGGTTGTCTCGGATGCCGATTCCAATGCACTGCTTCGCTCGTTTGCCGACGAGGGATCGGCAGGGGCGGAACAGGCAGCGGATGCTTCGCATGAAGCCGCTCCCGAGGCGGCCGTCGCAGCGGCTGGCCTGACGGCGGCTGCGGGTCTGGCGACGGCACAGGGTGCCGCTGAAGCGCCCGCTTCGAAGGACCATGACGGGGCAGGGGACGCGCTGGCCTTCGAGCTGCCGTCGCAGCCCGTTGCTGAGGCTGCCACGCAGCCGGCTGCCGACGAAGGTCTGGCATTCACTGCACCGGAAAGCGTGCAGGCCGACGTGGCGCCCGAGGTGGCTGAACCGGCCCTGCCCGAGGGCGTGCTGGAGGACGGCACTGTCGAGCTGTCGGCCGATGAGGCCGAGCTGCACGAGATCTTCCTGCTGGAAGCTGCCGAGGTGCTGGATGCCATCGACGAGAACCTGGGCGTAGTGCGCAAGGCACCGGACGACCGCGAGGCGATGACCACCATCCGCCGTGGCTTCCATACGCTGAAGGGCTCCAGCCGCATGGTGGGTCTGGACGCCTTCGGCGAAGCCGCCTGGGCCTTCGAGCAGATGATGAACCACTGGCTGTCCGAGGACAAGGATGGCACCACGCCGCTCTTCGAGCTGATCCAGGACGGCGCAAACTTCTTCCGCAGCTGGTGCGAGCAGCTGCAGGCTGCACCGCGCCGTGTGCTGGACGCCAGCCTGCTGACGGCCCGTTGCAACGCCTTCCCCGACAAGCCCGCTGCCGTGCCGGCCGCCAAGCCTGCTGCCCCGGCGGCGGCTCAACCGGTTGCTCAGCCTGCCGCTCCGTCAGTGGCCCAGCCGGCTGCCAAGCCTGCCGTTCAGCCGGCACCGGTGGCTGCGCAGCCTGACGAAGAAGAGGCCGAGACGCTGCCCGTGCTGGATCTGGATGGCGAGGCCGAGACGCTGCCCGTGCTGGATTTGGATGGCGAGGCCGACACGCTGCCCATGCCGGATGTGGAGGCTCCAGAGCTGCCTTCGCTGGAGATGCCGTCGCTGGACGACGCCCTGTCGGCCAGTGCGCTGCCTGCCTCGCGGGCGGACGGTTTCTCGCAGAGCCACAACTTTGCCAGTGTCTCCCGGTCGATGCCCGAAGGCGATCTGCGCCAGTCGCTGGAAGGCTTCCTGGACGACGCCAGCCATCGCCAGGCCGACATGCCCGTGGCCGATCTGGCTTCCCTGCACAGCGATCCGGTCCGTCCGGTGGATTCCCTGCGGGATGAGGACTTCGGAAGTCAGCAGGACGACCTGCTGGGCAACGGCGCCTTTGAGGCCCAGGACGAGGACGAATCCTCCAGCGAGCAGGCCGATCTGGATGCCTGGTCCAATGCCATGGTGGGCGGGTCTGCAGACTTCGATTCCCTGCTGGGCGAGCTGCCTAACGGTGACGAGCTGGCGCTGAACAATATGGAGGCTGCCGACCTGGATCTGGCCGATGCCTTCATGGTGCCGGCTGATCTCGGCGAGGATGACGACATTCCGCTGCTGGACATGGGGTCGGCCCTGCCGGCCGGGAAACCGGTCGAGAAACCGGTTGAGGCTGCGCCCGTTTCGCATGATCCGTTCGACTTCAGCGCCGCTTCGCTGGGTGTTGAAACGAAGTCGTTTGCGGCCGAAGTGCCTTCCAAGCCTTCGCAGGAAGATGCGCTGGACTTTGGCGCCTTCAAGTTCGATGACGAACCGGTATCCGAATCCGTCCGGCCTGACCATGAGGTGAAGCCGGTCGCCGAGAAGCCGGCGCCCGCCGCGCCCGTGGCTTCCCAGCCGGCACCGGCTGCACCGGTGGTTCCCGAGGTTCCTGTCGTGCCGTCCGAACCTGCGTCGGTCGCCAAGGTGGCACAGCCCGAGCCCCAGGAGTCGATGGTTCGCATCGGCGAGCGCCTGGTGGATGCCGAACTCTTCGAGATCTTCAATGCCGAGGCCACGCAGGCCCGCATGCGGATGAACGAGGACTGGCAGGATTGGCACGCTTCCGACGCGCTGCGTGCACCCGAGCCGCTGATTCGTGCGCTGCACACTCTGGTGGGCACGTCGCGTCACGTGGGGTTGGTCCAGGTGCGGGGCATTGCTGCGGCCATGGAAAAGCTGCTGGTGAAGCAGCGCGAAGTGGCCAAGCCGCTGCCCGATGGCATGAAGGCCAGCATGCAGGCGGCGCTGGGCGTCATCGACCGGATGCTGGCCGAATTCGCTTCGCGCATCGAGCCGGCGGCCGACCCCGAGACGACCGCGCGCATGGAAGCGCTGCTGGCCAACTGGGATGTCGAGATCAACGCCGACAGCCAGCCGCCGAAACCGGCGGTCGAGTCGAAGTCCGGCCGCGAGATGCGCGGCGAGGACCTGCTGAAGAAGGCGGCCGAAGTGCTGGGGGCTGCCCGGCGCGAGACCGAGGAAAAGAGTGATCCGCTGGCCGGCCTGGTCGACGAGATCGATCCGGACCTGGGCCCGGTGTTCTTCGAGGAAGCCGAGGAGCTGATGCCGCAGGTGGACAACAACCTGCGCGAATGGCGCGAGCGTCCGGCCGATGGCTCGGTGCCTGGCGCGCTGATGCGGCTCTTCCACACCATCAAGGGCAGCGCCCGGATGGCCGGTGCCATGCGCTTCGGCCAGATGATCCACGAACTGGAAACCCAGGTCGAGGATGCGCTGGCTCAGCCGCCGGTGCAGCCGTCGGTCATCGAGGCCGTGCTGGCCGGCTATGACCAGGCGGTGTCTGCCTATGAGTTGATGCTGCATCCCGAGCTGGCCGAGCAGCGTGCTGCCGAGACCAAGGCCCTGCAGCAGACCTGCGCGGCCCAGGCTGCGCAGGCTGCCAAGGCCCAGGAGACGGCGCCCGAGGCTGCTGCGCCGCAGGCCCAGCCGGCGGCACCGTTGCCGCAGTGCGAGGTCCTGGCACGCCAGCAGGCTGCTCAGGCAGCCGCCCAGGCCGCTGCGGATGGCCATGCGCATGATGCGGCCAAGGCCGGCGGCAACCTCCTGGATCCGTCGATGGGTGGCGCGGCCAACCCGGCCGCGGCGGCCCAGCACGTGATCCGCGTGCGCGCCGATCTGCTGGACCGCATGGTGGCCGAGGCGGGCGAGGTAGCCATTGCACGGGCACGTCTGGACAGCGAGATGGGCCTGATCCGGGGCGCCATCAACGAACTGACCGAGAACGTCAACCGCCTGCGCCTGCAGCTGCGCGAGATCGAGATCCAGGCCGACAACCAGATCCAGGCCAAGATCGCCCACTCCAACGACACCGAGACCGAGTTCGACCCGCTGGAGTTCGACCGCTACACCCGCTTCCAGGAAGTGACGCGGATGCTGGCCGAATCGGTCAACGACGTGTCCACCGTGCAGCAGAACGCGCTGCGCGCCCTGGATGCCGCCATGCAGGACCTGGCGCGGCAGGGACAGGTGAGCCGCAGTCTGCAGCAGAGCCTGATGCGTGTGCGGATGGTGCAGTTCTCGACCATCAACGACCGCCTCTACCGTGTGGTGCGCCAGGCCGGCAAGGACACCGACAAGCGCGTGACCCTGGAGATCAAGGGGGGGCAGGCCGAGATCGACCGCAACGTGCTGGACCGCATGGCCGGTCCCATCGAGCACATCCTGCGCAACTCGGTGGCCCACGGCATTGAGGAACGTACCAAGCGCGCTGCCGTTGGCAAGCCGGACATCGGGGAACTGACCATCGAGGTCTCGCAGGACGGCAACGAAGTCATCATGCGTTTCCTGGACGATGGCCAGGGCCTGGACTATCCGCGCATCGAGGCGCGGGCACGCGAGCGCGGCCTGATCGCCCCCGATCATCAGCCGTCCGAGCGTGAGCTGGCCCAGATGATCTTTGCACCGGGCTTTTCCACCGCCAAGCAGGTGACGGCGCTGGCTGGCCGGGGCGTGGGCATGGACGTGGTGCGTGCCGAAGTGGCGGGTCTGGGTGGCCGCATCGACGTGGACTCCACGACGGGCAAGGGCAGCTGCTTCACGGTTCACCTGCCGGTCTCGCTGGCCGTCACGCAGGTGGTGCTGCTGGAAATCGAAGGGGGCAAGTTTGCCGTGCAGAGCGCACTGGTCGAGCAGATCGTGCAGATGAAGCCCGAGGCGCTGACCGAGGCCTACCAGGCCCAGCGCGTGGAGATCGCCGGCGAGCGCGTTCCCTTCTACTTCCTGGGTAGCCTGCTGGAGATCCCTGGCGTGAAGCCGGTCGCCCAGCGTGTGGCCCCGGTGGTGGTGCTGCGTGCCGGCGCCACGCGGATCGCCCTGCACGTGGACACCGTGGTGCCCAACCAGGAGGTGGTCATCAAGCACATTGGTCCGCAGCTGGCCCGCCTGGCGGGTGTGGCTGGTGCCACGGTGCTGGGCAACGGTGACATCGTGCTGATCCTGAACCCGGTGCAACTGGCCATGGCCCGCGTGGCTGGCCAGCTGGGCAAGGGCAAGGCCGCCACCTTCAGTGCGAGCGAACTGCAGACGGCTGCCACCGTGATGGTGGTGGACGACTCGGTGACGGTGCGCAAGGTGACGCAGCGCCTGCTGATGCGCGAAGGCTACAACGTCGTGCTGGCCAAGGACGGCGTGGACGCCCTGCGGCAGATGCAGGAAGTGATTCCCGACGTGATGCTGGTGGACATCGAGATGCCGCGCATGGACGGCTTCGACCTGACGAAGAACGTGCGCGAGCACGCCGACTTCGCCAACGTGCCGATCATCATGATCACCTCGCGGACGGCCGACAAGCACCGCAACCACGCGCTGTCGCTGGGTGTGGATGTGTTCCTGGGCAAGCCGTTCTCCGAGGACGACCTGCTGCGCCACGTGCGAAGCTTTGCCAGCCAGCGTGCACCCCGGGCGATGACGAACTGAGCATCGGGCTGAAGGGCTGCCGGCTTCGGCCGGCAGCAAAAAAAGGGGCAGTCATCCGTGAGGAGGCTGCCCCTTCTTGTTTTTATGGCTTTGTCTGGACGAAACCGGAACGGTTTCCCCCATCAGGCCTTCATTGCTTCAGGATGAAGGTGATGACTTCCTTCAGGTCGTCGTCGCTGATGGCGGCCTTGCTGTTGGGGGGCATGGGGATCTTGCCGAAGCTGCCCTTGCCGCCTTTGCGCACCTTGTCGAAGAGCTGCTGGTTGACGTCCTGGCCCTTGTATTTCGCGGCCACGTCCTTGAAGGCAGGGCCGACCATCTTCTTGTCCACCGAGTGACAGGTGGTGCAGGAGGCCTTGTTCATGGCCGTCTGCGGGTCGCCGGCCAGAGCGGGGGTGGCGACGGATCCGACCAGCATGGCAGCCAGGATGCCGGGGATGAAAGTGCTTTTGTTCATGTCGATTTCTCCGGGTAGTGAACTCGGGGTGAACTGGTGGTGAACCGTTCCGAAGAATCAATTGTTTGCATGGGGGCAGGAAAATCCTTGACCGCCCTCAAGACAGATGCATTTGTCGGGTTTGTATTTTCAAAAGGACTTGCCCGGCACGAAAGGAATATTGCATGACCTAAGATATATCAAATTATCGACCTGACAGGGGTCAAGGTATGGTATTGAAAGATATTTGTTTTTATTCTCGGTGCGTTTTATGCTGACGATCGGGGAGGGTGGTTGGAAGACCCGTCATGAGCGTTGTCGACCGTTCTGTCATTTTGGGAGCAGGTCATGCCTCGGTATTCATTCGTCATGATTGAGGTATGTATGTTGATGCGTCTCAATATGGATTGAGCTTGACGCACGGGGCTGTTCCCCGTTTGATGAATGTGGGGGCCCGCCGTCAGGTGGCTTCATCGTGAGAGTGTGCCCCAGCTGGCAGGGGGCGGAATGGCGCTGCTTTGCTTGGCGGGGGGGCTGAGCCGTGGGCTGGGCAGGTTGTACGAACGGTAGGAGAGATGATTCCACCTCGGCCCAGGGGACCATGGCACAGGGCTGCACGGTGAGGCTGCGGCAGTGCGGATGTTGTGGCGTCCATGTCGCGTCCGGGGAGGGGTGCAGTGTCCATGTGTCCTGGTGGTGCTGCGGCGACGGGGGCTTGCAGGCCGGTGCGGTGTGGCTGCGGCCCCGGAGGACGCGCGGCAGGGATACAATGCCCCGTCGTCGAACCGAATCGCATTTCCGGGGAGCCTTGTGGTGTTCTGGGCAGGAGCAGGTCACTTCACGTCGCGGGCTGCGGAGCAGGCCGTGATGGCGCGTTCGTTGCGTCCGGGCAACGAGCACGGGAGCGCATCATGACCCTTTCTGCCGCCACATCCACCGTCCAGACCCTGCTGGCCTTCGACTTTGGCCAGAAGCGCATTGGCGTGGCGGTGGGCAACAGCCTCACCGGCGCGGCGCGGCCGCTGGCCACGCTGACCGAGCAGACCACGGACGGACGCTTTGCGCGCATCCAGGCGCTTCTGAAGGAGTGGCAGCCCACCGGGCTGGTGGTAGGGCGGCCGCTGCACCCCGACGGTACCCCGCATGAAGTCACGGCGCTGGCCGAGCGCTTTGCGCGCCGGCTGGAAGGCCGCTTCGGGCTGCCCGTCTTTCTGGTGGATGAGCGCTACAGCTCGGTGGCGGCGCAGGAGCGGATGCGCGACGAGGACGACGAGCACGTCACGCGCGGTGGCCGACGCCGCAAGGGCGGGGCGTCGCAGGGCGACGATGCGACGGCTGCGGCCATCATCCTTGAACAGTACCTGAGCGAGACACGATCATGACGACCCCTCTGCCGGCCGATGCCGAGACCCTCTTTGCGCGTCTGCGCGATTCCCTGAAGGACGCACTGGGCGCTTCCTGCAACGGCCTGGCACAGGGCGGAGCGGATGCCCCGAAGGGCGAAGGTGCTGCGGGCAGCGGCCCTGAAGCGGCACAGGCGGGCAGTGCGCAGGCCCCCGCCTTCATCGGCATCCATACGGGCGGGGCGTGGCTGGCGGCACGGCTGCATGCCGAGCTGGGGCTGTCGTCGCCGCTGGGCTTCCTGTCCAGTGCCTTCTACCGTGACGACGTGCAGGCGCGTGGCCTGTCGATGCGGATGCAGCCCACGCGCATCGATTTCGACGTGAACGGGCGCGATATCGTGCTGGTGGACGACATCCTGCATACGGGGCGCACCATCCGGGCGGCGCTCAACGAGATCTTCGACTATGGCCGGCCGGCGCGGGTGCGTCTGGCCGTGCTCATCGACCGTGGCGAACGCGAGCTGCCGGTGCAGCCCGATCATGTCGGGGCACGGCTGGTGCTGCAGCCCGGCGAGAAACTGGCGCTCAGCCAGCGGACCAACGGGATGTTCGAGCTGCGGGTGGAATCGGTACAGGCGTGATTGGCGCTGATCAGGCGTGACCGGGCCGGGAAGGCCGGAAGAGTTCAGCAGAGGTAGAGAGGCAAGACATGCAGATGCAACAGGTGCAAGTGGGCAAGGACGGGCGACTGCGCCACCTGCTCACACTGGAAGGGCTGTCGCGTGACATGATCCATCAGATCCTGGACAACGCGGCGTCGTTCCTGAACGTGTCCAACCGAGAAATCAAGAAGGTGCCGCTGCTGCGCGGCCGTTCGGTGTTCAATCTGTTCTTCGAGGATTCGACCCGCACGCGCACGACCTTCGAGATTGCCGCCACCCGGCTGTCGGCCGACGTGGTGAACCTCAACATCAGCACCTCGTCCACCTCGAAGGGCGAATCGCTGCTGGACACCATCGACAACCTGCAGGCCATGGCGGCCGACGTGTTCGTGGTGCGGCACAGCCAGAGCGGGGCGGCGCACCTCATTGCGCAGCACGTGGGCGACCATGTGCACGTGGTCAACGCTGGTGACGGACGGCATGCGCACCCCACGCAGGGGCTGCTGGACATGTACACCATCCGCCACTTCAAGAAGGACTTCACGAAGCTGTCCGTGGCCATCGTGGGCGATATCACCCATTCACGGGTGGCGCGCTCGGACATCCATGCGCTCACCACGCTGGGCGTGCCCGATGTGCGCGTGGTGGGCCCGCTGACGCTGCTGCCGGGCGGGCTGGAGCAGATGGGCGTGTCGCTGCACACCGACATGCGCACCGCCCTGAAGGACGTGGACGTGGTGATCATGCTGCGGCTGCAGAACGAGCGGATGCGCGGCGCGCTGTTGCCCAGCCCGCAGGAATACTTCAGCCGCTACGGGCTCACGCGCGAGAAACTGGCACTGGCCAAGCCCGATGCCATCGTCATGCACCCGGGGCCGATGAACCGGGGCGTGGAAATCGAATCGGCCGTGGCCGACGGGCCGCAATCGGTCATCCTGCAGCAGGTGACCTTCGGCATTGCAGTGCGCATGGCCGTGATGAGCATGCTGGCAGCGGGATGAAGGAGAACATGATGCAAGAAGGTGTGATCAAGGCAGGCCGCAGCGGGCACGAAGCCTCGTTTTCCATCACCGGCGCGCGCCTGGTGGACCCCTGGGTGAAACTGGACATGCAGGCCGACCTGCATGTGGCCGATGGCCGCATCATTGCCGTGGGGGCGGCGCCCCATGGTTTCCGGCCGGCACGGACCATCGACGGCACGGGCCTGGTGGTGTCGCCGGGACTGGTGGACCTGTCCGCCCGCCTGCGTGAGCCGGGCTTCGAATACAAGGCCTCGCTGGAATCCGAGATGCAGGCCGCCGTGGCCGGGGGTGTGACGGCGCTGGCTTGCCCGCCCGACACCGACCCGCCGCTGGACGAGCCGGGCCTGGTGGAAATGCTGAAATACCGCGCCCACAACCTGGGACTGGCGCACCTGTACCCGCTGGGCGCCCTGACCGTGGGCCTGAAGGGCCAGGCGCTGACCGAAATGGCCGAGCTGACCGCCGCCGGCTGCGTGGGCTTTGCCCAGGCCAGCCAGCCCATTCAGGACACCCAGGTGCTGCTGCGCGCCATGCAGTACGCCCACTCATTCGGCTACACCGTGTGGCTGAACCCCGTCGACCCCTTCCTGTCGCGGGGCGGGGTGATGCACGCCGGACCGTTTGCCTCGCGGCTGGGGCTGCCCGGCAACCCCGTCACCAGCGAGACCGTGGCACTGCACACCATCTGCGAACTGGTGGCCTCGGTGGGTTGCCCCGTGCACCTGTGCCGCCTGTCGTCGGCCGCCGGTGTGGAGCTGGTGCGCCAGGCCCGCAAGGCCGGTCTGCCCATCACCGCCGACGTGGCCATCAACCACCTGCACCTGACCGATATCGACGTGGGCTTCTTCGACACCGCCTACCGGGTGGAGCCGCCGCTGCGCGCCCAGCGCGACCGCGACGCCCTGCGCGCCGGTCTGGCCGATGGCACGCTGGACGCCATCTGCTCGGACCACACGCCGGTGGTGGAAGATGCCAAGCGTCTGCCCTTCGGTGAGGCCGAACCGGGCGCCGTGGGCCTGTCGCTGCTGCTGCCCCTGTCCCTCAGATGGGGCAAGGAACAGGGCCTGAACCTCGTGTCCGTGCTGGATCGGCTCACCCGCATTCCGGCCGGCATTGCCGGCATCGATCCTGCCCGCAAGAACGAGCCCGCCGGCCTTTCCGTCGGCGCCCGGGCCGACCTGTGCGTCTTCGACCCCGAAGAATCGTGGGTGGTGAACGAGAAAACCCTGTGGGGCCAATGCACCGACACCCCGTGGCTGGGCCGTGAAGTGCAGGGCCGCGTGCGCCTGACCGCCGTGGGCGGCCGCCTGGTCTTCACGCGGTGATCCCCGCCCTGCGCCGCGCAGCGCGTCTGCCCCTGCTGACGCTGCTGCTGGTGGCGGGCCTGGTGGGACTGGCACTGATGCAGCCTTGGCTGCCTCAGCAGGGCAGGCGCGTCCTCATCCGCTGGTGGTCGTGCCTGCTGATGCTCATCTGCGGCGTGAAAGTGCAGGAAACCTGGGCCGGCGACCCCACCCGGCCCCGCACATTGGCCGAACTGGCTCCCGGCCGCCTGCTGGTGGCCAACCACGTCTCGTGGCTGGACATCTTTGCCATCAACTCCCTGGCCACCTCTGCCTTCGTGGCCAAGGCCGAAATAAAACGCTGGCCTGTCATTGGCTGGCTGGTGAGCCTGGCGGGCACCGTCTACATCGCGCGCGGCAACCGCCGCGCCGTGCCCGACGTGCTGCGCCAGATGCGCGAACGCCTGCGCACCGGTTTTCCCGTGGCGCTCTTTCCTGAAGGCACCACCAACGCCGGACCCGAACTGAAACCCTTCCACGGCAACCTGCTGCAGGCCGCCATCGACGAAGAAGCCGAGATCGTGCCTGTGGGCCTGAAATACCTGCACACCGACGGCACCCCGGGCGTGGAGGCGTACTACCTGGACGAGACGACGTTCATGCAGTCGCTGTGGGCCGTGGTGGGGGCGAAGGGGCTGGTGGTGAAGGTGGTGGTGTTGGAGCCGGTGGTGGCTGCGGGAGGGGAGCGAAGGGAGTTGGGGGAGAGGGTGAGGAGGAGGGTCATTGTGAGTATCGCGTAGTGCAAGCTTGTTATGTTGCTGCGAAGACGAAATATTATCTATAGATTGTGAGGTTGTACTTTTCGACTATTGATTTCAAGATTATTGATTTTTCTTCAAGACTTTTGCTTTTTGTTCTTGATTTCTTTCTTGTCTTCATTGCGAGATTGCATGCATTTATTCCGCATGACGTAAGCCCGGTGATTTTTAACGAAAAAATCTCTTCAAAAATACATGTTGGGTCGTCTAAGTGGAGTTTGAGTTTTTGTTCTTGCTCCTCTACTTTCTTTCGGAGTGCCCTGTTAATTTTTTCCATGTTGTTTGCTGTTTCCTTAATTTCTGATTTGTCCTCTATAAAAATGAGGTCGCTATTTATGTTGTTGAGCACTGTCTTATTGAAGTCTGGTTGTTCAATTGTTTCTGGTTTATCAAAGGCATAGATTTCTTTTCCGTTGTGATTCGTGATGGATGAATTGTATGCATAATAGTTCAAGGCGTCGCATTCGAATTCGATGCTGTTTATACATAACTGCACATAGTCTTCTATGTTGCTGGAGGCTTCTAGGTATGCGTTTCGTCTTCTGAGTTTCTTGTCTCGGTGTTTTGTCCATTCGCTCCATGCAATGTTGATTGTAGCGCTTGTTCCGGCGCTTGATATTATCAGTGCGAGCCATTCCGGGAGTGAGTTTATGTTCATTTCTCTTGTGATTGGTGTCGTATTTTGCTTCAAGCTTCCTTGAGGGGTTTGGTTTATTGGTTATTCGGAAATCCAAGGGTTCATGGCGCGCCAGTACAACATCCCGCTTTCGTTCGGGTAAGTCGAGCGATCGTCAACGATGTAGCCTTCCGGGGTCTTGAGTTCCTGCCCCCACTTCCAGTCAGCCGGGATGCGCCACACGGTGCATTGCAGGCGCTTCACGAATGAAAGGTCTGCGTTGGTGCAGAGCTTGATTTCGTCGTTCTTGCTACCCTTGATCAGCATTAGTCGAACGATGTCACTATCGTTTTTCCATTCCTGGATCGAGCCAAAGGGAACAACTTGGTCTCGCTTGAATTTGGATGGGAGGCCGATCGAGCCGAACCATGGATACGAGGTTCGACCCTGAGGAACGGAGATTGGGTCTCCTTCGGCAAGGTGGCCAAGGTCTTCCTCGATGTTGACGTTGATGAATGGTCCGACTTCGATGTCACTGATCGTAATGTTGATTATGTAAGAGACATTCATATGGTTAAACCCGCGTTTGATCCAGGGGTCTCCGTACAACGGTTTTGAATTGTTCCGAGAGTAATCACTTTTGCTATTAATATTGAACTTGTAGGTGCCCTCTGTGACCGGACGGTAGTAGCGCTTTGCGCAGCGTCGGCTTTCTTCTGGAATGGAAATTGCCGGAACCCAGAAGTTCGGGTCTGAGGTGTAGTTGTTCGCATCCAGCACAGCAGACATCCGGACAGGGGCGATTGCTATAGATTGGTAGTCATCCACGCTGGGGCCATCAAAGGACTTGCTGGGATCTGTCCATGTCTGGCAGCGATTCTGTTCAATCATCGCTAACAGCACGTCCCCACGAACGCCTTTATCGGAGACATTGGGTACCGTCTTTGGCTCAGGAGTCTGCGCTGGCTTCGGCGTGGGGGCCGGCTTGGTGTCTTCCCGTGCCACCGGCTGCGTCGGGGCAAGCGTGGTCGGCGGCAGATGGGTTGTCTGGTTCTGCGGTACGGTGGGCGTCGGCTGTACAGAGTTGGGCTGTCCAACGGCAGGCGTATTCACCTGCCCGGTGGGTACCGGGTTGCTCTGTGGCGTTGTGACCGATGGCGTGGTGGGGGCGGTGGCGACGATGTTCTGCGTCGGCGTGGGGGCCACGGGGCTGGCGGATACGGCTTTGTCCCGTTCGCTGCCGCCACCGCCGCCGCAGGCGGCGAGCAGCACGCTCAGTGCGGTGGCGGTGCAGGTGGTGCGAAGGATGTGGGGATGTCTAGCTGCCATGTTTCGTCTCCAGGGTGCAACGTATTGCACAAGATGGACCATGGAGGAATCATATTCTTGGCCTTGGGCGGTGCCAGATGTTTCGGCCAAAAAGCGTCAGTCGCAGCAGGGCGAAGGGGCGGTCTGTCGTGCGGCAGCGACGATGGCTGCCGCAGGGCGGTACCGGCAGGGGCTTTGTCGTGTGCGGATTGCGCGATCAGGTAGCGGCAAGCCGTAAAGGGCAGCCTTGAATGTGCGCCTCGATGCGCTGCATCAACCCCGCCGGCACACCGTTACCTTCATAGAGCTGACCCCAAACATCCAGCACCCGCCGCGTTGTGTTACGCACTTCCGTCAGCAGCTCTTCCCGAACCTGTTCTGGTAGCCCCAAGCGCTGGGAGAAGGCGTTGAAGGTATCCAGCCCGATGGCATCGAAGCGCTTGGTGCCTGCCATGTTGAGGGCGATGGTCTGGTCGTGCTGGGTCCAGGCGACGGTGGATACCAGGTCGTAGGCGGGGGCCAGTCCGGGTTTGTTGGGGGTATGGTAGATGAGCGACCAGTTCTTGATGTGGGCGTCCCCGTTGCCCAGCAGGACGTTGAGCGTCAGGCGGCGGGTCATCTCCTTCAGGTCATCGATGCCGCCGGCATATTGCAGCAGCGTCATCGCCATCATGTCGTAGTTGACGCGGTTGTATTTCTGGCTGGTGCGCAGGCTGAATACCTGGGCGAAGTCTTCAACGTGGATGCGTTCCTTAAGGGAAAGGGGCGCGTCGCTGTCGTTTTGTGGGCGGGAGGTGTCGTTCCGATCGAAGCGACGAATGGCGTAGAAGGGTTCGTCGGGTAGATGGCCCAGAATATTGGAAAGGCCTTCCAGTTGGTCGGGGTGCAGCAGCAGGGTTTCGGGTACGTCGATGCCCACGGCGCGGGCAGTGGCCATGGCGGCGGCTTCCACTTGCGGCAGGCCGGGAAAATCGCGGGAAGGGGGCTTGATGATGTAATTGCCCAGCCGGCCACCGGTATTGAGGGTGTAGCGTTCTCCCTGCCGCAACATGGAGAATTTGAGCTGCATGCCGCCGAGAGAGAATTTCAGGTGGGCGGAATCTGCTGTCTGAGGTACGCCATCGTCGGCTGTATCGGCATTGATGGGGGGCGTGCCGGCTTGTGTTGCGTGATGCCGATGCCCTGGAGGCGGCGCGTCGACCGGTCGCAGGATGACGGCGCCCGGCAGATCATGGCCCAGTGCTTCGAGCAGCAGGAACTCGCGGTCTTCGTGGACTTTCAGTTGCTGGGCGATGCGCGCACGCATGCCGCCTTCGGGCAGCAGGTTGGAGAAGAAGGGCGGCGACTTGATGGAAGCCGACTTGTGGCGCGGGTCCAGCAGCAGGCGGCGTGTCTGGGCTTCATCGTCCGGATGGGTCCATGCCAGCGAGAGGATTGGCCGAGCGGGGCCAGCGTCCAGATACTCCTCGCTGACGCTGAAGACGGTCCGTTCGTCCGGGTAATGGGTCAGGTAGCCGACGAGGGTATCTGACAGCCACACGCCCAGGGTGCGCGGCGCTTTCATTCGGGATCCGCCAGATAGGCGTAGCGAGTCATCAGGTCCATCGGGCCGAAGTCTTCGTCCGGCTCATGGGCCGGGTTCTGAGGCGGCAGTCTGCCTCGGTCACGCAGGTTCTGCTGGATGAGGGCGGCCTGGCCGACGGGGACGAGAGCAATTTCCAGACCCAGTGCCGACACGTAGCTGATGAAGCTGTCCAGGGTCACGTCGTGGCCGTTCTCGATGTGCGAGACAGTGGCCTGGCGCAGGGGGCGTGGCTGGCCTTGGCGGTAGTGGCGCAGGCCGCCCTGGCTACGGCCGGCGGCTTCACGTATTTGGCGCAGCTGCTGGCCCAGGTGGGCCAGTACGTCGGCGTTGTGGGTGGGGCGTGAGGTGGGCATGGGGTGGCTAGCGACGGATCGCGCACAGTATACGTTATAGCGTATTTAACATGGTAATCTTATGCGTAATAAGGTATGGCCAGTTGTCCGGCACCGATGCCCTGGCTGCAACCTGTTCCAGGATCGGTGTGCGATCTGCCTGTCGTGCCTACCAAGCAGCCTCTCTCCTGTGGCACTGCTGGCAGCGCATGAACAGCTACCAGCAGCGCATGGGCACGCCAATCAGTTCGTGACCCGCCAGTACAGCATCCCGCTTTCGTTCGGGTAAACCGAGCGATCGTCGACGATGTAGCCTTCCGGAGTCTTGAGTTCCTGTCCCCACTTCCAGTCAGCCGGGATGCGCCATACGGTGCATTGCAGGCGCTTCACGAACGACAGGTCTGCGTTGGTGCAGAGCTTGACTTCGTCTTTCTTGCCGCCTTTGATGAGCATCAGGCGCAGGGCGGCGCCACTGTAGTCGGTCCACTCCTGCAGTGTGCCGAAGGGCACTGTCTGGTCACGTCTGAAAATGACGCTGGTGGAGCCGAACCAGGGTTGGTCAAACCGGCCTTGAGGGATGGGGGAGTCCCAGCTTGTGGCAAGGTATCCCAAGTCTTCCTCGATCTTCGCTTTGGGGTACGGGCCTATTTCTAGGGTGTCAGCGGTGATGTTGATGGTGTATGACACTTCCAGACCATTGAAACCGCGCTTGATCCAGGGCTCACCGTACAGTGGTTTGGATCGGAACGGCTTATAGTCGTTCTTGCTGTAGAGGATGTACTGGTAGGTGCCGGGGGTGACGGGGTGATAGTAGCGTTTGCCACAGCGCAGCGCTTCGTCCGGGGCTCCAACGGGAATCCAGAAGTTGGGATCCGAGGTGTAGTTGCCCGCATGCAGTACAGCAGCCATTCTGACGTTGGCGATGCCTATGGCTTGGCCATCTTCCACAACGGGGCCATCGTAGGACGTGGTGCTACTGGCCCAAGTCAGGCAGCGGTTCTGCTCGAACATGGCCAGCAGCGCATCACCGCGCACACCCTTGCTGGAGACGTTGGGTACGGCCGCAGGGGATGGTGCAGGCGTTGATGTGGGTGGAATGGCCGGCAGGGTTCCGCTCTGCCGTGGGGCAGGTGAGTCAGGCGGTGGATTCGTTGCCGTCTGGTTGGGGGGTACGGCCGGGGCCGGTGGGGATGTGTTGGGTACCCCGTTGGTGGGTGTATTTGGCTGGCTGGTGGGCGTCGTGCCGTTCCGGGCTGGCGTGACGGCGGGTGGGGTGGCCACCGCCGAGTTCAGTGTCGTGGGGGGGAGGGGGCTGGACGACACGATCTTGTCCCGCTGGCTACCGCCTCCACCGCCGCAGGCGGCTAGGAGTGCGACCAAGGCGGTGGACGTGGTAAGCAGGTTGAGCGAATGTCTTGCTGCCATGATGTGTATCCATTGTGCAACGAAGTGCACGGAATTGGTCATGGAGCAATCATATTCCTGGCGCGGGACGGTGGTGGATGCTTCGATCAAAAAGCATCAGTGTGAGCAGGCTACAGGGGGCTCTGTTGCCCGGCAGCCACGGTGGCCGCCGTTGGGCAGTGGTGGCAGGGGCTTTGTCGCCCGCCTCAATCCTTCCCGCCGCGTTTGCGCCCCGGGCAGGGCTGCTGGAAGATCTGGCGGTTTTCCAGGCGGATGGCGGTGAGGCTGCCGCCCCAGACGCAGCCGGTGTCCAGGGCGATGAGGTCGGGTTGTAGTCTCAGGCCCAGGGATGACCAGTGGCCGAAGATGATGGGGCGGCCGGCGGTGCGGCGGTTGGGGGCCTGGAACCAGGGGATGAGGCCTTCGGGGGCGTCGGCCGGGGCTTCGGTGCATTTGAAGTCCATGCGGCCGTCGGCGTGCAGGTAACGCAGGCGGGTGAGGCCGTTGACGATGCAGCGCAGGCGGTCGTCGCCGCGCAGGCTGTCGCTCCAGCGGTCGGGGGTGTTGCCGTACATGACGGACAGGAAGTCCTGCCAGTGGGGGCCGCTCAGAACTTTTTCCACTTCGTGGGCCAGGTCGCGGGCCTGTTCGAATTCCCATTCGGGCAGCAGGCCGGCGTGCACCATGAGGAAGTCGCCCTGGCGCAGGGCCAGGGGACGGGTGCGCAGCCAGTCGATGAGTTCGGGGGCGTCGGGGGCGCGCAGGATGGGTTCCAGGGTGTCGCCGGGACGCGGGGTGCGGATGCCGGCGTACTGGGCCAGCAGGTGCAGGTCGTGGTTGCCCAGGACGGTGCGGGCGCGCAGGCCCAGTTGGCGGATCTGACGCAGGGTGCCCAGGGAGTCGGGGCCGCGGTTGACCAGGTCGCCGCAGAACCACAGCGGTTCGGTGGGGGCGGCGCCGATTTTCTTCAGCAGTTGTTCCAGCGGCTGGCGGCAGCCTTGCAGATCTCCAAAGGCCAGTGTCACGTCGAGGTCCCCCGTGTCAGTGTTTTCGCTTTCGTCCGCGTCGGTTGCTGCCTTTGGCGGCTTTGGCCGCGGGCTGGGTGGGCGTGGTGTCGGCCGGCTCGTCAGCGTCCGCTTCCGCTTCCGCTTCGGGGGCGTCGGCGGCGGCAGTGGCTGCCGGTTCGACGTCGGCGGCTTCGGCTGTGGCTGTAGCCACCTGTTCAGGCGCGACTGCGTCTGCCTTGGCGGGCTCGTCTTCTGCCGGGTTGGCCTGAACCTCGTTCTGTGTTTCGGGTTCGGCGTCCATTTCAGCCGGGGCAGCAGCTTCCTCGGCAACCGGGGTTGCTTCCGTGGCCTGCGACGTGGTGGCTGCAGCGGCGGATGAGACCGCCGGCGTGGGCGAAGCCACCGATTCTGCCGGCATGGCCGAATCGGCTGGTGTGGTTGGCTCAGCCGACGCAGCGACAGGCTCTTCAGCCGTCTCGGTCCGGGTGGCCACCTGGGCCAGGTGCTTCAGGCGGGCCAGCAGGGCGTCGTTGTCGGGCAGCAGGGCGGCCAGTTCTTCCCGGGACTGCACGGCGTCGTCCAGGCGGCTTTCTGCCAGGGGGGCTGGTGCGGTGTCAGGCACGGCAGGGCTGGCCGCGGGCGTCTGCCGGTTGACCGGGATGGGCTGGGCCACGGGGTCGCGCAGCATGGAGACGGCGAGCGGGGAGGGCTCGATTGCCGCGGGGGCCAGGGCAGCACCTGCCAGCCGGGCGGTGACGGTGCTTCCGGCTGTGGCGGGTGTGCTGGCCGGGGTAGCCGTGGTCGCGCCCTGGGGGGCGGCCGCCGGCCGGGATGCGGCCGGGGTGGCGGGTGCCGAGACAGGTTGCCGGGGTGTGGCCGGAGCCGTGGCCGCGGTGGTCGACGGTGCCTTGGTGGCGCCGGCATCCGGTGCGGGGCTGGTCTCTGTGGCCGACGGCAAGGCAGCCGGGCGAGCGCCTGGGGTGGCCACGGGCGGGTACAGCGGGGCCGGCTTGTATTCGGGCACCCACAGGGTCAGCATCTGGCGCACCTCGGCGTCGCCCACGGGGCCGGGGGATTCCAGCCAGCGCTTGACGGAGATGTCCCAGCTGGTGCCCGGGGGATCGATGGGGCGGGAGACACGCAGCTTGGCGTGCGGGGTGGGCAGGGTCTTCTCGTTGTCGGCCAGCAGTTCCTCGAAGAGTTTCTCGCCCGGGCGCAGGCCGGTGAAGGCGATGGGGATGTCGGCTTCGGTGTAGCCGGACAGGCGCACCATGGTGCGGGCCAGGTCGACGATGCGGATGGGCTGGCCCATGTCCAGGACGAAGGTTTCGCCGCCGCGTCCCATGAGGCCGGCCTGCAGCACGAGCTGGGTGGCCTCGGGGATGGACATGAAGTAGCGGGTGATGTCGGGGTGGGTGACGGTGATGGGGCCGCCGTTGGCGATCTGCTCGCGGAACTTGGGAATGACGCTGCCGCTGGAGCCCAGCACGTTGCCGAAGCGAACCAGCACCATGGGCAGGGTGGCCATGCTGTGCTGGTACTGCAGGATCATCTCGGCCAGGCGCTTGGTGGCGCCCATGACGTTGGTGGGGTTGACCGCCTTGTCGCTGGAGATGTAGACGAAGCGCTCGATGTCGAAGCGCGAGGCCACGTCGGCCAGGACGCGGGTGCCCCAGGCGTTGTTGCGCACGGCCTGCCAGGCGTTGTTCTCTTCCAGGATGGGAACGTGCTTGTAGGCGGCGGCGTGGTAGACGATGGTGGGACGATGGCGCTCGAAGATCTCCTGCAGGCGCGCGGCGTCCTTGATGTCGCCGACGATGGGCACGAGGCGCTGTTCGGGGAAGGCGCGCTTGAGGTCTTCGGTAACGCGGTAGAGGGCGAACTCGCTCAGCTCGTAGATGATGATCTGGCCGGGCTTGAAGCGGGCGATCTGGCGGCAGAGTTCGGAGCCGATGGAGCCGCCACCGCCGGTGACGAGGACGGACTTGCCTTCCAGCATCTGGCGCAGGCCGCCGGTGTCGAGGCTGACGGGGTCGCGGCCCAGCAGGTCGTCCACGTCCACGTAGCGGATCTGGGAGACCTTGACCTGGCCGCTCATCAGCTCCTGCACGTCGGGGATGACCAGCAGCTTGATGTGGGCGCGTTCGCACAGCTCGAAGACGCGCCGGCGGGTGGCGTGGTTGGTGGCGCCGACGGCCAGCACGGCGTGCTTGCAGTTGCTGTCGCGGGCGATCTGTTCAAGCTGTTCCCAGTGGCCCAGGATGCGCACGCCGCCCATCTGGCGGCCAACCTTGTTGGGGTTGTCGTCCAGCACGCCAATGACGTACCAGTACGGGTTGCGGTTGAGTTCGTCGATGAGGGAGAGGGCGGCGTTGCCCGCGCCCAGCAGGATGACGGGCTGGGGCTCGACACCCTTGGCGCCCATGGCCTTTTCCTTCCACCAGCGGTAGAGCAGGCGCCCGGCGCACATGAAGAGGATGAGCAGCAGCGGGTTGAGGAAGTAGAGCGAGCGCGGCACGCCCAGGCCGTTGCGCCAGAGCAGCAGCAGGATGGGGATGATGAGTGCCGAGGTGCCCACCGACATGGCGATGAGCCGCATGTCGTGGATGGAGGCGTAGCGCCAGATGCCCCGGTACAGCCCGAAGTAGACGAAGCAGCCCACCTGCACGGCCAGCACGGCGGGCAGGGTCTGGAAGAGGATGATCTGCGTGGAGCGGTCCAGCTCGAAGTTCCAGCGCAGCGAGAAGGTGAAGGTCCAGACCAGGGCGGCCACGACGATGTCGTGGCCGATGGCAATGAAGGTGCGCGGATTGACGTTGAACAATCTCATGTCAGGAAACGGGCTCCTTGCGGCCGGCGCCCAGCAGGTAGGCGGCGATGACGAGCGGCAGGTAGGCCAGGGCAACCAGATGCCAGGCCTGGCCGGGCTGCAGGCGGGCAAGCGCTGCCAGGGGCAGAAGCCAGAGTACGTTGATCAGGCAGTATACAAGTGTGACCCGTGCGTGGCTGTTCCAATGCCTGCTGAGGCGCTGGTAGGCGTGGCTGCGATGCGCGTCGCCCACACGCTGGCCGCTGAGCAGGCGGCGCAGCAACGTGACGGTTGCATCGGTGATGAAGAGGGCACCCAGGATCATCCAGCTGGTAACGGGTATGCCGTAGCCTGCGCTGACATCGGTCTCGCCGGTCAGCTGGGCCTCGCGCAGCCAGGTCAGGTGGCCGGTGATGTCCAGTCCGGCCACGGCCAGGATGGAAAAGCCCAGAAAGAGGCTGCCGGCATCGCCCATGAAGATGCGCGCCGGCGCCCAGTTGTGCACCAGAAAGCCCGCGGTGGCGGCGGCGATGATGAGGCTGCCGACCGACCAGGGGTCGGTCATGAGGAACTGCAGCTGCAGGCGATCGAGCAGGCCGGGGGCCGTGTCGGCGCCGGTTTCGGCCAGCATGAGGCTGCGCAGCAGCACGCCGGCCAGCAGCATGAAGAGGGCCTGGCTGGCGGCGATGCCGTCGATGCCGTCCATGAAGTTGTAGAGGTTGATCCACCAGGTGCCCAGCAGCATCAGGGCCACCACCAGGCCCAGGGTCATGAGGGCGGGCAGCAGGGCGTCGCGGGCCTCGGCCTGGGAGAAGGCCTCGGACATGCCGGGCAGGCCCCAGCCGGACAGCAGCTGCCAGAGCTGTTCCTTCAGGCCGGCCCAGGCGCTGCCTGCACCGGGCAGGCTGGAGAGCACCACCAGCAGCCAGGCGCAGCAAAAGAGCTGAAAGCCCAGCCGCAGGCGGATGCTGAGTGGCTCGCGGTCGTCCTGCAGGCCCAGGATGCCCAGGACCAGCGCGGCAAAGAGGAGCGGCAAGGCGATCCAGACGAGGGGACCCAGGCTGTAGAGCCAGGCCGCGTCCTGTGCCAGCAGGTTGGTGAAGGTGCCCTGGTCGAGGGGCTGGCCCGGACCTGCCAGATGGGGCAGTGCGGCCGCGGCCAGGGCCAGCAGCAGGAAGCCTGCCAGGCTGGCGGCCACGATGGCCGCGCCGCCGCCGCGCGGGGTGACTCGGGTGTGGGAGGAGCGTTCGTTGGGAACGTCTTCCAGCCCCCAGGTCACGGCGTTCCGGATGATGAGGCCGGTGCCTGCCCAGGCGAGGGCGGCGGTGGCGGCAAGTATCAGCAAAAGCGTGATGGAGGTCACCTAAGTCTTCCTGGGAATGGGGGGAATGCCACGGGGGCGAGGGCCGGGACCGCTTATACTCCAAAAATTATGCGCCTGTTCGGGGCTGATCCGAGCGTTGCCGCCGGGGCGCGTTCCATTGCCGGACAGCGGTCCGGCTTCAATCGGAAGGATACTGAATACATGATTCTCGTGACAGGTGGTGCCGGTTTCATCGGCTCGAACTTCGTGCTGGACTGGCTGGCTGGCAGTGACGAGCCGGTGGTCAACGTCGACAAGCTCACCTACGCCGGCAACCGGCAGAACCTGGCGTCGCTGGAAGGCAATCCGGCGCACCACTTCGAGCAGGTCGACATCTGCGATCGCGAGGCCATCGACGCGCTGCTGGCCAAGTACAAGCCGCGTGCCATGGTGCACTTCGCGGCCGAAAGCCACGTCGACCGCTCCATCCACGGTCCGGCCGCCTTCGTGCAGACCAACATGGTGGGCACGTTCACGCTGTTGGAAGCCGCCCGTCAGTACTGGAACCAGCTGCAGGGCGCCGAGAAGGAGAACTTCCGCTTCCTGCACGTCTCCACCGACGAGGTCTATGGTTCGCTGGAAGCCGACGATCCGGCTTTCACCGAGACCACGCCCTATCAGCCCAACAGTCCGTACTCGGCCAGCAAGGCCGGGTCCGACCACCTGGTGCGCGCCTATTTCCATACCTATGGCATGCCGGTGCTCACCACCAACTGCTCGAACAACTACGGGCCCTACCACTTCCCCGAGAAGCTCATCCCGCTGGTGATCACCAACGCGCTGGCCGGCAAGGACCTGCCCATCTACGGCGACGGCAAGAACGTGCGTGACTGGCTGTTCGTGAAGGACCACTGCAGCGCCATCCGCCGCGTGCTGGAAGCCGGCAAGCCGGGCGAGACCTACAACGTGGGCGGTCACAACGAGAAGACCAACATCGACATCGTGCGGCAGATCTGCAAGCTGCTCGACGAGATGAAGCCCGACGCGGCCGGTTCCTACGAGCGTCTCATCACCTTCGTGAAGGACCGCCCCGGTCAGCGCCATCATCTATCAGCTGTGCGGCGGCCTGCGTGCCAGCATGGGCTA
>ERZ772977.306-NODE-306-length-37277-cov-6.289882_pt1 | contig 37277 bp, 29 predicted proteins | sample MGYA00511131_ERZ772977 | MGnify/ENA primary metagenome ERZ772977 (study PRJEB29015, sample SAMEA2737935) | human oral metagenome | biome: human oral; feature: human-associated habitat; material: dental | place: China | collected 2151 ...
CTTCGGTCAAATGCATCTGCCATTTGTAGAAGTTCTCCTTATTTAATTATTATTTTTCACGCGGGTACAGTCCATTAAAAAGACCTCACGGCGTATGAGTTTAATTATAACGGTTTTCTAATCAGTTGTAAATAGCTTATTTCTTACTATAATACTTCGCCAAAAATGAATCACGAAACTCATAGAACGTGTTATTTTCCAGACTTTCGCGGATGTCGTCAACTAGCTTAACGATAAATCGTTCATTATGGATAGATAGCAATGTGCCAGCCAAAGATTCGCGGGCATGGAGTAAATGACAGAGGTAAGCGGCGGTATAGTGGCGGCAAGTATAGCAATCGCAATTTTCCATAATTGGTTCAAACATCTCGCGGTATTTTTGGCCGCGCACATTGACCCGACCAAACGGCGTATAGGCCGCACCATTTCTGGCCACGCGCGTCGGGCTGACACAGTCAAAGGTGTCAATTCCCTGCTCAATCGCCGCAAAGATGTCGTCCGGCTCGGAAATACCGAGCAAATGCCGCGGCTTGTTCTCGGGCAAGATTTGATTGACCCACTGAATCGTCTGCGCCATGGTTTCCTTTTCCAGCGCGCCGCCAATGCCGTAGCCGTCAAAGTCCATCGTGCCTAGAAACTTAGCGGTTTGTTTGCGTAAATCTTCATAATTCGCACCTTGCAGCACGCCAAATAACGCCTGATATGGCTTGTCGGGACGAGCTTCACGCAGACGTTTAACTTCCGCCAAACTCCGCTCCGCCCACGCATGTGTCCGCGCCAAGGCTTCCACTTGATAATCATATGGATCAATTAGCGAAGTCAGCTCGTCAAAAGCAAAGGTAATATCCGCGCCAATGCCCGCCTGAATCTGCATAGATAACTCCGGCGTAAATTTATGGTATGAGCCGTCTAGGTGCGACTTGAACATCACACCATTTTCATCAACCCAAGCGTGGCGCGACGATTTTTTAGCGATGGCAATTTCCTCATCAACATCGGTACTCATGGCCAGCACCTTCTTAAAACCCGAGCCCAGGCTCAGCACCTGAAAGCCGCCGCTATCGGTGAATGTCGGCCCGTCCCAGTGCATAAACTTGCCCAAATAACCCGCTTTTTCAATCAATTCATGTCCTGGCTGCAAATACAGATGATAGGCGTTCGCTAGCACCGCCTGCGCACCGACATCCGCCACCATCTCCGGAATCATCGCCTTGACATTGGCCTTAGTGCCGACCACAATAAACGCTGGCGTTTTAATATCGCCGTGCGGCGTATGAATCACACCAGTCCGCGCCAAGGTGTCATTAAATCGCGAAGTTATTTCAAAAGAAAATGGTTTTTGCTGCATAATCTGTCTGATTATATCATGAAATGTCCTGAGAATTACCGCGCGATAAACCAACAACGTCACGAACTCTCACTAGATAAAACATGTCGTCCTTAGAATTTCCCAATATCAGCATCGGCTCTCCAAGGCTTAGCGGCAAATCTAAAATATTTGATATTTGCTTAGTTAAATATGACGAGCCTTCAAGTTCTGGATTCCACAGTTCAACTTTATCCGCCCGTAAATTAAATGGTTCAGTCTCTTCGCCTACACCCACTTCTTTTAAGGCAGCGTCATTCCACGACACAGTACTCAGCAAATCACCAGGTAAACATCGATAAGCCATTACTACACATTCACCCTTAAACTCCCTCGGCTCACTGATAGCCTTAATGACACCGCGAGACTCATCCTCATATTGCTTTAATATCTCTAATTGTTCCTCCAAGGAAAAATCATAAAAAACCTCGCTATCAAATACTTCACTTACATCCCGAGCGATATCATGCAGTAAATCAACAGCAAGTTCCAAATCCTCTGCGTCACTATTTAAGCTCTCAAATCTTAATAATTTATCGCGGCTAGGTACGGCGTATATTTTCCTTGATGAGCCACTTAAATCGTCATGAAGCAATAATTCAAGCACAGCATAAATGGCGCCGTCATACCTGACAAATTTCACTGCATTAAAATAAACTCCATCACTATCAATGAATTCGTACTGTAATTTATTATTTGCGCCGCTTGGCGATATAACAAAACCCGAAAGACCAATAGCATCAAACCCAAGCTCATCAGGCAGTGCTTCGCTAAGTGTTTTTATATGATCACAGACAGTTCTTGAAAAACACGACTCATCTGTATACTTAAGGTCTGTTGCCAGCTGCCAAGCTAATTGTTGAAACTCCTCCGCAAAAACTGCCTCAAACAAATCATCACCCTTCTTATAATCATTCTCACAAATTGGCAGAATATCAATTATGTCTTTTACATCGATGCGAAAAATCACTGAGCTATCTTTTGGATCAACCATCTCCAAGATAGGACGATTATCTCGCCACACAAACAATGGCGCAGCTCCAAATAATACTTGCGCTCTTGCCTCAACGTCAACGCCATATTCAATGCCACCAGCTCTTCGTCTATACGCCCGACAATCTATTCTCACCTCGGTTCCCTGTGATATATCACCCAGCACACCATTTAGGTCATCAATGAGATATTCTCTGGATGCAACATCCCTAATGTCATTTTTCTCAACAGCTTCCTGAGTTTTATCAACATAATGACGTAACTTACGAATATATCGAGGCAATACACTGTCGTCTGGAAATAATTCTGCCGACAAAATAGCTTGCGGATCAAGCGGAAAATAATAATCATCTGGTCTATCATTTTCTACGGCACGTATACACAAGGCTGCCATTTCTTTAGTATAAGTCGCAAAAGGCGCCGAAATCTCAGAATCGTTTTCTAGGGATGATACCAAGTCGACCACACCCTCAACAGCGCATAGATCATATGAACCATCTTCGGTCTGCCTATAGCCAATAACTCTCGCTCGCTCGCCTTCAATTTCGTCTGTGCGCATGACTTTCTCCACGTCACCAAGGGCCTCAGCCTCACTTTCCCCACCGAGACATAAGTTTGCAGCAGCAATCTCTCGCCAATCATCTTTGGACAATCGACCAAGTAAATCAATACCTGTCCCAGCTTTTGGTAGTTCCATGTATGTATCGTATATTGCAATATGGCAGACTTCAAGCACAAGCATTGCCTCATGCGGTATACTATAACCATGAGCAAGAAAACCCTGGTTGAGCTTGATCCGTGGCTAGCCCCACATGAACCCGTCATCAAAGCGCGCGAGGCGTATATTTCGTCGACACTCGAAAAGGTTCTGGACGGCAAATCGCCAGCGGAGTTTGCGCTAGGGTTTCATCATTTTGGCTTACACCGGACAGCGGCGGGCTGGACATTTCGTGAGTGGGCGCCAAATGCCACGCGCGTAGTGATGGTTGGCGAGTTTTCTGACTGGCAAGAACGTGAGGAGTTTACTCTGCGACCAGACGCACACGGTGAGTGGAGCGTTGATTTGCCGAAAGAAGCACTGCGCCACGGTCAGAAATATAAACTACGCGTCTATTGGCCAGGTGGCGACGGTTGGCGTTTGCCATCATACGCCACCTACGTTATTCAAGATGATGACTCGGTGGATTTTTCGGCCGTCGTGTGGCGGCCTGATGAGCCATACCAGTGGCAGTATGATATTCCACCTGCTCCGCGCGTGCCGCTAATTTACGAGGCGCATGTTGGCATGAGTAGCGAGGAGGAAAAGGTTGCCAGTTTCAATGAATTTACCGCCAATATCCTGCCACGCATCAAACAAGCCGGCTATAATACCATCCAGCTGATGGCCATCGCCGAGCACCCGTACTACGGCAGTTTTGGCTACCATGTCAGCAACTTTTTCGCCGTGTCATCACGCTTTGGTACGCCTGATGATTTTAAGCGACTGGTGGACACGGCACACGGTTTGGGGCTACGCGTCATCATTGACATAGTTCATGCTCATGCCGCCAAAAATGAAGTCGAGAGCCTCGGCAATTTTGCGGGCAGCCCGACACAATATTTCAAAGCTCACGACCATCCAGCCTGGGACTCGCGGCTGTTTGATTACGGCAAGCCGGCAGTACTGCACTTTTTAGCCAGCAATTGTCGCTGGTGGTTGGACGAGTACCATGTCGATGGCTTTCGGTTTGACGGTGTGACTAGCATGGTGTATCACGACCACGGTTTGGGCAAAAGTTTCACCAACTATGATGATTATTTTACTGATGACGTTGATAAGGACGCATTGGTCTATCTCAGACTGGCAAATGATGTCATTCACGCTGTTCGCCCCGATGCCACGACCATTGCCGAAGAAATGAGCGGGCTACCGGGCTTGGCGGCACCGACTGAATATGGCGGCCTGGGCTTTGATTATCGCTTGGCGATGGGCGCGCCTGATCTCTGGATCAAGACATTGAAGGAAAAGCGCGACGAAGATTGGGACTTAGGTGGATTGGCTCACACGCTGAGTTCGCACCGCCCAGAGGAAAAAGTCATCACTTACGCCGAGAGTCACGACCAAGCCTTGGTCGGCGACAAGACGCTGATTTTTCGTCTGATTGACAAAGCCATGTATTGGCACATGGACAAAGCCGACCCCGACCTGACCGTGGAACGCGGCATAGCCCTACATAAACTGATTCGACTGCTGACAGCTGGGCTGCATGGCGGCGGCTACCTCAACTTTATAGGTAATGAATTTGGACACCCTGAGTGGATTGATTTTCCGCGTCAGGGCAATGATTGGTCGTTTAAGCACGCCCGCCGTCAGTGGAGTTTGCGTGACAACGGATTTTTGAAGTACCAATGGCTCGGTGAATTTGACGCGGCGCTAATGAAGATTATTCAGAAAACTGACGGCGATGAAATCAGCCACCTTACAGTTCACCAATCGGATCACATAGTCAGCTTCATGCACGGCGAATTTCTATTTGTTATCAATTTTTCCCCAGATAAATCCCAAACAGACTACGAATTGCCCACGGAAGCTGGCTCTTACCAATTGATATTAAGTACCGATGATAAAGCATTTGGCGGACAGGAACGTATCAGCCACAGCTCTCGCTTTTTCACCTCCCCAGTCGGCAATAATCACAATCTTAAAGTTTATCTGCCAGCCAGAACGGGAATTGTCTTACAGAAAGTTGACTAGGACTTCTTTTCATCTATCCGATCCTCATCTTGACGTGCGCTATATGTAATAATGCACTCGCCAGGAATAGATATATAGGCTTCTGCTGGAGCTCTCTTGGCGGGCTATTTCTATTGGTATAAAATTTGCTACACTAGATATTGTGAAGAAAAAAGTACCAAAAATTATCGAACAATCACTAGCCAGAGTGGCTAATTTTTATAGCTTTGAGCCAGTGCATGATTTGGAAAAAATTGACGACAGTTTAACGCCGAACATGCGAGCCCTGCGCATGACCATGACTATTGCTGAGCAACTCCTGAGTATGGGAGTGGTGGCGCGCGATGTGGTGCGTATGTCGCAAGGAATCACTCAGACCTATTGCCAGAAGCGCGTTCACATAGACATTAGTTATACATTGGTGACGGTTTCTCAAGATCGTGGCGTTAATCACGAGCCGCTGACGATGGCGCGGGTCATTGTACCAGACGACCCTAATTACCAATTAATCCAAGCCTTGCAGCTACTAGCTCTTGATATTCGTCATAAACAACTTCCCTTAGAAGAAGCTGAGGAACGGCTGCAGCAGATACTTAAAAAACCAAATAAGCACTCCGGGCTAGTCGTTTACGCAGCGGGAGGCCTGGTTAGTGCCGGCTCAGTTACCTTATATGGCGGCAGTCCGCTAATGGCAGCCTTGGCGTTTTTACTGGGATTTTTAGCGACTGGTTTATTGCGCTGGCTGGGACATATTGGCGCACCGCTTTTCTATTCTCAGGCTCTTGTAGCAATCTTTGTCACACTGACAGCGGCTGGTACGGCTTGGTGTAGTAATTATCTGGGGCTGAGTATCAATACCACTTTGTTAGTGATTAGCGGAATCGTCCTGTTGGTGGCTGGACTGATGTTTGTTGGTGCATTCCAGGACGCAATTGATGAATACTACATGACAGCAAACGCCAGATTATTGAAGGTAGTAATGGCAACAGGTGGCGTAATTGCTGGCGTGATGGTCGGTCTTTATATCGCCACAAAGTTTGGTATTACTTTCCCAGCAACACCAGATCGTTTGACCTTGGCTGATAAACATACACAATATTTGGGTGCCGGAATTATTGCGGCGGCATTTGTTTTAAGAAATCACGCGAAGTGGTTAGGCATGATTATTTCGGGATTGATTGCAATATTTGGCTGGTGGATTTCACGCTTAGTTATGAGCTTCGGATTTGATATCGTCACAGCTAGCGGCATCGCGGCGGCAGTCATTGGACTAGTAGCCGTCCTCACCTCCAGATTATGGAAATTCCCTTCTCTAGCTATAATCGCAGCGGGAATTGTCCCACTAGTTCCGGGACTGTCTCTTTACAACGGCTTAATGGGAGTCGTGCTATATCCACCAAATAGTGTCAACTTCTTACCCGCTTTGGCCATCCTAGCCAGGGCAATTCTCATTGGCGTAGCGGTAGCAATTGGCGCATCGTTCGGTAATATAGTTGGTCGCCCGATTCGACGCCAATTAATTAATATTTTTCGTCGCATTACTCAAGCATAATGAAAGAAGATTTATCCCAATTCATAGGATTATCTGACTCCAGGCTATTTCATATGCGCTCCGTCGCCTATAAATCATACAAGCTGGCCCGCAACGTTTTTAAAATGGAAGAAAATAAAGCGCGCAGCTTATTCGCAATGGGATTAATTCACGATTTTGCATATACCTTTGTTGAAAATCAGACAGAGCATGAACATGAGGGTGGTAGGATCTTAAAATTGTCTGGTTTTAACTGGGCCGACGCCGTATTTGACCACGGTGACCCTGATATAGAAAGCTGGACAGACGAGTTGTTGATCTTAAATCTAGCAGACATGACGACAGGCCCAAATGGCGAATCTCTAACTATGGATCAGCGACTGGTGGACATTAAAAATAGATACGGCCCCGAAAGTACGCAATCAACAAGAGCAATCAGACTGGCTAATCGTATCCAGACGGAGTTAAATAATCGAAATCTGAAAATACCAAATCTATAAAAATGTAAGTCTAACCAAATAAAAATCCTCAGAGTTACTCTGAGGATTTTTCCTTATCTTATGAGATTATTTCGAGCGCTTCTCGATAATCTCCTGCGCCACGTTCGGTGGTACTTCCTCGTACTGCGCTAATTCCATAGTGCTGGCTGCGCGACCCTGCGACATCGAGCGGATGTCTGAGGTATAACCAAACATATTTGCCAATGGCACAAATGCCTTGATCAGCTTGGCGCCGCCCATCAAATCTTCCATAGCATCGATGCGACCACGACGTGAGTTAAGGTCACCGATGATGTCGCCCATGAACTCTTCTGGGGTGGTGACTTCAACTTTCATGACTGGCTCAAGCAAGATTGGGGTTGCTTGCTTGATACCTTCGCGAGCCGCCAATGAACCCGCCAATGAGAAGGCTAGCTCTGAGGAGTCGACATCGTGGTATGAACCATCGTACAGCGTCGCTTTGACATCAACCACTGGATAGCCAGCGATCACGCCGCCCTCCAAAGTCTCCTTGATACCCTTCATGACAGCTGGGCGGTACTCTTGTGGCACCACACCACCCTTAATTTCGTCAACAAACTCAAAACCTTTGCCAGCCTCATTCGGCTCAAATCGCACCCAAACATCACCGTATTGACCGCGACCACCAGACTGCTTGGCGTGCTTACCCTGGACTTCAGCCTTACCCTTGATTGACTCACGGAAGGCGACTTGCGGCTCGCCGATGTTAGCTTCAACCTTGAACTCGCGCTTCATGCGGTCGATCAAGATGTCCAGGTGCAACTCACCCATGCCGGACATGATAGTCTGACCGGTTTCTTCATCAGTGTGAATGCGGAAGGTTGGGTCTTCCTCAGCCAAACGCTGCAACGCCAGCGCCATCTTTTCTTGGTCAGCCTTTGATTTCGGCTCAACGGCAATGGAAACTGGCGGTTCTGGGAATTCGATACTTTCCAAGGCGATTGGATGCGCTGGATCAGTCAGCGTATTACCCGTACCAGTATTCTTCAAACCAACCACCGCAGCGATGTCGCCAGCAGAGATCTTGTCAATGTCTTCGCGCTTGTCAGCATGCATTCGAACGATACGACCAATGCGCTCTTTGTCACCTGTCGTGGTATTCAAGACATAGCTACCAGAATTCAAAACACCTGAGTAGACGCGGATAAAGATCAGCTTACCAACAAATGGGTCAGTCGCGATCTTAAAAGCCAAGGCGCTCATTGGCTCTTTGTCGTCTGGCTTGCGGCTCACTTCGTCGCCAGTCTTTGGATTCTTGCCCCAAATTTCGTCAACATCCAGCGGACTTGGTAGATAGTCAACCATGAGGTCAAGCACCTTCTCGACGATGACACCGCGGCCGTCACCACCAGTCACCAAGAAGAAGTCACCAGCCAGCACGCGCTTACGTAGCGCCATTTTCAGCTCATCAATGGTAATCGCCTCTTCACCCTGGTCGAGGAACTTCATCATCAACTCATCGTCAGCTTCAACGGCGTTCTCCACCAACAAGCTGCGGGCGTTCTGACACTTTTCCAGCATATCAGCTGGGATTTCGCCCTGTACCAATTCGTGGTCAGAAAAGTCAGTGTAGGTGTAAGCCTTCATGTCGATCAAGTCAACCACACCGTTGATAGTCTTTTCGAAACCAATCGGGATGTGAATCGGGAAAGCTTGCTTGCTCAAACGGTTGTGAATTGACTCCAGAGATTTCCAGAAATCACCACCAGTCTGGTTAATCTTGTTGATAAAGCAGATGCGTGGCACGCCGTATTTGTTGGCCTGGCGCCAGACAGTCTCAGACTGAGCCTCAACACCCATCTTACCGTCAAACACCGTCACAGCACCGTCGAGGACGCGCAGTGAACGCTCCACCTCAGCGGTAAAGTCGATGTGTCCTGGGGTGTCGATAATGTTGATCTTGTGACCCTTCCAGAAACAGGTCACGGCTGCTGAAGTAATAGTAATACCGCGCTCTTTTTCCTGCGCCATCCAGTCGGTGGTGGCACCGTCGCCGTCACCCTTCACCACACCGATTTTGTGGGTCAAACCAGTGCGGTACAAAATACCCTCAGTTGTCGTCGTTTTACCGGCGTCAATATGGGCGATAATACCGATATTTCTAAAATTTTTCAGCGGAACATTCGTCTCTGCCATAATTTTCCTTTATATTACGTTAATTTGTCGAGATCTTTGGTCAATTTTTTGGCACCAAAAAACTACTCTTACGTTTTATTATATCAGTTATCTGTAATTTTGACTAGCTTTGAGCCGGCGGATTTTTAGATTCATCAACCTCTGAAATCGACCCAGTAGGCGGATAATTGCCTGGAGGCTGAATAGGTGCCGGTGGATACTGACCTGGCGATTGTTGATAATAACCCTGCGGCGGATATGGCTGTGAAGGCATAGGACTCTGTTGTGATGGATATTGCTGTGGGGACACAGGACCTTGCTGATAGACCTGTTGCTGATACGGCAACTGCTGCGGATACTGACCGGCCACATACTGCGGGTAGGCATTAAATTTTCGACGACTACTGACGGAAACGATAATGGCAATAATTGACACTACCAAGAACAATGCTCCCGTAGAGGCAATGACCACAACTACTACAATCATCACAGTGTCATTGTCCGTCTTATCTGTCTCAGACTTTTTATTCGCCCCAACATCTGCTACGCCGCCAGACTCTTTGTCGGACTTTTTAGGTTCTACATAATCATCTGGGGTATTAGAGGCTACGTCGATCATCTTTGTGACTAGATAATTGCCGGAGTATTTTTTATCAAGCTTCTCAAACTTATCTTTCGCCTTAGAATATTTACCCTGCGAAAAGTCCTCTAAACCATCTTTCCATAGTTTAGTTAATTCGCCTTCAGACGAAAGCTTAACATTATTTTTCTTGGCCATGCTTTTCAGGTCGGCAATATCACGGAAAACGCCACTTCCAAAACATGAATTATTCTTTTTATCACTGTTTGCACAGGCTGCACCACCATAAGTATTCAGCCCTATTTGCTTACCATCTTTATCAAAAGCCGGACCGCCGCTATTTCCAGCGGCAATTTGTGCCGTCATTGAAAACAATTTATGACCACCAGCGTCTCTTCTCATGCCACTGACACTACCCTGAGTTACTGTTGGCACAGTCTTAGCTTGCTTTGTTTGTGTGCCATTATCAACAACTGCTGGATAGCCAATTGCCGTTACCTGATCTCCCTGAGACAAACCATTACTATCACCTAAGTCAACCGCTGGGAATTTACCCTCAATCTTTAAAATTGCCACATCGGTTTTGTCGCTATTTAAATCCATCCTAGCCTGTCGCAAATTGACTTCTGCATCAATCTTCTTAGCGCTAACATTGGTCGGGGTCTTCTTCCATCTCGAAATTTCCGGATTACTTCTATCATGAACAATCGGGTCATTTGAGGTCTGAATAATATAATCATATCGATCATTTTCTGACCGAATATTATCAATCGGCACGTTATCAATAAGACCTTGGATAGCTGCCGTTGCAGACTGATCACCGCCCTGTGATTTTTTTATTAGATCAACTAGGGCTTGTCTGGTTATATAGCCAGCATTTATCATGAAATGACAATAAGTGTCCCACTGCTCTCTTGACCGCAGCCCCCTGATCATACTCTGGTTGGCGACTTCTGTCACATGGCCGTTTGTAGCAATATAGCCATCATCCGAAACAATTGAGCCGCTACCAATCCCTCCAGTACACAGACCATTTAATCGCATAGTAGCACCATTTTGAGCTGTGTATATCATATCAGCGCAACGAATTGTCCCGACACGAACTGTAGAGATTTGGTTCCTAGCTACCACTTTAATAATAGATTTCTCATCTAAAGAATTTAGGGTATTTGTGGTATTCTTATCCTTCGAGAAATTCTCTACCTTAGCTAGGCTTATTCCCGAATCAGCCAGATGACCACTTCCGTCATTAGCGCTAACCAGATAACTCTCGTCTGGTTGATGGAAAGTAACAGCGCCCACTAACGATTCCAGCTGATCAATGTACGGCTGCATATATGCATTCTTGCTCAGTGCAAATATCGATATCCAGTAAGGTCTACCATTCTGGACAGTCATATATATTGTACTCTCGCCAGTTTTCTGCCACTTACCGTCATAGGTACTTCCATAATCCACGACCAGCTTCTTAAACTGCAGACCAGAAATTGTCACATCGCCAGTGTGATATTTCATATTTGGGTCTTTTTTCTTACGACTATTGATATCACCCTGAAGTAACAGATCTAAGTCAGAATATTTCTTCGTATCTTTATATTCATCGGGCATCGTCGAGCGGTCAAAATAGTTATTCTTGCGCGAAGTTGTAATCGAAAGCTCTGGCATAATTTTCGTGAGTGAAAAGTTACCATCTTTCTTATCTTTCTCTGGGTTCTGCCGATATATCAATTTAAGAATTGCGTAAGCGCGGCTTTCATTTAGTTCATCTTCACTGTATAAGTCGGCACGATATTCCTTACTGTTAGATTCTTTACGAAGAACGTGACCTTCTCCAACAAACGTTTCCTTATCATATTGCAACGAAAAGCCGTACTTAGAGACAACCTTACGATAATGCCGAGAGTTCTCCTCAGAAAGTAAGTCCTGAATCTTCTTCTTTGCTGAGCTACTAACGCCGGACGAATGATTATTATTAAGAACAACCACCCCAATAATGATTGAGATTAAAAAGATTACACCTAGGACAATTGCTAAGATTCTTAATTTCTTAATTGATTTTTGATTCATTCTATTACTACCTTACCTATAATTCACAAATTGCAGTGGCGTGTCATAATCGTTCTCACGCACTAAACTAATGACTTTTTGTAATTCATCTTTTGAAGCAGAGGTAACGCGGACGAGGTCGCCCTGGATTTGCGGTTTGGCCTTTGGAGCGTTGGTGCGAATATCTGCAGCAATCCGCTTTGCCATCGCTTGATCAAGCCCCTGCTTAAACGGTATCTCCCAAGTAGTCTTCAGATTTGAGGTGACTTTTTCTTTGGTGAGATCGAGGACTTTGCTCGACTGAGCGCGCGCCGCCAGTTTCTTGCGCACGATATCCAGCACCGCATCAACCTGCCAGTCGTTATCGCCGGTGAGCTTGAATCCTTTTTTATCATCCAGCCAATCAATCCCAGCATTCGTTCCCTTAAAATCGTACCGCCCTTGGATTTCTTTTTCCGCCTGCATGAATACGTTGTTCATCTCAGCTTTGTCAATTTCTGACACAATATCAAATGAAAAACTTGCCATTTATCCTCCTGTTTTCTCTATTATAGCAAAAATCGCCCCTTCTACGGAGCGATTTTCTAATTTTGCGTTTAGGCAACGATTAGCCGCGAGCAAAGTGCGCAAAGGCACGGTTAGCTTCAGCCATCTTGTGAGTGTCTTCCTTCTTCTTGAAGGCAGCACCAGATTCGTTGTAAGCGTCAACGATTTCCAGTGCCAAACGCTGTGAGTATGGCATACCGCTGCGAGCACGGGCTGATTGCACCAGCCAGCTAAACGCGTAGTGCAACTGACGGTGTCCCTGAACTGGGAACGGAATCTGGTAGTTAGCACCACCAACGCGGCGGCTCTTCACTTCAAAGTTTGGACTGACGTTTTTCAATGCTTTCTCAAACACTGCCAGTGGATCTTCTGAATCCAATTTCTTAGCAGCCGTTTCCAGTGCGGTGTAAACAGCGCGCTCGGCCGCCAATTTCTTGCCGTCCAACATTGACTTGTTGATCAAACGCTGCACCAACACGCTTTGGTAGCGGCGGTCAGGTTGCAATTGGCGTTGTAGTTTCTTGGTAACTTTACGAGGCATGATTACTTATCCCCTTTCTTGGTACCGTACTTCGAACGGCCCCGCTTGCGGTTGTTGACACCCTGGAGGTCCAACGCGCCACGGACGATGTGATAACGCACACCTGGAAGGTCAGGCACACGACCACCGCGGATCAAGACCACAGCGTGCTCCTGCAAGTTGTGACCTTCACCACCGATGTAGGCCCAAACTTCGTAGCCGTTGTTTAGTTTCACGCGGGCAACTTTACGCAAAGCTGAGTTTGGTTTCTTTGGCGTCTTGGTCGTCACACGCACACAAACACCACGCTTGAGCGGTGCATTTTGGTCGTAGTAACGCGTTTTCAGGGCGTTGTGAATGCGACCCAGTGCTGGCGACTTGGACTTTTTCTTAGCCGTTTGGCGCGGTTTGCGCACCAATTGGTTGATTGTTGGCATCCAATTTCTCCTTGGTTAATTTACTAATGATGGCGATATCGCCTGGTGGCTCTAGTGAGTTGGTGCACGGTTTTACACGCAAAAACCAGCTTCTCTTAGCGCCTACGGCTTGGATTCAGCAACTCCGCCCCGTGTCTATACCTTTTCTGCCGAGCATGCAGACTGTACACATTCAAACCACCGCGCGCCCCGAAAAGAGGAAACTCTGGGAAAGATTATAGCATAGATTACACGCAATTGCTATAGAAAAACCGCCCCGTACCCATCGGAGCGGTTTTCTGAGAAAAGAAGCTGGTTGGCTTATGCAGCCACGACCAATTCCTCTTCCTGGTTGTCAGCGAACTCGTCCTCGCTCGGCAGGTCGTCAGCATTAGCACTGTCGTCATATTCAACCACGCCCGTCCCTACTGGAATCTTGCGGCCGATGATGACGTTTTCCTTGAGACCATGCAAGTGGTCAGCGCGGCCAGATACGGCAGCGTTGATCAGCACGCGAGTGGTGTCCTGGAAGGATGCAGCCGATAGCCATGAGTCGCTCCAGATGGACACCTTGGTGATACCGAGCAACAACTGGGTGTAGCTGATGAGGTTTTTACCTTCAGCGGCTAGTTGCTTGTTGGTGTTCACCACCGCAGCCTTAGAGACGATGTCGCCAGTCACAAAGTCGCTATCACCCGCATCTTCAATCTGGACGCGGCTGAACATCTGGCGAACGATAATCTCCAGGTGCTTGTCGGCCACGTCTTGACCCTGAGCAGCGTAAATACGCAACACTTCGTTGATGATGTAGCGCTGCGTGGCTTCGACGCCCTTGAGGCGCATCAAGTCGTGCAGATTCAATGAACCAGCTGTCAAACGGTCACCAGCCTCAACGACGTCGTTAGCTTTAACGACCAACTGCATGGTGCCTGGGATTTCGTAACGAGCTGGTGCGCCAGCTTCAGCAGCGATGACCAAGGTGTCCTCAGCCGCCTCAACCACACCGTCAAATGGTGCGACCAGCGGACGAGTGTCGCCTTCGCCAGTTGCCAATACGTCGCCAGCCTTGACGCTTGAACCGGCCTTGACCACGATGGTTCGGCCGTCTAGCGGCAAGCGCTCAACTTTGCCCGATTCTGGAGTGACTTGGACGATGTACTTTTTGCCATCTTCCCAAATGTCAACTAACCCGGCAATTTCTGTAACATACGCCTGACCCTTTGGTGTGCGCGCCTCGAACAATTCTTCAACACGCGGCAGACCTTGGGTGATGTCACCACCAGCCACACCGGAGTTGTGGAAGGTACGCAAGGTCAACTGAGTACCTGGCTCACCGACTGACTGAGCAGCGATGACACCGACTGGCTGATGATTACCAACCAATTTGCCAGTTGACATGTCAACGCCGTAGCTACGTTGTGGAATGCCGTTGAGGTTATTAGTTGATAGGACTGATTGGATCTTGACGCTCTGGATGCTTTCATCGTCATCAATTGAGTCAGCAATTTCCCGAGTGATCAATTCGTCCTTGTTGACGTGACCTGGAATCGTCTCAGCGGCATAACGGCCAGCCAAACGGTTCGAGAAGTCGATCATCGTCTCCTCTGTTTCTGAACGGTAGATTGCGTAACCTTCGTCGTCACCTTCAACGTCCTCAACCGTGAAGACATCCTGCGCCACGTCGACCAAACGACGAGTCAGGTAACCTGAGTCAGCGGTCTTGAGCGCGGTGTCGATCAGACCCTTACGCGCACCACGGGTCGCCACGAAGGCCTCAAGGCTGGACAAACCACCGGTGTACGAACTACGGATTGGCAGCTCAATTTCGTGGTTGGTTGCGTCCATCTGGATACCAATCATGGCGCTCGCCAGCTTCACGTTGGAAATATCACCACGAGCACCAGAGTTGACCATCATGGAAATACTGGTATCCATGTGTGCTAGCTGTTCCTTCAAGAACGCGGTAATCTTATTGTCAACGTTTCGCCAAGCGTTCACCGTCAAGTTGTAACGCTCTTCTTCGGTGATCAAACCTTGGTCGAACTGTTCAGAAATCAAAGCTCCCTTAGCATCACCTTCTGCCACGAACTCAGAAATTTCATCAAAGTGAACGTAGTCAGTCATACCGGTTGACACGGCCGCAGTTGTCGCAAAGCGGAAAGCTTGCCCCTTCATGCGGTCAGCGATTTTGGCTGTCTCTTCAGCGCCGTACTTGTTAAAGATTTGCGCCAATACCTTCTTCAGCTGTTTCTTAGTCTGAACGTTGTTGTCATAAGGGAAGTCCTCTGGCAGAATCTCATTAAAGAAGACACGGCCCAAAGTCGTTTGGCGCATTTTGCTCTTGGCAAAAATACGAATTGGGGTTTGCAATTGAATTGCGCCCTTATCGTACGCCATCTCTGCCTCGTAGACAGAACTGTAGGTTTTGATATCGTCAGTCTGAGCTTGCGGCTTGTCGTAAGTTAGGTAATAGTTACCAAGCACAATGTCCTGTGAGATGTGCAGCACTGGCGCACCGTCAGCAGGCTTCAACAAGTTAGCAGTTGCGCTCATCAGTTCGCGAGCCTCAGCCTGAGCCTCCTTTGACAACGGCAAGTGAACAGCCATCTGGTCGCCGTCGAAGTCAGCGTTAAATCCAGCACAAACTAGTGGGTGCAATTGGATAGCTTTTCCTTCGACTAAAACTGGCTGGAAGGCTTGAATTGACAAACGGTGCAAACTTGGTGCGCGGTTAAGCAACACGTACTTACCTTCAATTGCTGAATCAAGCGCGTCCCAAACCACTGCCTCGCCAGCCTCAATCAGGCGTGAAGCTGAGCGAATATTATGTGCAAATTCGTTCTTAATCAGCCAGCTAATAACGAATGGCTTGAATAGTTCCAGTGCCATTTGCTTTGGCAAACCACACTGATGAATCTTCAATTTTGGACCAACTACGATCACTGAACGACCAGAATAGTCAACGCGCTTACCAAGAAGGTTCTGGCGGAAACGACCCTGCTTACCCTTCAGCATGTCACTCAAGCTCTTCAAACTGCGGCGACCACCAGTTGAGCTAACGGCGCGACCACGTGATGCCGAATTGTCAATCAAAGCATCAACCGCCTCCTGCAGCATGCGCTTTTCATTGCGCTGAATAACTTCTGGCGCGTTAAGTTCAATCAACTTCTTCAAGCGGTTGTTGCGGTTAATAATTCGGCGGTACAAGTCGTTCAAGTCAGATGTCGCAAATCGACCACCAGACAACGCCACCATCGGACGAAGATCTGGAGGAATCACTGGTAGAACCGTCATACACAAGCTGGACGGCTTAATGCCGGCAGCTTCCATACTCTCCAGCATCTTCAACCGCTTTAGTAGTTTCTTCTGTCGCTGGCCCTTCGCGCCTTCTGCTTCTTCGGTCAATTCCGCAATTAGCTTTGGCAAATCAATATTGTCCAGAAGTGACTTCACTGCACTAGCGCCCATGCCAACTTCAATCAGCTCGTCATACTCTTCCGGCAAATTGCGATATTCAGTCTCTGAAATCAGCGCGCCCTTATTTAAGCCTTCCAATTGAGACTTCTTACCAATGTAATTTTCTTCCAGCTCTTCAACTTCGCGACTTTGCTCTTTAGCTAATTGCTTAACGTCAGCACCATCTTCCTCGGCCATTTTTTCATAGCGGAGTTTGATAGCTTTACGAGCCAAATCAGTTTCCGCTTCCAAATCTGCCAAATATTGATCACGAGTTTCTTCGTCAACGTTCAAGATAACGTAAGTTGCAAAGTAAACAATCTTCTCAATATTACGGACCGTCATGCCGAGGAGCTGACTCATAGCGCTTGGTGTGCCGCGCATAAACCAAATGTGCGCCACTGGCACTGCCAATTGTATGTGACCCATTCGCTCACGACGAACGATTGATTTAGTAACTAGCTCACCGTTCTTATCAACCGCAGCTTCGCGTGAACGTACGCCCTTTAATTTTGAGTCGTGCGGATTGATATCCTTAACCGGACCGAAGATTCGCTCACAGAACAATCCGTCGCGCTCTGGCTTTTGGGTGCGGTAGTTAATTGTCTCTGGCTTCAAAACCTCGCCGTAGCTCCATTTCAGAATATCTTCTGGGCTAGCTACCGCTAAACGAACCGCGTCAAAATCGCTGATGCCCGTTGCGTTAAATGCAGAATTTGCCATCTTACGCGTCCTCCTTTATTTCTTCTACTTCATCAATATCTTGCACGCTCATACCACCGTCAATTTCGCCGATATCATCTGATTCGTCCAAGTAAACTTCTTCTTTTTCTTCATCGGCAGTAGCTACTGTCTTATCTTCTGGACCGCTTGAAGCGATGACATGCTCAGCGTCAACTGTTGCTTCGTCATCAACCAAGTCAACCCGAAGACCCAAGCCTTGAAGCTCCTTAACCAAAACGTTGAAGGATTCTGGCAGTTTTGGACCGACAATCGGTTCGTCCTTAATGATTGACTCGTATGCTTTGGCGCGGCCATAGACGTCGTCGGACTTAATCGTCAACATTTCCTGCAAGGTTGCAGCGGCACCGTAAGCCTCCAGCGCCCAAACCTCCATCTCACCGAAGCGCTGACCACCGTTTTGCGCCTTACCACCGAGTGGCTGCTGAGTCACCATGGTGTATGGACCGGTTGAGCGAGCGTGGATCTTGTCAGAAACCATGTGGTGCAATTTGATCATATGCATCACACCAACCGTTGTGCGCTCTTCAAAGGCTTCACCGGTACGACCATCAAATAGTTGGCTCTTACCGTCACGTGCTAATCCTGCTTTTTCTAGTTCGTCAGAAATTTTCTCACTTGGCACACCATTAAACGACGGGGTTGCTACGCGGTAGCCTAATGCTCGAGCCGCCATACCAAGGTGTGTTTCAAACAGCTGACCAAGGTTCATACGGCTTGGCACGCCAAGTGGGTTCAAGATCACATCAACTGGCGTACCATCTTCTAGGAACGGCATATCCTCAACTGGCAGAACTTTCGCCACAACACCCTTGTTACCAAAGCGGCCGGCCATCTTATCACCAACGCCAATCTTTCGCAGTTGTGCCACAAAAATCTGGATCTGCATCAAGACACCAGCCTTCAATTCATGGCCATTTTCGCGGCTAAAAATCTTCACGCCGACAACTTTACCACCGCCAGCATTGTTCATGCGCTGTGAGGTATCACGGACATCCTTAGCCTTCTCACCAAAGATAGCGCGGAGCAGGCGTTCCTCAGAGCTCAGTTCTTGTTCACCCTTTGGCGTAATCTTACCAACCAAAACATCGCCCGCCTTAACCTCAGAACCAATTTGGACAATTCCATTCTCATCCAAGTGGCGCAGACTTTCCTCAGAAACGTTTGGAATATCGCGTGTCACAATCTCCGGACCAAGCTTCGTCTCACGGACCTCAACGGTGTAATCCTTAATATTGATACTGGTCAATCGATCATCTTCAACCAAACGACGACTCATGATAATCGCGTCTTCCATGTTGTAGCCACCCCATGGCATGAAGGCCACCAGTAGGTTCTTACCTAGGGCAATTTCACCACCAGCAATTGAGGCGCCTTCAATCAGAATATCGCCCTTCTTCACCTTATCACCGCGCTCAACGCGAACTTTTTGGTTGTAACAACGATCGTCATTATTCTTCACAAAGTGCTTCAGGGTGTAAATCTTTACACCGTCAGCATATTTAACATGAATCTCGTCCGCATCAGCACGAACAACTTCACCATTTGCCTCAGCCTGGATTAAGTGACCACTATTTTCAGCCACAGCCTTCTCAATTCCAGTACCAACAGTTGCTGACTCCGGAGTAAGAAGTGGCACAGCCTGACGTTGCATGTTTGAGCCAGTCAAGGCGCGGTCGACGCGAGTCTTCTCGATAAATGGCACCAACGCTGCGGTTGAGCCCAGAATCTGACGATGAGCCGCGTCCATGAAAGTAACTTGGCTAGCATCAGCCTGTGATGGCTGCATATTATTACGAGCATTAACGCGCTCATCGCGGAAAGTACCATCTTCATTCAAAACTTCACCAGCGTCAGCGATAACTTCACCGATTTCCTGTGAAGCGTCCAGATAAACAAGCTCGTCAGTCACACGACCGTCTTTGACGCGTAGATAAGGAGTCTCAATGAAACCATACTCGTTAACCCGAGCATAAGCCGCCAAGTTCAACACCAAACCAACGTTAGCACCTTCTGGTGTTTCCACTGAACAGATACGGCCGTAATGTGTCGGGTGAGCATCACGAACTTCAAATCCGGCGCGCTCACGACTCAAACCGCCAGGGCCAGTTGAGCTCAAGCGTCGCTTATGGCTCAATTCTGACAATGGGTTAACCTCGTCAAGTAGCTGCGACAACTGACTTGAGGTAAAGAATTCACGCACTGCCGCCACAATTGGACGAGCATTAATCAGCTGACTTGGGCTAACACTTTCCATATCAGCCACGCTCATGCGGTCCATGGCGTTGCGCTGCATCCTGAGCATACCAACGCGGAACTGACGGGCAATCAGCTCGCCAACCAAACGAACACGGCGATTATTCAACGCGTCAATGTCATCAGCTGGCTCCTGGGTGTTGTTAAGACGAATCACTTCACGCAAAATCGCCACCAAGTCGCTCATCTGCAACGTACGATTTTCAGTCGTATTAGCAACATCAAGACCCAAACGCTGATTGATCTTATAACGACCAACGCGGGAGTAATCAAATCGCTTGAAGTCAAAGAACATCCGCTCAATCATCTGACGAGCATTATCAACCGTAGCCAAATCACCTGGACGTAATCGACGATAAACCTCAATCAACGCCTCATTTGCACCACGAGAAGTGTCCTTGTCTAAAGTTTCGTCAATATATTTTACGTCACCAGTGTCAATATCAGCGAACAATTCCTTAATTTCGCTAGTCTTTGGATAGCCCAAAGCGCGCAACAAAGTTGTTGCCGGTATCTTACGACGACGGTCGATCTTTACATAAATCGTACCGTTAGAAGCCGTCTCAAATTCCATCCAAGCTCCACGTCCTGGAATAATCTTTGCGCCGTAATAGTTACGACCAGCCACAGTTTCAGCCGTGAAGAATACACCCGCCGAACGAATCAGCTGACTGACAACTACACGCTCAGTACCGTTAATAACAAACGTACCACGATCGGTCATCCATGGATATTCACCGAGGTAAATTTCTTGCTCTTCAACCAGACCAGTCGTCTTGTTAGTCAGTTCAACCGTCGCGTGCAGAGGCGCTTCAAATGTCAAGTTATTTTCTTTAGCAAACTGGTCGGTGTTTTTCGGCTCGCCAAAATAATATTTGCCGAATTTCAATGACAACTTTTGACCAGTATAGTCGTCAATTGGATTAACTTCTGAAAATATCTCACTCAAACCTTCTTCGACGAACCAGCGCCAAGAATCTTTTTGGTGAGCGATTAGGTTTGGCAGCGGCAGGGCGTTGTCACCAGAGGTGAAATAGACGCGCTCGCTGCTTGTGGATGGTTTTTTTGCCACAGGCGTAAACACTCCTCGCTTTATTTAGTGGTTGATAGACGGCCGTGAAGATCCCTAATCCATAGCCTAAAATCACGATTTGCCCGCTCGCAATTTTCACCCGCCATGAATACACTACTTCTCTAAGTAATCATTATGACGAAAAATGTCAATAAAATCAAGAGGTTTGCGCAACTATCCTAAGCAGCAGTCGGCAATTCTTCCTCAATAGAGCCCATACGAGCAGGAACTGGATTACCGAGCGGACCTCTTAGATTACCCAGCAAGGAGAGGGCGGCGCCCCCCAATCCCGCAAGCACGCGAGCAGTCTGAGGAACATCAAACTCTACATCATGACGAAAATACAAACCAGCTAATCTACCCACAACGCCAAACGAGCCCACCTCTCCACCATGCTTTTCATACGTACGAGGATTAACACGCCTTACAGCATCAGCAAATCTCTCATCGGCATCAGGAGAGGCGTAAGCGCAAAGCTTAGTGACTCTGCTTCTCATGGATTGACCAAAATCCTTTCGTGCCTGATCTACCATACTCTGGAGATAGCCTGGCCAAGCCTTCTCAGCATCAGCACTCGCACCAAAAATCTCCATATACATAGGCCTACCCGCTTGACTATCGCCATATTGCGGAGCAAATCCACCCCTTTTAATAGTCACTCTCGCAGCAGCCAGTAAAGCGCCGCTACCGAGCCCTTTTACTACATAAATTCCAGAATACCGCCTACGCACCTCACGCCGTAAATTATCTGGACTATTTATATCACAAATGGCACGTGTTAAGACAGGATTCGTCTGACCTTTACCTATAAGATTTCCTGCTCTCAGCCACATATCACTGATAGATTCCGCACATTCATCATCAATTTCATCTGGCATCAGTCTGCCTATTCGTGTCTCCTCAAACATCAATTCCTCCATTTATCTCAATCTCATCAATCAGCATATCATGAACCTCTTCGACATTTCCATCTGCTAAGACAACTGGAATATCGTAATCCTTGGCAATTTCCAAATAGCCATCATCAACTTTTTCCTGAAAGTCCTGTCCGCGCGACTCAAAAGTGTCGGGATTTTTCAACTCGCCGCGCATGGCAATTCGCTCCTCACGCTTATCATGGCTCAAACTTAGGATAATCATAATATCTGGATGAAAATACCTCTCATCAGTAAAAAGCTTAGTTAATCGTAAAATCTCAGACTCATCATAACCTTCGCCCCGACCCTGATAAACCAGTGTTGAAATATAGTTTCGCGCACTCAGGACAATCTCCCCGCGCTCTAAAGCCGGCCGAATCTTTTCCCGCCACAATTCTCGGCGTGCTGCGGAAAATAATGCCACGTTAACCGCCGCCGAGCGAGTCAGATCACCGTTCTTAATCACCTTTCGCAGCTCATCGGCTATAGGCGTTGATTTTTCTGGATCATCACTGCCAGGCTCCTCGACTACGCAAACCGTTCGCCCACGCTCTCGAAAATAATTCGCCAACTTAGCCACCTGGGTTGATTTACCCGTTCCGTCATTACCTTCAATAACAATATATTTTCCTAAACTAGCCATCATCACCTCGTAATTACAATATGCGGCTTCTGGAGAAATACCAGCCATTTTTTCGTTTTGCCATCAATTTTTATCAAGTGAGTATGCTGATGCGCCATCGACTTAGTCTTACTGCCTTGGGCTCGAGCATAAATTGAATAGCCACTAGATTCAAACCTAGCAACCTGATTAATGTAGTCAATTTTTTCCTCATTCTTCAAATTCGCCAATGAATCGACGTGCCGCTTAGGTATCACCATTAGATGGTCGTTCACACCGCAGCCGTCCCAAAAATCATAGCCAAATCGATTTTTAATGATTAGACAATGTTTCGTTTCTTCTACGACTTGACTTGTGTGCTGTTTTACCAATTGACAGAAGTCGCAACTTTCAGATTTATTACTTTTCTTATGATTATTATATTCTTTTTCTTTCGTCCGCCAACGGAACATTGAGCCAGTCATCATTATAAAATCCCCTCGCTTAGACCCGGAATTTCCATCGGTTTATGCCGATTATCCTTAAAGGCTCGCGGCAACATCATTTCAGGTCGCCAAGTCTTGATCAATTCATCCAGGTCATCAGTGTGCTGATATTTACCACTCATACCACCACGGCCACCAGCGTAACCACCGTCAACCGGGCCAGTGTGATGAAAAATCAGTTGCCCAATCCTCTCGCCAACAGGCAGCACTACACTTTCGTGTTTGTTCAAATTGTAAATCTCAAGCGTAATCCGATTGATATACCCAGGATCAACCCAACCCGCGTCAAAACACACTGCCACGCCATTTCTACCCCACGAGCTACGACTTTTCACTTCAGCCGCGCCACCGTGCGCCCGAATCCCTACAAATTCATGCGTATGCGCTAAAATTCGCTCACCAGGCTTTAAGACGATTATCGGATGATCTGGTGGAATATTCTGAAACTCCCGAAAACCATGCCGCTCACACCACTCGGCGTGCAGCATTGCTTTAAGAGGGCCTTTAAAGTAGCGGTCAACATCCGCCTCATCAAATGGATTATAAACCCGAGATATCTCGTCATATTCCTGTTTATAAAAATTAAAGCCTAGCGTAAAATCTAAGCTGGCCTCTGATACGTTTTTTGGATTGAATGGCGTACAGACAATTGTCCCGTCATCAATTGCCGCCAATATATCTTTATTTGAATACACGCTCACTAAAAACCTCCCATTGCGTGATTTTTCTACCAAATCTCATTATGGCAAGTTTCCGTATTTCCAGCAAGCTTTTCGTAAATTTTACATCATGATAGACTAAAATCATGGAGAAAGCCATTGTTGTTGCCTATGATAAAAATCGTGCTATTGGACGAAGCGGTGATTTGCCGTGGGGCCGCAGCCTACCGACAGATTTGGCGCATTTTAAGAAGCTAACCAAAGGCGGCAATGTCATTATGGGCCGAAAAACCTTTGAGTCAATTGGCTCACAACCGCTGCCAGACAGAGAGAATATTGTCATTTCATCAAAACCGACAGGTGTTAAAAAAGTTCTGACAGCTATGAACCTACAAAGCGCCCTGGCTTTGTCGCGATATCCGACTTTCATTATCGGTGGTGCACAGGTTTATAAAGACGCACTAGACACCCCAGAAATTGATACTATTCACGCCACGGAAATTGATGTCGAATTCCCTGACGCTGACACTTTTTTCCCAGAGATAGACATGACCGTTTGGCAAGAAGCTGACCGCGTCTACCGCCCAGCAGATGAAGCCAATGCCTACGCTTTTGACTTTGTGATCTACCGGCGAAAACCCGTGGCATGACAGTTTTACACCGCAATCGGCGCCTTGATCGGTGGATGATGCTCGTAATCCTCCAGGCGAATATCATCAATAGTGAAATCGTCGATACTCTTGATGTCTGGATTCAACCGCAGCTTTGGTAGCGGCAGCGGACGGCGTGACAATTGCTCATCAACCTGTGCGCGGTGATTATTATAAATATGTGCGCTGTTCAAGGTGTGGACGAATCCACCGGGCTGTTTATCAGTCACCTGGGCGATCATCGACAGTAGCAGCGCGTAGCTCGCGATATTAAACGGCACGCCAAGGAACATGTCCGCCGAACGCTGTGTTAACGCCAGATCCAGCTTATCCTTCTCGCCATCTCCGCCCGGCCGAACATTAAACTGAAACATAGTATGACATGGCGGCAGTCCGCCCGACCGCACAATGTCGTCAATTTCCGCCACATTCCAAGCACTAACAATATTACGCCGCGACGTCGGACTATTCCGTATCATGTCAATAGCGTTTTGGATTTGGTCAATCGTCCCGCCCTTACCGTCCGGCCATTTGCGCCACTGCACGCCGTAGACTGGGCCCAAATTACCCCACTCCTCAGCAAACGCGTGATCGGTCGCAATTTTGCCAATAAACAATTTCATGCCAGCGCGCCACTCCTCGCCGTTAATCTCCGGAATGTCCTGACCAGTTTTTTCCAAATAATTCTTATACGGCCACTCGTCCCAAATGTGTACGCCGTTTTGCGCCAGATATTCAATGTTACCAGTGCCTTTGAGAAACCACAACAATTCATGCGCCACGCTGTTGAAATATAATTTCTTGGTAGTCATCGCCGGAAAGCCGTCTGCCAAATCATACCGCGTTTGCACGCCAAACACCTCCGTCGTTCCCGTATCAGTGCGATCACCTTTTTTCACGCCGCTGTCGCGAACCTGCTGTAACGCGTCTAAATATTGCCTCATACCTCCTCCTTGCCTTTTCTCAATTATGACAATACACGAGCATAACCGCAAGCAAAACCAGCGGTAGTTTTAACAACAAAAGAACTATGCCAGCTTACTTAAAACCTTATCAACCAACCCGTACTTTACCGCTTCCTGAGGACTCATCCAGTAGTCGCGTTCCATGTCGGCTTTGACTTTAGCGAGTTTCTGGCCGGTGTTTTTGGCCATGATTTTCGCCAGCATCTCCTTCACTTCCAGCGTTTCTTTCAGGTCAATTTCCATGTCGGTCACCTTGCCGCGCGTGCCAGAGGAAGGCTGATGAATCATCACCTTGGCGTGCGGCAAACAAAACCGCTTGCCTTTGGCGCCAGAACTGAGCAAAAATGCACCCATACTAGCCTGCAGACCGATACCATAGGTCACTACATCCGGCTTGATAAAATTCATAGTGTCATATATAGCCATGCCATCATAGACGCTGCCGCCCGGGCTATTGATATAGAGCGAGATATCCGCCTCTGGGTCAACGTACGCCAGGTGCAGTAGCTGCGCCACCACACTGTTGGCGGTATGCTCGTTAACCTCCTCGCCGAGGAAAATAATCCGCTCATTCAGCAAACGTGAATAAATATCAAACGCCCGCTCACCATCAGCCGACTTCTCGATCACTGTAGGAATAAGATAAGATTTGGGCGAGTTCATACTATTTCGCCGTGTTTAATTCCATCAATTTAGCGACAGTTTTATCGGTAATCATTCGATTGGCGATATCACGGTGAACATTTGGATTATCAAACTGCTCCAACATTTTCTTATCTTTACCGTATTGCTGCTTAAAGAAGTCAATCTGCTTCTGAATCTCATCGCGAGAAGCCTCGATCTTCAATTCTTTTGACAATTCTGCCAACACCAGACCAGCCTTAACGCGCTTTTCCGCAGCTGGACGAGCTTCTTTCTTTGTCCACTCGTCTTTGTCCTTAAAGCCCTGAGTCTTCAAGTAGCTATCCAAACTTAGTCCGCTGTACATCAAATTCTGCGTCAAATCACGCTCAATTGACCGCAATTGATCTTCAACCAAAAGCTCCGGTAGCGCAACCTTACTCTTCTCCGCCAATTCACTGACCAGCGCGTCCTTAAACTTCTCGTCAGCTTCACGATCTTTCTGCATGGTCAGTTCGCGCTTGATGTCTGCTTTCACTTCCTTCATCTCTGTAAAAGGACCACACTTTGCCGCAAATTCATCATTCAACTCTGGCAATTTCAGCTCGTTAACTTTATGGATTTTTACAGTAAAGACAACTTCTTGACCGGCCAAATTATCAGCGTGATAATCTTCTGGGAATTTCAATTTCAGATCAAACTCCTCACCAGCTTTGTGACCAATCACACCCTCTTCAAAGCCTGGAATAAATTGACCATCACCAAGCTTCAGGCTATATTCCTTCGCTGAACCACCCTCAAACGCTACGCCATCTTTCTTGCCGGTAAAGTCAATCACTGCTTCATCGCCAGCTTTAGCTGCACGCTTTACTTCTGACTTTTCAGAATAATTTTTACGAATTCGCTCAATGACGTCATCGACTTCTTTATCTTCAATCTTAGCTACTTCTTTTTTAGCTTTCAGCTTTTTATAATCACCCAGCTTCACCGGTGGGATAATCTCAACTTCAGCCGTAAATTCTAACTCAGCACCCGGCACAAATTTCTTAACCTCAACGCTTGGTCGATCCAAGGCCTGCAATTTTTCCTGTAAAAATGCTTCAGCCACCGCTTTTGATAAAGCGTTCTCTAAAATCTGCTCTTGTAGGACATTAGGGTCGACGTGCTTAGCGGCCACGCTTGCCGGAACTTTGCCTTTACGGAATCCTGGAACCTTAATGTCACGAGCCAACTTCGTCAGAGAAACTTGCTCGGCATCAGCTAATTCACTCGCGCCCAGAGAAATTGTCAATTGAACTTTAGTATCTGATAATTTTTTTACAGTCGTCTTCATAAAGACTAATTATAACAGATATCAGATTAGAGCTCAAACAGCGCATCTTCATCGCCATCATATCGACGATCTTTGACAATTGTCACAATCCGCTCAGCGCCAACTTTCTGCTCATCAGACTCCACCAAATTGCGAACCGTATACGCGCCGCTAGCAATTTCTTCCTCACCCACAAACACGGCAAACGGAATTTGTTTTTTCAGCGCCGCTTTTATCTGCTTGTCAATTTTTCGCCCGGTAATGTCCAGTTCTGCTCGCACACCTTCGCCACGTAATTTTCGCGCCAAATCATCCGCGCCCGCTAATGACTCCTTAGATACCGGAATTATATAGACGTCTGTCTTAGATTTTAATTTAGGTAATAAATCGTGAACTTCTAAGAATTGCTGCATAGTCGTGGCACCCATTCCAACCCCGACAGTTGAAATCGGCTCAACGCCAAATAGACCAACCAGACCATCATATCGTCCCCCGCCAAACAGCGCTCGGTTATTCTCCGGCGAATTATCAAACAACTCAAACACCATACCAGTGTAATAATCCAAACCGCGCATCAGCGTGACGTCAAACACCGCATTTTCAATACCTTTTTGACAAAGCAGTTTCATTACTTCACGTAGCTGCTTAACGCTGTCGTCATTTGCTAGCTCGCTTGGCAAATCATCAACCGACTTCATACTAATCATCTTCGCCAACTTCGGTAGCCCCTCTGATACTTGTGTGCCAAAAATCTCAATTGCCTGACGCTTAAATTCTTCAGCGGGAATCTTATTTTTCCTATCCAGCAGCTTCATCATCATTGTCGATCCAACAATATCTAGTTTCAAGAATTGACTCATCAACCGATTTATCAATTGGCGATTATTTACTCTGACCGTGAACATTTCTTGCTTGGCGCCAAAGTTCATCACACTAGCGTGACTTAGCTCAATAATCTCCGCATCCGCTGCCGCGCCATCCACACCAAACAAATCCGCATTCAATTGCCAAAACTCGCGTTCACGCCCCCGCTGCGGCCGCTCATAACGCATAAAATTAGCAATAGAATACAGCCTAGCTGGCATGGCTAGTTCTTGACGCTTGGCGGCCATCATTCGAGAAATCGACGGCGTCATCTCTGGACGGATCGCCACCATTCGACCGCCACGGTCCTCGAAGGCGTAGGTTTGCTCGCCCGCCAGTTCTTGACCTGACTTTGCTAGATAAATATCAAGCGGCTCCAATAGCGGCGCGCCGTATTCTTCGTAACCAAAACTCTCCGCCGTCTTGTGCCAAACGTTGAAAATATAATTCTGCAGACGCTTTTCCTCTGGAAAATAGTCCCGTGAACCTTTGTAATTCTGTGTCGATAAACTGCTCATGTTAGCTCCATTATGTCATTATTCCTTATTTATAGCAATCAAAAGCGCCGAGGCAGAACTCGGCGCATACAATCAAAATCAGAGTTCTACCTCGGCAACACGTGTAAATGGTGGAATTCAGGTAAAATCATGAAACTATTATAGTACATTTTGCTGCAGCCAGCAATACATCGCCACAGTCGCTGCCGCGCCGACGTTGATGGAGCGAGTCGAGCCGAATTGCTCAATGGCGACGATTTTGTCCGCCGCTTGCGCCATCTCCTCAGAGATTCCCGGCCCTTCTTGGCCGAACACTAGCACCGCACGCTGCGGCAAGGTCGTCTCCGACATATTGACGCTGCCCGGGATATTGTCAATCGCAATAATCTCTCTGCCTTCATCACGCATTTTTTCGACAAATTCTTCGGTCGTCGCCAAATACGTAATGTGAAGATATTTATCCGTCATCATGGCGCCGCGCTTGTTCCATTGTCGCCTGCCAATCACATAAATCTGCCGCACACCAAACGCATTAGCACTCCTGACAATTGTCCCCATATTAAAATCCCGCTCGGTGTTCTCCAGAGCAATCACCAAGCCGTGATCTTCAGAGTCCAAATCCTTTATGATTTCCAATTCGCTCCGGCCCTTAAACTTATCAATTACGTTTCTTCTATCTTCCATCTCTGTTATTTTAGCAAAAATACTAAATAAAGGGTAAAATCCAGCGCTTCTATTGACTTTTTAAAACAAGTATGGTATAAATTAAAACAGCTTTCGTTGATAAGTTGAGTAAATCCTTGTCCGAAAGTGAACTTTGACAGGCAATCGAACACAAGATGAGTTTTTATTTCTTTTTTAAAACCACCATAAGAGAGATAAGATCTCATCTTGTGTTGTTAAAGAACAACCGCAATTCCGCAGATGAGAAAACATAGAAAGGGATAGCATAATGCTTTCCACAGACTTCTCTGATAAGCTACTGACGACGATAGACACCCTCGGTTCCAAGTGGAGAGATGTCGTCAACCTCACTTGTCAGGATGGGTGTATTCCGGCTGTCCAAGTCCGGAGATTAATCCAGGACATACGCGATGTGAACAGCTACCTGTATGACCTAAGGGTCTATATTGGGGAGTTGCAATGCAGGTCAGTACACTCGACAACTATTGTTGTCGGTACTGACATATATAACGACGCAAAACGTATTGCGTCGGCTTTAGACAAGTTTTACGACTTCGTCAAGAAGTATGTCTGCGTGACCGATGACGACATTCAGCTCAAAAAGCTTACAGGTGAAATCGATGTCATTACAGTCGGTCTGATGTATGCAGGCGAACATCTACAGAAGGGTGATCTCCAGGCTGCACTGGAGACCCTCTCTGACACCCATAGCCCCGTTCTGGAGTCGTGACGATTCTACATGGCAGGTGATTGTTCTTTTACGATTGCCTGTCATGTAGACTCTGAATTTACGACATTAAAAATCACCCTGACTACGGGTGATTTTCTTATGGTGAAAAAAATTCAATCCTTGGTGCGGATGAAAGGACTTGAACCTTCACGTACTTACGTACACTAGCACCTGAAGCTAGCGCGTCTACCAATTCCGCCACATCCGCATGGGCTACGTGTCAATTATAGCCCAATTTTCACCCAGTATCAAGCTTGATTACGAAGCTTACACCACGCGTTTAACTCCGCCGCCAACTCCTTTGGCTGAATCTCCGCTTTGATTCCTGGATTAAAAATTCCAGCTGGATCAAATATTTGCTTCACCTTTGCGTATAACTGCTTTTCATCATCTGGCAGATTTTTATAAATGAAGTTGGCCTTCAACCTTCCATCACCACCAAAACCCGCAAATGAACCGCCGTATTTTTCAACGATCTGCGCGATTTCAGTCAGTAATTGTAAGATCTTCTGACGCTCGCTCACCTTTTTACTGTCAAACGTTGGATATAATGCGATGCAACCACTCGAAAAGTCAATAAATACCGGAAGATTTACACCGTACTTTGCCTCCAGAGATTTCAAATCGCCGATGAAACTATCCATTTTCTCTGGCGCCATTAAAATCCCAGAAAACGCACGTGGCGTAATCATTTGTGGTTCGCTTGGGTTTTCCGCTAGCGCCAAAACCGAATGCAAGCTGAACAGGTCCTGCTCTTCTAAATGTAGTGTTTTTATATCAACCGCTTCTGATGATTCCAATTTTCTAGTAAATTTCTTCGCGGCTTTATTCCGCGCTCGGTCTGAAAAATCATCAAAAATAGCCAAGACCACCGCACCCTTAAAGCATTCTTTCGGCGCCCACTCAACCACTTTACCGACGACCGCAGCCTGACGGAAGAATCGCCCGTCAATTATTTCCACAGAGGAAGCTTTATTCTTTATTGCCAGCTCGACAGCCGACTGGGCGTCTGACAATTTCTTATAAGAAGCCGCAACAACCGAATATTCTGGATGAACAAATTGAGCCTTCATGATGACTTCACAAATTATACCCAGACTTCCCTGACTGCCAATAAATAACGGCGTCAAGTCGAACGAACCATCCTTCTGCTTGACCCGGGAAATTCCACTATAACCCACAGTATCCGGTAAATCTGGATCCATCTGGGCAATCAACTCAGCATTGTCCGAAATTAAGTTATCGACCTCTCGATAAATCTCACCCTCAAACGTCGACAATCCCTTTTTCTTGCTCAGATCACGTCGAGATATCCGACCGGTCTGGATGACATCGCCATTACTCAGAACGACTTCTAGCTGCTGGACAGTACTAGCAAAATGACCGTGACTTCCAGACAACATGCCAGCCGGAGCAGTACTGATAGCGCCACCAATCGTGCCATCTTCTGCAATGTATGAAGTGCGTGGCAAACCTAAGCCTTTATGAGTCGACAAAGTTGCGTTAATTGCCGAAAGCGAGATCCCCGCTTGCGCATGAATCAACTGCTGGCGAGGATCAATACCAACCACACGATTCATGTAAGCTTTTTCATCAATTGCGATACCTTTATTTGCTGCTGCACCCGTCTCATCCGTACCATAGCCACGAACAAATACCGGCAAAACATGACCTTTTTCCGCTAATTGCGAGCAAAACCGCATCACTTTTCTAATGTCGTTCATATTAGCCGCCTGAACAACCATTTCCGGCCGACGAGCCAAAAGTCCGTTGTCAACTTCAAACTGGCTCAGCGCAAAATCCTGCGATACAACTTCGCCACTCAGGTGTTCATTCAAATATTTCGCAACTTTATTCATTAATCCTCCTTGGTCTATTGATTTAATTTTAGCATAAGCATGTGTAGTTGATAAGTAGAATTTACTTTGATATAATCAGATTATGCGGATGTGGTGGAATTGGTAGACACGCATGCCTTAGGAGCATGTGCCTCACGGCGTGAAGGTTCAAGTCCTTTCATCCGCACCATTACATTATATATATGGATTTTTTCGGAATTGTCGCCTGCAATATGGCGACTTTTTAATTGTTATGAAAATATTATTGACTATACCAAAACGCCTATGCTACAATCACGCCAAGGCAAATAATAATGCGAGATATCCACTTGGATAATCGAGGAGGGTTTATATTAATATGAGTAAAGCAAATAACTATTTCCGAAGGCAGCGTATTGGCCTGGCGGTTGTCGGCGGTATCATGACGCTGATGGTAGCGTTTAGCTTGACGCCAACATTCGCTGGTGTCGTTGCAACCATCACCAACAGCGTAAACACCGCATCAACTGGTACGTTAGTCATGGAAGAAAAGAACCACGACGGAACAGTTACTTGTACCACTACTGGTACTGGTAGTGCCACTTGTGCAACCATCAACAAATATGGCGGTCAAGCGCTCGTTCCAGGTGGAAGCACTGATACAACCGTGAAAATCACCAACAAGGGTAGTATCGCTGCCAGCGCCTTCACTGTTAAGGGTGGCACTTGTACGACCGAGAACGCACCAGGTGCATCCGTCTCTGGTACCGGTAACCTGTGTAGTAAAATGACTATCACCATCCGCGCTAACGGCACACAGGTTTGGACTGGCACCGCAGAAGCTTTCCAGCAGGCAGTAGCTCAAGATATCAAGACAGTCGTTGGTCACCCAATTGCACCAAACGAGACCGTCACACTGATCATCACCGCTGCGCTGCCAGCAAACACTGACGCCAGCTTCCAGGGTCGCCAAATTTCACAGCCAATCACCTGGCAATTTAGCGCCTAGTGCCTCAAATAGTAGTCATAAATCTGATATACTAAAGGGCAATGAAATTTAGTAAAACCAGCATTTGGGTAATAGCAGCACTGAGCCTATTAAGTTTGGGCTCAGTGCTCGTGCTACACCTAGCTGGTTTTCGCTTTTTTACCATCGCCACGCCAAGCATGGGCGAAACCGCACCAGTCGGGACGCTAATCGTTACGCAGCCGCAACAATCCTACAACAAAGATGACATTATTACGTTCTATCGCAGCGGTAGTGTATACACGCATCGTCTGACTAAGGTCAATGACGACCATAGCTACACCACCAAGGGCGACCTCAATGCCGTCGAAGATTCTCTGCCGGTCGCTAACCGAGATGTAATCGGTAAGGCAGTGGTGATTGCGCCGGTGTGGGGATGGGTCTGGCGGGCAGCACCAATTTTACTGATTGGCTGGATCATCGTCTATTTGCTTTCGTGCATCAAGCGACTGCGTGAACGCTGGCGTTGGCCAGTTCGTATCATTGGCGGAACACTGGTGGTTATCTTAGCAACACTGATTCTCAATCCATGGCTCCGCGCCGACATGCTCAGCATCGCTACGCACCAGAAAAATGACGTGCGATTACACATTGTCAATACTGGTATTTTCCCTATTCGTGATGACGATGGCAACCGTGTTCATACTGGTCAAACCGCCATCGTTCGCGCCACCGAAACTGACGTGCAAGGGCACTATATTTACGTGCCACGACCGTCCCTTGGGCCGACGGGCGTGGTGTTTGCGCTATTGTGGTGCCTACTACCACTATTTATAGCACTGCTAGTAAAGCTACCGCCACCTGAAGAAGAAATTACTGGTCTACAACTCGTTCATGAGCGACATCGTAACATGGCGTTACTTGCCATTATTATTCTATTTGAAGTGGTACTATTGACCATACAATTGTCTTCCCTGGCAGGATTTACCGCGACCATACAAAATAGCACTAACCACGTTCAAGCTCGCGCCTACTTTAAGTGCTCTGAGGCCACCTGGAGCCGTTCACAGATCCGTCCAAATCCTCAGCCGTATTTTGCCTGGGCGCTCAATAGCGACTATGCGGCTAATCCTGTCGTGACGGACCTCTCTGGTAACGGCAACAACGGCAAGTCTTCGCCAAGCGATGGCTCGCCTAGCCGTGCCAGCGTATCAAACACTGGTTGTGTGCGTGACGACCGCCGAATTTCAGTATTTAACGGAGTGAATGCCTGCCTCACTCACGGAACATCGGCAGACCAGAAGGTCAATCCTGCGCCGAACACCTTTAGCCTGGAGGTGTGGTTTAGCACTACCAAGAAAAGCAATGGACGCCTGATGGGTTTTAGCTCGCTGTATGAAGGTGATTACAACAGCGGCGGACAAAGTGATCGCCATATTTACATTGATAAAGACGGGCGGGTTGTATTTGGTGCGTATAGTGGCGGCATCAGGCTTGTCACCTCACGCGCTGGCGTCAACTATGCCGATGGGCGGTGGCATCACGTCGTTGCAACCATGTCTCCAAATGGCGCAGCACTGTACCTTGATGGTAACCAAGTAGATACCAATCCATCCATGACTGCCGGCGAAAACGTACCAGACGGCGGCTACTGGAAAGTTGGCTGCGGTAAATTGACATACTGGAAGAATGCAGACGGCAGTGACTACCAGGGTCCGAAATATTTTACCGGCAGCATGCAGTATAGTTCGGTCTATACAACCGCCCTCACCGAACAGCAGGTTCGTGACCACTACTTGGCAGGTGCGTCATAATAGTGTATAATATATAAGTACGGGAAATTAGCTCAGTTGGCTAGAGCGCACGATTCACATTCGTGAGGTCACAGGTTCGAGCCCTGTATTTCCCACCATTTTTAAGCATTATGCCTGCAATAATTGACGAAAAAATCATACCCTCTTCCCTGACAGTCGAAAGAGGCAGGTTCCGTAAAAAACCTGTTCCAGTGGAGTTTGAGGTGCGCCATAGAGAGGCTGCCGAGCCCACGCTTCCTGAGCAATCTCCCGTAATCCTTGGCATCATCGGACAAGTAGCTATTAGTCCTGACTCCGTGCGCTATACCATGGACGTACGAAAAGAAGGGCTTCATAAAGATCTACGTTTGGCACAAAACAGCGTTGAGCGAATCATCGGGAGCAAAAAATCCGTCACTGGAAGCAAAGAAAATACAATTGTTGATATCATAACCAGAGGAGTGAGCGCCCAGTCGATCGACTCGGTTGTTCGTGCATGGTACGACAAAGATCATCTTAATACGCGCAGTGTAGAAGCGCAAATTGTCCCAGAAGTCTTAGCTATCGGCTGCTATGTACTGCGGGATGTTATGCGTACAGTACGAATAACTGGACAATTACCAAATGAAGTACCCCTCACTAATGACGATATTCTTTCGTTAGAAGCAGCAAAACGCCCTGCTATCTACGTGGAGGGGGCACCTGCTTACAGCTTCAATAAGATCGTTGAACAGGCCTACCTCTAGACTAACTATATACCATGCATGAGTATTGACTTTTTCTAATCATTGTAGTATTATATTTTGAGTGTTTAGGAAAGTTACGGTAAATGTGGGCGTATTTGATGTGCCTCCTCACGAGTCATCTACAGTACCTATTGGCTTGGCGATCCCCGGTGCTCGTGAACCAGGCGGCATAGATTTAGTCCTCAGTTCGGATGGAATGCACGAGGATTTGTACGCTGCATATTTACGCCATCTGACACCAGAACAGCGATTAGCGATGCCCGACGAAAAGCAGCATCACAGCGCCGAGCTGGGACTTGGTGTGTTTGACGAGAACATTGACAGACTACCGAGCATTATTCCCTTCAAGCAAACCACCGAAAAAACCATGGCAGTTGCTGAACCAGCACGACGATTGGCGCTATGCGCCCTGCACGTCGTCTTGTATGAGCGGTATGATCTGGGCCCGTTCAGAAATACCATGGGAACCGTGGAGCTGTCCAGGCGCGCCATTGCCCAAGCAGCCAAAGAAATAGCACTATAATTTAACCATTCAAGGAATACATGCAAGAAACATTATCATTCACTTCAACCATCTTAGAGCCAGACAAAGTTAAGCGCGAAAATCCTCGCCCTGCTGGGTTTGCGATATTTTCTCAAACATTAAAGAAAACAACAGCTCACTTGGTAGTTACTCCAAGCGGCAATCATCAGTCAAGCTATGAAAAATTCTTATCATTACATCCACCTTTAAAGACAGAGCGGAAGTCATGGAATCCTGACAAAACACCGTTCTTACCAGATGAACCGTTTCTTGTTGTAGGCCTTGCCTATCCACCACTTCACCCTATCCCTGCTGTTTACGGGGAAGACCTCACAGAATTCGGTAGACCTTCACGTGGACTGCGCGTAAGTAAGACACAGTTGGATTTGGCTGCATGTGGCCTCTTTGTGGTAATGAACGGTATGACAGAGGAAATGAACGGACCGGAGCTGCCAAAAATTAAGCTGCAAGAAAGACCAGATGGCATCACGCGTGCTGTTACATTTACTCCTGAGCAATTGGACGAAGCACAGACATACGTGTTATAATATCTCTAAAGGAAGGTCTGCTACTAACATCAGACCATATTTTTATGAAGGACGCTAGCAAGATTCGAAATATTGCCATTATTGCCCACGTCGATCACGGCAAGACGACCATGGTTGATGGGCTACTCAAACAGTCGCGCACATTCCGCGACAATCAGGCTGAGATGAGCCAAGAATTGATCATGGATTCGGGTGATCAGGAGCACGAACGCGGTATCACCATCACCGCCAAACAGACCTCGATTTTTTACGGTGATTATAAAATCAATATCATCGACACGCCGGGCCACGCCGACTTTTCGGGCGAAGTCGAGCGGACACTGCAGATGGCGGATGGCGTGCTGCTGATCGTCGATGCGCAGGAAGGGCCGATGCCGCAGACGAAGTTTGTGCTTTCAAAAGCTTTGGAGCTGGGACTAAAGCCAGTGGTGGTGATTAATAAAATTGATAAGCCAGCCAGGAGAATTGCCGAAGTCGAGGACGAGCTAAGCGATCTGTTTTTGGAGCTAGCGACTGATGATAGTCAGCTGCATTATCCGATCTATTATGCTATCGGGCGCGATGGCAAAGCGTGGCGAGAGATTCCTACCGACCCGGGCGAAGACGCCGATCTCACACCGATTTTTGAAGCGATTATCAATGACATTCCAGCACCGAGCGTCACGGCTGACGGCGGGTTTCAGATGCTGGTGACCAGTTTGCAGTATGACACCTTCCAAGGTAAATATGCTATCGGGCGGATTGCTCGCGGATCCGTTAAACGTGGTTTGCAAGTCAGCTTGCTGAAGCACGGCGAAGTGTCAGGCTCAGCGCGAATTGAGAAAGTTTTTGGTTACCGCGGGCTGAACCGCGAAGAGCTTGACGAGGCATTTGCTGGTGACATCGTGGCGCTAGTGGGCGTCAGCGAAGCGCACATCGGCGATACAATTGCTGACAAAGAACAGCCTGAGGCCTTGCCAGCAATTGCCATCGAAGCGCCGACGCTGAGCATGTACCTCGGCCCAA
>ERZ772977.308-NODE-308-length-36909-cov-7.567211_pt1 | contig 36909 bp, 36 predicted proteins | sample MGYA00511131_ERZ772977 | MGnify/ENA primary metagenome ERZ772977 (study PRJEB29015, sample SAMEA2737935) | human oral metagenome | biome: human oral; feature: human-associated habitat; material: dental | place: China | collected 2151 ...
CTACCTTCTTTTCTTTCCTTGATGAAAGAAAAGAAGGCAAAAGAAAATCAAGGCCTCTGCCGAGGCCGGGGAAGTTAACCGGGTACATGAAGAAAGTAGACAACGTACCGAAAAAACTTCCCTGCCCCGGTAGGGGCCTTGTCTTGATACAAGAAAAGAAAGCAAAAGAAAATCAAGGCCTCTGCCGAGGCCGGGGAAGATGACCGGATACATGAAGAAAGTAGAAAACGTACCGAGAAAAACTTCCCTGCCCCGGTAGGGGTCTTGTCTTGATACAAGAAAAGAAGACAAAAGAAAATCAAGGCCTCTGCCGAGGCCGGGGAAGATGACCGGGTACATGATTTACCTTGAAAATGTACCGCGTTTTGGGCATACCTATTCCATGTATCCCCTAAAACACACCACGTTACCCCCTCCTACCCCACGTGAGTACGTAATCCGAGGCGAGGGAGAAGTCTATTTTGAAGGTGTATGTGTTCGGCGTGAGTGTTTCGTGGACTATAAGCTGATGGGAAGCGGGCTCGTAGGCCACGAGACGCACTCCTCGAAGCCAGTCAGACGACCCCAAGCGGAGCATTTTGAATGCCGCCTCCTTAGCACTCCAGCAGACCGTCAGCCGACGGACATCATCCGTGTTGGGGCCGCCGATGAGCGCCAGTTCGTCCCTATCTAAGAAGCGGTCACGCAGCCCGACGATACGCGGACGGAACCGTTCGATGTCAATACCGACGACCGCATCGCGGGAACAGATGGCTGCGGCGTAGTGTCTCGTATGCGAGAAGCTGACGTGCCATCCATCGACCTCGGGGTAGCCTTCGGGGCGGTAGTTGACGGCCGGTTCATGGCCAAGGATGGCACGCAACAGCGCGCGAACGGCTAACCACTCCGTGCGACGCCCCTCCGCGCGGACACTCTCGAGAAACGGCCGATAGGCGTCCCGTCGCTCCAGCCCGTCGAGCAGCTCCAACCAAGTTTCATCTATGCGCCACAGTCCCCAGCGACACTCCGACTGCGTATGAATTTCAAGCAATGGCACGGGCGAGGAGCACTTATTTCCAGCGAAAGGTTTGGATCAGCATGGCGACGTCTCTAAGGAGGTAATCAGTCAGCGGCGCGACAGAGTCGGGGCTCACACGGTCGGAGTAATAGAGCGCGCCCTGAAAAAAGTGGGCTGCACTGTCGGTGAGCATGAAGCGGATAGGCGCGGGCGAATCTCCCTCGATGTGGAAAAGGACGCCGTAGACGCGTGCGTAGGGATCTTCGTAGGCTTGTTCGGTTACGGCGCGCGCGTCACGGACACTTCGGCGGATGAGTTCCCGACATTCGTCGGTGGCGGCGGCTAAGGTGGCTGAGGTAATGGTCGCCCCGCTGCAATAGATCGTTACTCCCCATGCGGGGTAAGTGATATTGAGTCGGTCGTCAGCTTCACCGACGGGGGGAAGCTCCACATTCGCAAGGCGGGAGAAACGAAAGGTGTAGGGACGGCCTGGCGCGGAAAATTCGGCGTATCGTGGCGCGGGTAAGTCGATGCGCAGCATGCCGCGGGGCTTTGGCATGGGTGCGTTGCAGGCCGTGAAGAGGAAAAAGAGGGCTGCACAGAGGGTGACAAGAGTAGTCGGCTGCGACTTCATGGCTTGGACAGTAGTTGGAGGGCCTCCGGAAGGGTACGGACGAAGTTCACCTGCCGCCCCTTGTTGCTTTCTCGGATAAAATCCTGCAAACTCTGGCTTGGGAACTTGGAAAAGTCGCCAATCAAGACCAATGGAAAACGATAGTTCGAGAATTTTTGGAGGATCTCACCAGCCATTTTCGTTTTTAAGTCGAAGAACGCAGGGGTGATTTGCTCCTCATACAGAATAAGTCCGTCGTATCCCTGATAATAGAGGTCGCCCATCAGGTTCATGGCATCTTCCGTGCTATGTATGACAGTGCAGAAAGCTCGCAGCTCGGCGAATTTCTTGTTTCCGGCCTGGTGTACTGCAAAGTTCATTCTGCGCTTGTTTTTCTTGAGAGAGAATCGGATGTGGAGGCCCCCCTTGTGCATCACGCTTTGGCGTTTTCGGCGGGTGACAAGGGGAGGCGATAGAATTTCACCTTAAGCACACGACGTTCGTTGGCCTCAAGCACGCGAAAACGGTAGTGCCCATAGTCAATCGTCTCGCGACGGCGGGGCAGCGTGCCCTTGATTTTGAGTAGCAAGCCGGTAAGCGTTTCGACGTCCTCAGTAAAATCGCCAAACTCTTCCTCGTCGATGTCGGTTTCGCGGAAGAAATCGTTGAGTTGCGTCTTTCCCTCGAAAATGTAGCTACCGTCAGGCAGTCGGAAGAAGGGCTTTTGCTCCGTGTCGTACTCATCACTGATGTCACCCACGATTTCCTCAATAATATCCTCCATTGTTACCAGTCCGGAGGCGCAACCGAACTCGTCGACGACGATGGCAATGTGCACCTTGTTGGTGCGGAACTCTTCGAGGAGGTCCTCGATCTTCTTTGTTTCCGGAACGAAGTAGGCGGGGCGGATCAATTTCTGCCAGTTGAAGTCTTGCGGATCGCGGATGTAGAGCAGCAGGTCCTTGGCGTACAAAATGCCGGTGATGTTGTCGTCCGACTCTTCATAGATAGGGATGCGCGAGAAGCCGCTGCGGATAATTAGGTCGAGGGCCTCCTGAAACGTGCAATGGGCGCTGATCGCTTTCATGTCCATGCGGGAGACCATGATCTCGTCGGCGGTCTTGTTGTAAAACTGCCCGATCTCCTCGAGCATTTCGTGCTCATCGGCCGACTCTTTAGAGAGGATCGTGGCGGGTTCGCCGGTTGTCACCTCGTTGCGATGCATGGCGTTCGACGGGGCGACGGCTAATCGGCGACTGATGGGCGAACAGAGAAAATCGATGAACTTCAATACGGGTGCGATGGTCCGTGCCACGCGCAGATGGCCCTTCCTAAGCAGCCATCTCGGCACAAGTCCGCAGCAAAGGCACATCAATAGGCTACCAACAAGGATCACCGACACGCATCCGACGGCCGACCGTAAGGCGTCCGGCCAGAGCAGCGCCACGCCGTACAATCCGACTGTGCCAATGGCTAACGTCACGAGCGACTGGACGGCGGCCAGTGAGAAACGCGTCTGCTGCGGGCGGTCAGACAATAAATGGAGGAAACGATCGGCAGGATTCTTCTCCTCACGCACCTCGCTCAGCTCTTCCAGCGTGAGCGCAAAGAGTGCGCGCCCACCCGCAGCGATTGCGCAGGCGAGAATCAGGAGAATACAGAGGATGACACAACAAAGGATGGCGTCCGGAACCGTCCATCCGGGGGCTGCTATTTGCAGCGAAAGGGGCGGGAAATAGTCTGAATCCAAGGAATGAGGGGGCTAAGGTTAGAAGGGCAGATCGTCCACCGGATCAGCGTCGGCGGGAGAGATCGGCTCGAGATCGGAGGCGGATGTCGTCGGTGTAGGTTCGGACTTGGCGGCGAAGGCGTGCACTTCGGCTGCGGCGTCGGACGGCTGTGTGGCGACGGACGAGTCGCCCGCGTGTTCGGCATCCTGCGGACGGCGTCCACCGAGGGAAAAGAACTCAATGCGATCGGCGTAGATCTCTGTGATGTAGCGCTTGTTGCCCGAGGCATCGTCGTAGCTGCGGGTGCGGATCTTGCCTTCGACGTACACGAGCGATCCCTTATGGACGTGGCGCTCTACGAAGAGTGCACGATCGCGGCCGGCGACGATGTTGTGCCATTCGGTGCGCTCCGGGATCTCTGTGCCGTTGGCCAGGCGGTATCCGCGTTCGTTGGTAGCCAGCGTGAAGTTGGCTACGGCGTTCCCGCTGTCAAAGTAGCGGACGTCGGGTTCGCGCCCTACGTTTCCAATGAGGATGACTTTGTTCAGTGACATAGTTATCAGTCTTTTTATCGTTTAAGTGCGCCAAAAGTATGGCTAAGAATAGGATCGCACAAAGCCGGAAGGGGTCACCGGCCGCGGCTGTCGACACGATCGATGAGGAGCGTGATGAGCCGCGGCAGGGGATAGCGATCCAGCTCGGCGCGCGAGGTGTGGGTGAGGCGAAGGAGGACCTCGGAGGGGTGTTGGATGCGGGCGATGTAGCAGGTGGCGTGGAGGATGCGGTGGGTGAGCACGTGGCGGACGTCGGCGGCGACAAGCGCAAACTGCGTGTTGCCCGTGTCGGCGAAGAGCGCGCGGAAGTCGTCCGTCCCCATGAGCGCGTCGAGGTCGGCGGGGGCGGACGTCTCGATGAGCGGGAGCTCGAAGAGGCCCTGCCAGATGTCGCCCGCGGACCGGCGATGGAGGAAGAGATCGTCGCCCGTGGTGACGTAGAAATAATGGAAGAAACGGTCGACCGTCTTCGTGCGATGCTGCTTGACAGGGAAGCGTTCGGGCGTACCGGCGGCATGGGCGGCGCAACGCGCGGCGAGTGGGCAGACGCTGCAATCGGGGTTGCGGGGAACGCACTGCAGGGCGCCGAACTCCATGATGGCTTGGTTGTGTGTGCCGGCTTGATCGGGCGGGAGGAGGCTGCGGGCCAGATCGTTGTAGAGGCGGCGGCCGGCGGAGGTGTCGGTGGGCGTATCGATGGCGAAGAGTCGGCCGATGACGCGCAACACATTCCCGTCGACGACGGCGTACGGGGCGCCGGTGGCGAAGGACACGATGGCGGCGGCCGTGTAGTCGCCGATGCCGCTGAGGGAGCGGACGGCGGCGTAATCCGTGGGGAAGCGTCCGGCGAAGCGATCGCGGACGTCGCGGGCGGCGGCGTGGAGGTTGCGGGCGCGGGAATAGTAGCCGAGGCCCTGCCAGAGCCGGAGGACGTCCTGCTCGGCGGCGTCGGCCAGGGAGCGGACGTCGGGGAAGCGCTCGAGGAAGCGGTGGTAGTAGTCCATCCCCTGCGCCACACGGGTCTGCTGGAGGATGACCTCGGAGATCCAGATGCGGTAGGGGTCGCGGGTGTCGCGCCAAGGGAGCGCGCGGCGGTGCGTGTCGTACCACCGGCAGAGCGTGCGGCTCACGTCATAATCGTTAGGCATGGGGTGATGTGTGAAACGAGGCGTTGTTGAGCAAAGAAAGTGCCAACGACCTCCCCGGATCATCTCCAGTTGCGGCCATTGGCACTTTAAGACGGCTTCGGGCGGCTGCGACCGCCGACTAAACGATCCTCCTTATTCCTCCGGCAGGTGGATGTCCGGATCGCCGCCCGTACCCGGTTTCTTCGGCGTGTCCGGCTTCTTCGGGTCGGCGGGTTGCTTCGGGTCGGCGGGCTTGTTGGGATCGGCAGGCTTGTTGGGATCGTCTTTCGACTTCTTGCTTGGACGCTCGTAGCGCTTACTCATCTCAGCTACAAGGGCTTTCACGGCAGCATTCTTACCGCTGGCCGATTTCAAGTACTCATAAACCTCGTCTGCGGCCTTTATCGCGTCGGCCGATGCGCCATAGATGGTATCGTCAATCTTCTCAAGCAGCGAGGCCACGTCTACACGGATCTTCCACAGCTTATTAATCACTGCAATATCCTTTGCGAGTTCTGCCTTATCAAAAGAAGACAGCAGATACTCTGAAAAAGATTCAGCGCCGTTCAATGCCAGGTTGACAAATTCGACACTCTTATGTCCCATCACTCTCGTCCTCCTTCTTTCTTCCGCACTCAATACGATCAAGAATGGAAGAGCGGTTGCGATGTCTCCAAGACCCTTCTTTACAGCGGTCATTGCTTCATCCGTTATGGATGCTGATACTAAATTTTTCCGTGCCATATAATCTATGATTTTTAGATGGCGTAAAGATAATGCTTCATTTTTTGCGGGAAAGGTGTCCGCATAACCACGAGACGTTTTTTACCTCTCCGGAGACCTTCAGAACCTCTCGTGAGACCTTTTTTACCTCTCCGGAGACCTTCAGAACCTCTCACGAGACCTTTTCTACCTCTCGCGAGACGTTCAGAACCTCTCACGAGACCTTTTCTACCTCTCGCGAGACCTTCAGAACCTCTCGCGAGACCTTTTTTACCTCTCCGGAGACGTTTAGAACCTCTCAGCCCATTTTTCGCGCCTTTCTGACATGAAAAAGTACCTCGGAAATGACAGATGCGGACAGTTTGTCACCCTTCACCCCTCCGACCGTTAGGGTTGGGGCGTAAAAGCATACGTTGAGCACCCTTCCGAAAACGCATTCGACATGTTTCACGCCCTCGCAAAATCCAAAGGATCACCATCAATCCCCGCCACAAAAAAGCCTCCCGCCGTCCGGATACTCTCCAAGGAGAAGATCCAAACGGCGGGAGGCGGGGAATAAGGGGGAAGTTATTGGAGAGGGATAGTGAATGTTTTGGGATCACCTATGGGTGACCAAGACGATGTACCGTTTAAGGCTTTGATTGAATCAGAAGGTGGTACCGGCATCTGAACTTCTTGGACTTGTGGTTCTTGTTGTGGCAAGCTCATGACAGATGGATTACAAGAGAAAAATAAGCATTTGATTGTCTTTATAATATAACTACCATATCTTACTATGTCACTTATATGTTTGGCTAGTTTGAGCACGTTTTTTTCGCGCCATTGCAATCGGCCTTTTAAAGGCGTACAGCATTGATTACCACATGTCTGTTGAGGTATAGACTTTACCGCTTGTTGTACTTTACTACCTCCTTTATGGGATCTCTTTCTATGTTCATTACACGCCTTCTTTCGACGCATTTCACCTTGTCCCTCACCTTTCTGATAAGATCTACTCATACTCTCATTTTTTGCCTTCTCGCTTCTTTTACGAGACCGATTCGTGTGATGTTTAGTCATAACGTATTTTCTATCAATAATGTAATCCATCCTACACGGCGTGTATCCGCCGCTTTTCACCACGTTAGGATAAGTGAGAGGTTGCGTGGGTACCTCTTTCTCTTTGCTCTCTTGTAATGCATGCTCTTGCATGTCAAACCTGTCAACCAAAAACATTTTCCTTACATTCTTAAGCGGTAATTCATCTTTCATTGAGCTATCTTTTTATATATTATGCGGCAAAATCGCCACACAGTACAATCTACAAATATTATGCCAGAAAAAATAATAAATGATAACACACAAGAACGATCTAAATTAGACAGACTTACTGCGATCGGTCTACAATGGGTGCTATGAGCTATTGGGGGATATCTTATACGCCCTCGTTTTTTCGCAGGACTATTTTGGGTTGATCACACATAAGGTTTTTTCCTCCCCATCCACCCCCAATCGCTCACCCATCAGCTCAAATTGGTCTGCAAAGAAGAATGGTTTATAAAACAAACCTCCATATATTTGCCCCCGTCATCGAGCCTATTCGATGACAATTCAAACACCATTAAAATAGGAGATAAACAAGATGAAAACACTGAGAATGGCCTGCCTCGCAGGCGTGTTTTGCATGATGACGGGCGCCGCGATGTTGGCGCAAAGTAGGCCCCTGCCTATGTCGGACAAGGTGAACGTGAACCTGCTCCTCTCGGGCGTGCGCACCGGCGGCGGCAAGCTGATGGCCTCGGCCGTCGACCCGAAGGACAGCAAGCGCACGGTCTACGCCATGGCGGATCCGACGGCCGACGAGCTGCAGGCGGTCGTGCTGGAGAACGTGCCCGTGGGCATGTGCGACATCTACGTCTTTCAAGACCTGAACGGCAACAAAAAGCTCGATCGCAACGCGGACGGCGTGCCCACTGAGCCTTGCTACATGAAGCAGAAGGTGAGGGTTGCTGATCATGGCGTTCTTCTGAAGGCGCACCTCGTGAACCCGGCCGAGATGATGGGCAAATGAGTAGAGGGTAGAGGGTAGAGAGTAGAGGGGGCAACCTCGAGAACGAAAAAACGATGCGTTATACCTTATATATAGTGGCGCTGGCGGCGGCGATGCTCGCCGATGGGGCGCGGGCGCAGGAGGTCCGCGGCCGGGTGACGGACGCCGAGGGCCGGGCGGTGGAGCCTGCCACGGTGGCAGTCTTTCGCGGCGACCGACAGCTGGCGGCCGACGTGACAGACACGGCGGGGCGATTCCGACTCTCCGCACCTGATGGGCCTTACACGCTCCGTGTGCGGCATGTGGCCTATCGACCGTTGGACACGCTGATCTCGGAGCGCGGCCGTTCGGGTGACGAATTGTCACTCGTCATGACTGAGGCGTCCGTGGGCCTCGGCGAGGTGACGGTGCAGGCCGAGCGGATCGTGCGTGAGGCGGATCGCTTCGTGGTGCACGTCGGCGATGCGCCGGCGATGGCCGGCCGCGATGGCGCGGAGCTGCTCCGCACGGCGCCGGGCGTCTGGGTGACGGACGACGGCGTGTCAGTCAATGGCGCGGCCGGCGCGCGGGTCTATGTGGACGACCGCGAGCTGCGGCTCTCGGGGCGCGCGCTGACGGCTTACTTGCGCACGCTGCGGGCGGCCGATGTGGCGCGGGTGGAGGTCTTACCCCAAGCCGATGCGTCGTATGGCGCGGACGTGCGGGGCGGTGTCGTGCGGATTGTGCTGCGTCGGCGGCGTGAGCGGGGCATGGATGCCAATGTGTCGGTCGAGACAGACTTCGGCCGGCAGTACGACGGCGTCCGGCCCTCGGCTTCCGTCCGGGCGCACGCCGGCCGCTGGACGTGGCACGCCTCCGCCGCGGGCGACCATCTATATAAAGGTATCAGGCGGCAGTCGGCCGAGCGTTTTTATGTGAACCGCGAAGCCGGCTCGTTCGCGTCCCAGTCGATAACGGACGGCCGGCGACGCAACGTCACGGGGCGCGTGGGGGCGATCTTCGACGCCAACCCGCGGACGTCCATCGGCGCCGAGGCGGAGCTGTCGCGCGGACGAGAAACGGAGCCGTCGGAGGTGGAGACCGTGATCAGTCAATATGGCAGGCTGCGGTCCGTATCGGGTCACTACGACCGCGAGGAGACAGATCGCACAGCCGCGGCCGCCGTGAACGTGACACACCGCACGGACACGATCGGGTCGCAGCTCAAGCTCGTGGCCGACTACACCGACCGCAGCCTCGGCGGCGAGACGGACGAACGCTCAACGGCGGGCTGGATGAACCGCGACATCACGGCCTCGCGCTACCGTGTGCTGGCCATCGACGCCTCCGCCGTGCGCGTCCTCCGGTCGGGCATGCGACTCTCCGCCGGTGCGAAGTACACCCGCAACCGCATGCGTGACTCTGTCCGGCGTGAGGGCGCGGCGTCCGACCCAGGTTTCCTGACGGATTACACCGAGCAGATCGTGGCCGGCTACGCCTCGGTCGCCCTCGAGCTCGGTCGCCTCAGCCTCACCGCCGGACTGCGCGCGGAGTGGACACACACGGCCGGTCGCGAGGGTGTGCGCCGCGCCTATGCCGACCTTTTCGAGAACGCCACCGCGACGTACGCCTTCGATCCGATGCGCCTCTTCATGCTCGTCGCGCAGTACGCCCGCAACGTGGAGCGGCCCAACTTCCGCTACCTCAACCCGCGGCGCGTCCGCTCGTCGGACTTCGCCTACATCGAGGGCAACCCGGCGCTCCGCCCGACCTACATCCGGCGCCTCAGCCTGACGGCCGTCTGGCACTACCGCTACACGCTGACCGTCGGCGGCAACCTCCACCGCGACCTCGTCCGTGAGGAGGCGCACACCGACGCTTCGGCACCCGAGGTCCGCATCGTGCGGCCCGAGAATCACGACCGCGAGAACCATTGGTTCGTCGCCCTGAGCGCGCCCCTCCGACCCATGCGCGGGTGGGAACTCAACGCCAACCTCGTCGGCGTGAGGCAAGATCTGCGCGCCACCTCCTCCGATCCGTGGGCGACGCACTGGCTCGGCTTTGCTCGCCTCACGCTCGGCGTCACCCTCCCCCGCGACGCGTACGCGGAGCTGACCTACAACGCGTCGAGTCGGCTCTATTCGGCCAACTCCGGCATCGAGCCACGCCACACGTTCGACGTCGCGCTCAAGAAGCAGTTCGCCGACCGTCGGCTAACCGTCACCCTCGGCCTGAGCAACATCTTCGACCGCGGCGTGACGTACTTCTCACACACCGATCGCTTCAACGAACGCACGTCCGTCTCCGGCGGATCAGCCGGGCGACGCTTCACGGTCGGGTTGCATTACGTGCTGCGTTCGGGCAAGTCCGTCAAGTCGCGCACTGTGGAGCGTGCCTCGACGGACGATACGCGGCGGATGGATCGGGTGAAGAATGAAAAATGAATCATGACAATGAAAGAAGAAGAGAAGAAAGTCTTGCGGGACGTCCCGCTGAATGAAGAAGAGAGTATGGCGCTGATCGCGGAGATGATCCGCAACACGCAGCGCAAGATGGAACGTGGCGCAGGTACACCGATACTCGTTTGGGGCTACGCCACGATACTGGCCACACTGGCGGTCTGGGCCGGCGTGAAGTTCACGAACGACCCTCGGATGCAGTACCTCTGGTTCCTAATCCCCGCCATCGGGCTGCCGTGGCAGCTATTTCAGAAGCGCCGGCCGCCGGAGGTCCGCACGTATGTCGACAAAGTGGTGTCGTACATCTGGATTGTCATGGGCTGGAGCGGCTTCATCGTCTCCTGCCTGTCGTTCCTCGGTGCGATACAGGCCACGATCCTGTTCCTCATCACGCTAATGATGGGTCAGGGCAGTGTCATCACGGGGTTAGTCACGCGCTTCCGGCCGCTCACCATCGGCGGCATCGTCGCGCTGTTGCTCAGCTTTGCACTCCTCCATCTCACGGACATAGACTTGCACCTGCTGACCTTCGCCTTGGCTTTCGTGGCGATGGGTATTATCCCCGGACACATCTTGAACCGTCGCGCAAAGAAGGCATGCTCCCCGGACTGAATCCGCTGCTCCACAGCGAACTTCGGCTGGGCGTGATGTCCATCCTGATCGGCGTAGAAAGTGCCGACTTCACCTACCTGCGCAAGGAGACGGGCGCGACGGCCGGCAACCTGAGTGTGCAGTTGGAGAAGCTCTCGCAGGCGGGTTACATCGCTATAGAGAAAGGTTTCAGGGGGAAAATTCCACGTACCACCTGCCGCATCACGTCCGAGGGCACGGAAGCCCTCCATCAATACGTCAAGGCGCTGGAGCACTACCTCAAGGGAGTGAAAAACGGAAAATGAAATGGCCTGCTCGATTTCACCTATTGAATTTAGACTGCAATGAATGACTTGTTCACACAAAACCCTGACCTCCTGTTCCTGATCGAGCAGGCCGTCAAAGCCCCATCGGGGCATAACACACAGCCGTGGCTGTTCCGAATCGGAAAGACGGAGATCGACATCTGTCCCGACTACAGCCGGGCATTGCCCGTAGTCGACCCGGACAATCGGGAGTTATTCGTCAGCCTCGGTTGCGCGGCGGAAAACCTCTACATAGCCGCCTCGCATAAGGGCTACTGCCCGACGGTGACCGTTGCGGAAGACGGTACGATCTGCATCCGGCTTGATCGCCACGCCGACGTAACGCCGTCGCCACTCTTCGCACAAATCGCCCTCCGGCAGACTAATCGCCGGGTGTACGATGGGCGCACGATCCCCGCGGTAGACATTGACCGACTGCGGGCCGTCGAAGTCGCGCCCTCGGTCAGCGTCTATTTCTACGAGCACGGCGCGCCCGCTTTCGACGCCATCGCTGAACTGATCTACCGCGGCAACAGCCTGCAAATGCAGGACGACGCCTTCAAGACCGAACTGCGCAGCTGGATGCGTTATAACAAGAAGCACCGCGACGCTCAGCACGACGGACTGAGTTACGACGTCTTCGGCGCCCCTAATCTGCCGCGCTTCATCTCCGAAAACGTGATCGCCGGTGCACTCAACGAGCGATCGCAGAACCACGCCGACCGCAAGAAGATCGCTTCGGCCTCCCACTTGATCCTGCTCACCACCCGCAGCAATACCGTGGAGCAATGGGTGGCGCTGGGTCGGACGTTGGAGCGCCTCTTGCTCACGTCGACGGCGATGGGCCTCGCCCATGCGTACCTCAACCCGCCGAACGAGCTTCCGGAGCTCACCCATGAGTTGGCCGACACGCTCGGTCTTCCGAGTGAGTATCCGACGATCTTGCTGCGCATAGGATACGCCAAATGTATGCCGCATTCAGTGCGGATCCCAGCCAAACAGCGGGTCCGGTAACACACAATGAGAAGAGGGTAAGGCCACGACGTCCTACCCTCTTTTTATTTGCTCTGGGCGGCCACATCGGTACACCCCCGCAAGCGCACCATAACACCTCACCGCTTAGCGCGGAAGAAGGTCGTCATCTCGGCGGCGCATTCCGCCTCCATCACACCGCCACGCACCTCCGTCCGCGGATGGAACGCCTGCGGAGCGTAAACGGTGAAGCCGCGTTTGACGTCTGGCGCACCGTAGACGACGGCGCCTAATTGTGCCCAGCCGATGGCGCCAGCACACATGACGCACGGCTCGACGGTAACGTAGAGACGACATTCGGGCAAATATTTCGCACCCATAGCCCCGGTGGCAGCGGTGATCGCCAGCATCTCGGCATGCGCAGTCGGGTCGTTGAGGCGCTCCGTTTGGTTGTGGGCACGGGCGATGACGCGATCGCCACAAACGACGACCGCTCCGACGGGCACTTCGCCCTCTGCGGCGGCCTGACGCGCCTCGTCGAGGGCACGGCGCATGAAATATTCGTCATTAAAAGGCTGTACGGTCATCGGCGCATTTCGTTTTCGTTGAAGAGTGTCGGATGATCCTCGCCCATAACGCGAAAAACGTGGGTAAGAATCGTCATGCGAAGCCAATTCGAACGGTTTTTAATCTTGTATCTCGCTAAATGATGCGTGACAGCCCGATATTCTTCTTCGTTCATCAAAAATGATACGCGATGCATGCGCGGCTTGCGTTCCGACCGCGGCACCGCACCTTTTTGCGCTTTCCTCATGGCTTGTCCTCCTGTTCGACATCGACGGAAAAGGTCGAAGCGGGCAGCCCTGCGCCGTTCGTTAGGTTGGCCCGATTGAATGACGCCCAACCGTAGCGCACGCGATGCGGACGGGGGACGTGTGGTGAGTAAGCGCTCAGCCTGTCCTCGATAATCTCGACCGTAGCGGGGTAAAACGGGCCTTCGGAATCGGCCAACTCGACCGTGCGAACTGGCTGATGGTCAGACGTGATGAGGCCCGCGGCCGATCGGAAGTAAATCGTCACTCGGCCATCGTGTTGCACGGCGCGTTCGACGAGCGGACCGTCGGCGATCACATCCGTGTGGCCGTAGCTGTGATAAAGGGCCTGTCGCGCTAGCCGTTCCCCGACGTCGATCTTATGCGGGAAATGGATGTCAATCGAATCGCCACGGTCGCTGCTGATGGCCATGTAACAGGCGAGGACGCGCTCAGGCAGTCGGCGCTGCATGTCGCGAAAACGACCCCAATCGGGCTTGTCGGTAGTGGAAATTTGGACAAAATAGAACGGTAATGTGGCTTCGCTGAAGTAACGCCGCCAACTGCTGACGAGTAACGGGAAGAAGCGCGCGTAACCCGCCGCATCGTGCGCGTTCGACTCGCCTTGATACCACAACACGCCGCGGACGGGAAGCTGTGCAAGGGGCCAAACGCCGGTCTCAAAGAGGTACGTGGGCGCGTACGGGTGGCGTTGTCGATTCGATGTCGCACGCCGTAGGTTGAACGCGGTGCGGCTGCGCACCCAGGGATGAATGAGCACGTTCGACGCGAAGTCGCTGAGCATCTCCGGGCCGTCGGCTTCTAAGGTCTCGCGATCGATCCAAGCCTCGAGCGGTGAGCCATCGACAGCATTGAGGATGAGGCCAATAGGAACGTTCTCCGTCTCCTGAATCCGCTTAGCGAAGGCCATCGCTATGGCTGAAAAATGGCCGACCGTGGACTCGTCGCACTGCTCCCAACGCGCGGGCAGGAAATATTCCAAGCGGTTGAGGCTGTCGAGCATCGGCGCCTCCCATTCCTCGGCAAAGGGGATCCGCGAGGGCTGCATGAGGAAGAGACGCACGGCGGGATGGGTCTTCGCGAAGGCGCGCAATACGGCGCGCTCGGCCGGCACGACGCTGTCCGTGGGGTAGGTCATGTTCGACTGCCCGGAGCAGAGCCAAACGTCGCCCACGGCTACGTCGTCAAAGCGGAGTTTGCGCTTCGGGGTGGCCACTTCAAGCGTGAGGCCGGTGGCGGCGGGCATGGCGTCGAGCGTGACGAGCCAGCGTCCGTCGGCTGCGGCCTGCGCCGAGTGCGTGCGATCGGCTATGCGCACGGTGACGGTCTCACCGGCGTCGGCCGTGCCCTCGATCTTGATCGGCCGGTCGCGCTGGAGCACCATGTGATCGGTGTACATGGCAGGCATGCGCAGCCCGCCGTGCCTCCCGGTCAGGGCCCCGCCAATGGTCGCGGCCAACAAGCGCGCGCCCTCGGCATTCGGATGGAGGCCGTCAAAAAGTAGGTCGAGGCGATGGCGGAACGGCTCGCGAAGGTCGATCAGTGAGGCGCCTGTTTCGCGGGCCACATCCGCAATTTTCTGTCGAATCATGGCATAGCGCTCGCGAAGGCCGTGGAAATAGTTCGGATAGTCATACGCGATCGGCGTCATGTGGCAAATCCAAATGCGACACCGGGGGTTAACCCGACGGAAGGCGTCGATCAGCTCACGGTAGTCGCGAGTAAAAGTCGTGTCGTTGGGTGTCCAATTCATCGGATCTACATCGTTCAGTCCGAGGTCAATAACGACGTAATCAGGGGCAAAAGCAAGGGCGCGTTTACACTCGTTCTGAAGACGATAGGTCGTGCCACTGCCATGCATGAGGGTGGCGCCATTGCGGCCGAAGTTGCGCACGTCGAACGCATCGCCGAGCAGCTTTTGCAGCTGCGCGGGATAAGCGTCGGTGGCAGGATTTGGCAAACCATAGCCATAAGTTACGCTGTTACCCACGCATGCGACCTTGATCCGCTGGCCGACTACCGCGGTAAAGCTCGTAATCATGATCAGGGTGATTATCAGTTTGGACATATTGTCAGGAATGGGAAAAGATGAAGCTATTAGCGGTTGATTAATAATCAGTTACACATGACAGGAAGAAAATCTAATCAATGTTTTGCCTCGTTTACCCTAAAAAGAGTTTTTCCGAAGAAAGTACTCACTAAATATCTGATAAACAGGACGCCAACTCAGAATTTACCCGGCAAAGATAGCGACACTCGTAATGCCCTGATCCTTTTTCCCGTCCTTTCTCCTATCAAGAAGAAAAAAGACCTCTGCCGAGGCTGTGAAGTTTGCCTAACATCAAGCCCATTCATCCAAAATCCCTGACATTTTGGCGTTATTTTACTCCTTTTTTACTGGATACCCGGCCATTTTGGCTAACGCTCTTGATCCCTGATCCTCTTTCCCGCCCTTTCTCTCATCAAGGATAAAAAAGGAAGAAGAAATTCAGGAGAAACGCCTATGAAAAAGTATAAACGAAAGACGCACTCGCCAAATATCCTCTATACGAACACTTTACGAATAAAAACAACGCCAAGATCTCGCTACAGATAGACAAAATGAAAGGCGCACGAAGCAAGGTTTCCCTTCGCCGTGCGCCCAGTCATTATCTATCTCATCAAAAGGCAGTTAGGGCATTACAAACGATTCCCCAAACTGCCCAGTTTGTGCATCTATTCTTTCGGGAGATGAATTTCGGGGCCGCCTCCGCCGCCACCTTCTGTTCCGCCACCAGCAGACCCGCCGCCTCCTTCAGGCTTTTTGTCCTTGCCATCCTCAGGCTTTTTAGGTTCCTCTTTCTCAGGCAGATGGATATCCGGATCATTGTCCTTTTTCTTGGGCTTTTTTGGTTTAGGATCCTTCGGCTGACTGGGATCTTTCTTCCGATTGGCCTTTTTCTCCGCCAAACTGCGGTGATAAGCCTCCTCGATCTCTCGGGTACGCTGATTCATCTCGGCTACCATCTTCGTAATCAGCTCCTTTTCTACAGGTGCGGTGCCAAAGGTGTAAGCGCTCTGTATCGCAAAAACAATGTGGTCAAAAACCTCGTCTGTCTTCGGGCGGACTACCCGAGCCGGAGGCAGTTCGGCGGCCGCTGTACGATCTTTTGCCCGTTTTGCGACAAATTCGTCGTACGCTTTGTTCACCGTCTCCAATTTATTCACGGCGTTTGTCAAATGAAGAGCTGTAACAAACGGAGCATTTTCAGTTTTCCGTAAGTCGGTCACTAAGCCAAAGATATCGGCAGACTTGCGCTCGTGCGCTTCCTGTTGCAGACCGTCGTAAGAGCGGATCACGGTGTACAGCGTCATAGCCGCATCGGATTCGTTGTCGTCGGGAGACTGCCGCGCGTTCCGAATAGCATTAAAAATGAACGTGATCAGCTTGCCGCGCTCTTCGTCTTTCTTAAGCATGCGCTCTGTGTTCACATTCATGCCTGCCTCTTTGTTAATGTCGCCCTCTAAATTGATGTCGCCATTCCATTCATCCATCAAAGCGGTCGTAAGGCCAATCTTGGTCAGATCATACTGTTTTACAATGCCATAGATCTCGCTGTGATAACGTACATGAAGAGAGTTGTCGTACTTTTTCATGCCCACTCTCTTAACTTCAATCGTTCTTGCCATCTTTTTCCTGTTTATATTTAGTATTACAATTTACATTTGGAAGAGAATCTGCTACCCGCTGTGACTTATAAGCCTCATATCGGCAACGATTCTCTTCGTTTTATGGCCCCAAAGTTAGAACATGTTTTTGAAACAAACACCAAGCACAATCGAAAAAAAAATGGAGGCGCTTTTTTCTCATATATAAAGTACAGAGAAGCAGCCCCTCGGCGAAGATGGCCTTCCCCTCCCCCAATCGTACCAAACATCGCCCATTAATTACATGTACAAGGCAAAAATAGATGGCGATCATCGCCTTGATTTTCTTTTGCTTCTTTTCTTTCATCAAGGAAAGAAAAGAAGATCCGTTCCGAGAAGCAATCACATAGCCAAACTCATACAAAGTAGCGTTACCACGATAAAAGTTCAGTCTATTTTTATACAGACCGGACTTAGGGAGTACCCTCAAAAGCAAAAACTCGACGGGTATTTCTATCCAAGAGCCAAAAGGTACGAAAAACCCGGAGGGGATTCCTATCCAAGAGCCAAAATATACGGAAGATCCGACAAGGATTCCTATCCGAGAGCCAAAAGATGCGAAAGACCCATCGAGGATTCTTATCCAAGAGCCAAAAGACACGAAAAACCCGGCAAGGATTCCTATCCAAGAGTATCGATGAAGCAAATCCCCGCCAAGTTTTAGATTCGGTGTATGTCAGAGAAGCAAATCTTTGATAGGTTTTGAGTGCAAAGTGAGTCAGGGAAGCATATCTTGATCTAATTTGAGGTAGAAAAAGTACCCGTGAAGCAAATCATTGATAGGTGCTCCATCATTTTCTTTTCATGGAAGTAGATTTTTGGTCGATTTCTGATACTCTTCTTTTCTTGGAATTGAATTTATGACAGATCTCCGATCAAAAGTCACTCGTGGAAGTGATTTTTTGATGGATTTAGGGTATAAATCTTCTCGATGAAGATAAAAAGCACCGATATTTTAGATCAAAAAAAGACCGGAAAGCAAAAATCCTTCCGGTCTTTCGTTATGGGATAGAGTAGCGTCAGCCGACTCGCCTCCTTTGCGCTTCATTTTACGCCTGCGTACGGCAATAAGGCTACGAAAAGGTTTATCTAGCGGTCAAAGAATGTCATTTTGTCACTTTGAACGGTCCTTTTTGATGTATTTCTCCCAAAACTTGACAGCTCCCACGTGCCACCCTTCGGCGGTAGTACCAATGCCCATACCGAAACCGTGAACAAGGTTGGGGTATACGTGCACCTCGGCGTCGATGCCGGCGGCCTTTAGGTTGGCTACGCGGCGACGCATGGCGGAAGCCTTCGTGACACGATCGTCAGCGCCAACAACGGCGTAGGTGGGCGGGTCGTGACGGGTGTAATCGGCGTGCTCGGTATAGCAGAGGATGACCGCGCCCGGACGAGGCCGAACAATGCTCGGGACATAGTGCCGCGTGCCGTGTGAACCGAGCGCAGCGGCCATTTCAGCCCCCGCCGAGGCGCCCCAAAGGGAATAGTCGGCGGTGTCGACCTTCCATTCGTCGGCGTGCTTGAAAACGTAATCGATGCCGCGGGCCAAATCTTTGCAAGCGATCTGAAACCCGCCGGTGCGATACTGAAGAACGAAGGCGTTATAGCCTAAGTCGCTGAGTGCCATCGCCAACGGGAAGCCCTCATGGATGGATCCGACGTAGTAGAACCCGCCGCCGGCACTGATAATGGCAAACGGGGCGCCGGGCCGACCGCGGAAGAAGAAGAGACCGACGTCCTGCCCAATGCTGTGGTAGCTCATCCGACCGGCATCGACGCGCTCGATCATTTTGTTAATGCAATCGGCAGCCTGATTGGCGTCAACGTTACGGTGGAAGGGCAATGTCTTGGCCACATCGGCTAACTTCATATGGGGCTTGTATCCGATGCGCTCGCGAGCCAAAATGTACTGGCCGAAACCCTTGAACTGGGGTATGGCAACGATTTCGGACCAGGTTGTTTCGGTCGTTACCTTCGGGCGAACGGGTTCGGGGGCAGGTGTGGCGATCGACGGCGCTGTGTCAATGTGTGTCTCGCCACGTTTCGCATCAGCCTGCGCCACAGGATCTTTCGCCTCGCGCGACATGCAGGCCATTTCCGTCGCTACACACACGGAAGCGACGATCATCAGTAAAAATGTCTTTTTCATAACGGGAATTTATGGGAGTTGTGCTCCCGGGTGATTGGGGGAAGAGAGGATTTGGACGTCCTCCCGACCGTGTTGTGAAATGTAAAGCGTGCCCCGCCGAGGATCACCATCTGAGCCTCGCTCCTAACGCTTGACCCGCCACGCCCAAGGTAATAAAAACGGGAACCGTCCATAACGGTACGCCAAGTCCTATACGCAGGGGGATAACGATGGGGATCGAGGCATGTATCAGCACCCACCACATGGGGCTGAATTTCCGATAGCGTACGCGCCATCGTCCCAGTAACAGGTTGATAGCGAACGTCACAATGGCAACGATAAGGATGTCCATAGGGCAGGCGGTTAAGGGCTTGGATGAGGTGCGCAGAGTGGCGACAATAAACAGAAAGAGCCCGACCTTCATCGGGCCGAGCTCCTTCAACGATCTATTTTCTCACATTATCTTTTCATCGTCACTTCGCGATCTTGGCAACAACGGCCTTGAACGCCTCGGGGTGATTGACGGCAAGGTCGGCCAACACTTTGCGGTTGATTTCGATACCGGCCTCACGCAACCCACCCATCAGTCGGGAGTACGACAGCCCCTCGAGGCGTGCCGCAGCGTTGATACGCTGAATCCACAGGGCGCGGAAGTTGCGCTTCTTGTTTCGACGATCGCGGAAGGCGTAGGTCAGACCTTTCTCCCACGTGTTTTTAGCTACCGTCCACACGTTCTTACGAGCGCCATAGTAGCCGCGCGTAAGTTTCAGAATCCGTTTTCTTTTTGCTCTCGAAGCAACATGATTTACTGATCTTGGCATAAGTTCTTGTTTTTGAATGTCAGCGTCATCCCTTCTGCAAGCGATGATCTTTGGCGCTGATTCATTCGGTTAGTAAAATGATATTCTGTCCTCTCTGTTTTGCGGATCAACTTACTTCATGCAAAGCATTTCCTTCACGCTACGAACATTGGCGCGATCCACGAGACCAGTGGCGGTCAGGTTGCGCTTTTGCTTTTTCGTCTTCTTAGTCAGGATGTGACTTTTGAAGGCATGTTTTCTTTTGATCTTCCCTGTTCCGGTAAGGGCGAACCTCTTTTTGGCACCGGAATTAGTCTTCAACTTTGGCATAATCTACTCTTAATTAATACTGTATATCGATGTATATATCATTCTTCCTCGTCGGAGTCAGCGGATTCAGTGGGCTGGACGTCATCGGCGTTCTTGGTGGCTTTCTGTACCGTAGCGGCCTGCTGTTTAGCAGTAGCGGCCTTGCTCGATACGCTCTTCTTAGGCGAAAGCATGATGGTCATGCGCTTACCTTCTAAGACAGGCATCTGATCCAGCTTGGCATACTCTTCCAGATCGTTAGCAAATCGCAGTAGCAGCACCTCTCCCTGCTCCTTAAACAGGATCGAGCGGCCTTTGAAAAACACGTAGGCCTTGACCTTGGCACCCTCGTCCAAAAACTCTTTGGCGTGGCGGAGCTTGAAGTTATAATCGTGATCGTCAGTCTGTGGTCCGAAGCGGATCTCCTTCACGACGACTCTGACCGACTTAGCTTTTTGCTCTTTCTGCCGCTTTTTCTGCTGATAAAGAAACTTCTGATAGTCGGTGATTCTACACACCGGGGGATCGGCGTTGGGAGAGATCTCCACCAGATCCATCTCGTGGCTCTCTGCTATCTGTAATGCTTTTTCTATCGGATAGACTCCGTTAGTCACATTCTCGCCGACCAAACGAACTTCAGGTACGCGAATCCGGTCGTTGATCCGGTATTGGTCCTTCAGTTTGTCGTTTCTCATCTTACCTCTCGTATCCAAATGAGTAATATATCCTCCTTTTTAATTGTACGGTGAAATCAATTTATCTGTTCTTTTTCCCAGCGATGCATCATGTCGTTGACCTCGTCTGTTAAAAGCGCGGCAAATGTAGAAATTTCCATTACTCCTTTATCGCCCTCACCTTGTTTCCTGACAGATACGGAATTGCTTTCCTGCTCCTTCTCTCCGACGACAAGCATGTAGGGGATGCGTTTGAGCTCGTTGTCACGAATCTTACGTCCGATTTTCTCGTTACGGTCGTCTACGAGGACACGGATGTCATGCTGCTCCAGCTCTTTGGCCACGCGATGAGCATAGTCGTTGTAGCGCTCGCCTACGGGAAGTACGACGACTTGGTCAGGGGTAAGCCAGAGGGGGAACTTTCCGCCGGTATGCTCGATCAATACGGCAACAAAGCGTTCGATGGAGCCGAAGGGCGCACGGTGGATCATCACTGGGCGATGCTTCTGGTTGTCCTCGCCTGTGTACTCCAACTCGAATCGTTCGGGAAGATTATAGTCGACTTGGATGGTACCCAGTTGCCAACGGCGTCCAATAGCATCCTTGACCATGAAATCAAGTTTGGGACCGTAGAAAGCGGCCTCGCCAAGCTCTACTTTGGCTGGAAGACCTTTCTCTTCACAGGATTCGATAATGGCACGTTCAGCTTTTTCCCAGTTCTCATCGGAGCCGATGTATTTCTCTTTGTTGTTGGGGTCGCGGAGGGAGATTTGCGCCTCGAAACTCTCAAAATCAAGTGCCTTGAAGATGATAAAGATGATGTCCATCACCTTGAGGAACTCGTCCTTGAGCTGATCGGGGCGGCAGAAGATATGGGCGTCATCTTGCGTGAAGCCGCGGACGCGCGTCAGGCCGTGCAATTCGCCGCTCTGTTCGTAACGGTAAACCGTGCCGAACTCAGCCAAGCGCAAAGGCAGATCACGGTAGGAACGAGGGAAGGATTTGTATATCTCGCAGTGGTGCGGGCAATTCATGGGCTTGAGAAGGAACTCTTCGCCCTCCTGCGGTGTGTGGATAGGCTGGAAAGAGTCCTTGCCGTATTTGGCGTAGTGGCCAGAGGTAACGTAGAGGTGTTTGCTACCGATATGCGGCGTCATAACCTGCTTGTAACCATACTTCTTCTGGATCTGCTTGAGAAACTCCTCAAGTTTGAGTCGGAGCTGTGTGCCACGAGGGAGCCACAGAGGCAGACCGGCACCTACGGCAGGTGAGAAGGTGAACAGCTCTAGTTCGCGGCCTACCTTACGATGGTCTCGCTTCTTCGCTTCCTCGAGCATGGTAAGGTAGTCGTCGAGCATCTTCTTTTTCGGGAAAGTAATGCCGTAGAGACGCACGAGTTGCTTGCGTTTCTCGTCACCGCGCCAATAGGCTCCGGCCACGCTAGTGATTTTGACCGCTTTGATGTACGACGTATCCGGAACGTGCGGGCCACGGCAGAGGTCAGTGAATGAGCCTTGCGTATAGGTGGAAATCTTACCGTCTTCCAGTTCGCTAATTAGTTCCGTCTTGTACACCTCGCCACGGTCGCCAAACATCTTCATGGCGTCAGCCTTGGAGATGCTCCGGCGGACAATCGGTTCGGCGCGTGCAGCCAATTCCTGCATGCGAGCTTCGATGCGTGAGAAGTCTTCGTCTGTGATGGTGCGGTCGCCCAGATCGACATCGTAGTAGAAGCCGTTTTCGATGGCGGGGCCGATACCAAACTTAACGTCAGGATAGAGTTGCTGGAGGGCTTCGGCCATAAGGTGTGCGCTGGAGTGCCAATAAGTGTGTTTACCGCCTTCGTCCTCCCATTTGAGGAGTTCAACTTGGGCGTCTTCGTTGAGAGGTCGTGTGAGGTCCCAAACGGTGCCGTTGACTTTGGCCGCGAGCACCTCTTTGGCCAGTCTGGGGCTGATGCTTTCGGCTATCTGCATAGAGGTCGTTCCCTCTGCAAATTCTTTTACGGAGTGATCCGGGAATGTGACTTTTATCATTATTGCTATTTGAAAATCTGTCTGCTGTAAATATGGGCGCAAAGTAAAGACATGCGTACGGATCTAAAAACGGGGGCCGTAAGACGCCTCCGTTTCCATTGCAAAAAGTTGCCCCTCGAAAAACTCTCCCTTGATCCTATTGACACCCTCCGTCGGGGTGCAAAACCGAGCAAGGATCGCTATCCGCCCTCTCCTCACGGCGGAAAATCGGTCCAGTTTTTCGAGCGATAATCCCGACAGGGCGAAAAACGGGGTAAATGTCTCGAAAGATCACTTCTCACCAAGGGAAAAGTGATCGGGAGCGCGGTCAGCTTTCGTCTTGAAGCAAACGAAGCTCGAGGCCGTCCCAGACGGCGTAGGAGAAATACTGCATCCAGTCGCCGAGGACAATCATGCGGGTGTGGGGCGTGAGCTGGCGGTCGAGCATGAGGTGGAGATGACCGAAGAGGAAGAAATCCGTCTCGGGATGGGATTGCAAATAAGTGCGGGCAAAGGTGTCGAGCGAGCGTGTGTTGCGTTCCTGTGCGGCTGCGCGACGTGTCTCGGCGAGGCCTTTGCGGCGGCTGCTGAGCGACCATCCCCGGGCAAAACCGAACGTCCACCGAGGGTGGATCGAGGCATAGAGCACTTGACAGAGTCGATTGCGAAAGATGCGCTGAATGAAGCGGTATTTGCGGGGCTGGTGGCCCACCTCATCGCCGTGAGCGAGGAAAAAGCGACGGCCGAGCAGCTCCACAGTCAGCGGACCGCGATGGATGACAGCGCCCACTTCGGCGGGCAGGTAATCGAACATCCAAATGTCATGGTTGCCGATGAAGAGGTGGATTTCCACACCAGCGTCGTGCAGCTCGGCCAGTTTGCCCAAGAAACGCACGTGGCCGCGGGGCACGACGTAGCGGTACTCGTACCAATAGTCGAACATGTCACCCAGAAAGTAGATGGCCGCGGCATCCGGGGCAATGCGGTCCATCCAGCGGACGAGCCGCTTCTCGTCGGCCATGGGATCGGCCGCGTAACGGTTGCCGAGATGGGCGTCGGAGGCAAAGTAGATCTTCTTCACAGAGGGAAGGTCGGCGGAGGGGCGGGATTAGAACAGGCCCAGCTCGAGCTTAGCCTCGTCGGTCATCATGTCCTTGTTCCACTCGGGCTCAAAGACAAGATTGATCGTCACGCCATGCACGCCAGCGATGCCCTCTACTTTTTGCTGCACATCGTCTAGGATAAAGTCGGCGGCTGGGCAACTGGGCGCGGTAAAGGTCATGTCGATCGTCACATCCTTATCGTCGTCGACTTCGACGCGGTAGACTAGCCCCAAGTCGTAAATATTGACGGGTATTTCGGGGTCAAAAACGGTGCGAAGGACCTTCACGATCTCTTCTTCTATTCTCAGGAATTCGTTATCCATAATGGGGTTAAAAAGTAGTTATGCAACCCTGCGGGCTGCGGGATTTAACGCGTCCTTGGGGGCGACGGTCGTTTGGCCTCAAAACCAAGCGATTTGCGGGCTGCGCCCGCGGCACCTTGGCCCAAAGGGGTCTAAAAAACATTTATGCAACCCTGTGGGCTGCGGGATTTGGCGCGCCCTTGGGGGCGACGGTCGTTTGGCCTCAAAACCAAGCGATTTGCGGACTACGCCCGCGGCACCTTGGCCGAAAGGGGGCTAAAAAACATTCATGCAACCCTGTGGGCTGCGGGATTTGGCGCGCCCTCGGGGGCGACTTTCGTTTGGCCTTAAGGCCGTTCGGGTCGCGGATTGGGCCCGCGGTACCCTTGGCCCAAAGGGGGCTGAAAAACATTCATGCAACCTTGCGGACTGCGGAATTTGGCGCGCCCTCGGGGGCGACAGTCGTTTGGCCTCAAGGCCGGGCGAGTTGCGGGCTGCACCCGCGGCACCTTGGCTCAAAGGGGGCTGAAAAACATTCGTGCAACCTTGCGGGCTGCGGGATTTGGCGCACCCTTGGGGGCGACGGTCGTTTGGCCTTAAAGCCTGGCGGGGTGCGGGCTGCGCCCGCGGCGCCTTGGCCCAAAGGGGTCCAAAAAACAATCATGCAACCTTTCGAGCTGCGGGATTTGGCGCGCCCTCGGGGGCGACTTTCGTTTGGCCTCAAGACCAAGCAAGTTGCGGATTGAGTCCGCGGTACCCTTGGCCCAAAGGGGGCTAAAAAACAATCATGCAACCTTTCGAGCTGCGGGATTTGGCACGCCCTTGGGGGCGACTTTCGTTTGGCCTCAAGACCAAGCGAGTTGCGGAATGTGTCCGCAGAACCTTACCCGAAAGGGCGCTAAAAAACATTCATGCAACCTTGCGGACTGCGGGATTTGGCACGTCCTTGGGGGCGACGGTCGTTTGGCCTCAAAACCAAGCGATTTGCGGGCTACGCTCGCGGCACCTTGGCCCAAAGGGGGCTAAAAAACAATCATGCAACCTTGCGGACTGCGGGATTTGGCGCACCCTTAGGGGGGGGGACGGTCGTTTGGCCTCAAAACCAAGCGATTTGCAGGCTACGCCCGCGGCACCTTGGCCCAAAGGGGGCTGAAAAACATTCATGCAACCCTGTGGGCTGCGGGATTTGGCGTGTCCTCGGGGGCAACTTTCGTTTGGCCTCAAGGCCGGGCGGGTTGCGGACTGCGCTCGCGGCACCTTGACCGAAAGAGGTACGCTTCGGAGCGTGAACGAGGGTTAGGTGCGCGGCAGGCGACCTTCGTCGGCGTAACTATAATATCGCTTGTCGCAGAGGATGATATGGTCAATCAGCTGGATGCCAAGGAGCGCGGCGGCGCGGGCGATGCGATCGGTCAGGGCGTCGTCTTGCCTACTGGGGCGGGGATCGCCTGAGGGATGGTTGTGGCAAAGCACAATGCCCGCGCAGAGGTTATTGATCGCTGCTTTGAGAACGATCAGCACGTCGGCGGAGGTATGATCCGTGCCGCCGCGACTGATCATCGTCCGGGCGATGACCTTGGCGCTGCGATTGGTGAAAGCCGCCCAGAGTTCCTCGTGCGGCAAGTCGCAGAGGTGCGGATGGAAGAGGCGAAAGGCTTCGGCGCTGCTGCGGATCGTGTCGCGGTCCGCGTCGTCGTTGGTGAGCCCCTTGCGCCGCCCCAGCTCCATCGCGGCGGCGATGGTGATGGCTTTCGCCTCGCCGATGCCACGAAAAGCCATCAGCTCGTCGACGGTCAGGCGGGCGAGCCGGCCGAGACTGTTATCGACGGTGCCGAGGATACGCTGCGAGAGCTGTACGGCCGTTTCGGTACTGCTGCCGGATCCGATCAAGATCGCGATCAGCTCGGCGTCGCTCAGCGCAGCGACCCCCTTGAGCCGCATTTTCTCGCGCGGCCGATCTTCCTCGGCCAACTCCTTGATGCGCAGCCTGTCCTCCATTGCGTCCAATCGTTACGCGTTACGAATGGCAAGTAACCGCTACGGGTGATTGACAAACGGGGCGAGCATGCGTATGCTCCCCCTTGCCGCACCCCTATATATATAGGTATAGGACGGCGACGCGCGTCACTTCACGCGACCCGTATAGGATCCGTCCTGGGTGTTGATCTCGATCACATCCCCTTCGTTGATGAAGAGCGGCACGCGCACTTCAGCGCCTGACTCGACCTTGGCCGGCTTCAGCGTGTTCGTCGCCGTGTCTCCCTTGATGCCCGGCTCGGTGTACGTCACGGCCAGCTGCACTTTGATGGGCATGTCAGCAAAGAGGATCGTGTCTGTAGAGGCATCCGAGACGACGTCTACAATCTGACCTTCTTTCATAAAGTCTACCCCGTTGATCAGCGACTTGGCAATAGGGATTTGCTCGAAAGTTTCCTGATTCATGAAGATAAACTCTTCGCCCTCTTGGTAAAGGTACTGGTACGGGCGACGCTCCACACGGACGTCTTCCAGTTTCTCCCCGATGTTGAATCGGCGTTCGATCACATTGCCGCGAACGACGTCTTTCAGGGTCGTGCGCATGATCGTATTGCCTTTTCCGGGCTTTACGTGAAGGAAGTCGATGCAGAAGTAGAGCTTGCCGTCGAGGCGGATACAGGTCCCTTTCTTGATGTCTTGAGAGTTAATCATTTTCTTATTCTGTTATTACTGTAAATCGTTGAAAATTAAACCGGCCGCAAAAGTAGAGCAATCTCGCAAAAGTCAAAAGCCGCTTCCGGAGCGGGATCTGAGGCGCCCAAGGAGGGGGCGATGGGGGTTACAGAAAGATGTCGGCCGGATAGTGCACCTCGACGAGTGCGAGACCTTCCGCCGCGGCCGAGTCGCCCGCCTGACTGCGGTCGAGGGCTTCGATCACGTGTCGAAAGCCCTCCTCGCTCAGTCGGCCACGCCCCACCTCGAAGAGGGTGCCGACGATGGCGCGCACCATGTTGCGCAGGAAGCGGTCGGCCGTGATCGTGAACGTCCAGAGCTCGCCCTGGCGTCGCCATTCGGCGCGCGTCACGTGGCAGAGGTTGGTCTTCACATCGGTGTGTAACTTGCTGAAAGAGGTGAAGTCGCGATAGTCCAGCAGCGTCGCCGCGGCGCGGTTCATAGCCTCAAAATCGACGCCTCGCAAGACCATCCGATGTACGGCCGGGGGCGCGAAGGGGTCTTTGACGCCCGTCACGGTGTACTCGTAGGTGCGCGCCGTGGCCGAAAAACGGGCGTGGGCGTCGGGCCGCACGGCGTCGAGGCTCCACACGGCGATGTCGGGCGGTAGGAGTCGGTTGAGCCGACCCACCAACCCGGCGGGATCGTCGATCGGGACGTTCATATCTAAGTGTGCCGCCATGCGTCGGGCGTGCACGCCGGCGTCTGTACGGCCGGCTCCGGTGAGGGGCGTGGGCTGACGAAGAATGGTGGCCAAGGCCTCCTCCACGCGCTGTTGCACACTCATGCCGTTAGGCTGTCGCTGCCAGCCGCAGTAGGCGCCACCGGTGTATGATAGCCAAATGAAGTATCTCATTGAAAGGGAAAAATGAAAAGCTAAAAACGAAATATGGGTTGAGGTATCGGGCAAATGTTCTCTTCAAAAAAATAGATGGGATGTGCTCGGGTAGGGGCGTATTGCATACGCCCCTCAGGCGTTTCCGGTAGGAAACGAGAGATTGATTCCAAAAAGGGGGCGTCTTTTTCTTGCCTTCAGGATCTTCTTTTCTTCCCTTGATGGAAGAAAAGGCCCCTGCCGGGGCTGGGAAGTTTTTCCCGGTACATTTTTAAGACCGATCACGTATCCGGCCAAATTCCCCGGCCTCGGTGAGGCCTTGATCTTCTTTTGCCTTCTTTTCTTCCATCAAGGGAAGGCCCCTGCGGGGGCAGCGAAGTTTGCCGGATACATGAACGGCCTGGTACCCGGCAAACTTCCCTGCCCCGGCAGGGGCCGTATGCGATACGCCCCTACATCCGGGTACCCATCAAAAAAACACCTCCGAAATTCATTGCTATGAATCATTAACCCTCCTCCCCTATCCGAACAGCGTCGAGATGTCGGACTCGCCCCAGTAGAGGTGGGTATAGCTGGCCAGGACGTTGGCGTGGCGATAAACGGGGGTCTCTACCGCGTCGCCTTTGGCATTGTACTGCTGGGCGACGCTGGGCGGGGCGTCGGGCGAAGGAACGACCGAGGAATAGTGGAACTCGTGGCCGCGCCAGTCTGTCCCGCCAAGCTCGAAACGGCGATAGCCGAGGCGCAGCCGCATGCCCTCCATCGTGGCGTCCTGAGCGAGGATGCCGACCATCTCCCGCCGCACGCCGTCCATCCCCGTCACGGCGCGACAGAGATACATCATGCCGCCGCATTCGGCGAGTATCCCTCCGCCGCGCTCGGCATGGCGACGGATCGCGTCGCGCATCGGGGTGTTCGCCGTGAGGGCGTCGAGATGGAACTCGGGGTATCCGCCCGGCAGGTAGACCAGATCGGCCTCCGGCAGCTGCTCGTCTCGCATCGGGCTGAAGCGGACGACCTCGGCGGCCTGCTCGAGCCTGGCGATGTTCTCGCGATAGACGAAGGCGAAGGCCTCATCGTCGGCCACGGCCACGCGTCCGAGGGGGCGCATGGGGGGCGGGGCCTCACCGGCGGGGGGCGTGGGGCGACGGCAGACGCTGAGCAAATGATCCAGATCGACGTGCTGCTCCACGGTGTCGGCTACGCGATCGATCCATTGTTCGAGTTGGAAATTCGTATCAAGCGTCAGCCCGAGGTGGCGCGAAGGCACCTCTAACTCCGCCAGCCGAGGCAGGCAGCCGAGGCAAGGCACACCAACGTCGGCACACGCCTCGCGGAGGTAAGCGGCATGCGACGCCGAGGCAACCAGATTAAAGACCACGCCGGCCACCTCGACACGCGGATCGAAGTGCGCAAAGCCGTGGATGAGAGCTGCCACGGAGTAGGCCGTCGAACGGGCATTGACGACGAGCACGACCGGCAGTCGGAGCAGTCGCGCCACCTCGGACGAGCTTCCACGCGTCTTGTCGAAGCCGTCAAAGAGCCCCATCACGCCCTCGGCCACGCACGCATCGGCCGACCCGCCGTATTTGCCATATATATATTGTATATGATCGGGCGACGCCATCCAAGTGTCGAGGTTCACGGACGTCAGGCCCGCGGCCCGGGTGTGATAGCGTGCGTCGATATAGTCCGGCCCACATTTGAAGGGTTGCACGGAGAGCCCGCGTCGCCGGAGTGCGCGCAGTAGCCCGATGGTGAAGGTGGTCTTGCCGCAGCCTGAATTGGTGGCCGCGATGAGCCATTGAGGAATCATATCTGTAGAAAATGTAGGGCGCCGCGTCAGTGCGCCGCCGGGTTGTTCAAAATTGCCTGCAAAAGAAGCGCACGCGCACCGATATTGAAGCCCCCACCAGACAAATATCGGTCAGCGACCGGCGGAGCGAAGAAAAAAGCACCCCATTTTCCACCCCCACACGTACCTGGCCAAATTCCCCGGCCTCGGTGAGGCCTTGATCTTTTTTTGCTTCTTTTCTTCCATCAAGGGAAGGCCCCTTCCGGGGCAGGGAAGTTTTTCCCGGTACATTTTTAAGACCGATCATGTACCTGGCTAACTTCCCCGGCCTCGGTGAGGCCTTGATCTTCTTTTGCTTCTTTTCTTGTATCAAGACAAGGCCCCTGCCGGGGCAGGGAAGTTTTTCCCGGTACATTTTTAAGACCGATCATGTACCCGGCCAACTTCCCCGGCCTCGGTGAGGCCTTGATCTTCTTTTGCTTCTTTTCTTCCATCAAGGGAAGAAAAGAAGATAATAGTAGGGCAGAAAAAAACGCCCATTCTCGTTATCGATCAACCGTTTCCTACCGAAAACACCCAAGGGGCGTATGCAATACGCCCCTACCGCCCGATACCTGACAGGTTTCGCATTCCGCCACACGACATAGCGTAAAACCCGGCGGGTTTTGGACTCTGCCACACGACATAGCGCGAAACCCGGCGGGTTTTGGGCTTTGCCACACGACATAGCGTAAAACCCGGCGGGTTTTGGGCTTTGCCACACGACATAGCGCGAAACCCGGCGGGTTTTGGACTTTGCCACACGACATAGAGCGAAACCCGGCGGGTTTTGGACTCCGCCACACGACATAGCGCGAAACCCGGCGGGTTTTGGACTCTGCCACACGACATAGCGTAAAACCCGGCGGGTTTTGGACTTTGCCACGTGTCGGAGTGAAACCCGCCGGGTTTTACTCAAACTTGTGGCAAAACGAATGCGAAACCTATCAGGTATCAGGCTGTAGGGGCGTATTGCATACGCCCCTACAGCGGCCACGCAAGGGGACGTTTGTCCCTATGGCCCTATTTATTTTGAAATGATTCGGACAACTGTTTCCGGTCGGAAACATTCGAGAAACGTATTGGATACGCCCCTACACAGACGCACGCTATCTGTTTTTGGATCCTCGATAACTATCGCCTCAAATCCTTGCCTCTTATCGGAAGGCACGCTTCGGCTTCATTCCTTCGGACATCTTGAAAAGGGTGCCTGTCGGACAGACAAATCGGCAGTAGGGACGAGGGATGAAGGCCGAAAGGAGGGTCACTACGCCGGTGAGGATGATCAGGGGCAGGGGCGCGGTGCGGACAAGGAAGGCGGGGAAGAGTTCCCAGTCGATCCAGTCGGCCAGTACGCCGGTCCAGAGGCAAATCATCAGCGCCACCCAAAGCCCTTTGCGAAAACGCTCCAATAGGCGGACGGTACGGCTGCTGAGGTGCCACTTGCGTCGATTGACGCGCCCGGCCAATTGTTGCAATGATCCGAGGGGGCAGATGTGGGTGCAGTAGTACTGCGGCCGACCGAAAAGGGGGTAGATGAAGGCGGTGACGAGCATCACGATCGGAACGATCGACAGGAGCAGCTGGGCGCCGTTGGTGAGGTATCCCAAAAAGAGCGTGTAGGAGAGAAAGGAGCCGCTCCAGAAGCCGAGCACAGCCACGTTAAGCACCTGCTGCACGGTCTGATACGTGCGATTGTGCACGAAAAGGGGCAGGATGGCGGCCAGGAGTACGACCAAGAGCGCGGCGATCGACCCGGGCGAGAGGTCGAGCGTGTCCCAGAGCGAGGGTGCGACGGGATGGTCTGTCGCATAGGCAGCGGCGCGGCGGACGTTTCCGATCAGTGCGCGCGAGGTGAACGTGGCGCCGGAGACGACATCCACCTCCATCGTGGCCGCCTCTTCTGGGGTGCGCCCGACCCAGCGTGCGGGCAGCTCATCGGTCACCGCCTCGAGGAACGAGGGCGTCTCGCTGTTCGGTAGCACCTCGAGGCGCTCAATGCGCCCGTCACGCAGATGGAGTTCGATCGGCACCGGGCCGGCGTAGCCGACAAGGTCGGCCCCCAGCGCGGTGGTGTTGATCACTGTCGTGCCGTCGGACGAGGTGCGTATCGTGGGCACGGTGTCCTTCGGTGCCTCCGTCGAGGTGGATTTTTGGGCCGTAAAATCATGCCCGAAAAGTTTGCCACCGCGCAACAGGGCGATGGACATCATCATCAAAAAGCAGGTCACCAAACAAAGGAGCTGCATCCATTTTCTTCTATTCATTGGGTCTAAAATTCGATAGGGAAAGCGATCGATCTGCCCGCCATCCTCTCGGAAAGGGCAAAAAAAGAAGGTAGGGCATCCGGGGTTTTGGAGATTCATTGCGTAAATGAAAAAAAGATATGGTCCCGGACGCCCCCACCTAAAGATATGGATTTCGGGGGCAAAGATAAGGCGCTGGCGTCATTTTTTTTGACAGCGACAACTGACAAAGTTCCTCCCCTGCCACGCTGCACACCAAGTAAATATGCCGACTGCCCAACCTGCTCCGCGGAGCATCTCCCCCACTCGATCGATTGCCCCAAGCATCACTTTTTTCAGCCCTACATTTTTCGGAAAGTATCCCCCGCCACGCCGCAAATACGGAAAATAGGCCGCCCCGACGCCGTGGCGTTTTGGACGGAGATTCTACATTTGCGACCGCTTCGAACGAGGCTTTTTATTCACAGAATGAACGAACAAGATTTACGAACATGATTACGATAGACCAACTGAAGGATATGTTGGAACGCGAGCAGGCGTTGAGGAGGTTTCTTTGACGTCGATGCGAAAACCGTTCAATTAGAGGAAGAAGAGCTGCGCACGCGCGACCCGGCCTTCTGGGAAGACGCCCAACGGGCGGAGGCGCAGATGAAAGTGGTCAAGGATCTGAAGAAATGGATTGAGCTATACCGCGCTGTCCACGATGCGACTGAGGAGCTGAGTCTGGCTTTCGAATATGTCAAGGAGGGCGTGACGACCGAAGACGAGGTCGACGCCGCCTATGCGCGCACGAAGGAGCTGGTGGAGAACCTCGAATTTCGCAACATGTTGCGCGGCGAGGCCGACGCGATGAACTGCGTGCTCAAGATTAACTCCGGCGCCGGTGGTACCGAAAGCCAAGACTGGGCTTCGATGCTTATGCGCATGTATATGCGTTGGGGCGAGGCCAATGGATACAAGGTGACCATCAGCAACCTACAAGAAGGCGACGAGGCGGGCATTAAAACCGTGACGATGAATATCGAAGGCGACTATGCGTACGGCTATCTCAAGGGCGAGAATGGCGTCCACCGCCTGGTGCGCGTCTCACCCTACAACGCGCAAGGAAAACGCATGACGTCGTTCGCCTCCGTCTTTGTCACACCGCTCGTGGACGACACGATCGAGGTCAACGTGGAGCAGGCGCGCATTTCTTGGGACACGTTCCGCTCCGGCGGCGCGGGAGGTCAGAACGTCAACAAGGTAGAGTCTGGTGTCCGTCTGCGCTATCAGTACAAAGACCCGTACACGGGTGCCGAGGAGGAGATCCTCATCGAAAACACCGAGACGCGCGATCAACCGAAGAACCGCGAGAACGCCCTGCGTCAACTCCGATCCATCCTCTACGACCGCGAAATGCAGCATCGGATGGAGGAGCAAAACAAGGTGGAGGCCGGAAAAAAGAAGATCGAATGGGGGTCGCAAATCCGCAGCTACGTCTTTGACGACCGCCGCGTGAAGGATCACCGGACGAACTTCCAAACCTCCGACGTGGGTGGCGTGATGGACGGTAAGATTGATGGATTTATTAAGGCTTACTTGATGGAGTTCGCAGCCGTAGAGAATTAGGCGGGATCGTCTATCAGACGCCCAAACAGGTCTACGCCTCACTACTTCAACTACCTCCGAACTACTTCTGACTCCCTATCCCGATGAATGAAGCAACCCGCCCACTGCGGTTCCTGTTTATTGTCCAAGGTGAGGGGCGCGGCCACCTGACGCAAGCGCTCTCACTCGCCGATATGTTGCGGCGCCACGGCCACGAGGTCGTGGAGGTGCTGGTCGGTAAGAGTCACGGGCGCGAAGTGCCCTCCTTCTTTCGATCGAAGGTCAAAGCGCCGGTGCGCGCCTACGAAGCCCCGTCGCTGATCTATAAGAAGGATCATAAGCGTCTCGACAAGCTCCGCACAGCATTTTACAACGGCAATCCGCGAAAGCTGCGGCAGTACGGCCAAAGCATTGAAATGATTCACCGACGGATCAAGAAGCAGCAGCCGGACGTGGTGGTGAACTTTTACGAGATGCTTCCCGCCCTGGCGCAGCTGCGCTTCCGCACGGACATCCCCTTTGTCAACATCGCCCACCAATACCTGCTGCGCCACCCCGATTATCGGCATGGCACGGGCGACGCACAGAGCCTCCTCGTCCTGCGTCTGCACACCCTGCTGACGGGTATCGGCGCCACGAAGCTCCTGGCCCTATCCTTCTATCCGATGAAGTCATGCGCCCGGGAACGCATCGTGGTCGTGCCGCCGCTCCTCAGGCGTGAGGTGCTCGACCTGCAAGCCACCGAAGGGGATTACATCCTCGGCTATATGCTCAATCAGGGCTTTGAGAACGAAGTGCGACGCTGGCACGACGCCCATCCGGACGTCCGCCTGCATTTCTTCTGGGACAAGCGTGACGCCCCGGCGGAACTCCGGGTGGACGACACGCTGACACTTCACCGCATCGACGATGAGCAATTCCTCCATTACATGGCTGGCTGCCGCGGTTACATCACCACGGCCGGATTCGAGTCGGTCTGCGAAGCGCTCTACCTGAATAAGCCCGTGATGCTCATCCCCGCGCATCTGGAACAAGAGATCAATGCCGCCGACGCCTCGTCGATCCCTGGCGCCGCCACGACGGGTGACTCGTTCGACCTCTCGCGGCTGCTGGACTTTATGCAGACTCCGCGCACGTTCGATCACGACACCTTCCGCCGCTGGCTGCTCTCGGCCGAAGAGACTTTCATCCGCGAACTGACGTCCGTGGTCGATCGGGAGTAGCGCGTGGAGAGAGGCGCGTTGAGGGGTAGATGACTCTTCGCCCAGCCCTAAGCGTCATCCTCCGACCTCAGTAAATGGAGAAGCCTTCGGGCTTGATCACCATCCCTAGGCGGAGGACACTCTTGAAACGGTCGTAGTCGAGGAGGTTTTCGCCGTAGCCGTTGTAGTACTGGAAGAAGAGGTACTGATTGGCGTGACGGCTGATCTTGAGGCTAAGCTCCCATTGGGTGTTGAAGCTGAAGGAGTGCGCCCGCCACGTGGCCAGCATGCCTGCCTGCACGCGCCGATTGTCCGTGCGATAGAGCAGCCCCATCTGTGCCAAACCCGAGTAGCGGAGGATGTTGCGATTGTTCTCGCCGTCCACGATGGGAATCCAGGCCTTGAGCTGCATTTCCATGTGGCGATTGAGGAGGAGGGTGCTGCTGAGCGAAACTTTGTTCCAACTGCGTGACGCGGGGCCGTCCTTGCCGTTCGACTCATGCTCCAACATGAAGAGGGCGTGACCGATGTACTTGTTGTGGTAGACAATGAGGTGGCCCAAGCCTACGCCGGGATTGAAGTTCAGATCTCGCATCGGGAGCGACTCCTCTAAGACGTTCCAGATCGTCTTCTGCGTGAATTGCAGGAAGAGATACGTGTCGAAAGGCAGGCGACTCTTGGTCAGGCGATGGATGATGCTGATCTGAAACTTCACGTTGGCGTTGTCGCGGCGGACAGGCCCGCCAATCGGAATGCCACCGATGAAGTAGTTGTCGCGGAAGATGCCGAAGTATGGCCCGCTCTCGATGACCGCCCGCACGCTGTCGGCATTGTAATCCGGGCGCGCATCCTCAATGCGGCGCAGGAGCTCCGTGCGGAGGCTGTCGCCACGCATGCGGCCACGCTTGAAGGCCGACACGTCTTGTTGCGCATGCGTGGCCGTCGGCAGGGCCAGAAGCAAAAGGGATAAGAGATAAACGTAATTCATAAACAGGGGGCGTGATTTTACAGGTGGCAAACGTAGCCACGATGCCCCCACAGCGAGCGTGGGCAGCCACCGGAGGCCCACAAAAAGCGCCTTCCGGGGGTTCACCCAAAAGCGCAAGTTTCACCTATTCAGAAAACAGATATATAGTCATGGCGAAAAAGAAAAAAGCGGCTGCTACCCAAGCCCGAAAAGAAGAAGAGGCACGACGATACAACGTCTACAAGAAACGCGTCTTCAACCTGCTCCGCGAGCTGGGGTATAGTGAAGCCATACAGTACATCGACCGTTCCATGTTGCGCGTCCTCTACTCCGCTCGACCGACGCTGCTCCGCATCAACGCCGCGGATATGACCATCTTCAACAAGGAAGACTTGGACATCATCAAAAGCGAGTTCTACTACTACATGGACTTCGACAAGATGCCCTTCACCCTGCGCGAGGGCGAGAAACGCACCATCTCGGCCCTCGACTTCTACGACATTTGGATGCCCCTCTCGCTCTACCTCCTGCGTGAGCCCAAGTATCCGGAGGACAAGATCTACGCCCGCATTGTAGACATCATCGAGGCGGGCGGATTCTCCATGCGCGGCATCAACAACCCCTACGAGTTCTCGGCCGAGTTCGACCGCGTGCTGGTGCGCATGGAGTATCAGTACACCAGCACCCTGATGACCTACATCTTCCAGCTCTCCAACCCCTGCATGCACCTCTTGTGGTTCAAGAAGCGCAACTTCGAGATGTTGCGTAACCGCGTCGGGCGCACGGTCGACTTCTCCTCCTGCAAGCCGCAATCCATCTGGGGCACCGACCGCAAGGGCGAGCGACGGCTACTCTTCCGCGTCGGCTTTCCGGACATCCTCAACGACGGCCTCCGCTGGCTCTCGGCCTGCATCCCCCACAACCCCTACATCCCCGAGCTGGACCCCGACCGCCCCTACGACGTCTACATCCAGGAGCACGCCATCAAGCGCATGTTCGAGCGCGTCGACGGCCTCTCGCCCAACGTGGTCAATACGTACATGAACTTCTGCTTCACCTCCTTCGACGTGGATTGGTACAAGGGTTCGCTGCTGATCTCCTTCAGCGTCTTCAGCTTCCGGGTGGGGTATTTCTTTGCCGACTTCACGCGTGACCGTAAGATCGTCATCCGCACCTTCTACTTCATCACCTACGACCACACGCCCGAGGGTGAGATCCTCTCCAGCTACGCCGGCCTCAAGGCCCTCGACAAGCGTTACCTCTGCATCGACCGCCTCAGCACCTTCTTCGCCTCCAAGATCGACCAGCGTTCGCGTCTGGCGAGTCTCTTCCGCGAGGCTGGCTGTGAGCATCTGCTCCGCCTCAACGAGATGCGCGAGCTGGCCGACCGCGAAGAGAAGCTGACCAGCATCTCCAACGAGTTCATCGAGAAATACCTCTCCTCGCTCGACGACGACGTCTGACCGCAAGCGAAAACGTGGGGGGGGCTCACACGCCCCCTTTCCCGAATCTTTCTACTTTCGCCGCCGCTGCGGGGACGGCGGCTTCTTGAAAATGCTCTTCGCGCGGCGGAAAGCGTTTTTCGGAGAATTTGCC
>ERZ772977.309-NODE-309-length-36877-cov-16.213405_pt1 | contig 36877 bp, 33 predicted proteins | sample MGYA00511131_ERZ772977 | MGnify/ENA primary metagenome ERZ772977 (study PRJEB29015, sample SAMEA2737935) | human oral metagenome | biome: human oral; feature: human-associated habitat; material: dental | place: China | collected 2151 ...
GAGGCCTTAGCCCCCGTCCAGATGCGGGCACCCTTGACATCTACACCGATGAAGTTCTTCTCGGGGTAGAGCTCTCCGAGGCCTACCGTGTATTCGCCCTTACCGCACCCGAGCTCGAGGACGATGGGATGATCGTTGTGGAAGAAATCCTCTCGCCAGCGTCCCTTCAGCGGGAAGGACTCCTGCTGGAGGCGAGCAAAGGGGTACTGGAAGACATGGGGGAAGGTCTCCATCTCGGCGAACTTCGCCAGCTTATTCTTTCCCACCGGCTAGCCTAGTCGAAGAGGTTGATGCTCTCGCAATACTCCAGCTCACCCTGTACGATGAAGCGAATCTGGTCGGGGTCGAACTTACCCACGCCATCCTTCTTGGCATTACGCACGACATAGTCGACGAGTTCGTCCTCATCGACCTCGATAGGCTCTTCGTCGGAGAGGTCATCGTCGTCACTGATGTAGCCTCGGCTCTCGTAGTAGTCGTAGATGAGGTCTACAAAGTAGACGATATCGTCGTCACTGAGGAGCTCTTTTAGTTCTTGGGGGATATAGTTGCGGATGAAGGCCACGGAGGCGGCGTCATCATATCCTAGGAGATCTTCTTCTGCCATAATACTTATATAGGGCTACCCATCGGGGTATAGCCGTGATTCTTGTCACAAAGTTAATAAAAAGCCTTTTGGGGCGCTTCGGGAGGAAGTCTTAGGCTGAAGAAAAAGAGGCCTCCAAAGTCCCTGTGTAGACGGGGCTCTGGAGCACCCCTTTAGAAACCTACTGTGGGTCGTCTTTGCGACCCACGGTAGGTCGTCATGACGACCCACAGTAGGTTTTTTCGACGACCTACCATAGGTCGCAAAATGAGCCTCCCGAGGAGCACCATTTTTACCCCCTCGTCGCTCTCGCCCTGAAGTGCTGTCCTTGCCTCCGAGGAAGAGCGTCAGATAGGGGCGAACTCTACCCTCTAGCAGTTCCTTTGCACAAAAAGCGTATCTTTGTGCTACCTATCATTCATTTATTTAACAAAGAAGTATCACGACTATGAGCTATAATCTCTTAGCAGGTAAGAAGGGGATCATCTTCGGTGCCCTCAACGAACAGTCTATCGCTTGGCGTGTCGCTGAGCGTGCCGTCGAAGAAGGCGCAGAGATCATCCTGACCAACACCGCCATGGCTGCCCGTATGGGTCAGCTCAATGAGCTCGGCGAAAAGCTAGGTGCTAAGGTCGTCCTCGCTGACGCTACTAAGGAGGAAGAACTCGAAGTACTCTTCCAGGAAGCGATCAAGACCTTCGGTAAGGTAGACTTCGTCCTCCACTCCATCGGGATGAGCCCCAACGTCCGCAAGGGCCGTAGCTACGATGACCTCGACTACAAGATGCTCCAGACGACCTTCGACGTGTCTGCAGTCTCCTTCCACAAGATGCTCCAGGTAGCTAAGAAGCTGGATGCTATCGCAGAGGGTGGCTCTGTCGTCGCTCTGACTTACATCGCTGCTCAGCGCACCTTCGTAGGCTACAGCGACATGGCAGACGCTAAGAGCCTGCTCGAATCCATCGCACGTAGCTTCGGCTATATCTACGGTCGTGACAAGGGCGTCCGTATCAACACCGTCTCTCAGTCTCCTACGGTCACCACGGCCGGTAGCGGTGTCAAGGGTATGACCGACCTCCTCGACTTCGCCGAAGACCTCGCTCCGCTGGGCAATGCCGATGCCAACGACTGCGCCGACTACTGCATCACGCTCTTCAGCGACCTGACTCGCAAGATCACGATGCAGAATCTCTTCAACGACGGGGGCTTCAGCTCCATGGGTATGAGCGCTGCAGCTGTAGAAGCCTTCGCAGCGGGTCGTGCTGCTCGTCAGGAGAAGTAATCCCCTACGAGTCCGATCCTCTCTACCCGTACTCGCTCTCATCCTCACTAAGCAAGCTTCATGATACTTCGCACGGAGAACCTCGTCAAGCGCTACCGTGCTCGCACGGTCGTCAACCACGTCTCGATCCAGGTCGGACAAGGGGAGATCGTCGGTCTACTTGGCCCGAATGGGGCGGGGAAGACTACGACGTTCTACATGACGGTAGGGCTGGTCGTCCCCAACGAGGGGCGCATCTTCCTTGATGAGGAGGACATCACCAAGTACCCTGTCTACAAGCGTGCTAAGGCGGGCATCGGCTACCTAGCTCAGGAAGCGTCTATCTACCGGCGTCTCAGTGTCGAGGACAATATCCTCTCGGTGCTGGAGCTGACGGATAGGACGAAGCAGGAGCAGGAGGAGCGCCTCGAGGAACTCATAGCAGAGTTCCGCTTGGAGAAGGTGCGCCGCAATGCTGGTAACCGTCTCTCGGGAGGTGAGCGCCGTCGTGCCGAGATCGCTCGATGCCTAGCGATCGACCCGAAGTTCATCATGCTCGACGAACCCTTCGCTGGGGTCGACCCGATCGCCGTACAAGATATTCAGAGTATCGTCGCCCAGTTGCGCCACAAGAATATCGGCATTCTGATCACCGACCACAACGTCTATGAGACGCTCAGCATCACCGATAGAGCTTACCTGCTCTTTGAGGGGAAGGTCCTCTTCGAAGGCACGGCTGAAGAGCTTGCTGAGAACGAGATCGTCCGAGAGAAGTACCTAGGGAAGGACTTCCAGCTTCGTCGTCGTACCTTCGATGTCGGTACGCCTACGGGAGGGAAGTAAGCCCCGAGGCGAGTACATCCCACTTCATACAGATAGCCCCCACATCCTCTCACTAGAGGATGTGGGGGCTATCTTTTTATACTACGAAGCTTTGCTTCCGGTGCTGGACTAGGGGCTATCCTTATGCTTACGAAGCCTTTCTGCTCGTGCTGGGATTGGGGCTAGCCTTGACCTGATGAAGCATTAGCGCCGAAGGAGCTTCTTACGTAGCGTAGCTACTGCTCCAGCGGGCACCTCGTAGCGGTAGACGACGCCTACGAAGAGGAGGATGAGGAGCGTATTGGCAAGGAGGACGAGGTAGACACTCTCCTCTAGGAGCACTTCCCTCAGGGCTAGCTGGGCGACATAGATACCGGCTGTGAGGAGGCTATACAGCCCTAGTCGCTTGAGATCATAGCTCACGGGATAGTAGCGCTGACCGAGGAAGTAGGAGATGAGCATCACTCCTCCGTTGGCGACGACCGAAGCCCAAGCGCAGGCTATGAACCCGTACCGAGGAGCAAGCCCTACGATCAAGGCCACGGTCAGGACACAGCCGATGATGGAGAGGATCGCCCCCCAATGCGTGCGGTCGGTCACCTTGTACCAGAGGGAGAGATTGAAGTAAACACCAAACATCAGCTGACCTGCCATGATCCACGGCACCACTGAGAGCCCTGGGTAGTAGGCAGGGGCTATGAGGAGCTTGAGCACGTCTATGTAGCTCATCACCCCTAGGAAGATGAAGAGGGTGAAGAGCACATAGTAGGTCATGGCCGACGAGTAGGCACGGCGGGCAGCTTCCTCGCCCTTCTTCTTCTCGGCAAAGATGAAGGGATCATAGGCGTAGCGGAAGGCCTGGGTGAAGAGCACCATCACCACAGCCAGCTTGTAGCAAGCGCCGTAGATCCCGAGTTGGGCGTGGGCATAGTGGGGATCGTCGAAGAGGAGCGGGAAGAGGATCTTATCGGCTTGGTTATTGAAGTTCCCCGCCAGCCCCAGCAGGAGCATCGGTAGCGCATAGACGAGCATAGCCCGTAGGAGCTTCCCATCGAAGCGTCCTGTCGCCTTGCGAAGTGTGGGGAGAAGCAGGAGCATCTGCAGGGCATTGCTCACCAGATTGATCCCGAAGATATACTCGAGGGCATGCTCTCTCGGGTGAAGCTCTCCCAGTAGCGGTATCTGCTCTCCTAGGTAAGGAAGGACGTAGAAGGCAAAGAGGGTCAGGGCGATCGTCGCTAGGACAAAGCTCATCCGCACAGCCATGAATCTCCAGGGGCGCTGCTCGTAGCGTAGGTAGCCCAGTGGTATCGCCATGAAGGCATCGCTAGCGACGATCAGCAGGAGGTAGACGAGTAGGTCCTGATGCTGGGTGATCTGTAGCGCCGAGGCCAAGGGATCGAGGAAAAGCCAACCTAGGAGCACGAAGACTAGCGAGCTTACCCCTAGGGACCAGAGGGTCGTCGAATAGACATCCTCGGGGCGATCTTCCTTATTGGCAAAGCGGAAGAAAGCCGTCTCCATCCCATAGGTCAAGAGGATCATCAGGATCGCCGTCCAAGCATAGAGGTTAGTCATCTGCCCGAACTCCTCCGGGATGAGGATACGTACATATACGAAGGTCAAGAGCCAGTTGAGGAATCGACCGAACATGCTACTCAGTCCGTAGACGGCAGTGTCCTTGACGAGGGAGGTAAGGGTGCTACTCATACGCAGTCCTAGTGGGGATCGGATTAGTAATTCTCTTCATCGAAGAAGCCCGCAGCGAGGCGAGCTCGAGGAGACCTCCCGAGGTGACTGTACGCCAGATCCGTCGCCTCTCGACCTCGAGGAGTACGCTTGATGAAGCCCTCTTTGATGAGGTAAGGCTCATAGACCTCCTCTACCGTCCCAGGGTCTTCTCCGAGGGCGGTGGCGATGGTCGTCAAGCCTACAGGCCCGCCAGCGAACTTGTCTATGATCACCCCGAGGAGCTTATTGTCGATGTAGTCGAGGCCGTAGCGGTCGATGTTCAGCGCCTCTAGGGCATAGCAAGCGATCGCCTTGTCGATGCTCCCGTTGCCCTTGACCTGAGCGAAGTCTCGCACCCGTCTCAAGAGGGCATTGGCGATACGTGGCGTCCCTCGGCTGCGTGAGGCTACCTCGACGGCAGCACTGGTCTCGCAGGGGGTCTGGAGGATGTCTGCCGAGCGGTGGACGATACCAGCGAGGGTCTCGATGTCGTAGTACTCGAGGTGGAGGTTGATCCCGAAGCGAGCTCTCAAGGGAGCAGTCAGGAGGCCACTGCGTGTCGTCGCTCCCACGAGGGTGAAGGGATTGAGATCGATCTGGATGGAGCGAGCGCTAGGCCCCTTATCCAGCATGATGTCGATGCGGTAGTCTTCCATAGCCGAGTAGAGGTATTCCTCTACGATCGGGCTCAGACGATGTATTTCGTCGATGAAGAGGACATCATTGGGCTCGAGGGAGGTGAGCAAGCCTGCCAGGTCTCCTGGCTTGTCTAGTACGGGCCCGGAGGTGACCTTGATGCCTACCCCGAGCTCAGAGGCGATGATGTGGGAGAGCGTCGTCTTCCCCAGCCCCGGAGGGCCATAGAGCAGGACGTGGTCGAGGGCGTCGGAGCGCATCTTCGCCGCCTGTACGAAGACCTTGAGGTTCTCTACAGCTTTGTCTTGGCCTCGGAAGCTCTCGAAGGAGAGGGGACGAAGTGCTCGGTCAATGTCTTGCTCCTCGGGAGAGAAGTTGGATTGATCACGGATGTCGAAGGAGTCGAGACTCGGCATAGCTTAGGGATGTGAAGGCGAAAGGGAATCGATGAACGAGAAGAGCGTGCGGTAAGCCTCACGGTAGGCCGTCGTGTCGCTAGAGAGGAAGAGGTCGTGCAGTCCGTGCGGTATCCGATGGGCTTCGACCCGCTTACCTAGTCTCTGACCGTAGCGCTGGATATCCTCTACGTCTAGTACTAAGTCGGCCTGGGCGCACTGCTCACTCCAGACGCCATGCGAGCGAAGACTCTTGTCGGAGCTCATCAGCAGGATGGGTATCTGTAGCTGTAAGCCCTTCTGCACCCGCTTGTGTCCCCGACGGATGGCACGAAGCCAACCGAGACGGATGGGATGTCCTAAGGCTTTCTTCCACGTAGTATCATATTCCCAGCGACCATAGTACTGCTTCAGGAGCGATTGGTCGTAGACATGAGGCTTCTTGAGCGGGGGAAGGATGATGGTGCGGGGGAAGAGCCCGGCGACACTTGTCACTAGGGGAAGGAGGATCTTCTCCTGAGCTTTGGTGAGGTTGAAGTCGAAGAAAGGACTATTGAGGATCAAGGCTCGTATGCTGTCGCTATTCTTGGTATCCTCGAGGTAGAGCGACGTGATCAGCCCTCCGGTAGAGTGCGCCATGAGGTAGATCTCCTTCGCTCCCTCCGAGCGAATTTCCTTCATCGCTACACGGAGCTCCTCATAGTACTCCTTGAGGTCCTTGACTTCGAAGGGGTCTTGGTGAGGCATGATGGAGCGCCCGTACTTCCTCAGGTCGAGCGCATAGAAGTCCATGCCATGCGCTGCGATGCTATCCCCGAGGGCAGCTTGGAAGAAGTAATCATTGTACCCGTGCACGTACAGCAGTGCCCGCTCAGCGGGAGCAGTACGATCTCGGCGAACGAGCGTAGCCACCACCTCTCCCGAATAGTCTGATCCCATCGGGAGGGTAAGCTGGCTGTAGCCTGGGAGGATGTCGGCTCGCCACTGAGCCCAGAGCGGGGCTCCCTCGAGGATGCACCCGAGGACGAGGATAAGGACGAACTGTCGGAGCTGGATCTTCATAGCTGTTGCTTCTATTATATGAAGTACAAAGGTAACCAAATCACCGCACACCGCTGGGGGCTTCTCCGCTGGCTTCGCTCTCGGGGGAAGGGGCTTGGTATTGCTTCCTTCGCCTGAGCAATAGCAGCACCTCGGAGGCGCTACTGCTACCTCCGTCGAAGGAGCAGTAGTGCCTCTCGGGAGGTGCTAGTAGCGCTACTAGTTCGCTTGTGGACGGGGAACTTCTAAAGAGAACGTACGGCCTTCTCCTAAGCCCCGTAAGGTGAACGATCCGGTAGCCTCGGAGCTAGGAATGGATTTCCCTCAGAGGGCACAGGGAAGTACCTTAACAGCAGGGAAATAGCGGACAAGCCTGGCCGGATAAGGATATTAAGGAAAAATCGGCTATTTTTGTGGGCACATTGTACCCTAAAACAAGGAAATAAGATACAATCAATTAAGTAATACAACACGATGCAAAACAAAGGATTTGTGACCTTCGTCACAGCGAGTTTGGCTTTGATCTGTGCGTTTTACCTCTCCTTCTCCCTCATTACGAATCACTACGATAGTAAGGCGGAGAAGATGGGCGAAGCTGCAGGTAAGGCTTATCTCGACTCCATGGCCAACGAGAAGGTGTTCCTCGGGTACACCCTCAAGGAGGCACGTAAGCAGCAGATCGGCCTTGGACTAGACCTCAAGGGGGGGATGAACGTCATCCTCAAGCTCAATGCCGGTGACCTCGTCAAGGGACTTGCAGGGGATACCCAGGACCCTAACTTCCAGAAGGCCATCCAGGCTGCTTCGAAGAGTACCTCTCAGGGCAACTACATTGACCAGTTCGTCGCCGAGTACAAGAAGCTCTCCCCAGGCATTAACCTTGCACTGGTCTTCGGGGCTGGCGACCTTCGCGATCAGATCAATCCTTCCACCTCGGAAGCCAAGGTGATCGAACTCCTGAAGGAGAAGTATAATAGTGCCGTCGAAGCCTCGTTTAATGTCCTGAGCACACGTATCGACCGCTTCGGGGTCGTAGCGCCTAACCTCCAGCGTCTCGAGGGGCAAGGACGTATCCTCGTCGAGCTCCCCGGTGTGAAGGATCCCGAGCGTGTACGTGAGCTTTTGCAGCGTAGCGCCAACCTTCAGTTCTGGCGTACCTATACCTTCGACGAAGTAGCCGGTGACCTGACTACCCTCAGCGACCGCCTCCTTGCTCTCGGTGCTCCCGCAGCTCGTCCTATCCCTGTCGCTACTGACTCGGTAGCGGTGCAGGCAGACGGCACGGCTAAGGACTCCGTCGTCGCTCCCGCCGTCGCCGCTCCTGCACAGAATCAGCTAGCCTCCATCGACACGCTCGCTAAGTACCTCCAGCTCGGAGGCCGTGGTGGCGCTACCGTAGGGCTGGCTCAGGACCGTGACCGCAACAAGATCGACTCCCTCCTTGCTCTAGCAGTCGAGTACCACCTCCTGCCCGAAGACCTCACCCTTCTCTGGGGTGCTAAGCCCATCCAGGATCCACAGACGCGTAAGCTCACGAGCATCTACGAGCTCTATGCTATCCGTACGAATCGCTCCATGAAGCCGGACCTGTCGGGTGATGTCGTCACCTCCGCTAAGGCCGATGTCGACCACAATCGTATCGGTAGCGCAGAGCCTCAGGTCTCCATGTCGATGAATCAGGAGGGCGCTCAGATCTGGGCCCGTCTTACCAAGGAGAGCATTGGACGCTCCATCGCCATCGTCCTCGACGGCGTCGTCTACTCCGCTCCTAATGTAAACAACGAGATCACAGGCGGGAATTCGTCCATCACGGGGAACTTCACCATCGAAGAAGCAAACGACCTTGCCAACGTCCTTAACTCAGGGAAGATGGAGACGAGTGTCGTCATCGAACAGGAGAACGTCGTCGGGCCTACCCTCGGGAAGGCATCCATTCAGGCTGGGATCATTTCCTTCGCCATCGCCCTCGTTCTCTTGATGATCTACATGTGCCTGGCATACGGATTCATCCCAGGGATGATCGCTAACCTGGCGCTTATCGTCAACAGTTTCTTCACCCTCGGTATTCTCGCTTCGTTCAATGCCGTACTTACCCTGTCGGGTATCGCGGGGCTTGTCCTCACACTCGGTATGGCTGTCGACGCTAACGTCCTGATCAACGAACGTATCAAGGAAGAGCTTCGCCAGGGCAAGGGCATGACTCGTGCTATCGCTGACGGGTATGGCAATGCCTTTAGCGCTATCTTCGACTCGAACCTGACGACGATCATCACCGGTATCGTGCTCTTCTACTTCGGTGCAGGGCCTATCCGTGGGTTCGCTACGACGCTGATCATTGGTCTTATTGCCTCGTTCATCACCGCCGTCTTCCTCACTCGTATGGTCTTCGAAGCTCTGGACAAGCACCACAAGCTCGACAAGGTGACCTACACGACGGCTATGACGAAGAACCTCCTCGTCAACCCTACGTACAACTTCCTCGGAGCACGCATGAAGGGCTACCTTCTCCCCTGTGCCCTCGTCATCGCTGGCCTTGTAGGCTTCTTCACCGTAGGCCTGAACAATGGTATCGAGTTCTCCGGCGGTCGCAACTACATCATCAAGTTCGACCAGCAGGTAGACAACCAGAAGATCCGTGAGAAGCTCGCCCCTGTCCTTGACAATAAGCTCGTGCTTACCGCCATCGGCACAGAAGGCGATCAGATCCGCGTCTCCACGAACTACCTCATCGACGACTCCAGCGAAAGCGTCGAAGAGCAGCTCAAGGACAAGCTCTACCAGGGCCTCAGTGGCTTCTACAAGACGAAGCCTTCGAAGGCAGACTTCGACAGCTACATCGTCAGCTCGCAGAAGGTAAGCGCCAGCATGTCCAACGACATCAAGACCCAGGCCCTCATCGCTGTCGGTCTCTCGCTGCTCTTCATGGCGATCTACATCCTGATCCGCTTCCGCAACGTCGCCTTCTCCATCGGTGCCTTCGCTTCGGTGACGGTGACGACGCTGATGATCATCGCCATCTACGTCCTCCTCTGGAAGGTAATGCCCTTCACCATGGAGGTCGATCAGAACTTCATCGCTGCCCTGCTGGCGATCATCGGGTACGCCATCAACGACGTCGTGATCGTCTTCGACCGTATCCGCGAAGAGATCGGCAAGCATCCTCAGGCCGACCGCTTCCAGGTGATCAACGGCGCACTGAACTCCACCCTCTCGCGTACGCTGAATACGTCCTTCACGACCTTCCTCGTGATGATCATCGTCTTCGCCTTCGGTGGTGCCACGATGCGTAGCTTCACCTTCGCGATCCTCCTGGGTGTTGTCTTCGGTACGTATTGTACGCTCTTCGTCGCCACGCCTATCGCTTACGAGATCGCCAAGCGTCGCCGTGAGCATGCCGCCACGAAGTAAGTGCTTCGCTCTCCCTTAGAGAAGGGCCCCGACTGATCCGTTCAGTCGGGGCCCTTCTTCCTTTTTCTGGGGGGAAAGTTCCCGTCCCCAAGCAAGGCAAGTCCTACCTCTGCCGAAGGCGCAAAATTTCCGTGCGCACGGAAGAAAATTTTCTTACGTACGAAAATATTTTTTCTTACGTACGGAAATTTATTTTCTTACGTAAGAAAATTTGGCCCCCTTCGAACGTCGATTTTTCGCCTTCCGCACGGCGTAAAATTTTCGTGCGCACGGAAGAAAATTTCCTTCCGCAAGAAAATTTATTTCCTTGCGGAAGAAAATAAATTTCCGCATATGCGAAAATATTTTTTCTTATATACGGAAATAAATTTTCTTATATACGGAAATTTTAACCCTTGCAAACCCGCTGGGAATGCGGGTCGTGGGAAGGGAGAAATTCGTCCCCCTTCGGAGGGCCTTCGACGAGGGGAGCGGGAGGCTTTCGTGGGCGGGGAAATCTGCCTACCTTCACGAAGCATTCCCATGGATTGCCAGCTAAACGAGGGGAAGTTCCCCTGCCAGAGGTAGGGGGAAGAGTACCCAGTGACTATCGATATGGAAGAGAAAAAGACCGCACTCATCACGGGCGCTTCGAGCGGCCTAGGAGAAGAATTTGCCCGCCTGCATGCCACCCGAGGTGGCGACCTGATTTTGGTGGCCCGCCGAGAGGAACGACTTCGGGCGCTGAAGGAAGAGCTGGAGCTTCGGCATGGCGTGCGGGTGTGCGTCTTGGCGAAAGACCTTGCCCAGCCTTCGGCACCTAAGGAAGTCTTCGACGAAGTGCAGCGCCTTGGCCTAAGCGTGGACTACCTCATCAACAATGCTGGGCTCGGAGGGCAGGGCGCCCTAGCCGAACGACCCCTCGAAGCGGACAGCCAACTTCTTGCCGTTGACCTCCTTGCCTTGACCACGCTCACGAAGCTTTTCCTCCCCACCTTCGTCCAGAGGGGAAGCGGACGCATCCTCCTCATCTCATCCATCGCTTCGCTCGTGCCTGGCCCTTATCAAGCGACCTACTTCGCAGCGAAGGCCTATGTCACTTCGCTCGGCTTTGCCCTCAGCGAGGAACTGCGGGGAACGGGCGTGACGGCGACCGTCCTCCTCCCTGGGGGCATGAAGACGGGCTTCGAGGCAGCGGCGAAGCTCGAAGGAACGGGGCTGGCTCGTCAGCTTACCCACAGCGCCCGACGGGTGGCCGAGAAGGGATACCGAGCCATGCTCCGAGGGCGAAGGAGCTTGATCGCTGGAGTGCCTTGGCTGGAGCAACTTTTGCTCGGTCTTGCGCCCTTGGCACCGAAGGCCTTTGTCCTCCGCTACGTCGCCCGCCTCAATCGAAGGTAAGTCGCCCTTGGGTGGGAGCGGTGGGGGCTTACCCCTCTGCTAGCCTGGCCTTGCCCTCTCTTTAAAGCAAAGAAGCCCCAGAGAACCAGCGTTCTCTGGGGCTTGTCGTTTGTGGTGAGGCGAGGGGGCTTCCTAGCCCTTCAGAAGGAGCATCGCCCCGATGAGGAGGGCGAGGAAGAAGACATTGCGGGCCGTCTTGCCGAGGGTCTTATTCAGCTCCGCCCCTTCGGCGAACTGGAGGTGGCGGTGCGTCGCCGAGAAGAGGACGATGTAGGGAAGCATCAGGAGCATCCCCCAGAAGCTGTAGATCGGGTAAAGCAGTCCCAGCGAAAGCAGCCCGCAGGTGAGGTAGAAGCGAGGGGCAAAGTCCCGACCCATCCGTACGATCAGCGTGCGCTTGCCGGCCTTGCGATCTTCCTCGGCGTCTCGGTAATTGTTGACAACGAGGATATTCACGCTGGCGAGTCCGATGGCGGTGGCTAGTTGCCAGAGCGTGGGGTCAGCGATCGTCCCCCTGAGGATGAAGAAGCTCGTCACGACCGGTACCCATCCGAAGAAGACCAGCACGGCTACATCGCCGAGCCCGTGGTAGGAGAGCGGATAGGGCCCGCCCGAATAGGCGAAGATACCCAGCCCAACGGCTAGACCCACCAGAAGTAGCCACCATGAGGAGAGGGCGATGAGCGTGAGCCCACTTACCAGGAAGACGGCGAGGGAGAGGTAGAGCGCTCGGCGCACTTCGCCTTCGGTGAGGAGCCCCTTGGAGAGGGGGCGGAGTGGGCCTGTACGTTCGTCGGTGTCCGCCCCTTTCTTGAAGTCGATGAGATCGTTGGCGATGTTGCTCCCGATCTGTGCGCTGATGGCTACGACAAGCAGGAGCGCCGTCTTCAGCGGATCAATGCTTCCCAGCGATAAGGCGTAGAAGAGCGCTACGAGGACCGAACTTACCCCCGAGAGCAAGGTGCGGGGACGCGTCAAGCCAAGCCACAGCTGTGCCCGCGAGGGGGAGGAAGAGCGTGCCATCAGTTAGCCGTCTTGCCGCTGGTGCGAGAGAAGAGGTGGTCGCTCAGAGCAAGGAGCGTGCGACGCTTGTCGGAGGATTCTACAAGGACGGTGAGGTTGTAGTCACTGCCCCCGTAGGAGATCATGTGTACGGGGATCTCGCTCAGAGCATTGAGGATCTGCGCTTCGAAGCCCACGTTGTCCCACTCCATGTCCCCTACGACGCAGACGATCGTCATATCGTGCTCGACGTCGATGGAGCCTAGGGAGAGGAGGCTCGCCCTAAGGTCTTCGGGGAGGGTGCTTCGCTCGATGGTCAGCGAGATGGAGGCTTCGGTCGAAGCTACCATATCTATAGGGATGCAGTAGTGCTCGAAGAGGGAGAAGACCTTGCCCATGAAGCTCCAGTGCGAGAGCTGGTGATTGCTTCGGATGCGGATCATCGTGATGTTGTCCTTGGCGGCTACGGCCTTGATCATGTCCTTGTCCGTATCGAGGGAGATCAAGGTGCCGGGAGCTTCGGGAGCCATCGTGTTCAGTAGGCGCACGGGGATGTGTCTACGCTTGGCTGGCTGGATGCAGGTGGGGTGAAGGATCTTCGCCCCGAAGTATGCTAGTTCGGAAGCTTCTTCGAAGTGGAGACGGCGCACGGGCGATGTGGCATCGACGAAGCGTGGGTCATTGTTGTGCATGCCGTCGATATCCGTCCAGATCTGGATCTCATTGACCTCGAGGGCGGCACCGATGAGGGTAGCGGTATAGTCGCTACCGCCTCGCTGGAGGTTGTCGATGTCGCCGAAGGCATTACGGCAGATATAGCCCTCGGTGATGAAGAGCCGTGTGCCCTCGGGGGCTCGGTCGATGAGCTCCTTCAGATGGGCTTGGATATAGGCTTCGTCGGGCTCTGCCTGCTTGTCCGTGCGCATGTATTCGAGGGCGGGGAGGCCTACGGCTTCGATCCCTCGGTCGGCCAGATGACGGAGCATCATCGCCGTGCTCAGGAGTTCGCCTCGGGCTAGGATCTTCTTCTCATCGAAGAGGGTGAAGCTCTCAGCGTAGCAGATCTGCTCAAGGAAGAAGAAGGTCTCATTGACCAGCGTCCAAGCCTTGTCGTAGCTGTGCTTGTCGGGGAAGAGAAGTAGGGTCTCCTGCTCGTACTTCTTCTTGAGCTTGGTGAGGATGGTCAGAGCCTCGTGGCGGTGGTGTGCCATGAGCTGGTGCCCGATCTCTACGAGGGCGTTGGTCGTCCCAGCCATAGCAGAGAGGACGACGATCTTGACCTCGTCCGTGGCGGTGATGAGGTCGGCGACGTGGCGGATGCGTTCGGCGGAGGCTACGGAGGTGCCTCCAAACTTCATTACTTTCAATGGAGTAGGGGAGCTAGGTGAAGACTAGAGGATCGGGTGGGCTTAGAGCTCGGCCATCTCGACGCACCGTGCAGGGTAGCGCTCGAGGACGAGCCTATTGTGGGTAGCCATGATGACGGCTGTCCCTCGCTCCTTCGTTAGGCGGTGTAGGAGTTCGGCTATGGCTAGGCCGTTCTCGGCATCAAGGTTACCCGTGGGCTCGTCGGCTAGGATGAGCTCGGGCTGACCGATCAGTGCTCGTGCGATGGCTACACGCTGCTGCTCACCGCCCGAGAGTTCGTGGGGATACTTGTAGCTCTTCGTCTCGAGCCCGACATCACGTAGTGCCTCTTCAATCCGGCTGGATCGCTCGGAGCTACGGCTGACACCGAAGGCACGGAGCACGATATCCAGATTGTCCTGGACGGTGAGGTCGGGTAGCAGCTGGAAGTTCTGGAAGACGATCCCCAGCCTGCGACGGAGCTTCGGGAGGTCTTTGCTTTTGATATGGGTCAGATCGAAGCCCAGCGCATGCGCTGAGCCTTGTGTCAGGGGAACTTCTGCGGAGATGGTCTTCAGGAGGGTACTCTTCCCTGAGCCAACGGGCCCCGTGAGGTAAACAAATTCACCAGCGGCGACCCTGAAGTTTACTTCCTCGAAGAGGATGTGCTCGTGGCGAGCTATCTGTACCTCCTTGAAGTCCAAGAGCCACTTATCTTCAGCCATAGATCTTTATATATAGGTTCATTTGTCTACAAAGATACGCAAAGAGCGCCATGCTGAGGCTATTATCAGTGCTGAAGCATCATCCTCGGTAGGGTACAGCCAAAGTCGAGCTTTGATAGGCTTGTGCATAAGGATAGGAGGAGCAAGGACGATAGGGGGTAACGTTTCTCTTTATCGCTACGGCAGTCGTCACTTAGGCGGAGGCTAGTGATGAGGCTAGCTAGTCTCCTAAAGCTCCGCAAAGGGAGCTCCCTCAGCTCCCCTTACTCCATGCGTCTACTAGGCTGAGCTGTCTATCCCTTCTCGCTCTCTATAAAGAGAGGGGAAGGAGGAAAGGAGAGGGTATGTGTAATTCGATAGAGCTATTGTCTTCTCTTCTATTGAGTTAAAATACTTATTACCTTTGACTCATCTAACTCTCATAACACTATCTCTCTATGGATCTAACTATACTTGGGGAATATGGTCTCAAAACAGCCCTAAACGTCGGACTCCGACTCAAGAAGCTCTACACCTCAGAGGTCGATGACGGCATTATTGCAGCTTTTGAGTTCGCACTTAATGATTGGTCTAAGCACACGCCTACCTCTAGCGACAAAGTCCGTCTATCGAAGGCATTGGAGGGGTATGTCCAAAATGCAACGAGCTACGAAGCTCTTGATGCGGATACCCGAGCGTTCATCGACTGCTTCAAGAAGAGACTGAGCGAGCAACCCGCCGCGCACAACTACCTGATGACGCTCCGATCAGACATGCAGGCAATAAGCGAGGAACAGAATCTGCTCGAGCACCACAGAACTCAAGAGTCTGTGCTGGACTTAAAGAGTCGAATGGAGGAACTCAATATGGCTCCTCAGTATATCCGAGCACTCCTCAAAGAGCTTCCGCTAAAGCAAGGACTAGAGCATACAGAGGTGGCACTTGAAGAGATGCTAGCCAATGGACGCATCCACTCGGAAGGTGCTAAGCGACTCGTCTTAGAATTTGTACGATTCCTCTTCGAGCATACTGACAAGCTCTCCGAAGAAACTAAGCTACTAAGGGAGGCTGGAGATAGCTATCTTGCTGAAACCCTAGAGGAGATCAATAGGGTACTGACGGGGGAGAGTGAGCAGAGTCTAACTGCTGTCTACGAGAAGCATAAGGAGCAAGTAAAACAGAACGAGATCAGAGTCCTCAAGAAGCTGATTGAGGCGGCCCAGATCCAGTTCTCTTTTGGGGAGGCTCGGGAATTCTATGAGCGCCTGATAGACTTAGCTCCGACTACTGAGCACCACTTCAACTATGCATACTTACTCCAAAGCCTCAATGACTTTGAGAAAGCTAAATGCCTTTATGAGCAGGTGCTACATCAACTCAAAGAGTTGTCTGAGCAGAATCCGGTGCTACACAAGCCTGATGTAGCAATGACTCTAAATAATTTGGGTGCCTCACTCTGCAATATCGGCAAACTTAAGCGAGCTCAAGCCTGCTATGAGGAAGCGCTACAGATGTATCGAGAGTTGGCAGGGAAGAATCCAGATGCATACAAGTCATACATAGCTATAACCTTAAATAATTTGGGTGCCTTATACAACAATACCAACGAGCTTCAGCAAGCCCAAACTTACTACGAGGAAGCGCTACAGATTCGTCGAGAGTTGGCAGGGAAGGATCCAGAGGCTTACAAGCCAAATGCAGCTACGACCCTAAATAATTTGGGAGCCTTACTCTACAACATTGGAGAACTCAAACAAGCTCAAGCTTGCTACGAGGAGGCTCTACAGATATGCAGAGAGTTGGCAGAGCTGAATCCAGAGGTATACAAGCCCCACTTGACTCTACCTCTAAATAACCTAGGAAACTTACTCCGCGACATCAACGAACACAAGCAAGCTCAAGCTTGCTACGAGGAGGCTCTGCAGATATGCCAAGAGTTGGCAGGGAAGAATCCAGAGGCTTACAATCCATATGTGGCTACAACCCTAAATAACTTGGGGGCCTTATTCAGCGATATCAACAAATATAACCAAGCTCAGACTTACTATGAAGAAGCGCTAGAGATACGTCGAGAGTTGGCTAAGTATAATCCAGTGGCATACAAGCCAGATGTGGCTATGACCCTGAATAACTTAGGGGGCTTACTGAAGAAGACCAATGATCTCAAGCAAGCTCAAGCTTACTACGAGGATGCGCTCAAATTATATCGAGAGTTGTCCGAGCATAATCCAGAGGCATACAAGCCATATTTAGCTTTAGCTCTGAATAACTTAGGAAATTTATTCAGCGACATCAACGATCTCAAGCAAGCCCAATCTTGTTGCGAGGATGCTCTCAAGTTATATCGAGAGTTGTTCGAGCATAATCCAGAGGCATACAAGCCATATGTGGCGATGACCCAACAGAACCTTACTCTCCTTTATCTGAAACTAGAGAAAAGAGAGGAGGCTGAGAAGGCTTACCAAGAGGCCCACGACATTTACCAGAAACTAGCTAGTCACCATCCCGGAGCCTATGAAATCAACTATGCGCAGATACTTGTGATAGGCTTTGCTTTCCTGGATAAGCCGAAGGAGTATCTAGAGGAGGCGAAAGAGATCCTAGGCAAATACCTGGAGCATCCCAAGGCCCAAGAGCTATTGAGTCACTTAGAGCAACTTGACAAGAGGTGATGGGGGGATAGCTTTAATACATCATCTTCGATCATATCATATTATCTGCTGAGGCGTGGAGGGCTCGACTTTGAGGGCGGATAGGGATACTCGCCATGATAGAGCACGCAGGGGCAGGATGCCCCGCTGTATGATGGGGCAGACATCCCCCATCCATGCCTCCTTCGAGTGACCCATTCATGGGTCGTCTCGGTACCCCATTCATGGGTCCCTCGAGGGACCCATGAATGGGTAGCTAGGGACGGGTATCCATGGCGAAGAAAAACTCTTGATGAGATCATGCTGTGGGATGACTAATACACGCTATCTTTGTGCTAGAAACATCTCTACATCTACGCTATGCCGACCATCAAACTACGGCGTCAACTCTTCCTTGATGCCCTCCTCATCGTCTTAGGCTCGTTCCTCTTGGCTACGGGCTATAGCCTCTTCTTAGCTCCAGCGCATATCAGCCCTGGGGGTGTCTACGGGCTAGCTCTAGTCATACGAGAGCTGGCTCGTCAGCTATTCGGCCTTGAGCTGGGGCTTGGGACGATCGCTATCGTCTTCAATATCCCGCTCTTCCTGCTCGCTGTGCGTGGGCTCGGGAAGCTCTCAGCGATCAAGACGGTCGTCACCTTCATTCTAGTAGCCTTCTTCTCTGACCTCATCGAGACTTGGTCGGGAGGGAAGCCCCTCGTCGAAGAAGCTATCCTCTGTAGCTTCTACGGTGGGGCACTCCTCGGGGTAAGTGTCTGGATGATCTTCAGCGCTCAGAGTACTTGTGCTGGGACGGACACGCTGGCTCGGGTGCTCTCTCGTACCTTCAACACCAAGGTGGGGACGCTGATCATGCTCATCGACTCGCTGATCGTACTCCTCGGTCTCTGGGTCTTCCAAGACTGGCGCGTGCCTCTCTACTCCTGGATCGCCATCTTCGTCTACAGCAAGGTCGTCGATGCCCTACAGCCCCAGAATCCCCACAAGTCTGTCTTCATCATCTCGGACAAGATGGAGGAGCTCCGTGCCGTCCTAGTAGGGCAGATCGGAGTGCGTGGTACCTTCCTCCATGGTCAAGGTATGTATTCGGGTGCTCAGCGTGAGGTGCTCTTCATCATCATCGAGCGTAAGCACTCTGCGGCGCTGAAGAAACTCGTCACAGACGTAGACCCCAAGGCCTTCATCACGACGGCTGATGCGACCAACGACAGCATGCCCATCCATCCCTAATCACCTCTTACCTAGCTTAGCCCTATGAAGCGCTATTTCTTTGCCCTCCTGCTCCTCGTAGCACTAGCTCCTTTTGCGAAGGCTCAGAGCACCGACCGCCCTCAGATCCTCGTCGAGACGACGAAGGGGAACTTCATCATCGAGCTCTTCAATGAAACGCCCATCCACCGAGATAGCTATCTGAAGCTCGTCCGAGAGCATGCCTTCGACGGGGTGCAGTTCCATCGGGTCATCAAGGACTTCATGATCCAGACGGGCAACCTCCAGACCAAGGACCTCAAGCGGGAGCAAGAGCTCCCCGATGATGCTCACGAAGAGACGCTTCAGGCAGAGCTCATGCCGAGCCTCTTCATCCACGAGCGAGGCTTCATCGGAGCTGCCCGTCAGGGGGATGACGAGAATCCCGAGAAGCGCTCTTCCTTCAGCCAATTCTATATCGTCACGGGGAAGTACTATACGGATATGGACCTCGACCAGATGGAGCAGGGACGTGACTGGCGCTATACCCCCGAGCAACGCTCTGCCTACAAGCTCAAGGGCGGTGCTGCCCACCTCGATGGGGGCTATACGGTCTTCGGTCGTCTTCTGGATGGCTGGGGCACCATCGACAAGATCCAGCGGGTAGAGACCGACGATAATGATCGTCCGCTGAAGAATGTCATCATCAAGCGGATGCGTCTCTATACACCGAAGAAGTAACTCGAGATCATCACCTCCCCCGATTCACTCCGTAGCGAGAGAGGGGGAGGTGATGCTGTATCTACCCGTATTTAGTCTAGGGTTATTCGTATCTTTGCCCCAGATTGAACCACTACGTAAATAATGACAAGTCCTAAATAACTATGCAGGAGAAGATACTCATCCTTGACTTTGGTTCGCAGACGACTCAGCTCATCGGGCGACGACTTCGCGAACTAAATACCTACTGCGAGATCATCCCTTACAACAAGCTCCCCGAGGATCTCTCGGGCGTGGCAGGGGTGATCCTCTCGGGTAGCCCGTACTCAGTCTATGATCAGGAGGCCTTCAAGGTCGATCTATCTTCCCTGAGAGGCAAGCTCCCTCTCTTGGGTATCTGCTACGGAGCTCAGAGCCTAGTTCATCAGGCGGGAGGTCGTGTAGAGCCCAGCGATAGCCGTGAGTATGGACGTGCTCACCTCTCCATCCGTCATGAGCATGATGCTCTGATGGAAGGGGTTAGCTCCGGTAGCACGGTATGGATGTCGCATGGAGATACCATCACAGAGCTCCCCAAGGGCTTCCGTATCGTCGCTAGCACGGAGGATGTAGAGGCTGCTGCCTTCCGCATCGATGGGGAGAAGACTTGGGGGGTACAGTTCCACCCCGAGGCTTATCACTCCGAAGAAGGGCTGAAGATCCTGGGGAACTTCCTCACTGTGACGGGTATCCGTGGCAATTGGTCACCTGCCTCCTTCGTCGAGAGTACCGTAGCTGAGCTCAGAGCACAGCTGGGTGATGACAAGGTCATCCTTGCTCTCTCGGGTGGGGTAGACTCCTCTGTGACGGCTGTCCTCCTACACAAGGCGATCGGTAAGAACCTGACCTGTATCTTCGTCGATCATGGTCTTCTGCGTAAGAACGAGTATGAGAATGTCCTCCGTGACTACGAGCACCTAGGGCTCAACGTCATCGGTGTGAATGCTCGGGAGAAGTTCCTCACTGCACTCAAGGGGGTTACCGATCCCGAGGAGAAGCGTAAGATCATCGGTCGAGGCTTCATCGAAGTCTTCGATGAGGAGGCGCACAAGCTCACCGATATCAAGTGGCTCGGGCAGGGTACGATCTACCCTGATGTCATCGAGTCGCTCAGCATCACGGGTACGGTCATCAAGAGCCACCACAATGTAGGTGGCCTTCCTGAGCGTATGAAGCTCCGTCTCGTCGAGCCTCTGCGCCTGCTCTTCAAGGACGAAGTGCGCCGTGTAGGTCTAGAGATGGGTATGCAGCCCCACCTCATCAAGCGTCAGCCCTTCCCAGGTCCAGGGCTGGGTATCCGTATCCTCGGAGAGATCACGGCTGAGAAGATCGAGATCCTCCAGAATGCAGATGATATCTACATGTCTATGATGCGTGAATGGGGGCTCTACGACGATGTATGGCAGGCAGGTACGATCCTCCTCCCTATCCGCTCTGTCGGAGTCATGGGCGATGAGCGTACCTACGACTATACGATCGCCCTACGTGCTGTCACCAGCACCGATGCGATGAGTGCAGACTGGGCACGCCTTCCCTATGAGTTCCTAGCGAAGGTGTCCAATGAGATCATCAATAAGGTCAAGGGGGTGAACCGTGTCGTCTACGACATTTCCTCCAAGCCACCCAGCACCATCGAATGGGAGTAAGTCGCACTCTGTGCGCCCAAGACCACGCATCTCCTGCCTCAACTATCCGTAAGTAATCATCACCAAGCCATCACCTCCTGCCCCGTTCTCGGGGTGCGAGGTGGTGGCTTATCCTCAACCAATAACTAGAAAGAAGTGTCTCAACACCAGCCTGAGACGAAGAAGGTCACTACCCTTCGTCTGGCAGCTATGAAGGCCCAGCGTGAGCCGATCACGATGCTTACCGCCTACGACTATACGATGGCTCGTCTGCTGGATGCAGCAGGTATAGATATCCTCCTCGTCGGTGACTCTGCCGCCAATGTGATGGCAGGGTACACCACGACCCTCCCCATCACCCTCGATCAGATGATCTACCACGGCTCCTGTGTCGTGCGTGGTGCTCGGCGTGCCTTCGTCGTCGTCGATATGCCCTTCGGGAGCTATCAGATCAGCGAGGAGACGGCACTCTCTTCGGCTGTGCGTATCATGAAGGAGACGGGCGCTGATGCAGTGAAGCTCGAAGGCGGAGCTCACCTCTTCTCCACCATCCAGCGTCTCGTAGCCTCTGGGATCCCCGTAGTAGGGCATCTGGGGCTGACCCCTCAGTCCGTCCATCAGCTCGGAGGCTATGGCCTGCAGGCTAAGGAAGGGGAGGCTGCTGACCGACTCTATGAAGAAGCTCTTGGCCTAGAGCAGTCGGGCTGCTGTGCCCTCGTCCTTGAGAAGGTACCTGCCGAGGTAGCTACTCGTGTGGCGGAGGCTCTTCGCATCCCCGTCATCGGTATCGGAGCGGGGAGCGGGGTCGATGGGCAGGTCTTGGTCTCGCAGGATATGCTCGGGATGGAGGATAGCTTCTCTCCGAAGTTCCTGCGTCGCTTTGCCCAGCTGGGCGACCTGATCAAGGGAGCTGTCGGCGACTATATCACGGCGGTGAAGGAGCGTAGCTTCCCCTCAGAGTCAGAGTCCTACTAATCGGGAGGAGCGCTAAGCATGATGCAGTTCTCTCAGATCGTAAATGTCAGTGACTTCGTCAACTGGTGTGACTACCTGGGTACCCTGGCCTTTGCGATCAGTGGTATCCGACTAGCAGCGGGGAAGGGCTTCGACTGGTTCGGCGCCTACGTCATCGGCTTCGTCACCGCTGTAGGTGGAGGGACGGTCCGTGACATCCTCCTTGACATCAAGCCCTTCTGGCTCGTACAGCCCTCCTACCTGATCATCACGGCTCTGGGGCTGATCTTCACGATCGTCTTCCGCCGTCAGGTCGTACGGCTCAATCACTCGCTCTTCTTCTTCGATGCCGTGGGCCTCGGGCTCTTCGTCGTGGTAGGGGTAGCTAAGTCCTACGCTGCCGACTTCCCTTGGTGGGTAGCAATCATCATGGGCACGATCACTGGCTCCTTCGGTGGGCTCCTTCGTGACGTGCTGATCAATGAGACCCCGCTGATCTTCCGTACCGACTTCTATGCCTCGGCATGCGTCCTCGGGGCGATCGTCTATGTCCTCTTGGGACGCTATACAGGGATGGCCATCGAATGGGTGCAGTTCATCTCGGCTATCTCGGTCTTTATCGCCCGAGTGCTGGCAGTCGTGCTACATATCCAGCTCCCTACGTTCAACCCCCAGTCGGTCCTCCGCAGTGAGGAGGAGAAGGGCGGTAGGTAAGTGTCACAGCGAATCCATTATCTTTGTGTGTATACCTATGGGAGTCTCTTCCCTCACCTATAATCAAGTATGGCTAGTCAACGGTATCTAAAGAAGATCATTATCGCAGAGGTGATGCGCCTCTTCGACGAAGCTTTGATCATTCGTGCAGTCTCCAGTAGCGAAGCGATGGAGACGGAGATCGAGGATCTGATGGATGACCTCATGGTCTTCACAGACGACACCCTGCGTCGGGTAGATCACCCCGATGGCAAGGACAACCCCAAGCTCGTGAAGGCCTACTATCGAGGCCTGAGGAGTCATATCGCTACGGCGCTTATGAGCTTCTCCGAGCGCCTTGACCAGTTCGTCGAGGATCTCTAATCTCACCGACCTAAAACAACTAAAGCATTGCGTAAGAAAATAGCTCAGTGTCTACTGCGCCTCCTTGGCTGGAAGATCCTTCCTCGCCCCGCAGAGCAGCCTCAGGGGAGCATCATCTGTGTCGCCCCTCATACGAGCAATCATGACTTCTTGCTTGGGCTACTCTACTCGTGGGCTTCGGGCTTCCAGTCGGGCTTCCTGATGAAGAGCGAATGGTTCTTCTTCCCTCTAGGCTCGCTCTTCCGTGCTCTGGGAGGTATCCCCGTCAACCGCAAGGAGCGTAGCCAGACGGTAGAGCGTATCCAGCGCCTGCTCACCGAGCGAGGGCAGATGCACATCGCCATCACCCCTGAGGGGACACGCTCCCGAGGGGAGAAGTGGAAGAGTGGCTTCTACCACATCGCCGTGGCAGCAGGCCTTCCCATCGAGCTGGCCGTCATCGACTACAAGAAGAAGGAGCTAGGTATCTTCGAGGTCTTCCATCCCACGGGCGACCTCGAGCTGGATCTATCCGCCATCCGTAGTCGCTACGACAGCTCACAGGCCAAGTACCCCGAGAAGTTCACCCCCTAGCCTCTATAAGTATGACCCATCCCGAGCCTCTACGTGTCAGAGCCGTGCAGTGTAGCATCGCATGGAATGATGTCGCTACTAACCTCGAGTACATAGAGCACATCGTCCAGACACACGCTACAGGAGCTGACCTCATCATCTTCCCTGAGACGATCACGACGGGCTTCTCTTCGGAGGCGGCTCTACTAGCGGATGGAGAGCAGGGAGAGGTCTATCACTTCCTGCTCGAGCTAGCTGAGAAGTACGAGGTAGCCCTCTCCGGGAGCTACCTCAGTCGGGTAGGGGAGGAGGTGCACAATCTCTTCTTCCTCTTCGAGCCCGATGGTCGGGTACAGCTCCAGGCCAAGCGTCATCTCTTCGCTCCAGGAGGAGAGAAGGAGTTCGTCTCACCCGCCCGATCACGTAGTATCTTCACCTTCAGAGGCTGGCGTATCCTCCCCGTCATCTGCTACGACATGCGCTTCCCTGTCTGGTGTCGCAATGTCTCCAATGAGTATGATATCCTCATCGCTGTAGCCAACTGGCCTCGCCCACGTCGGGAGGTCTTCCGCACCCTCCTCAGGGCTCGGGCTATGGAGAACCTCAGCTATGCCATCGGCGTCAATAGGGTAGGCGAAGATCCCCAGCATCTGGTCTATACGGGCGACTCGGCGATCGTCAATGCTCGGGGTATTCCCCTCTCCGAGGCGCAGGAAGGTGCTGAGGAAGTGATCTCGGCTACCCTCGACTACGAGAGCCTACGTGACCTTCGGGAGAAGTTCCCCGTCTGGGCAGATGCCGACGCCTTCACCCTACATCTCTAAGTCTCACCCATCTACTAAATAATCATCTCTATGAGCACAATCTCCACGCAAGAACGTGTCGCTGAAGCCCTCCTCAAGGTCAAGGCCGTGAAGCTCCAGCCTGAGGCTCCCTTCACTTGGGCTTCTGGATGGAAGTCCCCCATCTATTGTGACAATCGGGTCACGCTCTCATACCCCGACGTCCGTACCCTGATCAAGACGGAGCTGGCGGAGGCTATCCGTCGTGAGTTCGACACACCTGACGTCATCGCTGGAGTCGCTACTGGGGCTATTGCTCAGGGAGCACTGGTAGCTGACCTTCTGGGTCTTCCCTTCGTCTACGTCCGTCCTGTGGCTAAGGATCATGGTATGGGCAACCAGATCGAGGGAGAGCTCCCTGCAGGGAGTCGTGTCCTCGTCGTAGAGGATCTGATCTCTACGGGGGGGAGTAGCCTCAAGGCCGTAGATGCTATCCGCCGAGCAGGATGCTCTGTCCTCGGGATGGTCGCAGTCTATACCCATGGGTTCCCCCAAGCTGAGGAAGCCTTCGAGGAGGCTAAGGTCCGCCTCGTCACCCTCAGCCACTACGATGCTGTGATCCGTCAGGCGCTCGCTACGGGCTATATCTCTGCAGACGACGAAGCCCTTCTCAAGGAGTGGCGCAAGTCTCCAGCTACTTGGACGGGTAAGAAGTAACCCGTCCATCATCATCCTTCACCTCCCTTATCCCTTCCCTACCCTAATGAGTGACTATACTAGCTCGATCAAGGCTATTGCCGCCCCTCGTACACGTGTCTACACCCGTCTCTCTGACCTCAGCGGTCTAGCCTCCGTGCAGGATCGCCTCCCTGAAGAAGCTCGGGAGAAGATCACGATCGAGCCTATTGACCGAGATAGCTGTGCCTTCGTCATCCCAGGTGCTGGACGTATCGTCCTGCGCATCATCGAGCGTGAGCCCGAGGGGACGATCAAGCTAGCCACGGACCAGTCGCCTATCGACCTCACCCTTTGGATCCAGCTCCTAGAGCCTTCGTATGGCGATACTCGTCTGCGCCTGACGCTCAGAGCGGATCTGAACTTCTTCATGCGTAAGATGATCGGGAGCAAGCTCAATGACGGCATTGAGAAGCTCGCCGAGATGCTCACCATGATCCCCTACAACGACTAGGGCCTCTCCCGCTCCAGTGGAGGAGCCTTCACATCCATCCCCTCTCCTCATCACTCATGCGAAGGCTCATCTCTGGGCTACTCTCCCTCCTCATGCTCTCAGCCTGTGGAGCCTCTACGGAGTCGCCCATCCCCCCAGCCCCTGTCTACTATGAGGTAGCCCTCCAGCTCCCTCAGTACCGACCGCTCCAGAGTCCGGGTGGGATCGTCCTCGTCCCACGATCGGAGTTCGAGGCGATGCGTGTTGGGGCTTCAGGCCTCGCCCTAGTGCATGCCCTCGAGCGAGAGGAATACTACGCCTTCGATCTAGCCTGTCCCGTGGAGCCCTATCCCTGGGTCAGGCTAGAACTTTCGGGACTAGAGCTCCGCTGTCCGAAGTGTGAGAGCCACTTCGATATCCTCTCGGGTACGGGGCGACCGACCTCGGGCGTGGCTCGCAGTCCGCTCCGGCGCTACCGTGCGGTGCGCCTCGAGGGGCAGGCTAAGCTCCTCATCACCAACTAGCGCCCTTCCCCCTCACCCGCCTCCCTCTTTATCCACCCTCCTCAGGTCTTCTCGTATGGCATTCTCCTCTTGGCTACTCATCGCCTATGTCCTCACGGTCCTAGGGGTCATGGGGACTGTCTTGAGCGAGAATCGCAATCCGCTCAAGGCCTCTGCTTGGATCCTCATCGTCGGGCTCGTCCCCGTCTTCGGGATCATGGTGTACATCGTCTTCGGGCAGGACCAGAGGCGTCTGCATAGCATCAATAGACGCTTCTATCAGCGCCTGATGCGCAAGCCTCAGCTCCTCTCCCTACCGAAGCACCTGCAGAAGAAGCGCCAAGCTACCGAGGAGAACCAACGCCTCATCGAGCTCCTCCTTAGGAATTCGGAGAGCCCTCTACTGCAGCTCCAGACGCTGGATATCTATGCCTGGGGGAGGGACATGTATGAGGCGCTCTTCCAAGACCTAGAGCAAGCCGAGGAGTACATCCATCTACAGGCCTATATCTTCGCTGCTGATGAGGTCCTCGACCGCCTCACGGAGCTTCTGATCAGGAAGGCAGATGAGGGCGTCACCGTACGCATCATCTACGACCATCTGGGCTCCTACAATGTCCCCGCCTTCTACTGGAAGCGTATGCGGGCAGCGGGGATACAGGTCTACGCCTTCATGCGGGTAGCCTTCCCCCTCCTCTCCACGACGGTGAACTACCGCAATCACCGCAAGATCGTCGTCATCGATGGCTCTGTAGGCTATGTCGGGGGGATGAACTTCGCTCAGCGCTACCTCACAGGGACGGAGCTCGGGATGTGGCGTGATACCCACTTCCGCCTGACAGGGGTAGCTGTGGCGGGACTGCAAGGCTCCTTCCTCGTCGACTGGTATGCTGTCTCACGCAAGGTCGTGAACATGGATCGCTACTTCGACCCATCGGTCCTGCCCAACGAGTATTCACCCTCGGTACAGTTCGTGCAGGGTGGTCCCATCAGCCACTGGCGTACCCTCGAGCAGGCGATCATCTATATGATCTCCCGAGCCAGTGAGCGTATCTGCATCCAGACGCCTTACTTCCTTCCCACGGAGAACCTCAACAATGCGATCATCACCTCAGCCCTTGCTGGGGTCGAGGTCGAACTGATGCTCCCTGAGTGTACCGACTCACGGCTGACGACCTTCGCTGCCAATTCGTACCTCTCCCAGCTCCTCGAGGCTGGGGTGAAGATCTACCAGTACCGAGAGGGCTTCCTCCACTCTAAGCTCCTCATGGTCGATGACCGCATTGCTTCGATCGGGTCGGCGAACATGGACTTCCGTAGCCTCGAACATAACTTCGAGATCTCGGGCTTCGTCTATGACCCAGGGATCACCAAGCGTCTGACCACCCTCTTTGATCAGGACAAGAGCGCCTGCCACTTACTCACACGAGAGGAGTGGGAGAAGCGTGGTCGTCTCGTTCGCTTCTCAGAGTCGGTGATGCGCCTCTTTGCTCCCTTGCTCTAGCCCTCATTGCTCCCTTATTCTAGGCTTCTTTGATGCCCCTCTTGGTCGACCTATGGTAGGTCGTCTTTGCGACCTATAGTGGGTCGTCGTCGGACCCTACGGTAGGTCGTCGAGACGACCTACCGTAGGTTTTTTGCGATCTACCGTAGGTCGCAAAAAGGGGGATCTGAGAAGTCCCCGATACACCGCTGATACACCCCGCTCCGAGGCATATCGGTACGCCATTAGAACTATAGGACGTAATCACCCTTCGCTATCATGCTGATAGATAGGGAACTAAAATTTAATTTGGCGAAAGGTGTCCAGTGTATGAAAAGTTTAGTACATTTGCAGTGTAATCGATACGTAATACACAAAACCCAATCGATATAATATGATTACTACAAAGCATCTTTCGTTTGGCTACAAGTCCGGGAAGCATGTCTTCAGTGACTTGGAGCTATCGCTCCCTAAGGGGAGTATCGTAGGGCTATTGGGAAGAAATGGGGAAGGGAAGACCACGCTCCTCAAGAATCTCTATGGCCAGCTCTTCTCTAAGGAGGGAGAGGTCGATGTACTGGGCTTCACCCCCAGGGAGCGTAAGGTAGCCTTCCTCCAGCAGGTCTACATGCTCCCCGAAGAGATACACGTCCCTCAGATGACGATCCGTCGCTACTTCGACCTCTCCGCCCCCTTCTATCCGACCTATGATGAGGCGGTAGCTCAGGAGCTCATCGACGTCTTCGGCCTCGACTGGAAGATGGACCTAAAGAAGATCTCTCAGGGGCAGAAGAAGAAAGCGCTCATCGCCTTCGCTCTGGCACTACGTGTACCCCTGCTCCTGCTGGACGAGCCTACGAATGGGCTCGATATACCATCGAAGGGAGAATTCCGCCGTGCTGTAGCTCGCTACCTCGGCGAAGATCAGACGCTCGTGATCAGTACCCATCAGGTGCGTGACCTAGAGCAGCTCATCGACCGAGTAGTGATCCTAGAGAAGGGACAGATCTACTGCAATGAGTCGATCGCAGACCTATCGGAGAAGCTTTACTTCGGTCCTATCCCCAGCGAAGATCAGGCTCGTGCTCTCTACAGCGAACCTTCGATCGTCGGTACGGTCGGTATCCTACCTGCTACGGGTGAACCTACGGAGGACACCTTCAGCATGGAGCTCTTCTTCAACGCTGTAGTCAGTCAGCGGGATGCGCTCCTTCGTATCATCCACTCTTCGTCGAACCCTAATATCTAGCTCAGAAGATGAATACTGCTACAATGCATAGGACGCCATGGGGGCGTATCTACCTCCTTACGCGTGAAAGCTTCTTCAGTTCGCTCAGACCCCTGCTGATCTTCCACCTGATCATGGCGGTGGCACTCTTTGGTTTCCCCTTCATGATCTACTTCCTGACTTCGGGCTTCAACATACTCGATGCCTTTAGCCAGCTAGCTAGTTCGTACAATCACGGTGGGGTAGCTGCTCCCTATCTCTTCGGGACGACGATCTTCAGCCTAGTGTGGATCAATAAGCTCGTGCACCTTGCTTCGCCAGGAGTCTATACCCAGCTCCCTGCCTCCGCTGGAGAGAAGTCTATCTCGATGGCTCTGCTAGTCATCGGTTACCATCTCATCGCTCTGGTTTCTTCGCTGGTGATCACGCACCTTTTCTCGCTAGCTGTACCTATGGACTGGGCGACCCTTCTCCTTTGGGCCTTCGTCGTACAGGGAGTCTCCTATGTACCTACGATCGCCTTCGTCCTCATCGCACTCTTTGCTCTGCACTCCTTCCTACTGGCAGCTTGGTGTATGATCCACTTCCCTAAGGCACTCTTTGGCTTCTGCTGGTCGATCCTCATTGAGTTCGTGGCTTTCTTCCTCTTGGTATCGATCCTGAGTAAGATGGATATCGAATCGTTCTTCATGATGATCAAGGATATCAACCAGGATCTCCTGACCTACGTCTTTGTCGGGATCTTAGCTGCGATCGATGCCTTCCTCTGCTGGGCTATCTACTATCGTATCAAGACGATCCAACTCAAGTAAATGACATGGCTTATATCAACGTAGGCTTCACCTACATCATTGACTATATCTGCGAAGGGATCCTCACAGGGCGCTTCCCTGAGGGCGAACGTATCCCTTCGGTCAGAGATATGGCCGTGCTGATGCAGGTAGCCCCCAATACCGTCGTCCACGCCTATGACAAGCTCTCACAGCGTGAACTCATCCATACCCAGCGAGGCGTAGGGTACTACATCACCCCTGGGGCGTTTGAGTCGGTGCTGGCTCAGAGGCGTAAGGTCTTCCATGAGGAGACTGTCCCACAGTTCAAGCGTGATGCACGCCTGCTGGGGATCACTCCCGACGAGCTCAGAGAGCTACTCGAGCTCTAGGCGACCTCCCCTAACTCACTAAGCGATTAAGCCCCTATCTCCTGCAGTGGAGGTAGGGGCTTAATCGCTACATAGGCCTCATTGGGGTAGAGGCTGACGAGGTATCTTTCCCTTAGTCTAAGGCCGTGGTCTTAGTTGGGGTAGGAGCATAGTCCTTGGTAAGAAGCTCCCAGCTCAGCCGAAGCCAGATGAGCGTAGGGGCAAGTGCCTTGAGGGCGTAGGGTAGTACATAGGCTTCACGCAGACCACGGGGGAAGAGGTCTGAAGGGGAGAGACTGCTTAGGATGAAGGCCATGATGAGCAGGGCTACGTCCCAGCCTGACCTCTTCCACGGGCTTGTCGTATACCACAGCGCGATCCCAGCGAAGGGGATGATGTAGGTACTTGATTCGCTCCCTGTGCTGAAGAGCACTACGAAGAGGAGCACCGAACTGAGGATCGCATAGCGGAAGGCTGGATAGCGGTACTGGGAGATACGTAGGTAAGGCAAGCCGAAGAGCACTAGCCCGGGGATGATGACTAGGAGGTCAGAGTAGTCCGCTACACCTGTAGTCTTGCGGATCATCCCTAGGAGGGAGATATTCTGCATGAGTGAGAAGGTATTGGCTCCGTTCTTAGCTTCTAGTCTACCGAACCACTCTATATACTGCCCGATGACATACTCTGGGCTACTGATGATCATAGGGGCTACGAAGCACACGACAGACCAGCCGATGAGGGCGAGGATGAAGCGAGGCTTACGCTTGACAAAGAAGAAGAAGGCTAGCCCTACGACGCCGTAGAGCTTGACAAACGTCCCCAGGACAATGAGGAAGGCAGCGGTGATCTCCCGCCCTCGTTCGATAGCAGCGAAGGTGCCGACGATGATCGCAGCGATAGCGATGTTGAACTGCTGCATCTGTAGCGCCGTCAGTAGTTCGTGCGCACAGAACCAGTAGAGGAAGATCTGTCGTCCCTCAGCAAGGGGTAGCTTGCGCACAGCGTAGTACATCCCTAGGGCTAGCACCACCAGCCATAGGAGAAGACCAAGGGCTTCAGGTACTAGGGCAAAGGGTGCGACGACGAGGCTAAAGACAGGCCCGTAGTAGTTGTGGTCATTGTACTCCTGAGGGTAGGGGGCATATAGCGATACCTTTTGCAGTGTATGCCAGAAGACCCCTCGGAAGATGAGGAAGTTATTGTGGCGGTGCGGTGTGATCTTTGTGAGCCCTGCTACCACAGCTAGGAGCATCCACAGGCCGAAGAGGGTACGAGGATCGGTGAAGAAGGGTTTGTGGAAGAAGGCCTGTAGCTTGGTGCACAGGCGAAGGAATGGCTGGCCCTTAGTCATGGTGCTGTAGGTGCTGAGCTATATGGTAGCGAGGGCGATCCTTGACCTCGATGTAGATCTTCCCAATATACTGACCGACGACCCCGAGGGAGAGTAGAAGCATACTGCCGATGAACCACAAAGAGAGCATCAGCGAAGCCCAGCCTGGTACAGCTAGGTGTTCGATATAGGAGACCAGCACATAGACAGCCATGAGGATGCTGATGAGGAGGCAGAAGAAGCCCATCCCGACGATCCAGCTGATGGGACGGGTCGTGAACGACGTGATCCCATCGACAGCGAGGAAGAGGAGCTTGCGGTAGTTGTACTTAGACTGGCCAGCTACACGCTCTCGTATGATATCGTCCACTGTCGTCGAAGGGTAGCCGAGCATAGGGATGATACCTCGTAGGTAGAGATTACGCTCGGGGTATCTGGAGAGCGCCTCAAGGGCACGCCGACTCATCAGACGGAAGTTGGTATGGTTGTAGACCATACGTATGCCCATAGACTGCTGTAGGCGATAGAAGGCCTGTGCTGTGGTGCGCTTGAGGAAGGGATCAGCTTGACGTGACTTCTTGACCCCATAGACGATATCGTAGCCCTCGAGGTAGCGATCGATCATCTCTTCGATAGCCCCTAGATCATCTTGGAGGTCGGCATCAATCGAGACGACGACATCAGCCTCTTCCTTCGCAGTCATGAGCCCTGCCATCACAGCGAGTTCACTACCCACATTACCCGCTAGGCAGAGACCATCGATGAAGGTATTCTCTTGGTGAAGCTCTTCGATCATCTCCCAGGTGCGGTCACGACTGCCGTCATTGACGTAGAGGACATGGCTCGTGGGGAGGATCTTGTGGCTAGCGATGAGGCGCTCAAGAAGCTGTGTCAGCTCACGAGCTGAATAAGCAAGGATCGCCTCCTCGTTGTAGCACGGGGAGACGATCACTAGTCTAGGTATGGGGTTAGAGGTCATGTGATGACTAAGGGCGTAGAATAGGGGATCTAAGTGGAATTACTTGATCGAGTAGGTAGCGCTGACGGTGATGCTTGCCGTCTTCATCTTAGAGGAGGTGTTGAAGGAGCCTCCCCAGCTGTAGTCTTCATCGCTATTGAGTCCGACGATCTGGAAGACACCCATGCTGGAGCGATCAAGCTTGCCTAGGCTACTCTTGCTACCCTCTGCGATGACACCAGCACGATTGTAGGCATCTTCGGAGGCTTCCTTGAGCATCTCGATCTTGAGGTCGTTGAGCTTCGTGTAGTAGTAGCGAGGAGAGCCTGACTCGATCTCGATGCCCTTGTTGATGAGCTCAGAGATCTGACGAGAGACAGCTTCGATAGCATCGATGTTGTTGGAGGTGATCGTGACCGTCTGTGTCAGAGAGTAGCCCTTGAAGCGATAGAAGGTACGCTCTACAGTCGAGTCATAGTAGCTCTCGTTCTCACGGGAGATGCTGACACTGCTGTACGAGATGGCATCGCTAGGGATGTTCTTCCCATTGAGGAAGGTAGTGACGGCCTGTTGCTTCTCCTTGAGCTCAGAGTAGGCGCTAGGTAGGTTAGCTGATTCAGCAGTGAAGCTTGCTGACCAGACGATCAGGTCAGACTGGAAGTTGCGCTCGGCCTTACCTGTCACAGTGATCGTCTTGGCGCCTTTGCTACGGAAGTCTCTCAGTCCACTAGCGAGGATAAAGACAGAGACTACAAGGGCTACAGCCGCTACGAGGCTGATGTACAGAGCTGTTTTGTTGATGTTCATAGGAGTGATGTTTTTATGTGTGGAAGGATTAGGAAATACTGTCTGCAAACTCAGAGTAGGTGATGAAGCTTGCCCCTTCGCTCTTGAATGAAGCGATCCAGCGATCTAGGCGCTTGATCATTCCCCGTCCACTATTATTACGTACGATGAAGGGGAGACCAAACTCGGGGTGTTCATTTAGCTCGTAGAACTCCCACGGATGGAAGTAGGTCACAAGGTAGCCATCGTGACGAAGCGTGCGACGGCAGAGCCAGCGGTAGAGGAAGAAGGGTAGGTTGTGGCAGGAGAGCCAGAAGAGAGGAAAGCGTACCCAGGGGGTTACCGAGGCTGGGATTTGTAGTACCCCGCCCTGTATGAAGTGGGTACGAGGTGTCCCTAGGTGCATGTAGCGCCCTGGGATGAAGGTGGGGTTGAGTGAAGTGTTGTAGGTGTAGCCTGCCTTAGCAACCTCTGCTTCGGAGACGGGCATCATACGAGCCATACGATAGCCTCTGATGGTCTGTCCTGTCTGAGCCTCTAATGCTTCCTTCGACTTCTTCAGGTCAGCGACCTCGAAGGAAGAATGATAGAAGCCATGCGAAGCCAGTTCGTGCCCCTCTTTGATGAGTCTTTGGATGACCTCGGGGGCACGCTGAGCAAAGTTCGCTGTGGAGAAGAAGGTAGCACGTACCCCATGATCCTTGAGTACATCAAGGATCGCATGTGTACCCTCTACAGAGATGCGTATCTGCTCCTCCATGGGAAGGTCTACCCCATGCTCACAGGGCACATCGAACTCCTCAATGTCGAAGCTCAGTAGGATATGCTGAGAAAGAACCTGCGACATTAGAGACCCACTACTTAGGGATGAAGTGAGGTGATGAATAGCTGACCAGTACGAACCTTTGCAGACATCTGCTGGACAGCCTGCTTGATCAGACTATACTCCTCTACGCTCATCTTACTTAGACGACCTTCTAGCTCATAGAGATTGGATAGAGCTATACCCAGATTATTATTTTCGACAAATGGGGCTACAGCTGCTTCTTTCCAAACAATTACAGGGAGTCCCATAGCTAAGTAGAGGGAAAGTTTATGAGAAGCACACATCCGTAGATAGTCCCCGATCTCTCCTGAGCAAGCATCTAAAGAGTTACCTTCCCAGACCATACCCCAGTCCCCTTCGATCGTTGGGGTATCAGGTGTGAAGATACCATGGTAGGAAACGAAGCCTTCTATCGCTAAGTTAGGGGTATAGCCTCCTCCATATAGTTTGATGGTGTAGTTTGGATTCTGGAGAGAAGAAAGCTGGGATAGGAAGGCACTTTTGGTTAAATTACCGGCAAATACTATTTGTCTAGGTATATTGGGGCTCTGAGGGGTACCTATAGGTCGCTCTAGAGGTAAGAGGTAGGGCCATAGGTAATGATAGCGGATATCCTCTACGGCTAGACCTGTTGGCCGTAAGAGTTGCTCCATCGTGGGGGATGGGAGGATTAGAGTGTTGGCACAATTAAATTTCTCTGTTTCCTTAGGATCCATTGTGCCACTAAAACGGTAGGTCTCTAGATCATGCACCAACATAGTGATACGTACACGCTTGAGACGTAGTAAGGGCAGAAATATCCAGAATAGATTAGTTAGAGGATACTGAACGAATAGCTCTGAACCTCGAGGTATACGTAAGCAAAATATGAATAGGCTCCAGCATAAGATGAAAAGTTTCTTCACATGGCTCCAAGCTGGATCGACAGTTATATGCCAAGGAGTATAACCATCATTCTCTAATACTCGGATAGTGTCAGCAGGAGCCTTTGTTCGAGCATCAGGAGCTCGGTCACCCTTGTCGATGACTAGTTGAATCTTCTTTGCCATTTCTTTGGAGGATATATCTACTTGAAGAGGGTAGAGAGGCGACGGATGGAGGCTTCGACGGGAGCGCCTTCGTAGAGGATCTCGTAGACGGTACGGCAGATAGGCATGTTCACTTGATAGCGAAGGTTGATCAAGTGGATGCACTTTGCGGCATAGTAGCCTTCTGCTACCATGTTCATCTCCATCTGTGCGGCGCGTACGCTGTAGCCCTTACCGATCATATTCCCGAAGGTGCGGTTACGGCTGAAGCTGGAGTAAGCGGTGACGAGGAGGTCGCCGAGATAGACGGACTCGGTGACATCTCGACTGACGAGATGGACGGTGCTCACGAAGTTGCTCATCTCCGCAATAGCATTGGAGATGAGGACAGACTGGAAGTTGTCCCCTAGGTTCAGCCCATGACAGATACCGGCTGCGATGGCGTAGATATTCTTCAGGACCGCAGAGTACTCGATCCCGACGACATCTCGGCTCACGGCACAGTGGACGAAGTCATTGCTGAAGAGCTCTTCGCTGAGGACCTTGGCCTTCCCCATATCGAAGCACCCTATGGTGAGGTAAGAGACACGATCCTTGGCGATCTCCTCAGCATGACAAGGGCCAGCGATGACGGCGATTTGCCCAGGGCGAAGCTCCTTGTACTCCTGGAGGTAATCGGAGATCAGGACGTTCTCCTCGGGTACCATCCCCTTGATGGCATTGATGATGAGCTTGGGGCGGATGACCGAGTTGCGGACACGCTTGAGGTAGTAGCGGATATAGGGGGACGGTGTCGCCAGGATCACGGTGTCGCACGAACGGAAGAAGTCATTGACATCTGAGTCGGTGAAGAACGTGATCTTCGACAAGTCGAAGGTGACGGAGGTGAGGTAGCTAGGATTATGTTTCAGGCGAGTGAACTCCTTGACATGATTCGTCGTGCGGAGCAACCAGTTGAGATGAGGTTGCTTCGTCAGGACGATCTTTGCCAGGGCTGTAGCCCAGCTTCCTCCGCCGAGGATACCTACACGTCCGGGGATGCTAGAGGTCTGTTCTGACATGATACTTTTCGTTGCTTGTAGGCAGGCTCTTCGGGAGAGGCTACCTAGGAGGAAGGGGGATGGCTACCCCTTGAGTTTCGTTATCCTCCCCGCACGGCTCATGTACCCTCGGGGGTACATGAGCTATGGGGTAGGCCTAGATGCTACCTTGGGTCCAGGCGGTGACAGTCTCTAGACTGATGGGCTGGAGGTCCAGCTGATACTTCTTCTTGATATCCTGAAGTTGCTGGAGGAGTCGTCCTGGCTTCTCTTCGGCTCTTACTGCGTCGAGGGTGAGGTAACCAGCCTTGTGAAGTACGGGTACCCATTCCTCAGGGATACCAGCGGAGACGAAGACTTCCTTCTTATCTCGAGGGGCTACCTTCTCGGGGCGCATCTGTGGGAAGAGGAGTACTTCCTGGATGCTCTCCTGTCCGGTGAGGAGCATCACGAGACGGTCCATCCCGATACCCATCCCGCTGGTGGGGGGCATGCCATACTCGAGGGCGCGTAGGAAGTCGTGGTCGATGAACATCGCTTCGTCATCTCCCTTCTCACTGAGACGGAGTTGATCCTCGAAGCGGGCACGCTGGTCGATGGGATCATTGAGCTCGGAGTAAGCATTGGCTATCTCCTTACCATTGACCATGAGCTCGAAGCGCTCAGTGAGGCGAGGGTTAGAGCGGTGCTCCTTCGTCAGAGGGGACATCTCCTTAGGATAGTCGGTGATGAAGGTCGGCTGTATATAGGTACCTTCGCACTTCTCACCGAAGATCTCATCGATCATCTTACCTACACCCATCGTCTCATCGGCTTCGATGCCGAGTTGCTTGCAGGTAGCACGTAGCTCCTCTTCGTTCATCTGGCTGATGTCGATACCCGTGTGCTCCTTGATAGCATCGAGCATGGTGATGCGCTTGAAGGGAGCCTTGAAGTCGATCTCCTTATCCCCGACACGCACCTTCGTGGTGCCGAGTACCTGGAGGCAGATGAACTCAAGTAGTTGCTCGGTGAAGGCCATCATCCAGTTGTAGTCCTTGTAGGAGACGTAGATCTCCATAGCGGTGAACTCTGGGTTGTGGGTGCGGTCCATCCCTTCGTTGCGGAAGTTACGGCTGAACTCGTACACTCCCTCGAAGCCTCCGACGATGAGGCGCTTCAGATAGAGCTCATTGGCGATACGTAGGTAGAGGGGGATATCGAGAGCGTTGTGGTGCGTGATGAAGGGGCGAGCAGCAGCACCTCCAGGGATGGGCTGTAGTACGGGGGTATCTACCTCGATATAGCCTCGCTCGTTGAAGAACTGGCGCATGGCGTTGAAGATCTTCGTACGCTTGAGGAAGATATCCTTGACGTGGCTATTGACCACAAGGTCTACATAGCGCTGACGGAAGCGGAGCTCGGGGTCGGTGAAGCTATCGAAGGTCTGCCCATCCTTCTCCTTGACTACGGGGAGGGGATGAAGGGCCTTCGAGAGGAAGGTCA
>ERZ772977.310-NODE-310-length-36834-cov-4.145708_pt1 | contig 36834 bp, 30 predicted proteins | sample MGYA00511131_ERZ772977 | MGnify/ENA primary metagenome ERZ772977 (study PRJEB29015, sample SAMEA2737935) | human oral metagenome | biome: human oral; feature: human-associated habitat; material: dental | place: China | collected 2151 ...
GAGGACTTCCAGCTCGGCGGTGACATCGCCGCGCGGCTGGCGCGCCTGACCTGGCCGGCGACCGTGACCGGATGCGCGATCGCGATGGAACGCGCTTTCCTGCCACCCCGGTTCGAGTCCCAAGTGCCCGCCGACCCCGACGAGGCCATCGAGTTCGTGAACAACCACGAGGCCCGCACCGACGTCCGGGTGGTGGTCGGTGCGCTGCGCGACGGATCGCGGCACGGCCTGGCCCGCGTCCTCAGCAACCCGGAAGACCTGCTCGGGGCCGAGGACCTCGTCCCCGGCCTGGCCGATGCCCTGCTGGCAACGTTCAAGGAGGAAAACGCATGAGCGCGGAAGCCGAAGCCGACACCGAGAAGCGCCGGAGCCCGCTGCTGATCTCCATCCTGATCTTCGGGGTCCTGGCCCTGCTGGTGGTGCTGGCCTCCCGGTTCTACACGGACTACCTATGGTTCAGCAGCGTGTCCGCCTCGACGGTGTTCACCACCCAGCTGGCCGCCCGGGTGGGGTTGTTCCTGGGGTTCGGGTTGCTGATGGGGGGCGGGCTGTTCGGTTCCCTGGTGCTGGCCTACCGTCTGCGTCCCCCAGTTCGGCGCGCGAACCTGGACTCTGAGTTGCTGCTCCAGCTTCGCGACGGCTTGGACAAGCGTTCCCGGACCCTCATGCTGCTGCCTGCCGTCGTGGCCGGTCTGCTGGGCGGCGGGGTCGCGGCCAGCCAGTCCCAGACCTTCCTGGCATGGACCCGCGCCACCGATTTCGGCACCCCGGACGCCGTCTTCAGCTTGGACGCGTCCTTCTACGTGTTCCAGCTGCCCTGGTGGCGGTTCGTGCTGAGCTACGTGAGCTTCATGGTGGTGGCCTGCCTCGTCGGGTCACTGCTGGTTCATTTCCTCACCGGGGCCATGAACTCCACGGCCTTCCGGAAATCGGGGAACCTCAAGGCCGCGGGCAAGGCCGCCCAGCGGCAGGTTTCCATCCTGCTCGGGGTCGCGTTGCTGCTCTACGGGGTTGCATCCTTCCTTGACCGCTACGGCTACCTGACCACTCAGAACAATCTGTTCACGGGCGTCAACTACACGGATGCGACCTCCCGGATCCCGGCCAGCCTGATCGTCGCCGCGATAGCGGGGATCTGCGCCTTGCTGTGTTTCTACAACGCATGGCGGGTCAGGTGGAGCGTGCCCGGTATCGCCGTGGGCCTGCTGGTGATCTCCGCGATGATCCTCACTGCCGTCTATCCGTGGGCGGTCCGCAGTTTCGTGGTCAAACCCAACGAACCCGACCTGGAGCACCCCTGGATAGCAAACAACATCGAGGCGACGCGCGGGGCCTTCGGGATCAACGCGGTGCAGATCACCGACTACGAGGCCGTCGACAGCGTGAGCGCGGGTCAGTTGCGCGCCGACGCAACCGCGTTGCCCGCGATCCGGTTGATGGACCCGGCCATCATCGCCCCGACCTTCGAACAGCTCCAGCAGGTGCGTGGTTACTATCGGTTCCCCTCCACCCTCGACGTCGACCGCTACGACCTGGAGGGGCGGGAAACGGATTCTGTCGTGGCTGCCCGCGAACTCGACCTGAATGCCGTCGAGGCGGGCAACACATGGAACAACATGCACACGGTCTACACCCACGGCTATGGCCTGGTGGCGGCCTACGGCAACCGGCGCGAGTCGAATGGGGAACCCACCTACTTCTCGGGGGGCATCCCGACCGAGGGCCTGATCAAACAGGAACAACCCCGCATCTATTTCGGTGAGGAATCCAAGCACTGGGTCATCGCTGGGGCCCCCGAGGGAGCAGAACCGGTTGAGCTCGACACCCCCGGTGGCGGGCAGGAACACACCGAGACCAAGTACACCTATCAGGGAAGCGGCGGCGTTCCCGTCGGCAGCTTCCTGAACAAGGCCGCGTTCGCCGTGCGCTTCGGGGACATCAACCTGCTGCTCTCCGAACGGGTCAACTCCAACTCGCGTCTGCTGTTCAACCGGGTTCCCGTGGACCGGGTCAAGGAGATGGCGCCGTTCCTGACGGTGGACTCCGACCCCTACCCAACGGTGGTCAACGGGCGCATCGTCTGGATCATCGACGCCTACACCACTACCGCCGACTACCCGAACTCGACCCGGGTCGACTGGACCCAGGCCACCAAGGACACCCGCACCAGCGGTGACCGCACGTCCTCCGGCACGCAGGTCAACTACGTCCGCAACTCGGTCAAGGCCACGGTGGACGCCTACGACGGCACCGTCACCCTCTACGGCTGGGACGAGTCGGATCCCATCCTCCAGACCTGGTCGAAGGTCTATCCGGGGCTCATCACCCCGAAGTCCGAAATCAGCCCCGAACTGATGGCGCACCTGCGTTACCCGCAGGACCTGTTCAAGGTGCAGCGCCAGATGCTGGGGTTCTACCACACGACCAACCCGTACACCTTCTTCCAGCAGTCGGACATCTGGGAGGTGCCCTCCGATCCCGTCAAGGGCGGCGAGAGCGGAACCAAGGAACCCCCCTACTTCCTGACCATCAAGTGGCCGGGTGAGGAGCAGGCGCACTACTCCAATACAACGGTCTTCGTCCCGCGGGGGCGCGAGAACCTCTCGGTCTACATGGCCGTCAACGCGGATGCGACCAGCCCGAACTACGGGCAGCTGCGAGCACTCAAGCTCTCGGATGCCAAACAGATTCCGGGACCGGGCCAGACCTTCAACGCGATCTCGACGAACGAGGCCGTGGCGGAACGGCTGCTCCCGTTCAATCGTCAGGGCAACACGAGTGCCATCTACGGGAACCTGCTCACCATCCCGGTGGGCGGCGGCCTGATGTACGTCCAGCCGATCTACACCCAAACCAGCACCACCAGCGGTGGTTACCCTGCGCTGCGTTTCGTCGTGGCGCGTTTCGGCGAGCACGTCGGGATCGGTGACACCCTGAAGGCAGCCCTCGACCAGGTGTTCCAGGGCGATGCCGGGGCCGAGACGGGGGAGAAGCCTGTGGAGACCCCCCCGAGCGGGCAGCAGACTCCACCGACCTCCGAGGACGCCAAGGAGCAGGCGAAGGCGCTGCTGAAGGAGAGCACGGGCCTTTTCGTGGCGGCCGATCAGGCCCTGAAGTCAGGTGACCTGGCCACCTACCAGCAGAAGACCAACGAGGCCAAGGCCAAGACGGAACAGGCTCTCGAGCTGCTCAACCGGTGATTTCGGCCTCGATTCCGGCGGCCCTCAGACCGGGTTCCAGCAACCGAGCGGGGCCGCCAATCGCGACGGTGATGTCCTCGGGACGGATGTTCGCCCGCCAAGTCGCGTTGACCTGTTCGGCCGTTGCACCCGCCAGCGCCGCGCGGTGCCGGTTCACGAAATCCGGATCGAAACCCGCGGCGATCAGGGCCGCGGTCTGGACCGTGATGTCGGCGGCCGTCTCGTACTCGAGTGGGGAGGCCTGCACCAGGTAGCGGGCGGCGTCCAGGACCTCGCCATCGGTGAAGGGAATGGTCAGCGTGAGCGCATCAAGGAGGCGGGCGACGGCGTCGACTGCCGAATTGTTGTTCAGGGCCGTCTCCACGACGAAGGAGCCCCCGGTGCGGCGCGGCGACACCCCACCCGAAACCCCATAGGTGTACCCGAGACGTTCGCGAAGCTCCAGGTTCAGGCGACTGGCGAAGGCCCCGCACATGATATGCCCGCCTAGTTTCAACGCTGCCCAGTCCGGGGCGTCACGTCCGGGGGTCGGGACGAACGCCTGCACCACGGTCTGGGCGGCCTGCGGGAGATCGACCAGCACGATCCCGGGCCGACCGGGGATTCCCTGGGGGGCTGGTGCTGGGGAGCGGGTACCCCGCCAAGCCTCTAGGGGAGCCGTTAGCGCGTCGGTGTCCAGTCCGTTCAGGTCGCCGGCGAGAATCAGGGTTGACCCCTGGGGCACCCATGCGCGCGCGTGCCAGTTCCGGGCCGCTTGCTGGTCGATCGCCCCCAAGGTCTCGGGGGAGCCTGCGATGGGGCGTCCCTCCCGCTGATCCGGGCCGAACAACGATTTACGCAAGGCCTCCCGGGTGACGGCCGTGGGGGAGGCCATTCTCGTTTTCCAGGCCGCCACCTGGGTTTCGACGTGGTGGGCCAGGTCGGGTTCGTCGAAGGCCGGCTCCCTGACCACGGAGGCGAACAGCTCGAGTACCTTCGGCAGGCGGCGGGCCGGGGCGCTCACGCCCAGCCTGGTGTATCCCCAGGTGGAACGTCCGAGCAGTGCCGCCCCCTGCAACTCCAACCGCTCCACGATGTCGGGCAGGGTAACGGTGGCCTCGTCGCAGGAGTGCAGGACCACGGTGGCCACCCCCTCCAGATTCCGTGGTTCAGCTTCCAAAGGACTGGGCAGCACCAGATCCGCGGAGGCCAGGGCCTGGCCCGGCAAGTCGATGAAAGCCACCTCCAGGCCCGAGTCCAAGCGGGAACGTAACGGGTTCGGGAAACGCCAGGGGCGAGGCTCAGCGATGGAGGGACGGATCACGATGCAGCCTTCGGGAGATAGTGCAACTGGCTGGAGGAAGGGCGACTTGTGAGTGCACGTGTCACATCGTCGGGAGTCACAGCAGCGAGGTCCGCCAGTCTGTGATTGATCAGTGCCGGGTCACCCAGGGCCGTCCACGTATCGGCAGCGACCTCCGCCCTGTCCTCGACAGCGGCGAGTTCCAGGAGCCAACTGCGTTCGTACTGGGCCTTCGCCCGTTCCAGTTCCTGTTCGGATGGGGTGTCCAGGCCGGAGATTTCCTCCTCGAGCGCCTCGGCGAGTTCTCGGGTGTCCACCCCGTCGGCAGGTCTCGCGCTCAGAGAGGCGATGGAGGGTGAACGGAGATGACCCAGCAGTGCGCTGCGCACCTCGTGGGCGAGGCCGCGTTCCCTGACCAGCCGGCGGTGGAGGCGAGACGCGTGCCCGTCGGAGAGCACAGACAGTCCCAGTTCGAGGGCCAGCAGATCGGGGTCGTCGGTAGCTGGAGCCTGCCATGAGCAGTAGAGCAGGGGATGGGGGACGTCGCTGGTCAGTGTGATGCTCCCGCCCGGCAGGGGAGAATCGGTTATGGTCTCTCGGGGTGGTGGGGAAAGGTCCTCGAGGTCACCGAAGTAACGTTCAACCAAGGCGATGGTCTCGTCCGGGTCGAGTGCGCCGCAGATCACCAGTTTCGCGTGGGAGGGGCGGTACCACCTCGAATGGAAAGCCGCGACGTCGGCCAGGCTCGCAGCCGCCAGGTCCTCCATGGAACCTATGGGCAGGTGCCCATAGGGATGTCTGGAATCGAAGTGCTGCCCCACCAGCCCGGCCAGCAGATCCCCGTATGGCCGGTTGTCATAGCGTTGGCGCTTCTCCTGGGCCACCACGTCGCGCTGGGCGTCGAGGTTCTCCTGGGTCACCGCAAGGCTGCGAAGGCGATCGGCCTCCAACCACAGCACCATCGCCAACGCCCCCGTTGGCACACACTCGTGATAGACCGTGCGGTCGGTGGATGTGAAGGCATTGACGTTTCCCCCTGCCGCTTCGATCACGGACATGTGTTCTCCCGGCGCCACCCTGGCCGAGCCCTGAAACATCAGGTGTTCGAACAGGTGAGCGAATCCGGTGCGTCCCAAGGTTTCATCAACGGAACCCACCTGGAAACTGAGATTGACCGCCACGGCCGGGGCGGCCGGGTCGGGCAACAAGGCGAGTTCTAGGCCGTTTCCCAGCCGATATCTGATGACGGTGAATCCGGATGATGTGGGGAATCGGGTGCTGGCCACGATTCAGAGATCGCCGCCCTGTTGACGCTTGCGCCAGCGTTCCTCCAACTTGTTCATGAAATCCGTTCCGGATGAGGAGGGATGGTTGGATCTGCTGGAGGCACGCGTCGAATCCTCCCGACCCTCGACCCTGGACCATGCGCTGATCCCGGTGATCGCCGAGACGAGCATCATCACGAAACCGATGATGGAGATCATGGGCTGGAACTGGACCCCGAGCACCAGGGCGGTCAGCCCTGCCACGAAAAACACGCCCGCCAAAGCTGCACGACGACGCTGAACGTGGAACTGGGGTGCTCCCCTCAATGTGTCCGCGAACTTCGGGTCATCGGCGAGCAGCGAGGCCTCAAGCTGGTCCAAGCGCTTCTGCTCCTGCTCAGACAAAGCCATCGTGGTCTCCCGTCCTAGTCCCTTGCTTGGGGCAGCTAGCCCATCCCCATTGTATGGTGTCTAACCGTATGGGTGGGAAAAGGCTATCGCGATTTCTCCCGGCTTTTCCCGTCGCAGGTGCCCCTTGTCCGCCACAGGGATGCGGGGAGCAGGAAGGCCAGCAGACGCTTGGTGGCGGGGGTGTCGCTACGGAGTTCACGGACCAGGAGTTTCACCCGCCCGGGAAGCTGAACCACGGAGGGGGTTTCGCGGGCGAACTGACTGCGTTGCACCACCTCGGCAACTTCGAGCAGGTGCGCCGCCGTGGTGGCGGGAAGAGCGGGTCCCATGGCTTTGGCAGCTTCTACGGGGGAACCCGGCAGGAACTCCCGGCCCAGATCCCTGTGAACGGCTGCCAGTTCACGCCACGCCGCGGCGGCGGTGGTCGCCGGGGGCCGGCCGCCGCGCAGACGCCACACTCTGATGAGCAGCCGCGCCACTGCGGGTGAGGCCAACAGCAGGAGCGCGGGCAACGCCCAGAGCAGCCAGCCCAGGTTCCCGGGGCCGCCCTCACTGGTTTCCGAGGGCCCGTCGCCGGGGGAAGGAGCCGGGGACGGTGCGAGTGATGGCGTCGGTTCGGTGGGTTGGGGCTCAGGGGAATCGGTCGCGGTGCTCGGGGGAGGAGCGGGATTGGAACTCGGTGAGGTTGGTGGGGGGGATTCGCCAGGGTTGGAGGAACCGATGGACTTGGTCGGCTCGAAGGGCACCCATCCCAAGCCTTCGAAGTAGAGCTCGGGCCAGGCGTGCATGTTGTCGGTGGTCACCTTGTAACCATCCCCGTCGGGGACACCACCCGTGAACCTGACTGCAATGCGTGACGGGATGCCCTCGATCCGGGCAAGCACCGCCATGGACGTGGCGAAGTGGACGCAGTAACCGGATTGGTCGTTCAACAGGAAGGCACTGATGGCGTCCGTCCCGGTCGACGAGGGGGCTTGGAGGGTGTAGGTGAAACTGTCAGAGGTCAGGTACTGCTCAATGGCCTTGGCCTTGGCGCCGTCGGTTGTCGCGTTGCCGGTGATTCTGGCGGCCAGGTCCCGCACCTCGTCGGGGATGTTCTCCGGAACCTTGAGGGTCTCCCCGCCCGCGGGATCCGATCCCGCGCGGGCGGCCGACAGGGACGAACCTCCATCCGGAATCACCGATGTGACCCGGTAGTCGAGATTCGTGGTCTGGTCGGTGCCTTGTTCTCCCGTGGCCACCACCGAAAGGGTGTTCTGATCGAATCCCCAGTTTCCGGGGGCGTCGAAACCGTCGATGGCGAACGGGGCAGGCAGGTACTGGGAGGGGAAACGCATCGAGACATCGACCTCGACCTTCTCCCCGGGAGCATCGTATGCCTCGCCAATGCCCGAGCTGCGCAGCCGCATGGCCTCCAGCTGCGCTCCCTCCGTGGTCAGGTGGGTCAGTGCGGTGGTGCGCAGGTAGTGGGGTTTCTGGTCGCTGGCGCGATAGGTGAGAACATCCACGGGGCTCGGGCGCTGCAGGTTGCGGCTCAGCTCGACGGTCGGGTCGCTGAGCTGGATGGGTTTGTCGGTGCCGCTGTTCAACCAGGGCTGCTTCTGACCCATGGGAAGGACGGAGGTGACACCCAGGGTCAGGGCCGCGGCAACCGCGGCGGTGATCAGACCGGTGACCCAGCGTGCCAGCCGGAATCCCGTCCCGCCGCCGGCGAGTCCCGGACCTTCGGTCGTGAGCAGGATTGCGACATAGCCACCCGCTACCAGCAAAAATCCGGTGACGCCCAGTTCCGCGGGATACACGAGCGCCGTGAGACCGTATGGCAGAGCCAGGGGGGCGATCGTCCAGGCCGGTTGTTCCAAGGGCTCAGCCAGCACATAGGAGACCAGCCACAGCACGAATGCCAGGAACAGGAGCAGCCAGCCCAGCGCAGGATGATCGGGTATCGGCGGTTGTGATGCCCGAAGAGCCTGGAAACCGCTGGCGAACAGGTTCGGTATCCCAGTCAGGGGGGAGCTGCCCGGTGTGGCGCTCATCCCCAGCCAGATCAGCAGTCCGGCCCCGGACAAGGCTGCCAGCAGCGTCGACCAGGAACGTCCCAGACGCAGCAAAGCGGCTGCTGCCGCGATCAGACCAGGGACCCCGGTCGCCAGGAATAGGGACGGAGAGAGAACGGGGGCGGTGAGCAGGGGGCCGAGGGGGAACATGGACAGGGTCACCGCCACCGATATCAAAAGGGGCAGGAAAACGGAGGAACGAGTTTTCATCGGGCCTCCCGTTGGGCGACGAGCCTGCCCCAACCCTGGGGTACGGTGACATCGGGGCCGAAGGCTGCCACGTTCCATCCGGATGTTGTCAACAGTCGGCAGGCCTTCTCGTGGGCGACCACCACATCCATCGGGAGATGGAAGGCGCGGGCGTCAGGGATCAGCGCGTCGACGTCGGTCACCCGGGCGGTTGCGGCAACCAGCGCGGCGGCATCGCGGGAGTGGAGCAACCCGAGACCGGCCACCACGGTTCGCGTTGTTCCGAGGGCGTCCGGGTCGGCGAGGCAATCCTCCAGGAAGGCGCGCCCGGATGCTTCGACGTCGGTGACGGTGGCCAGCAAGCGGGAGGCCGCCCCCGTGGATTCACCGTTTATGGGGCGGAAGATCATCCCGTCGGCGCCCAGGAGACTGACCCGGAGACGGTCGTGAAGCAGCTCGGTGGCCAGGGAAGCACCCAGCGACAGCACCCATTCAAGGGTGGATCCGGGGCCGCTGCCGATGTGAGCTGCCGCCCGGGTGTCAACGATTATCGTCATGGCGGGGTCCCAGGGTTGTTCCTCCAATCGGACCATCAGCTCTCCACGTTTGGCGCTCATCCTCCAGTGCACGCGGCGCATTCCGTCACCGTGACGGTGCTCACGCACCAGGACGTCGTCGGTACCAGCGTTTCCGATGCGCTGTGGGGTGGCGTCCCCGCTGGCTCCTGAAGCGCGGCCACCCTTGGGAAGGGCTAGAGGCCACAGCTTAGGGGTCACGCGCAGCGACGTGGTTTCCCCGGCCGCCTGCCAGCTGCGCCAGGCCACCCCGAAGGCGTCGAGATTGCGCACCTTCAAGGGGCCGAGACGGAAATGACCGCGCTGCCGGGTGACCACGTCGTATCCCGCGGCCTGGTGCCAGCGTCCCAGGCCACGGATCAGGTCGAAGGTTGCATCCCGCCCCAGCGCTTCCGGAAGTCGGTCGCGGAAACCGAGTGCGGAGAAGGAGACTGTCCTGCTGCTCGTGACCGACAGCCGCACCCGGGCCATCTCCCCGACGGGCAGGGAATCCGGTATGACAGAACGCTCGCAGGTCAGGCGCGGCGGCAGGGCCAACACGACCACCAGGCCCACCAAGGGCAGGGAAGCCACGAAAACCCCCACCCAAGCCAGGTCGGGTTCTCCGATCAGGGCCGCGCCCGTCGTGAGGAGCCCACCGAACACCAGCATCGCCAGGCCGCGTCCCGTGAGGCCAAAACGAAACCCCCGCATGTCAACCCCGGTGTGGTGGCTGGGTTGTGGCAATTATGTGTTCGATGACAGTTTCGTTCGACTGACGGGCGACCTGCGCGTCCACGGTCAGCAGCACTCGGTGGGCCAGCACGGGAACCGCCAGGGCGGCAACGTCCTCTGGGATCACGTAGTCGCGTCCCTGAAGGGCGGCCTCGACCCGGGCCGCACGCATCAGGTGGACGCAGGCGCGGGGGCTGGCGCCGAGCCGGAGCTCTGGGTTGTTGCGGGTGGAACCCACCAGCCGCACGATGTAGTCGTTGATGACGGGGGCGACGTAGATGCCACGCATTGTCGAGATGGCCCTTTCCACGTGGGTGACATCCGTCACGGGCCGGACGGCGGTGAGCTGGTCACCCCCCGCTTGGGCGGTGAGCATGGCCATTTCCGCCTGATGTCCGGGATAACCCATCTCGATTCGCGCCATGAAACGGTCCCGCTGGGCCTCGGGAAGAGGATAGGTGCCCTCCATCTCGATCGGGTTCTGGGTGGCAACCACCATGAAGGGTTGTGTGAGCCGGTAGGTCTGCCCGTCTGCGGAAACCTGTCCCTCGGCCATGGCCTCCAGCAGGGCGGACTGGGTTTTCGGTGAGGCTCGGTTGATCTCGTCCCCCAGCACGATGTTGGCGAAGATGCCGCCGGGCTTGAACTCGAACTCGCGGGTCTGCTGGTTGAAAACTGACACACCAGTGACGTCGCTCGGCAGCAGGTCGGGGGTGAACTGGATACGGCTGACCACTCCCGAGATGGAACGTCCGAGGGCTTTGGCCAGGACGGTCTTACCGACCCCGGGAACGTCCTCGACAAGAAGATGCCCCTGCGCGAGCAGCACCAGGACCGCCATGTGTATCTGATGTGGCTTGCCCTCTATGACACTGCCAATCGACTGTTTCACCTGGTCTGCCAGCGCACTCACCTCGGTCAGTGCCAAGGGAGTTGCAGCGGTCTGGGTCATGGGGCTCCTTGGGACTCGCGACGCTATTCCTGACGTGGAAAAAGCCTAGGGCATAGCTCAAACACATCCGTTGGGATTGCCCTGACACACCCGGTGGAGAGGACACGCCTCGGGTGGGGGAAAGTGGGGTAATGTGGTGGCAAGTGGAGCGAAGTGGGGGCTTTGTGGAGGAGAGGGGGTTTCCGGTTGTTCCTTGGCACGTACACGCCGAAATTGGACGAGAAGGGACGGTTGATCCTTCCCGCGAAGTTTCGGGAGGCCCTCGAGGGGGGACTCGTTGTGACGCGCACACAGGAACGGGCACTCGCCGTCTACCCCAAGGACACCTTCGAGGCGCTCATGGCGCCCGTAAGTGCCGCACCCTCCACGCTGAAGCAGGTTCGTGACTATCAGCGCATGCTGACCGCAGGTGCCAGCTTCGAGGTTCCGGACCGGCAGGGGAGGATCACGATCCCCCCGATCCTCCGTTCCTATGCGGGTCTGGAACGCGACGTCGTAGTGATCGGTGCCATGAACAGGGCCGAGATCTGGGACGCCGCGCACTGGACCGAGTATCAGGCGGAGCAGGAATCCGGTTTCGCCGAACTCGACGCGGAACTGCTGTCCCAGTTGGGGCAGTGAGGTTTCCCGAGACGGTGGTCCTTCACCGGGGTTGACCCTGGCCTTTCTTCCCCGAGGCCAGGTGCGACCCGGTGAAGGAACCTCCGTTCCGGGAAGGGAATGAGCATTGAGGAGCCGACGAGGCAGCCGGAGGGAGGCGATTGTGGAGACGCGCTACGACATTCATGAACCGGTCATGCTCGACCGCGTGGTTGAGCTGCTGTCACCGGCTCTTGCCGCACCAGACGCCGTCTACGTCGACTGCACCCTCGGGCTCGGTGGTCATGCCAGGGCGGTCTTGGAGGCCGCGCCCTCGGCGAGGCTCATCGGTATCGATCGCGACCCGGATGCCCTGGCAGTGGCCTGGGAACGGCTAGGTTCCCTCGCGGAGCGAGCCGTTCTTGTCAAGGCCGTCTACGACGAACTCCCCGAGGTGCTGGCTGATCTCGGCATCGGTGGGGTCCATGCGATACTCGCCGATCTCGGGCTCAGCTCCTTGCAGATCGACCGCGAGGAACGAGGATTCGCCTACCGGGTTGATTCCCCCCTCGACATGCGCATGAGCAGGGGAGAGGGACGAAACGCCGCGGATCTGCTCAATTCTGCGTCCCCGGCGGAACTCGTGTGGATCCTCCGTCACTACGGCGAGGAGAAGTGCGCGGATCGGATCGTCGCCGCGGTCGTGGAGGAACGGGAGGTCCGGCCCTTCACGTCTTCGGGCCGACTCGTGGAAGTGATCTCGAATGCCATCCCGGTCGCGGTCCGGCGCTCTGCGGGGCATCCCGCCAAGCGCACCTTTCAGGCCCTCAGGATCGCGGTCAACGATGAACTGGCCGCCTTGGAGGGGCTTCTGCCTGCCGCCACCGACGCCCTCACTCTCGGGGGGCGGTTGGCGGTGCTGTCCTATCACTCCTTGGAGGACAGGCCGGTCAAACGTCACTTGGCGGCGCTGGTCGCCGATGGAGCACCGCGGGACATGCCCGTTGTCCCCGAACACCTACAACCTCGTTTCAAACTCCTGACCCGGGGGGCCGAGCGGCCCCCCGAGCGGGAGATCCGATCGAATCCGCGTGCGGCGTCCGCCAGGCTACGTGCCGCAGCCCGAGTCAAGGAGGCATAGTTGAGCGCTCTTGCCGCCGAAGTCGAGCAGACAACCAAGGAGTCCTCGCGTCCCCGGTTGCGGCTCGTCCCACCGGTCAAGGCCCGTGTTTCCACGTTTGGCTTCCTGTTGATACTCGCGATCCTGGTGGTGCTGGGCATGGCCTTGGTCATGGTCGTGACCACCCAGGTCGGGGCCCAGTCACGAGACCTGGCAAACCTCCGGAAGGAGGCCACACAGTTGTCCTACGAGGCTGCCGCTCGCCGCACGGAACTGCAGGGGGTCTCCAGCAGCGGATCTTTGGCGCTGCGGGCCGCGGAACTGGGAATGGTTCCCAACCCATTTCCGGCATTTGTCGATCTCTCGACTGGCGCCATCCTGGGGCAGCCCCGGTCAGTCAAGGGCGACGAGGCCCCCTACCTGACCGGTCGGTCGGGGGCCCGGCAGCCTCCGGCGCAGGCCTCCTCCGAGCCGACGGATCCCCAGACGAGCCCGATGTCAACGGACGGGATGACCCCGCAGGCAAGTCCGGTGCCGACCGAGGAAGCGACTTCGCAGGCGGGGGAGGGGGAGCGGTGAGTCACCGCCCGCCCAGCCGTCGTCCGGCCGGCCGAGGAAAGCGGCGTACCTGGAAATTGCCGCTCGGGCGTTCCAGTATGCGCATCCGTGCGTTCATGATGACCCTGCTGCTGCTGGTGATGGTCTGCGTCGGGCGTGCTGTTCAACTGCAGGCCCTCGAGGCCCAGAGCTTTGCCGCCCAGGCGGCGGAGAAAATGAAGAACACCAGGGAGCTGTTGCCCGAACGTGGCGCCATCACCGACCGCAACGGGGTGGTGCTTGCCGCCACCCAGCCGGCCATGCGCATCACGGCCGACCCGGACATGGTGCAGAGCAACGGGGCGGACAAGCGCTACCCGATGAGCGCGAAGAAACAGGAAGAGGCCGTCGCGGCACCGAAGGCAGTGGCGAAGATCCTCGCCACCCACCTCGGGGGCAGTGAGTCCCAGTACCTGGAGATTCTGTCGGCCAAGGACACCAGGTACGCGGAGATCGCCAGGCAAGTCCCGGCGGACACCTGGACCAAGATCGATGAGGACATGCAAAAAGGCATCGACGGGGACGGCAAACGCCGCTGGTACGGTCTCTTTGCCGAGAACGACCCCTTGCGTAGCTACCCGAACCGGACGTCCGCGAGCAATGTTGTCGGTTTTGTCAACGGGGAGGGCAAAGGGGCCGCGGGACTCGAGGGGCTGCTTGACTCGCAGCTGGCCGGGATCCCCGGTCAAGAGGTCTACGAACGCTCCACCTACGGGCGCATCCCATTGGGCACCAGCGTTCTCACCCCACCTGTCAACGGCGCCAGCTACTCGTTGACCCTCGACGCCGATCTGCAGTGGTTTGCGGAGCAGGCGCTGGCCGATGGTATCGCGAAGGCCGGTGCGAAAACCGGCTCGGTTATCGTGATGAACCCGAATAACGGTGAGATCCTGGCTCTCGCGACGGCGCCCTCCTTCGACTCCGCCAATCCCGGTACTTCCGATGCCGGGAACCTCGGCAACCGTACCGTGACCGAGGCCTACGAACCGGGTTCCACCGAGAAGGTATTGACCATGGCCGCCCTGGCGGATTCGGGGTTGGTGACCCCGGACACAAAGGTCGACGTGCCGGCCAGCATCACCTCGGGGAGCGGCACCGTAAAAGATTCTTTCGAGCACGGGAGACTCAAGTTGACCGCCCGTGGTGTGGTGGCGCAGTCCTCGAACATCGGCACCATCAAGCTCGCCCGTCAGATGGACAAGGCGAAACTGCGCGAATACCTGACCTCTTTCGGGCTCGGTTCGACCCCGGGGTCGGGGATGCCCGCGGAAACCGCCGGGGCGCTTCCGGAGGCCGGCATGGCCGATTACACACGCGACCAGATCTCCTTCGGGCAGGGGCTGTCCGTCTCGGTCGTGCAGATGGGGGCGGCGCTCTCCGCTGCCGTCAACGGGGGAACCTATCATCAGCCGCAGATCATCCGTTCCGCCACGAATGCGGACGGGACCCCAATCCAGCTGGCAACCCCGGCGTCGCGCCGTGTGATCTCCGAGGAGGCGTCTGGCATGGTTGTCAACATGATGGAGGCTGTCATCACCAGCGGTGGTTCAGAACGCGCAATTCCCGGGTACCGAACCGCGGGCAAGTCCGGTACCGCTCAGCGCTACGACTCCAGCTGCAAGTGTTACAACGGCTACACGTCATCCTTCGTCGGGATCGCACCCGTGGAGAATCCCCAGCTCCTGGTCTACGCCGTGCTCGATCAGCCGACGAACGGCAACCTCGGCAGCCAGTTGGCTCTGCCCGTGGTCAACAACGTGCTCCAGACGGCTCTTCCCAAGTACAATGTGGCGCCCTCAAGTACCCCTGCGCCCAAGGAGCCACTGGAGTGGGAGTGAGCACACTCAGACCAGAGTCCGTCCACGTCATCGGCCTGCAGGACGCCGTGACGGGTCTCGGTGTCTCGGGAGAACCCGGCGCGGTATCCATCTCCGGGGTTTGCCTGGACTCGCGCCTTGTTCGCCCGGGTGACCTCTACGTCGCCCTGCCAGGACTCCACGCCCATGGGGCGGGGTTCGCCGGCCAGGCCGTGGAGCGGGGAGCCGTTGCCGTCCTGACCGATCCGGAAGGGGCCTGGATCGTAGAAGACGCGGGGGTTCCCGTGTTGGTCAGCCACCGATTGCGTCCCGTGATGGCTGAGGTGAGCGCCCGCGTCTACGGTGAACCCGCACGTGAGCTCGAACTGTTCGGTATCACCGGCACCAATGGCAAGACCACCACGGTCGCGCTGCTGGAGGCCACGCTGGCCGCCACGGGGCGGCGCGTCGGAACCATCGGGACACTCGGTTTCCGCCTGGACGGCAAGGTGCTGCCATCCGGCCGCTCCACGGTGACCACCCCGGACTCGCCGGATCTCCAGGCGTTGCTGGCCCTGATGCGGGAACGGGGCGCGGAGGCCGTGGCCATCGAGGTGTCCAGTCATGCCATGGCCATGTCCCGAGTGGATGCATTGAAGTTCGCAGTGGTGGCCTTCCTCAACCTCGGGCGGGATCATCTCGACTTCCACCACAACATGGAGGAGTACTTTGAGGCAAAGGCCTCGTTGTTCACTCCTGAACATGCCCGGGAGGCCGTGGTCTGGATCGACGACGAATACGGTCGCAGGATCGCCGACAGGGCCCAAGGGGCCGGCCTTCCGACCGTCACGGTCGGTACCTGCGAGGAGGCGGACTACCGTCTCACGGGCTACGAGCCGGTCCTTCCGCTGGGGGGACGCGCGCAGCTTCACACCGCATCGGGGGATGTGACGGTGGAACTGGCGCTGCCCGGGTGGCACAATATGATGGACGCGGCCATCGCAGTGGCGATGCTCGAACGCGCCGGGATTCCGGTCGGGACCACACTTCCGGGCCTGGCCCGGGCGCAGGTGCCCGGACGGATGCAGGTGCTGCCGTTGCCCGAGAAGGCCCCGACCGTGATCGTGGACTTCGCCCACACCCCACAGGCCGTGGCTGCCACCTTGGATGCTCTCCAGGGATTCGGAGAGGTGATAACCGTCGTGGGTTGTGGCGGGGACCGGGATCCCGACAAACGTCCTCTGATGGGGCGCGCCGCTGCTGAGCGCAGCGATGTCCTGATCATCACCGATGACAACCCGCGCACCGAGGACCCGGCCAGCATCCGGGCTGCCATGCTCGCCGGAACCGCCGATTCACGGGCCCGGGTCGTTGAGGGCGGGGGAAGAGGTGGCGCGATCGAACTGGCGCTCGCAACGGCTGGGCGCGATAGTGTTGTGGCGATTCTCGGGAAGGGACACGAACAGGGTCAGCAGATTGGTGACAGGATCGTGGCCTTCGACGATGCCCTGGTCGCTCTCGAGACCTGGCGACGGATGGAAGGAAGTGGTCGATGAGGGCGAGGCGGCTCAGCGAGCTGGTGGAGCTGATGCAGCCAGCGGCCGTCGAGGTGGTGGGTGACGACACCGTGGTCGGCCCTGACGTGGTGCTGGACAATCGCAAGGCCACCCCCGGCAGTCTTTTCGTCGCCATCCCCGGCTCCCGGGTCGATGGCCACTCCTTCGCCCCGCAGGCCGTGGCCGCAGGGGCAGCCGCGGTGCTTGGAAATTTCGTCACCGAGGCCGATGTGCCCCACATTCTGGTTGAGGACACCGTGCAGGGACTCTCGTGGCTGGCGCGGGGACTGGTCCGGGAGGAACGCGTCCGGGGAATGGTGAGCCTCGGTGTGACGGGGTCCTCCGGGAAGACCTCCACCAAAGATCTCCTGGCGCAGGTGCTGGAAGCGAGGGGAGCCACCGTTGCGCCCGCGGGCAGTCAGAACAATGAAATTGGCGTGCCACTGACGGCCTGCAGGATCAATGAGTCCACACGTTTCCTCATCAGCGAGATGGGTTCCCGGGGGGTCGGGCACATCGAATGGCTCACCTCGCTGGTGGGTCTCGACGTGGCGCTGGTGCTGAATGTCGGGCGCGCCCACGTGGGTGAGTTCGGTGGGATCGAACAGACCGCCCGCGCAAAGTCGGAAATAATTGCAGGACTGGAACCCGAGGGATGGGCGGTGCTGAACGCCGACGATCCTTCCTGCCGGGCGATGCGGGACGCGACCGTGGCCAGGGTGGCGTGGTTCGGAGAGGGCGACCTGCCCGAGGGGGATCTGCTGGTCGCCGCCCGCGACGTCGCCTCTGATGAATTCGCGCGGGCCGTATTCACCCTGGCGGTCACCCGCGGGAGAGAAACTGTCTCGGCACCGGTCTCGCTCCGTGTGATCGGGAGACACCAGGTTTCCAACGCCCTGGCCGCGGCCGCCGCAGGTCTGGCGGTCGGAATGACCGTTGTGGAGGTGGCCGGGGCCCTGTCGGTTGCTGAGTCCCGTTCGGACTGGCGGATGGAGCTGGTGCGCTGCAGCAGGGATCGGATCGTCCTGAACGACGCCTACAACGCCAACCCTGATTCGATGGCCGCCGCCCTGCGCACCGCGGCCAATCTGATCGCCGGGCAGCGCAGACGTCATCCAGGGGCCCGCGCCGTGGCGGTGCTGGGGGACATGCATGAACTCGGCCCCGAATCGGAAGAACTTCACACCGAGATCGGGGCGCTGGCCGCCGATCTCGGGATCGACGAAATGCTCTCGGTCGGGGAACATGCCGGGATCATGGCGGAAGCGGCACATGAACGGGGGATCGAGGCCCGGGTGGTCACCCGTGAAGAGGCCTCGCGGGTGGAACTCGCACCGGGGGATCTTCTCCTGGTCAAGGGTTCGCGCAGCGTGGGCCTGGAACTGGTGGCTGACGCCGTGACGAAAAGGATCGGAGGCGTCCCCGAGTGAGAACGATCCTGGCGGCGGGTGGCCTGTCCCTTCTGCTGACGCTGCTGGCCACCCCACAGTTCATCAAGTTCCTGACCCGGCGCCAGTACGGTCAGTTCATCCGCGACGACGGCCCCAAGGAACACCTGACCAAGCGTGGCACCCCGACCATGGGCGGTGTCGTCATCGTTGCCTCTGTGGTGTTGTCCTATTTTCTTGCTCACCTGATCCTGTGGGAACCGGTGACGATTTCTGGGGTACTGTTGATCGGGGTCATGACCGCTCTGGGTTTCCTCGGTTTCTTGGACGACTGGGCGAAGATATCGAAGGAACGCTCCTTGGGACTCACCCCGAGGGGAAAGCTGATCGGGCAGTTCGCGATAGGCGGCGTGTTCGCTGTGCTGGCGCTCAACTTTCCCGATGAGCGTGGTCTTCGTCCCGCATCTGAATTCGTTTCCTTCCTGCGGGACCTGCCTTGGTTGCACCTCCCGTTCTTCCTGGCCGTGATCTGGATCGTCTTCCTGCTGATGGCCTGGCCCAACGCGACCAACCTGACCGACGGCCTCGACGGCTTGTTGGCGGGCAGCGCGACGCTGGTGTTCGCGACTTTCTCGCTGGTCAACATCTGGCAGTTCAACCAGTGGTGCGGCAGGGTCTCCAGCGTCGGTCCCCTCTGCTACGAGGTGCGTGACCCGTACGATCTGGCGGTGGTCTCGACGGCGCTCGCTGGCTCCTGTTTCGGTTTCCTGTGGTGGAACGCCAAACCCGCCCGGATCTTCATGGGTGACACCGGCTCCATGGCCATCGGCGCGGCCTTGGCAGGATTGTCGATCATGACCCGCACGGAGCTGCTGCTGGTGATCATGGGTTTCCTGTTCGTCATGGAGGCCGGTTCCGTGGCGCTCCAGGTGGGGTATTTCAAGGCGACGAAGGGCAAACGTATCTTCAAGATGTCGCCCATCCACCACCATTTCGAACTTCTCGGGTGGCAGGAGGTCACCGTGGTGATCCGGTTCTGGATCATCTGCGGCCTGTGCGTCGCCATTGGTGTCGGCATCTTCTACGCGGAATGGGTGGTTGGTCAGTGAGGGAGTTCCTGTTGACGGCGAATCGGCTGAGCGACTGGAGCCGGGTGCACGCCGTCGTTGCGGGTCTCGGTGTTTCGGGTTACTCGGCGGCCGACGGGCTGCTCTCGCTCGGGGCCAGGGTCACGGTCCTGGACGAGTCGGACGCCCACGCCGACAAGGCCGCCATCCTGGAGACCCTCGACGCCACGGTGCGGCTCGGAAAGGGAGCAACCGCCGAATTGCCCGGGGACACGGACCTGGTGGTCACATCCCCGGGGTGGCGTCCCGACACCCCGCTGCTCACCCGGGCGCTGGAGTGCGGTATCCAGGTGTGGGGGGACATCGAACTTGCCTGGCGGATGCAGCAGCCCGACCGCGCCATCCCGTGGCTCGGGGTCACCGGCACCAACGGGAAGACCACCACCACCCAGATGGCCGAGGCCATGCTCCAGGCCGCCGGGATGCGTGTGGCGGCGGTCGGTAACATCGGCCGCCCCATCGTGGAGGCCATCCTCGACGACGAACCCTACGACGCGCTGGTGGTCGAGTTGTCCAGCTTCCAGCTGCACTGGGTGCACACCGTCGCCCTCCACTCCGCTGCGGTGCTGAACCTGCACGAGGACCACCTCGAGTTCTACGACGGACCCGGGGGGTACGAACGCTACGTGGCCGACAAGGCAAGGATCTTCGAACGGGTCACGAACGCCTGCGTCTACAACGTGGCCGAACCGGAGACCGAACGTCTCGTGGAGGAGGCCGAGGTCACGGAAGGGGCCCGCGCCATCGGTTTCACCACCGGCATCCCCGCGATCTCCATGGTCGGTGTGGTGGACGACCTGATCGTCGACCGCGCCTTTGTCACCCAGCGGCACAGTTCTGCGCTGGAACTCGCGAAGGTCGCGGACGTGCGGCCCTACGCCCCGCACAATGTCGCCAACGCCTGCGCGGCGGCGGCGCTGGTGCGCAGCCTCGGGGTGCCGGCGAGATCCGTGGCCCAGGGGCTCCGTGACCTGCGGCTCGCGGGGCACCGCATCGCGGAGGTGGCCGAAATCAACGGTGTGCGCTGGATCGATGACTCGAAGGCAACGAACCCGCACGCGGCGGACTCGGCCATGCGGGCCTTCCCGTCGTTCGTGTGGGTGGCGGGCGGCCAGACCAAGGGAACCAGCTTCGACGAGCTGATCACCACTCATCGCGACCGCATCCGGGCGGCGATCCTCATCGGCGTCGACCGGCAGGTCATAGCGGACGCATTGTCCCGACACGCGCCCGATGTGCCCGTGATCATCCTGGACAGCAGCGACCATGGTGTGATGGACGAGGTGGTCTCCCACGCGGCGCGTCTTGCCCGTGAGGGTGACGCGGTGCTCCTGAGCCCCGGAAGCGCCTCGCTCGACATGTTCACGGGCTACGATGATCGCGGCGAGTGCTTCGCCGGCGCGGTCCGGAGCCTTCAGGCACCGAGCAGTTAGGCACACTAAATGGCCAAAGCGCCCTCCGCCGGACGTTCGTCCGGCAACGTGGTGCGGGCGCTGACCCGGTCCCCGATGGCGGATCACCATCTCATCATCTTCGCGACGGTCATTCTCACGGCCATCGGCGAGATGATGGTGCTGTCGTCGTCGTCGGTGATCGCGCTCGTCCAGGGAGAGTCCCCTTACTACTACATGACCCGTCAGATCATCTTCTTGGTCGTCGGACTGCTTCTGATGATCCCCACCAGCCGTATGAAACCCGAGACACTCCGAAAACTGGCGGCCCTCGCATGGGCGGCCTCCATGATCGGGTTGGTCCTGGTCCAGACCCCCTTGGGTTACGAGACCAACGGTAACCGCAACTGGATCCGGATCGGAGGGTTGCTGACCATTCAGCCTTCTGAGTTCGCAAAACTGGCCCTGGTGCTGTGGGCGGCCGCTCTGTTCCACAACAAACGCCGTCGCTTGAAGGAACCAGCACAGCTGCTGCTTCCCTTCATCCCGGGGGCGTTGGCGATGTTGGCGCTGGTCCTGGCCGGGCGGGATCTCGGTACCGGCTTGATCTTCGGAGCCATGATTTTCTCCCTGTTGTTCTTCGTCGGGACCTCGCTGCGGATCCTGGTGCCGTCGCTGCTGGCGGCTATTGGTGTCGTGCTGGTGTTGGTGATGGGGTCGGAGAACCGGATGGCGCGCTTCATGGCCTTCTTTGATCCGCAGGCCAACCCCGACCTCGCTTCCCAGCCCCTCTCGGCGCTGTACGCACTGGCCAGCGGCGGCTGGTGGGGGCTCGGGCTCGGCGCGGGTAAACAGAAATGGGGTGGTTTGAAGGATGGCGCCCACACGGACTTCGTGTTTGCTGTGCTGGGGGAGGAGCTCGGGTTGTTCGGGGTGCTGCTCGTGATCGGGTTGTTCGCCCTCCTGATGCGCAGCGGATTCCAGGTGGCCCTCAAATCCGACAAGCTGTTCAACCGTATCGCCGCTTCCGGGGTGACCGCGTGGTTCCTGCTCCAGACGATCGTCAACATAATGGTGGTCATGAACCTGCTTCCCGTGCTTGGTGTCCCCCTGCCATTCATCTCCTCAGGGGGTTCCGCTCTGATGGCCAATCTGCTCGCCGTGGCCGTGTTGCTGGCTTGTGCCCGTGACACGCCTGATGCCCGTGCCTACCTTGAGAACCGGCGCCGGGGGGCGGGGCCGCGCATGACCAGCGTGCTCGCGGCGGGAGGGAACTCGTGACCCGTATCGTGCTGGCTGGTGGCGGCACCGCCGGCCACACCTCCCCGTTGATCGCGACGGCCCAGGCCCTGGCCGAATTGGATCCGGCGGTGGAGATCACCTGTATTGGGACGAACAAGGGGCTCGAGACCAGGGTGATACCGCAGGCCGGGCTCAAACTGGAGCTGATCCGGCCCGTACCCATGCCGCGGAAACCGAACCTCGACCTCGTCAAGCTGCCCTGGAACCTGAGGCAGTCCGTGCGCCAGGCGCGGGCCATCCTGAGCCGGGCGAAGGCCCAGGCCCTGATCGGTTTCGGTGGTTACGTCGCCATTCCCGCCTACCTGGCGGCCCGGGCCATGAAGGTCCCCGTTCTCGTGCACGAGGCGAACCTCGTGGTCGGTATCGCGAACAAGGTGGCCGCCAAGTTCGCGGCCTTCACCGGCTACACCTTCCCCGACACCCGGATTCGGGGGGGAAACCGGATCGGGATGCCGATGAATCGCAGTATCACCCGGCCCGGCATCACCCGCCCCGAGGCCAGGAAGCGTTTCGGCCTGGACCCCGAACGGCCGACGCTGCTCGTCAGCGGGGGCTCCCAGGGGGCGCGGGCCATCAACCAGGCGCTCTCCGCCGCGATTCCGGCCATCCTGGACGCGGGAATCCAGGTGCTGCACGTGCTGGGTGCCAAGAACTTCACGGACGCGGACGTCGTGATCGAGTCCGGGAGCGGGGCCCGCTACGTCCCGGTGGCCTACGTCGACGCCATGGTTGAGGCATACGTGGCCGCTGATCTGATGATCGGGCGGGCCGGGGCGGGCACCGTCATGGAGACGGCGGTTCTGGGGTTGCCCGTGATCTTCATTCCCCTGCCGTGGGGCAATGGCGAGCAGGCCCGGAACGCCGCGGGACTGGTGGCGGACGGAGCGGGCATCCTGCTTCCGGAGGCGGAACTCAACGCCGATAAACTATCGGACCTGGTGATCCCCACCATCACGGATGCGGAGAAACTGGCTCGCATGGCCGAGCTGGCTCGTCCCCACTCGCCCGCGGATGCCGCTGATGTCCTGGCACGGGCCGCCGTGAACGTCGTTCGAGGAGAAGAGAAATCGTGAGCTTGCTCACCCCCATCGAGGTCCAGCCCGCTGCCGAGATCGGCCCCGTTCATTTCATAGCCGTCGGTGGTTCCGGGATGAACGGCATCGCCCGGCTCTACGCGAAGCTTGGCATCCCCACCAGCGGTTCCGACCGATCGGACTCTGCCACGCTGGACTCCCTGCGGGAGGCGGGAATCACCTGCTATGTCGGCCACGACGCATCCCAGCTCGGTGATGCCAAAACCGTGGTGATCTCCTCGGCGATCCGCGAGGACAACCCGGAGCTCGCCGAGGCACGCCGCCGCGGCCTGCGGGTTTGGCATCGTTCGGCGGCGTTGGCCGCCCTCATGCTGGGTAGGCGTGGGGTCTCGATCGCTGGTACCCACGGCAAGACCACCACCACGGCCATGACCGCCGTCATGTTGCAACAGGCCGGGGCTGATCCCAGCTACGTCATAGGCGGAAAACTTGCGGCCACCGGGGTCAGTTCAGACATCGGTACGGGGGATGCCTTCGTCATCGAGGCGGACGAATCGGATGGCTCCTTCCTCCAGTACCCGACCCGGATCGCGATCATCACCAGCGTCGAACCCGACCACCTGGTCAACTGGGGCACCCCGGAGGCCTACAGCGAGGGCTACCACACCTTCGCGACCCTCCCCACCGTCGAGTGGGCGATCGTGAACGTGGATGATCCCGGTGCCCGCGTGCTGGCCGACAGGCTTCGCGCCGAGGATCGGCGGGTGATCCGCTACGGATTCGCAGAGGACGCCGACGTGCGGGTCTCAGACGCCAGCCCGGTCAGGGAGGGTATCACCGGAATTCTCCGATACGAGGACGAGACGGGTGTGCTCCGGCTCAAGGTGCCGGGCAACCACAACCTGTCCAACGCTTCGGCCGCCTACGCGGCGGGACGCGTCCTCGGTCTTGGGCATGAGGAGGCGCTGGCGGCGCTCGGACGGTTCACGGGAACGCTGCGCCGGTTCCAACTCATCACCGACACCGCCGGGATCCGGGTTTACGACGACTATGCCCACCACCCGACGGAGATCCGGGCGGCCCTGAGCGCTGCGCGGCACGCAACCGAGGTGGGAAACGAGGACACGGGACTGGACGGGCGTCTGATCGCCTGTTTCCAGCCGCACCTGTACTCCCGGACCGCGGATTTCCACGAGGAACTCGGCGAGGTGCTGACCCTCGCCGACATCGCGGTCATCAACGACGTCTGCGGTGACCGTGAGGACCCGATTCCCGGGGTCACGGGGCAGCTCGTGGTGGATGCTGCCCGGCGGCACGGGGTTCGCGAGGTGGTCTACGTGGTGGACAAGTACGACCTCCCGGCGGCCCTGAATGAGATCTCCCGCCCCGGGGATCTCATCATTACCCTCGGCTGTGGCGACGTCACGATCGTGGGCCCGCTGCTGGCACCGCTGCTGGCCCGGCGCCCGGAGGCGCAGAACAGTTGACGACCACACCGGGCGAGTTCAAGAAGGCGTTGCAGGCCAAGCGCCGCAGGCAGCGCCGGATCCGCTGGATCGTCCTGGGTTCTGGGCTTCTCGTGCTGCTACTGGCCGGGATCGCCACATGGCTGGTCTGGTTCTCCTCGGTGTTCGCTGCCACCGAGGTCAAGGTCAATGGTTTGTCGCTGCTCACCGAGCAGCAGGTCACCGACGCCGCCGCCGTCGAGCTCGGCGGCCCGCTCGCCGCTCAGGACGTGGACGCGATCCGCGGTCGGGTGGCGGCGCTGGCGCCGGTGGCCGAGGTGCGCGTGGAGAGGCACTTCCCGCACACCATCGAGATCACGGTCACCGAACGCACCCTCGCCTACGTGTGGATGGACGAGGATGTGGCCCGTTGGGTCGATTCGAACGGTATCGTGTTCCACGAGGGGGGAGAAACGACGCAGGAGATCGTCAGGGCGAACATAGCGGCCCCCGATCAGCGTCTCTTGAAGGACGTGGCCACGGTGGTTTCCGCTGTGGCCCCGGTGCTGGGGGATCGGATCACACTGCTCCAGGCGTCGGCCGTGGATCGAATTGAGATCCAGTTGTCCGACGGGGACACCGTCGTGTGGGGTAGTGCGGAGCAATCCCATGTGAAGGCCCAGGTGCTCTCGGTGTTGCTGAGTCAGGACGCCAGCGTCTACGACGTCTCAGCTCCGCACGCCCCGACGACACGCTGACAGCCCAGAAACCCTCAACCTATGGTTGAGGTGATTTCTGGAAGTTGCGGCATGGTCGTTGGATAGTGCGCCCGTCTGCCCCTAGCCTTCTTTTCGACTACGAGGACAGGAATGGCGGTCATGGCAAGCGCATCTCAGAACTACCTGGCGGTTATAAAGGTCGTTGGTGTCGGCGGCGGCGGGGTGAACGCCGTCAACCGGATGATTGAGGCCGGGCTGCGCGGCGTAGAGTTCATCGCCGTCAACACCGATGCCCAGGCGTTGCTCATGAGCGATGCCGACGTCAAGCTCGACGTCGGCCGTGAGTTGACTCGTGGTCTGGGAGCCGGGGCGGATCCGTCCAAGGGTCGCCAGGCGGCCGAGGACCACGCCGAGGACATTGAGGAGGCCCTGAAGGGTGCCGACATGGTCTTCGTCACGGCCGGTGAGGGGGGTGGCACCGGCACAGGGGCGGCTCCCATAGTTGCCAAGATCGCCCGTTCCCTCGGCGCCCTCACGATCGGTGTGGTGACACGTCCGTTCTCTTTCGAGGGTCGTCGTCGCGCCACCCAGGCCGATTCCGGTATCGAGGCGTTGCGGGAGGAGGTGGACACCCTGATCGTCATCCCCAACGACAAACTGTTGCAGATGACCGATCACCAGGTGGCCATTCTCGACGCCTTCAAACAGGCGGACCAGGTGCTGATGCAGGGTGTTTCCGGCATCACGGACCTGATCACCACTCCAGGCCTGATCAACCTCGATTTCGCAGATGTCAAATCGATCATGAGCCAGGCAGGTTCCGCTTTGATGGGCATTGGATCCGCTCGGGGCGAGGACCGGGCCCGAGCCGCGGCGGAGATGGCGATTTCCTCTCCGTTGCTGGAGGCGAGCATCGACGGTGCCCACGGAGTGCTGTTGTCGATCGCGGGCGGCTCGGACCTCGGGTTGTTCGAGGTCTCGGCCGCGGCCCAGCTCATCGAAGAGGCCGCGCACGACGAGGCAAACATCATCTTCGGAACGGTCATCGACGATGCGCTGGGCGACGAGGTTCGAATTACCGTGATCGCGGCCGGCTTCGATGGCGGGCATCCGCCCCGTCCGCCGCGCATCGAGGCCACCCGTGGAAACCAGCAGCAGCCGCCCCAGCCTCGTGGAGGTCTTGGAGGAACTACTCCCGGGGGTCCCAGCCCGATCGTGGGGGGCACACCTCTCACCGGTTCCCGCATGGCCCCTCCGCACGTCACACCCATGCCGCCGACCCGTCCGGAACCGCGACCGCTGCGGGCAGACGATGAGGACGACCTGGATGTGCCCGACTTCATGAAGTGACGGCGTGTCGGCGGTCATTGCACCCGGTTCCGGGCACCTTGTCTGTAGTCTCAAGCGACGAAAGCGTTTTAGGGAGGCGTGCCGTGGGTGTACGGAAGCTGGCTGAATGGATGGGTCTCGTCGAGGACGGGCGCTACAGCGACCCCAAGGACGAGCTGTCCGAGGAGTACTCGGTGGATGAGTACGTGGAGCCGGAGTCCGAACCCAAACCCGTGGCCAAGCTCCACCGTCGTCCTCACGCCGTCAGGTCCGATGTATCCGCGCCTGCACCGGCGCCGGTTCCTGCTCCGGCTTCCGGGGCGGCATCCGTACCCACCCCCACCCCGGAGCCGCGTCAGGTGACAGATCTCAGCCGAATCATCTATGTGCGGCCCCGCAGCTACAACGAGGCCCGCTCCATCGGGGAGAACTACCGTGACGGTATCCCCGTCATCATGAACCTCTCGGACATGGAACGCGGGGAGGACAAGCGGCTCGTTGACTTCGCCGCCGGCCTGATCTTCGGGCTGCGTGGCAACATCGAACGCATCTCCAGCCAAGTTTTCCTGCTGTGCCCGCACAACCTCGTCGTCGGACCCGAGGACAAGCAGAAGCTGGCAACCGGTGGTTTCTTCAACCAGAGTTGACCCGTGGTTTCGCTTACGCTGTCCTGGTTCTTCCAGATCTACACACTGATCCTCCTGGCGAGGGTACTGCTCTCCTGGATTCCGCTCATGAGTCGGGGCTGGACCCCGCGCGGGGTGGTGTTGGTGGTGGTGGAAGCCGTTTACTTCATCACCGACCCGCCCCTGAAGTTGCTTCGTTCGTTCATCAAACCGGTGCGGATGGGGGCGGTTGCACTGGATCTGGCGGTGTTGGCGCTGTTCCTGGTGATCTACCTGCTCAGGAGCCTCGCTCTCTGGATCCCGTTCTGACCGGGCGTGTCGTTCTCGCTCAGGGTCGTTGGATCTGCTGAACTATTAGAGTAACCTTAACGTTGTGCCCGGGGTTTCTCAGGATCGGGCACAAAGATTCTTCAACCGTGTGGGAGTAAAGATGAGCCTGACCCTGGAAGAGGTTCGCCGAGTCCGGTTCCGGATGGCACGCCGAGGTGCCACCGGTTACGAGGTCGGTGATGTCGACACTTTCATCGACAAGGTGGAGGAGTCGTTCGCGCAGTTCGAGAACGAGCGGGACCTGCTTCGCCGTGAGGTTGAGGCTGCCCGCACGACTGGTGATTCGGTGCCCGCGGGCAATGATGAGGCCCTGGCCGCCAAGGACCACGAGATCAACTCGCTTCGCGGAGAGATCGAGCGGCTGCGCAACCAGATGGCCCAGCAGGCCAAGCAGCAAGTTCCCGTCGCGGCTCCCGGGCAGCTGGATGACAAGCGTGTCGCACAGCTCACCCAGGACAACGAGCGGCTCCGCAGCGAGCTCGACCGCACTCGTCGCGAACTCGACGAGGCCCGTAGTTCCCGCGTCAGCCACATGGCTGGCAACACGGAGACCCTCCAGGTTGCCACCCGCGAAGAGGCCACCCCCGCGGTCGTGCGGCTGGTGTCGCTGGCCACGGAGCAGGCGGAAAGGCTCGTGGACGAGGCCAACAATGAAGCCCAGCGCAAGATAAACGAGGCGAAACAACAGGCCTACGAGATCACCACGGATGCTCGCACCCGCGCCGAGCGCATCGAATCCGAGGCTCGTGTCAACGCGGACCAGATCAACCGTGACGCCCAGAGCCGTGCGGACCGTGTGAATGGTGAGGTGGATCGCCGTCGCACCGAGCTGTTCGCCGAACTGGAACGGGAGCAGGGGGTCCTCACCCAGAAGGTCGCCGCGCTGCGTGGCTTCGAGTCCAGCTACCGCGAGAACATGCGGGGCTACCTGTCGCGGCATCTCGAGTCCCTTGAACAGAACCTTCCGGAACCCTTGGACGTTCCGGAGCTGGCTGAGCGTTCCAGGACCCCGCGCTTGGATGCGCTCGCCGCTCAGGACCGCTTGGCCTGAGAGAAGGCAAATACTGGTTGATGGTCCGGTGAAGGTGTACTCTCCACCGGACCATCACTCAAACCCCGAGGACGACAATGCCACCCACCAGCCCCTCAGAGCCCGTGATCCTTCCCGTCCGTGACGGCGAGGAACCATGGACCTCGGAGGAAATCCAGGAACAACGTGAGGTTCTCGTCGAGGAACTGGAGAGACTCGACAAGAAGGTGGCCGCCACCGACAGCGAGTTGAGTGATCTCCTCCTGCAGGGCAACGATGGAGCCGGACGCGATCCCGCCGATGTCGGTTCGTCCAATTTTGAACGCGATCAGGAGTTGTCCTTGGCACAGAACGCCCGGGAGATGGCAGATCAGGCGCGGCTCGCCCTGCACCTGTTCGACGAAGGACAGTACGGGCTCTGCGAGGTGTGCGGGGACCCGATCGGGAAGGGCAGACTCCAGGTTTTCCCGCGGGCGACGATGTGCGTCACCTGCAAGCAGCGCGAGGAACGCCGCTGAACCGCAGGCTCCCGACCCTGCTGGCCTTTGGCGTCGCCCTGCTGGGGTTGGGAGCGGATCAGGCCTCCAAGGAGGCCGTGCTGGATGGCGTCACCCCTGGGCGGCCTGTCGAGGTGGTCGGTACTCTGCTGCGGTTCAACCTGACGTTCAACCCGGGAGCGGCTTTCAGCCTCGGGACATCGATGACCTTGGCGCTCAGTATCTTCGCGATCATCGCGTTGTTGGTCTGTGTCTTCATCGCGTTGCGTAAGGTTCGCACCTTTGCCCAAGGACTCGCCGTCGGGCTGTTGATGGCGGGTATCTCGGGAAACCTGCACGACAGGCTCTTCCGAGCCCCCGCTCCGCTACTGGGACATGTCGTCGACTTCATCCAGCTGCCTCACTTCGCCATCTTCAACGTGGCCGACATATGTATCACCAGCGCGGCAGTCCTTGTGGTGTTGTTGAGCCTGTGCAGCCCCTCTGACGTTGAAAAGAGGTCCGGGAGGAAATGAGCATTTTCCTGGTGCCGGATGCATTGGCGGGCCAACGGGTCGATGTCGTCGCGTCCCGGGTGACGGGGCACAGTCGTTCCCGGGTGGCTGAGCTGATCGCGGCCGGTGGGGTGCTGCTGGATGGTGAGACGGTGAAGCGGGCCTCCCGGGTAGTTGCCGTGGGGGCGATGCTGGAGCTGGTCACCGATCCCCGACCCACCCGGGTGGTGGCGAAACCACGGCTGACCGGTGGCTTGGAGATCATCCATGAGGACCGCGACATAGTCGTGGTGGACAAGCCAGCGGGGGTGGCTGCTCACCCGAGCCTGGGTTGGGAAGGCCCTTCCGTCACCGAACACCTGGCCGCAGTGGGGGTCGCCATCGCCACATCGGGGGCTCCTGAGCGGCAGGGGGTGGTTTCGCGGCTCGATGTCGGGACCTCCGGGCTCATGGTGCTGGCCCGTTCCGAACGGGCCTACTCCGTGCTGAAGCAGGCGTTCCGGGACAAGGCCGTGGACAAGACCTATCAGGCGCTCGTGCAGGGGCATCCCGACCCGTTCTCGGGAACTATTGACGCACCGATAGGCCGTCATCCGGGGCATGAGTGGAAGATGGCGATCCTGGAGGGTGGCAGGGAATCGGCCACACATTACGAGACCCTCGAGGCGCACCGTGCGGCCACCCTGGTCGAGGTCCGGTTGGAGACCGGGCGCACTCACCAGATCCGGGTACACTTCGCCGCGATCGGGCACCCCTGCTGCGGGGATCCGCTCTATGGCTCGGATCCCGCCCTGGCTGGGCGGCTCGGGCTCGACAGGCAGTGGCTGCACGCCACCCGCCTGGCCTTCGAACATCCGGTGGAGGGAAACCGTGTCGAGTTCGAATCGGAGTTGCCCCGGGACCTCGAACACGCCTTGCGCGAGGTGAGGTCAGACTGAGGTCGTGAGGTAGGGTTGCGGCGTGCGTAGAGCAAAGATCGTTTGTACTCTGGGTCCGTCTGCAAACACGACCGACCGTCTCGTTCAACTCATAAACGCCGGAATGAATGTCGCTCGTCTCAACATGAGCCACGGGGATTACGACGAGCACGAAGGCCGTCTCAATGCCGTACGCGAAGCCGCCCGGATCACCGGTCGCACCGTGGGTGTCCTGGCCGATCTCCAGGGGCCGAAGATCCGTCTCGGCAGGTTCGCCAACGACCAGAAGCACTACTTGGAGCGGGGGGACCGCTTCACCATCACCATCGAGGACGTCCTCGGAACCAAAGAACGCTGCTCCACCACTTTCAAGGGTCTCCCCGGAGACGTGAAACCGGGTGACCAGGTCCTGATCGACGATGGCAAGGTGGGGCTGCGGGCCTTGGAGGTCTCGCCCACCGAGGTGCTCTGCGAAGTGGTCGTCGCGGGTCCGGTCTCCAATAACAAGGGAATCAACCTGCCCGGGGTCGCCGTGTCCGTTCCAGCCATGAGCGAGAAGGACGAACGGGACCTGCGCTGGGCGCTCTCGAAGGACATCGACATGATCGCGTTGTCCTTCGTCCGCAGCGGCGACGACATCAAACGGGTCCACGAAATCATGGAGGAGGAGGGCCGCCGCATCCCCGTCATCGCGAAGCTGGAGAAACCGCAGGCGATCGCGAACCTCCAGGAGATCGTCGATGCCTTCGACGCCTTCATGGTTGCTCGCGGCGACCTCGGGGTCGAACTTCCGCTCGAGGACGTGCCATTGGTCCAGAAGCAGATCATCCGTGCGGCACGCAAATGGGCGAAACCCGTCATCGTCGCCACCCAGATGCTGGAATCCATGATCTCCTCCCCGCGGCCCACCCGTGCCGAGGCCTCCGACGTGGCGAACGCGATCCTTGACGGTGCGGACGGTGTGATGCTGTCCGGCGAGACCTCCGTCGGCGACTACCCGGTGGAGACCGTCCAGACCATGGCCCGGATCGTCGAAGCCACGGAACACGACGGCCACGCCGAGATCCACACCATCGATTGGGATCCCCACACCACCGGAGGTGTTCTCGCGCACGCGGCGGTGGAGGTCACCAGGCGGGTCGGTGCCCGCTACCTGGTCGCTTTCACCAAGTCCGGCGACACCGCCCGGCGGCTGTCCCGCCTGCGTCCCTCCATCCCGCTGCTGGTGTTCACCCCGGAGGTGACGACCCGGCAGGCCATGACCCTCACCTGGGGTGTCGAGGCTCACATCACCCCCGACTTCACGGTCCAGGAGCAGATGGTGGAAACCGTCGACGCGTTCCTCCGTGAGCGGGGCATGATCGAGGTTGGCGAACGCATCGTGATTCTGTCCGGATCGCCCATGGGGGTTCCGGGGAAGACGAACAACCTTCGTGTTCACAAAGTCAAGGCCAAGGACGAGAACAACACCCAAGCCCTGTTGTGAAGCGTGCTGTCCGGGCGAGGGCGTGCCGGGCGGGATGGATGTGGGAGCCGGTTCATCGGCTCCCACATTTTCGTGTCGCAGTACCCGGCAGGGGACTCGAACCCCTACGGCCTTTTGGGCCAACTGATTTTGAGTCAGTCGCGTCTACCTATTCCGCCACCCGGGCGACGAAGGCTATTGTGCCACAACTGTTCGTTTCTTCGCCCAAACCCCTAGTGGCGCGCTAGAATGCCTGCTGAATCCATGTCTGGAGACCTGTCGGTCCACTCGAAGGGGAATGGAGCTAGAAGCATGGGCCAGAAGCGGCCGAAGAAGGTGCTCATTGCCGAGGACGAGGCGCTCATCCGCCTCGACTTGGTGGAGTTGCTGACCGAAGAAGGTTTTGAAGTTGTGGGGCAGGCAGCGAACGGCGAGGAGGCCGTCAAACTTGCCCGGGAGCTGGAACCCGATCTGATCATCATGGACGTGAAGATGCCCGGTATGGACGGCATCACCGCAGCTGAGGTCATCGGTGAGGAACGCATCGCCCCCATCCTCATGCTCACCGCCTTCAGCCAGAGCGAACTGGTTGAGCGGGCACGTGACGCCGGTGTGATGGGGTATCTCGTCAAACCCTTCGGGGCGAACGAGGTGGTGCCAGCCATCGAGGTAGCAATCGGGCGTTTCGCGGAGCTGCGGGCCATCGAGGAGGAACTGGCCAATCTTGAGGACCGTTTCGAGTCCCGGAAGATCATCGACCAGGCCAAGGGAATGCTGCAGGAGGGGCTGGGGCTGACCGAACCGGAGGCATTCCGGTGGATTCAGAAGACCGCCATGGATCTGCGCAAGTCGATGCGTGAGGTCGCCGAGGGCGTCATTTCCCACAAACGGAAGAAATGATCATTCCCGAGGAATCATGAGCCGGGATGTCAGGCGACCGACGGCGGTGAGCCGCCCCTTCTCGTCACGTATCTCCACCGTGTGAACGGTGGTCCCGTTTCCCAGATGGGCAGGAACCGCCCTGCCCATGACCCTGCCCGATGTGACGGGGCGCAGATGGGTGATGTTGAGGTCGACTCCCACCGCGATCCGCTCCGGTTGGGCGTGCAGCCAGGCCGCGGAAGAGGCCAGACCCTCCACCAGGGCCGCGGTTGCTCCCCCATGCAGCAGTCCGGCGGGCTGGGTGTTTCCTGTCACCGGCATGGAACCGACCACTTCCGCTGCGCTGGCCCGGGTGATCTCGATACCCAGTTTCTCATGCAGCGACGAGAGAGGTAGCGCAGTGGCGTCGATCATGATTGCCAGTCTCGCACAGTAGATTTGGTGGCGTGAATCGCCTGCTCCTCATCGACGGACACTCCATGGCCTACCGGGCCTTCTTCGCGCTACCGGTCGAGAACTTCCAGACCTCGACGGGACAGCACACGAATGCAGTGCACGGTTTCATCTCCATGCTCATCGGGTTGCTGACCGCCGAGAAACCGAGCCACGTGGCCGTCGCCTTCGACGTGGGTCGGGAATCCTTCCGCAACGAGACCTACCCGGAATACAAGGCCACCCGGAGTGCGTCGCCGCAGGAGTTCAGGGGGCAGGTGGAGCTGATCAAGGAGGTCCTCGACGGGCTGCGGATATCGCACGTCGAACTGCCCGGCTACGAGGCCGACGACATCATCGCAACCATGGCCACCCAGGCGGAGGCCGCGGGCTACGAGGTGCTGATCTCAACGGGTGACCGCGATGCCCTGCAGCTGGTGACCGACCACACCACGGTGCTGTACCCGCGCAAGGGGGTGAGCGACCTGATGCGGATGACACCCGCCGCGGTGGAGGAAAAATACCTCGTACCGCCGCGGCGCTACCCGGAGTTGGCGGCGCTGGTGGGGGAGACCAGCGACAACCTGCCCGGGGTTCCCGGGGTCGGCCCCAAGACCGCGGCCAAGTGGATCAACACCTACGATGGCCTGGCGAACATCATCGAACGCGCCGAGCAGGTTCCTGGCAAGGCGGGCCAGTCGCTGCGGGACCATCTCGACGAGGTGCGGCGCAACCGGTGCCTGAACCGGCTGCTGCGGGACTTGGAACTGCCCGTGGGATTCGAACAGACTGAACGCCGCGATTGGGATCAGGAAGCCGTCACACAGTTGTTCGCCGCCCTTGAGTTCCGTTCCCTGAGGGAACGGCTTTCTCAGCTGTACGGGAACAACGGGGATGAGCAGAACAAGACCCGGGAGGCGTTCACCGTCACCGGAAGGGCCTTGGAACCCGGTGAGGTGGCGGCTTGGCTGGAGGAGAACGCCGCGGGGGAGGTGGCTCTCTCATTCGTCGGCGTCTGGGGGGCCGGAACGGGTGATCTGCGGGGCCTCGGCCTGGCGGCCGCCGAGGGGCCGGAGGCGTTCGTCGATCCCGGAAAACTGACCCCCGCCGACGACGAAGCGGTGGCGAGTTGGCTAGCCGACGTGGAACGCCCCAAGGTGGTCCACGACGCAAAGGGCCCGCTGCTGGCGATATGGGCCAGAGGCTGGGAGCTGGGTGGGGTGGTCCTGGACGTGGCCCTGGCGGCCTATCTGCTGCGGCCTGACGTCAGGGGGCAGGAACTGGCCTCCTTGGTACAGCGGTACCTGCACCGCGAGTTGGTGGCGGAGGTGGCCGCCGAGGCCCAGGAATCCCTGTTCGAGGTGGACGAGGGGGCCACGGCCGGGGCGGCCATGCTGAATGCCCGGGCGATTGCGGAACTGGCCCGGGTGCTGCGGCCTGAACTCGAGTCCCAACCCGCGGCGGAGCTCCTGAGGGATGTGGAACTGCCGCTGCAACGGACCCTGGCGAACTGCGAGCGCGTTGGTATCGCCGTGGACCGGGATGTCCTGAACGGGTTGCGGGCCGAGTTCGACTCCGCCGTTGTGGCCGCCCAGAAGGCGGCGTGGGACGTGCTGGGGCACGAGGTGAACCTCGGCTCTCCGAAGCAGCTACAGGCCGTGCTGTTCGAGGAACTCGACATGCCGAAGACCCGACGCACGAAGTCCGGGTACACCACCGACGCAGAGGCCCTCGAGGGGCTCTTCGAACGCACCGGGCACCCGTTCCTGGAGCATCTCCTGGCGCACCGGGATCGCATCAGGCTGAGGCAGACCGTCGACGGATTGCTGGCAGCCATCCAGCCCGATGGCCGCATCCACACCACCTACGTGCAGACCATCGCTGCGACGGGAAGGTTGTCCTCCACCGACCCGAATCTGCAGAACATTCCCATCCGCACCGAACTGGGGCGGCGGATCCGCAGCGCCTTCGTGGCCGGCGATGGGTTCGAGGCGCTGATGAGCGCCGACTACTCGCAGATCGAGATGCGCCTCATGGCGCACGTCTCGGGCGATGGGGGGCTGATCGCCGCATTCAGGTCCGGCAGGGATTTCCACGCGGAGATGGCGGCCATCGTCTTCGGGGTCGACCCGGAAGAGGTTACGGGGCAGATGCGGGCTCGGGTCAAGGCCATGAACTACGGGCTCGCCTATGGGCTCGGAGCCTACGGGTTGAGCACCCGACTCGGGATTTCCGTCGCCGAGGCGAGGGAACTGATGGAGGTTTACAACTCGCGGGTCGGCGGGGTGCAGCAGTACCTGGCGGAGGTGGTGGCCGAGGCCCGGAGGGCGGGCTACACATCGACCCTGCTGGGAAGACGACGCTACCTACCGGATCTGAGCTCCAGTAACCGGCAGCGGCGCGAGATGGCGGAGAGAGCGGCGCTGAACTCCCCGATCCAGGGTTCCGCGGCCGACATCATCAAGCTGGCGATGCTCGAGGTTGAACGCGGGTTGATTGCGGCGGGGTTGCGCAGCCGCATGCTGCTCCAGGTACATGACGAACTCGTCCTGGAAGTTTTCCCGGGTGAACGAGAAGCGGTGGAGGAGTTGGTGCGGAAGGAAATGGGCACCGCCATGGAACTGGCGGTGCCCCTGGAGGTTTCGGTCGGGGTCGGCGACTCGTGGTTCACAGCGGCTCATTGAGCCGCCGACCCTTCGGGATCAAGCTGCGTGGGTCACCGGCTTGAACTTGATGAAGGCGCGGGAATCCCACTCGTTGGTGCTCTTGTTGTGGTCCCAGCAGATGACGATGGCGAGCCCGGGGTCTCCTTCGTGGCGTTCGAGGACGTCCGAATCCGGGTTGTACTCGGAGACTGCGAGCTTCTGGGATTCGGTGTACTGGTAGCAGGCGACGCGACCGTCTTCTCCATAGAGCTTCAGAATGGAGCCTTCCGCGAGCAGACCACCATTGTCGCCGTAGAGCTTGTTCCCCACGGCGTCACCGGTCTGGTAGGTGTGGATGGTCAACACCACCTGGCCGGCGTTGGAAGCGGCCTTCGGGCCTTCGTTCCACCACAGGGCGGTCCGGGGCTCGCCCTTCGGCGGGGCGGCTACGGCTCCGTCCTCCTCACGGCCTCCGGAGATCACCTTGTCCTCAACGCCTATGCTCTCGATCGAGTAGCGGACCGGGATGAAACCAGCGGCGTCGGGTGTGACGCAGGCCCCTGGGCTGGCTGGGGGAGAGGAGGCATCGGGGGAAGTGACAACCGTGCCGTCGGCGGTTCCGCTGGCCGACGCCGTGGCGCCGGCCTGGGAGTTGTCGCTCTTGGGTTGGAGGACCCACATGAGAGTCAGGGCTACGGCCAGGAGGACGGCGACTGCGGCTATGCCGATCTGCACCTTCCGGTTCTTGAGAGCTTCGACGAGATTCACGGGGAACAGATTAATCCCTGCCCCACCCGTGGCAAACAGGCCTACCGCATTTTGTCTACCTCAGCATCGTCCGGGCTGGATTGATCTTGACCGCTTCCTGGGGTAACGATAGAGTTGAACGGCGCTGTGGCCTGCCTGCCCCCGGACCGAGTGGGGTTGGCGCGTCCGTCCTCCCGAGTCCCATCCCGACCCGGGATGAAGGACAGGGCACAGGGCGAAACCTTATTGTGAAAGCCCTACTACATGTCCTCCTCCTCCACTGAGGCCTCGACCGTGGCGGTCGATGATTTCGGTTCCCCGGAAGCCTTCATGGCGGCCGTCGACGCCACCATCAAGTACTTCAACGACGGCGACATCGTCTCTGGGACCGTTGTCAAGGTCGACCGGGACGAAGTCCTCCTCGACATCGGTTACAAGACCGAAGGCGTCATCCCATCCAAGGAACTCTCCATCAAGCACGACGTCGATCCCTTCGACGTGGTCCGGGTCGGCGACGAGATCGAGGCCCTGGTTCAGCAGAAGGAAGACAAGGAGGGCCGCCTGATCCTGTCCAAGAAGCGTGCCCAGTATGAGCGCGCCTGGGGCACGATCGAAAAGATCAAGGAAGAGGACGGCGTCGTCTCCGGTTCCGTCATCGAGGTGGTCAAGGGTGGTTTGATCGTCGACATCGGCCTGCGCGGGTTCCTGCCCGCCTCGCTGGGCGAGATGCGTCGCGTCCGC
>ERZ772977.312-NODE-312-length-36529-cov-20.834978_pt1 | contig 36529 bp, 31 predicted proteins | sample MGYA00511131_ERZ772977 | MGnify/ENA primary metagenome ERZ772977 (study PRJEB29015, sample SAMEA2737935) | human oral metagenome | biome: human oral; feature: human-associated habitat; material: dental | place: China | collected 2151 ...
ACCGTGGGGAGCACCGTGGGGAGCACCGTGGGGAGCACCGTGGGGAGCACCGTGGGGAGCACCGTGGAAAGACGGAGAGAGAAGAAGGTGGGGCGAGCCAGACAATCCGGCTCGCCCCACCCCCGCGACGCTATGACGCGCCGCGGCGACTAGTCGTCCCCCTTGCGGTCATCCCAGCGACGCTCCTGATCCTGAATGAAAGAATCCCAGCCGCCGCGTCCGCTCTTCTTGCGTGAGGCGGCACCGTCAGCCGCAGCCGAACCCCGCCGCGAGGGCCTGGCCAGGGCGTAGAGAATCCCCGCCACCGTCAACGCAAAACCAGCGACTCCGATCACAATCGAGAGGACAGAGTAGCCCAGGGACACGGCAACGACGAGGACCACCATTCCGAGAAAAGCACCCGCGATGCCCGTCGCGAGGCGCCGGGGAGCACGCCGCGCGCTTCCCTTGTCATCGGGCGCGGGGGCGGACATCTGCGAGGCCAAGGCCGGATCCTCCTCGCGCAGCGATGCTTCCATCTGCTCGAGGATCTTCTTCTCATACTCGGTGAGAGCCATTGGCTGCCCCTTTCGGACGGATGATGACCTCAGCTTAGCGCGTGGAACGCGCCCGAGACCAACCAGCTCACAGGAGTCGCCCCTGCTCACCCCCGCCGTTGGCCCGAACGTGGCGCCCGTTGGGAAGGCCGCGGCCAGGTTCTCTTTCCCCGCCACGGCTCCCCGCCGTGCCGGCTTCGCGCTCAAGGCGCTCGCCCGAGGCAGCCTTGCGCAGGAGGGTCGCGGGTTCGAGCGCTCCGGCACCAAACTTGCTGCGAATCTGGTCCATGGCGCGCTCCGAAGCGGCGGGCCGCTCGTCTCGGTCCAGCGTGACGGCAACGCCGACGGAACGCGCCTGAAGCCCCTCGGCGCGAACGCCGAAGAGGCGAACTCCCCCCAGCGGCATGTCCTCGCGCGCGAAGAGGGCGCGCGCTGCGTGCGCGATATCACGACCGGTGTCGGTCGGTGCCACGAGGCTCACGCTGCGAGTGATGGTGTGAAAGTCCGCCCCGCGCATCTTGATGACGACCGTCCACGCAACGACGTTGGCGGCCCGAAGCCTGCGCGCGCAGTCGTGGGAGGCGGCCAAAATAAACTCCTCGATGTCGGCCCGCGAGCGGATGTCGTCGTCGAAGGTACGCTCGGTGCCGACCGACTTCTCCTCGCGCGAGGTCGTCACGGGACGCGGATCGATCCCCCACGCCAGATCGTGGAGGTGATGCGCTGCGCCAGCGCCGAGGAGCCTGGTCAGGCGCGCCACGGGGGCCCGGGCCAGGTCTCCGACGGTATCGATTCCTTCCCTTTCGAGGGCGGCCCCGGTCCTTCCGCCCACACCCCACAGCGCTCCCACGGGAAGCCCGTGCAGGAACTCCACCGTCGATTCTTGGGGAACGAGCAGCAACCCATCGGGTTTGGCGTGCGACGAGGCGATCTTCGCGACCGACTTGGTGGAGGCGACCCCGACGGAGGCTGGCAGGCCGATGCTCTCGCGAATCTGAGAACGGATCCGCGCCCCGATCTGTGCGGGTGACCCGAGCCTGCGCCGCGCGCCCCGAACGTCGAGGAACGCCTCGTCGATCGACACCTGTTCGAGCACCGGGGTGACGGTCGCGAGAATCCCCATGACCCGCGCGGAGTAGTGCCGGTACAGCGAGCGTTTCCCGGGGACGAACGCGGCCGTGGGACACAGCGCGCGAGCTCGGGCGGTCGGCATGCCCGCGCGAACCCCGAGCGCCCTGGCCTCATAGGTAGCTGATGTCACAACACCTCGCCCCGAGGTTCCCCCCACAACGATGGGGCGCCCCCGCAGGGAGGGATCCTCCAACATCTCAACCTGCGCAAAGAAGGAATCCATGTCCACGTGGAGGATCGGGGTGTGCGAATCATCCGATCCCCAGTCGCGCTTTGCCCGCTGGTCCCTCGGCGCGTTCGACATGTCACCTCCCGTGCCTGCTTCCATCTCACGCAGTTACAGTGTCCACCATGGCACGCTCGTCTTCGTCACGCGACCTCATCTTCGACACGGACGTGGGATCGGCGCGCATCCGATGGGATGGCCCGCGCGCGACACTGTTCCTCGACGGCGTTGAGTCCTCGGCCCTTGATGCCTCGGACCCCACCTACCTCGAGTTCGAGTACATGCAGCACATGTCCGCCGTGGTCGATTCCCTGTGGGGGCCACACGAGCGATTCCGCGCCCTCCACCTGGGAGGTGCGGCATGCGCCCTCGCGTGCGCATGGTCCGCCTCGCACACGCGCTCGCGCCACGTCGCCGTCGAGATCGATCGCCTCCTGGCCCAGGCCGTCCGCGACCATTTCCCCATCCCGACCTCGCCTCAGGTCAAGATCCGGGTGGGTGACGGACGCGAGATCATGGAAACGGTGCGCGACGGGGCGTTCGACGTGATCGCACGCGACGCCTTCGCCGGCGGTGTCACGCCGGACCACCTGCGCACGATCGAGTGCGCCATCCACGCCCGGCGCGTCCTGAGCAGCGGCGGCGTCTACCTGGTCAACTGCGCGCACGGCGGCCACGCAAACGCTCGGCAAGACATTGCGGCGCTGCGTGCCGTCTTCCCCTTCGTCGCTTCCATCCAGGACCCGAAGGTCGGACGAGGCGGGCGCCGAGGAAACGTGGTGGCACTCGCGTGCGAGCCGGGCGTTGTCGACGCCGACGAGGTGGATCGCTCGCTTCGCACCCTGGCACTGCCCGCGCGCATCACGCGGCCCAGCCAGCTGGAGCGTTGGGTCGCGGGCACTCCCGCGCTCACCGATGCCGCCATCGGCTACCGGCCTGCCCGCCTCACCTCACCGATCGAGGAGGGCGACCAGCCGGGGTAGTCGCCTCAGGCACGGTGGCGAGGCGTGGAAGGGCCGGGTCCCTGGCCGTTGCGGCGTGCCTCGATACGCGCGAGAACGTCCTCAATCGTGTCCGGCTTCGACGGGCCCTGGTCCTGCGGGGCACGCGAGGGAGCATTCACCGACCCGCCGCCCTCATCCTGGGCGCGAGAAACCTGCGCAAGATAGGCCTCGATAACGTCGCCGATGTCCTTGGGGGCCTTGTCGTCGCGCCCGACGCGGGGAGGCTCTCCCATCCCGGGCAACGGGATGGCGCCAGTTCCTCCGGTCCAGGCGTCGAAGTGTTCCTCAAGCGCGGAGACCGTGTGGGAGACCTCGGGGTTTCCTTCGACGAGCTTCTCAATGTTCTCCTGGTCCTGGGCCGCCCCCTGCTCCAGGTCGCCGACGGGCAGCGACAGGTCGGCAAACTTGGCCAGCGAGGTCAGCAGCGCCGACGAGGCCGCGGGGTAGGCGGTGTCGGCCATGTAGTACGGGACCGCGCCGAGGAGCGCGAGCCCGCCGATGCCTCGTTGTCCCATTCGTATCTGCACGAAGGTCGACAGGGGCGAGGGGAACTGCATGTGATTGGTCACCTGCACGCCCGACGGCAGAAGCGAGGCGTCGGTGGCCTGGACGTGGACGGGCGTGGGCCGCGTGTGGGGAACCCCGGAGGGGACCCCGTGCAGGGAGAACGTGATCTCGACTCCCGCCCGCTCGCTGATCTCACTGATCGCCTTTGTGAAAGACTCCCAGTGAGCATCCGGTTCCGCTCCGTGCAGCACCAGGATCGGATTGCCCATGTCGTCCTCGACCAGGTCGAGGACCGTTTCGGGCATCACCATGTCCGGCGAGGCGACCCAGTTGTCGACGGTGACGATGGGCCGATGAGAGCGGTAATCCATGAGAGCGTCCGCGTCGAAGGTGGCGACCCTCTCGTTGTGCAGGGACCGCAGCATCTGAGCGATCGCCATGCGTCCGGCCCCACCGGCATCGATCGCCCCATCGAAATGGATGAGGAGAATCTTCGCCTTCGCGCCGACGGCTGGCCCATCGGCGTATAGGTCGGCGGCAGTGATGCTCACGTATCCTCCTGGTGCTCGCTCTTCTCCCTCGCCTCTAACGTACCTGCGAGGCCCCCTCCTCGTCACGCGGGAGCGTGTTTTGAGCTTGAGGCGAAGTCGCACACACCGACACGCAGACGGGAGCACGGGAGGGAAAAGTGAGCAACAATAGAAGGCCACGAAAGACGAGGAGGCCCCATGGCAACACGCGCCGACCAGGAGTTTTCGACGGATCGTCCCCTGCCCGAACAGGACTTCGTCGACAGCGCCTACGAGCGTTTGGATTCTCTTCGCGCCTCGTACAGGGCGCGCCAGGGCCGGGTCCACTCGACCCACGGGGTCGGTAACGCGCAGGGCTGGACCGAACGCGAAGCGCTGTCCGCCCACCTGGGCGAGATGGCTGCGCGCCTCGAGGGCGTAGAAGAAAGGCTGGTCTTTGGTCGCCTCGATTTAGCGGATCGGTCCGTCCGTCACGTCGGCCGCCTGTCGCTGACCCGAGAAGACGGATCAACGCTGCTCGTGGACTGGCGTGCTCCCGCCGCGAGGCCCTTCTACCAGGCGACGTCGGCAGAGCCGGACGGGGTCGTTCGGCGCCGCCACATTTCCACCCGCGAGCGCCGCGTGACCGGGTTGGAAGACGAGCTCCTGGACGCATCGCGCGCCTCGGGGCTGGAGTTGCAGGGCGAGGGAGCCCTCATGCACGCGCTGAGCGAGGCCCGCGACGGACGCATGGGAGACATCGTCGCGACCATTCAGTCCGAGCAGGACAGGATCATCCGCGCCTCCGACAGGGGTCTCCTCGTCGTGCAGGGCGGGCCGGGAACGGGAAAGACGGCGGTCGCATTGCATCGCATCGCCTATCTCCTGTACGCGCACCGCGAGCGCCTGGAGCGCTCGGGTGTTCTCCTGGTTGGCCCCTCCCCCCTGTTCCTGCGCTACATCGAGCAGGTGCTGCCCTCCCTGGGCGAGACGGGCGTGGTTTCGGTGACCCTGGGTGATCTCGTGCCGGGGGTGCGCGCTCGCGCGAGCGAGGACGAAAGGGTCGCCCGGATCAAGGGACTTCCCGCGTGGGCAACAATCATCCGCGAGGCGGTGCGCGCACTGGCGAAGCTGCCCGAGGGCGACCAGGTGCTGCGCGTGTGGAACCGGGAGGTCACGCTCCGGCGCACCGACGTGGAGGCCGCCAGGCGCAGGGCGAAGCGCTCGGGCCGCCCCCACAACACGGCCCGGGAGTCCTTCGCGAGGGAACTGATGGACGTCCTCGCTCGTCGTCTGGCCACGGAGGCCGGGGACGCCGACAGCGACGGGGTGGTCGAAGCGGAGGTGAGGCGCTCGTGGCTTGCGGAGATCCGCGACTCCGTGGACTGTCGGCGCGCCATTAACTCGGCGTGGATGCCGACGAGCGCCCAGACCCTGCTGCGTAGGCTCTACGCGCGTCCCGAGGTGCTGGCCGCGGCCAATAGGCGAGCCGGGTCTCCCCTGCGCGCCGAGGAGCTGGCCGCCGTGCGTCGAGCGCGCAATGCCCCGTGGAGCGTGCAGGATGTGCCGATCCTGGACGAGTGCGAGGAGCTTCTTGGTCCCATGCCCGCCTCGGCTCAGACCCGCGAGGCGGACGCCGCCGACGTCGAGCGGGCCCGTGCCGCGATCGAGGGACAGCACCTGGGCGGTGGCATCGTCACCGCCGAGATGCTCGCTGCTTCGGTCGGAGACGAGCCTTCCTGGACTCCGCTGTCCGAGCGCGCTGCGAAGGATCGAACGTGGGCGTACGGGCACATCGTTGTCGACGAGGCCCAGGAGCTGTCCCCGATGGCGTGGCGGTGCCTGCTGCGCAGGTGCCCGTCGCGCTCTTTCACCGTCGTGGGTGATTTGGATCAGCGACGCGGCCACGAGCGGCCGCCGTCGTGGGAGAAGGCTCTGGGGCCAGCCGCGCGGGCGCTGGCGGGAGAGTATGCGCTGACGGTCTCGTACCGAACCCCGGCAACACTTACGAAGCTCGCCGAGGGGGTGCTCGCCCGTGCGGGCGCTCCCGTGCTGTATCCGATGACGGCAGTTCGCGACGTCGAGGGGTGTTACCGAGTGACCCGGGTGGAACCAACCACCCGGGCAGCCGCCTCGCGGACGGAGGAGGCCCTGCGCAAGGGGGTCGAGGCCGCCCGCCGCGAGGCGGAGGAGCGACTCGACCGCGAGGCGGGGGCCTCCAGGGGCCGCATTGCGATCATCGTGGGCGAGGAGCGCGCACGGGCGTGGGGGGCAGACCTGGGGGGCGAGACCGCGCTGTCTGAGCGCGTCAGCCTCCTGTCGGCCATCGCCTCGAAGGGCCTCGAGTTCGACTCGGTGGTCCTCGTTGAGCCCGGCGAGATCGCCGCGGACGGCATCGGGGATCTTTTTGTCGCGCTCACTCGGGCCACCCACGACGTCCACGTTGTCCACGCCGAGGTGCTTCCGGCGGGCATGGACGAGTGGTCGTCGTGACCACACGGCGGCATGCCCACGCCCGGCATGGTCTCATCTGACATGATGGGACCATGACACGCGCACTGCTGCTTGAAAACCCGCACTCCATCGCCGACGACATCTTCGCTAAGTTCGGCATTGAGGTCACCCGCATCACCGGAGCACTGTCCGAGGAGGACCTCATTGACGCTCTCGAGGGCGTCGATTACCTGGGGCTGCGCTCCAAGACGGAGGTGACCGAACGGGTCCTACGCGCGCGTCCGCACCTGACGGCGATAGGCGCGTTTTGCATCGGTACCAACCAGATCGATCTGGCGACCGCAACCGAGATGGGGATCGCCGCGTTCAACGCCCCCTACTCCAACACGCGTTCCGTCGTCGAGCTGGCGATCGGCGAGATCATCGATTTGTCCCGCCGGGTCACCGTGAAGAACTCTCGCCTGCACCGCGGCGTGTGGGACAAGAGCGCGGATGGCGCGCACGAGGTGCGCGGTCACACGCTGGGCATCATCGGCTACGGCAACATCGGCACCCAGCTGTCCGTCCTCGCCGAGGCCATGGGGCTCAACGTCATCTTCTATGACGCCGCCGAACGCCTGGCCCTGGGCAACGCGACGCAGATGCCGACCATGGAGGCCGTCCTGCGTGAGGCCGACATCGTCTCCGTGCACGTTGACGGCCAAGAATCCAACACCAACCTCATTGGGCGCAACGAGTTTGCGTTGATGAAGCCCGGGACCCTGTTCATCAACCTCTCCCGCGGGCACGTCGTCGACGTGGAGGCCCTCCACGCCGCGCTGGTCTCGGGACACCTTGGGGGCGCCGCCATCGACGTATTCCCCTCGGAGCCGCGCGCGAACGGCGACGCCTTCACCTCTCCCCTGGCGACGCTCGACAACGTGATCCTCACCCCACACATCGGCGGTTCGACCGAGGAGGCTCAGTACGACATCGGCCGGTTCGTCGCGGCCAAGATCGGCGAGTATCAGGCGAGTGGTTCCACCGACATGAGCGTGAACCTGCCGAACCTGACGATGAACTCCGCGCCGCGTTCGCGCTACCGCGTGCGCCTGATCCACCGCAACGTGCCGGGCGTCATGGCCCGCGTCAATCAGATCTTCGCCAGCTCACAGGCCAACGTCGACGCGCAGATCCTGGCCACCGTCGACGAGGTGGGCTACGCGCTCACGGACATTTCGGCGGGTCTCGGGCGTGGCGCCCTCGAAGAGTTGGCGCATATGCCCGAGACCGTGCGGTTGATTGCCACTCCGCTATAGGACTGTCGCATTCATCGCCTCCCGAGCTGGCCAAACGTCCGCCGAACTTACGGTATCGTAGGGTCATTGCTGCCGAAGGAGAACAGATGGAGCTCACGTCGTCGCTGCGCGCCCTGTACGCGCCCGGTGTTGCGTACGAGATCGCGACCCCGGACCGCACCATACCGGACATGGTCGCCGAGGTTGCCGCCCGCTACCCGAGCCGCGCCGCGATCGACTTCTTCGCCCGCCCGCTCACCTACTCTCAGCTAGTCGCGGACATGCGCAGGTGCGCCGGGGCGCTCCGCCAGGCGGGGGTCCGCCCCGGCGACCGAGTCGCCCTAGTAATCCCGAACTGCCCGCAGCACGCGGTCGCCGTGCTCGGCACGATGCTCCTCGGAGCCATCGTGGTGGAACACAATCCCTTGGCACCGGCGGAGGAACTGCGAGGGGAGTACGGCAGGCACGGGGCGCGCGTCACGATCGCCTGGTCGAAGTCCCTCGACAAGCTCACCTTTCTCGGCAGGGGGCACACGACCTTTGCACTGGATCTGACGACGGCTCTGCCCGCGGCCTCGCGTTGGGCCTTGCGCCTGCCGCTCAAGGCGGCCCGCGAGAAGCGCGACATGCTCTCGAGCCCGCACCCGCGGTGGGTGCGTTCCTGGGCCCGCGCCCTGCGCGAGGCCACCCCGTGGGAGGGTTCTTGCCCCGCCGCCGTCGGCGACGTCGCGCTCCTCATCCACACGGGAGGAACGACCGGTGTGCCTAAGGCCGCCGCACTCACGCATGCGAATCTGATGGCCAACGTCGAAGAATCCATCGCATGGGTGCCCGTCCTGCACGAGGGCGCCGAGGTGTTCTACTGCATCCTGCCTCTCTTCCACGCCTTTGGTTTCACGATCGGATTCCTCGCAGGCCTGCGTTTGGGGGCAACGATCGCGATGTTCCCAAAGTTCGACACGGCGATGGTTCTCACCGCCCAGCGACGCCTGCCCTGCACCTTCTTCCTCGGCGTTCCCCCCATGTACGAGCGGCTGCTCGCTGCAGCCGCAGGAGGGGAGGCCGACCTGTCCTCCATTCGTTTCTCCCTCTCGGGCGCCATGCCACTGTCGGCATCCCTGGCTGACAAGTGGGAGCAGGCCACCGGCGGGCTCATGATTGAGGGCTACGGGATGACGGAGGCCTCCCCGATCCTCCTGGGGTCGCCCCTGGCCTCCTCTCGAGCGCGGGGCGCGCTGGGGATCCCCTACCCGTCGACCCAGGTCCGCATCGTCGACCCCGAGCATCCCGACCAGGACGTGGCGCTCGGCGAGGTCGGCGAGCTCATCGCTCGAGGGCCTCAGGTGTTTTCCGGCTATTGGAACCAGGAGGAGGAGACGTCCGAGGCGTTCACCTCCGATGGATGGCTGCGCACGGGCGACCTGGTCCAGGTGCGCGACGGGTTCATCTACATGGCCGACCGCCGCAAGGAGATGATCAACTCCTCGGGGTTCAATGTCTACCCCTCTCAGGTCGAGGATGCGGTGCGCTCCATGCCGGGCGTGCGTGACGTCGCGGCGATCGGGGTTCCCGCCGGTGAATCCGGTGAGGACGTCGTGGCCGCCATCGTCTTGGAAGCGGGAGCGTCCGTGACCCTGTCGGATCTGCGCACGTGGGCAGAGAAGTCGCTGGCGCACTACGCGTTGCCCCGCCAGATCGTCGTCATGAGCGAGCTGCCCCGTTCTCAGCTGGGCAAGGTCATGCGCAAGAAGGTCCGCGAGCAGATCATGGGTGCACAGGCGGCGGCCTCGGATGCGGCCGCCGGAGCGCGCGAGGCCGTGGCTGGGGCCCGCGAGTCCGTCTCCGAGGCCGTGGCCGACGCGCGCGAGTCGCTGTCCGAGGCCGTAGCAGGGGCCCGGGAGTCTCTGTCGGAGGCTGTGGCCGGCGCCCGCGAGGCAGCGTCGGGAGCGTCTGCGGAAGCGGGGGCAGCGGTGCGCCGCTTCACCTCGCGCGTCAACGAGCGTCAACCGGGCAGCGAGGAGCGCCCCTAGCGGCGCCTCCGGGCACGCCGCTTCTTCGCGTGCACGGGCTACTCGTCGCCCAGGAGGGTGGGAGCGTTCGCGGTGCGCTTGCGCGCTGCGCGGGCTTTGCGCGGCTTTTTCGCGGGCTGCGACGGCGAGGCGGGGGCCCCGTCCGAGACCGTCTGTTTCCGTGCGCCGCCAGTCGACCGCTCCCGCAGCGCTTGGATCGCTTCGTCGAAGTCTTCGAGGGTGTCGAAGGCTTGGTAGACGGAGGCGAAGCGCAGATAGGCGATGACGTCGAGATCGCGCAGAAACGGCAGGATAGCCTTGCCGACCTCGTTGGTTGACACATTGGATACGCCCGTGGATCGCAGCTGTTCCTCAACCTGCTGGGCAAGGATGGCGAGTTGGTCATCCGACACGGGACGGCCTTGGCAGGCCTTCTTCACTCCGGAAACAACCTTGTTCCGGGAAAAAGACTCGACCACACCCGAGCGTTTGACGACCTGAAAGGACGAGGTTTCGAGCGTCGTAAAGCGCTTCTTGCAGTGCGTGCACTCGCGACGACGCCGAATCGACGCGCCGTCGTCCGCGATGCGTGTATCCACGACGCGCGAGTCCGGGTTATGGCAAAACGGGCAGTGCACCCCTCAACGGTACACGCTCACCCCGCGCCCTGTCAGTGCCACAAAGGCTCCTAGCGGATGGGGACGACTACGCGTTGACCGGGCTGGAGCGCACCGCGCACATCATTCAGTCGCTCGATGTCGGCGACGACCTCCTCGAGGGGGCGTTCAGTATTGACGCCCTGGGCCAGCGACCACACCGAGTCTCCGCTGACGACAGACTTCGTGACCGTCGGACCGTCGTAGGCGCTCGGCTGAAGAGCCACACCGAGCGCCCCGGCGCCCACCGTCAGGGCGAGCGTGGTGATTGCTCCCATTACCAGGCCTCGCCGCGAGGAACGCTCCCTCCGCCTGGGGGCGACGGGAACGCGAAGGAAGGAGGGATCATCGCCGCGCTGCGCCGAGAGGCGGCGCCGGGCCGAGGGCGCGGAGGAAATGTCACGAACCGTCGCCAGGGGGGAGTCCTCCACGGCACGCAGCGGCGAGCGGCGCGCTGGGAAGGAGACGGCGTGCTTCGAAGCGAAGGGAACACTCATGAGGAACCTCCAAGACAACTCAATCGAACATCTGTTCGTCGAACACGTGTACGATAGCATGTGTAGAACCCAATGTCGAGACCCGCTCGAACATGTGTTTCATGACCGGCAGATCTCGTCATATCCTTGACGCATCCAGTGGACTCCACTGCATGCACATCTGCGTCCGCCTCGAGACCAAGGAGAGCCCATGACAGAGCGTCCTATCAGCGATCGACACCGCGCCATCCTGCGCGTCATCAACGAAAAGCTCAGCTCCAACGGCTTTCCCCCCTCTGTGCGCGAGATCGCATCTGCCGTCGGGTTGGCCTCACCTTCGACCGTCAAGCACCACCTCGACGCCCTCGAGGCGGAGGGGTACCTGGTGCGCGAGCCGGGGTTGCCCCGCGCCCTCGATCTGACTCAGCGCGCACGCGATGAGCTCGGCATCACCGGCTCCGCGCCCGTGTCGAGCGGCGTTGTTCGCATCGAGGTCCCGATCTCGCACGTGGAGGAGGAGGGTACGCCAATCCCCCTCGTGGGGCGCATCGCGGCCGGCGCACCGATCACGGCCGAACAGCACGTCGAGGATGTCTTCCGCCTGCCGACGTCCATGACCGGACACGGGGATCTCTTCATGCTCGAGGTCAGCGGTGATTCCATGGTCGATGCGGGCATCTTTGATGGAGACTACGTTGTCATCCGCTCGCAGAACGAGGCGCGCAACGGCGAGTACGTCGCGGCGATGATCGACGGGGAGGCCACGGTCAAGGAGCTCTCCGTCACGGGCGGGCACGTCTGGTTGCTTCCGCACAACCGGGACTACTCCCCTATCCCGGGCGACGAGGCCACCATCCTCGGCAAGGTCGTCACCGTCATTCGCTCGCTCTAGGCCAATGGTGTGGCGCCGCCCCCGAGGGGGCGGCGCCACACCATGAGGAGAATCCGCCGTCAGAAGCCGAGGTCACGAGCGACCTGGCGCAGTCGCTCGGCAGACGCGGTCAGTCCGTCACGCTCGTTGAGGGTCAGCGGCGGGTTGAGCACACGCCCGGCGCCGTCGCGCCCAACGATCGTTGGCGCCGCCATGACGACATCGGAGATGCCCTCCCAGTCCTCGAGCAGCGTTGAGATCGTCAGGACGCGCTGCTCGTCTCGCAGGACAGCACCCGCGATCTTCGAGGCGGCCAGGCCGATCGCGTAGTTCGTGGCCCCCTTACCCTCGATAATCTTGTAGGCGCTCTGCACAACTTCCTGCGCGATTGAGGCACGCAGCGCGGAATCGAACACTCCGCCGCTGAGGGTCGGTCCCCACTGCGAAAGGGGAACGTTGCCGATCTCCGCGCTGGACCACAGGGCCACCTCGGAGTCGCCGTGCTCGCCCGCGATGTAGGCGTGAATATTCTGAGTGGCCACGCCCGTCTCACGCGAGACGAGGTAACGAAGCCGGGAGGTATCAAGCACCGTGCCCGATCCGAAGACCTGGTTGCGGGGCAGCCCAGTGATCTTCAGCGCAGCGTAGGTCACGACGTCAACGGGGTTCGTGATGAACATGAAGCGCGCGTCGGGAGCGACTTTTTGCAGGTTCGGAACGATCTTCTTCATCAGGTTCACCGTCGAACCGGCAAGCTCGAGGCGGGATTGTCCGGGCTGCTGCTTAGCTCCGGCGGTCACGATGATCAGGTCAGATCCGGCGACGATCTCCACGTCGTCGGATCCTTCAATCGATCCGGCCGGAGTGAACTGGATACCGTGGGCCATGTCGAGGGCCTCGGCCTCAACCTTGGCCTTGTTGATATCCTGCAGGACGATTGAACGGGCATCGCCACGCATTGCACACGCATAGGCGACTGCCGTGCCAACGGCGCCGGCGCCGATGATGGCAATCTTGGAGGGTCGTCCGGAGGACTTTGCCGGGTACAGGGTCTGCGCTTGATTTTCCACGAGTGTCTCCTAGAGTCTGCGGGCATTTCTATTGTCGCAGATAGTGCCCCGGGCGCGACCGTAATCTGCACGACGTTTTACTCCGGCCGGCCTCCCATATCTATTCCTTCCGGGAAGCGGCGAGCCGCCGCAGGGCACCACGCACAACCTGCGGGTCGGTGGTCGGCCACATGGGTGGCAGGGAACGCATGATGAAGCCGCCGTAGCGCTTTGTCGCAACGCGCGGATCCAGGATCGCCACGACCCCACGGTCCTCGTTCGAGCGCAGCAACCGTCCCGTCCCCTGCGCCATCATGAGCGCCGCATGGGTGAGCGACACGGACATGAAACCGTTGCCACCCCGGCGCTCGACGTCCATGGAGCGCGCCTTGGCGACGGGATCATCGGGGCGCGGGAAGGGTATCTTGTCGATGACGACCAGGCGACAGGCATCCCCCACCACGTCGACGCCCTGCCACAGCGAGATGGTACCCACCAGGCACGAGTCGCGTTCGTCGCGGAAGCGTTGAATCAGCTGAGCGAGAGTCTCCTCCCCCTGCAGGTAGACTCTCAGGTCCGTGCGTTCTCGCAGGGCCTGAGCGCCCGCGATGGCACCGCGCCGCGACGCGAAGAGCGCAAGCACTCCCCCCGCCGACGCGCGGGCGAGATCGACGAGTTCGTCGAGCAGCTGATCGGAGGGACCCTCGCGCCCCGGGGGCGGCAGGTGGGTTGCCACGTACCGGATCCCCTGTTGGGCGTGGTCAAAGGGCGACCCCACGTCAATGCCGTGCCACGGCACCCCCGACACCGCCATCCCCGCCTGGGCGGCAATATACTCAAAGCTCCCTCCCAGTGCCAGAGTCGCCGACGTCAGTATCGCGGGGCGCTGGCCAATTCCGACGCCGCCGATGGCGCCCGACACGTCGAGCGGCCCCACCGTCAGGCGCGCGTTCTCGGACTCATCCTTCGTGATGTAGGCAATCGAGCGGTCGGGGTCGCGTCCCCATTCGTCGATGGCTCCGATCAGTTCGTCAACCGCCGCGCGCGCCAGCGCCTTGGCGGCCGGCTCCCCCTGCGCGTCTGAGACCTCGTGGCTTGCGCGCCGGGCGGCCCCATCCAGCGCCGTCATGGCGTGCGTGAGCGCCTCGGGCCGATACTCCAGCAGGCCCTCGGGCAGGGGGGCAAGGGCGGCCCCGAGGCCTACCCCAGCCTCGTCGAGGTCCGCCGAATCCACCGACAGGTTGGAGCGGAGGGAACGGGCCACGCGGCTCACGCGTGCCACCGTCAGGTCGGCGGCTGCCTGGGATCGCACGCGATCGGCCAGCTCGTGGGCTTCGTCGACGACGACGGCGTCATAGTCTCCGAAGAGCTCGCCCTCCGTGCACGCGTTGATGCCGAAGAGGGAGTGGTTGGTGACGACCACATCCGCCTCGGTGGCCTGCGTGCGCGCCGCCTGAGCGAAGCACTCGTCAATGAGCGGGCAATGCTTGCCCAGGCACTCGGGCTTGGTCACCGACGCGTGGTGCCACGCGCGGTCGGAAACACCGGGCGTCAGATCGTCGCGATCCCCGCTTTCCGTCTCGCCGATCCACTCGCGGATGCGCATAATCTCGCCGCCGAGCTGTCCCGTCGGCCCCGCCTCCAGGTCTCGGCCCTCGAAGAGCGTCCCCTCGGCCGGATACCCTCCGTCGAGCTTGTGCATGCACGCGTAGTTCTGCCAGCCTTTGAGGACCGCGACCTTCAGCCGCACACCCGTCACCGACGCGACCGCGTCGATCGCCACGGGCGCATCCTTGACGAGAATCTGGCGCTGCAACGCAAGGGTCGCCGTCGACACGACGCCCCTGACCCCGCGCGTCGCGCAGTGCGTCAGCAGAGGCACGAGGTATCCGAGCGACTTGCCGGTCCCGGTGCCGGCCTGGACAAGCAGGTGCGTGCGATCCTCCAGGGCGGCCGCCCCTTCGGAGACCATCGATGCCTGTCCCTCGCGGGTGACCCCGCCCATCGCGGCGACGGCGGCATCGAGGACTCGCCCCGACGCCTCGACCAGGTCGTCGCTCACGCGCCGGTCACCGCCGTGCCGGCGACGGTTCCGCGCACCGCCTCACGCGCGACGACGGCCGCCAGTGCTGCATCGACGCGTGCGACGATCCGAGTACCGGCCTCCACGTACTCCTCCCGTTCCACCTCTCCTTCCTCGTGGATCCAATGCACGAGGGAGCCAGCCGAGTAAGGCAGGACAGCGTCAACGCAGACCCGCGGGCGCGGCAGCATGTCTTCCACGGCGGCGCGCAGCGCGTCCACGCCCCATCCGGTGCGCGCGCTCAGGGCCACCGCCCCGGGAAACACGGTGCGCAGAAGCGCGATCTGCTCGGGGGAGGCAAGGTCCGCTTTGTTCAGGGCGATCAACTCGGGAATGTCGCGGGCGCCCTCGATCGTGTCGATGACGGAGCGAACGGCCTGAACCTGAGACACCGGATCAGGGTGGGCGGCGTCCACGACGTGGACGATGAGATCCGCCTGCCCCACCTCTTCCAGGGTCGAGCGGAAAGCCTCCACCAGCTGGGTCGGCAGGTTTCGCACGAATCCGACGGTGTCCGTCAGCGTGTACTCGCGCCCGTCGGCCGCGCGCGCCCGGCGCACGGTGGGGTCCAGGGTCGCAAAGAGCGCATCCTGGACGAGCACGCCCGCGTCCGTCAGGCGGTTGAGCAGCGTCGATTTGCCCGCGTTGGTGTACCCGGCGATGGCCACCGAGGGCACCGCCCCCCTGCGACGAGACTGACGCTGCGTGCGCCGCGCCGGCTCCATCCGGGCGATATCCGCTTTCAGCTTCGCCATGCGCGTGCGGATACGACGCCGATCCAGTTCGATCTTCGTTTCGCCGGGTCCGCGCGACCCGATGCCCGCTCCCCCGGCGACGCGTCCGCCGGCCTGGCGGGACATGGACTCGCCCCATCCGCGCAGTCGCGGCAGCAGGTACTCAAGCTGGGCGAGTTCCACCTGGGCTTTGCCCTCGCGCGACTTGGCATGCTGGGCAAAAATATCGAGGATGAGGGCGGTGCGGTCCACGACCTTGGCATCCACGACGTCTTCAAGGCCTCGGCGCTGGGAGGGTGCTAGCTCCTCGTCGACGATGACGGTGTCGGCCTCCACGGCACGAACGATCTCGGCGAGCTCACGCGCCTTTCCGGACCCCAAGTAGGTCGCCGGGTCGGGCTTGGAACGGCGCTGAATGATGCCGTCGAGAACCCTGGAACCGGCCGTCTCAGCAAGCGCGGCGAGCTCCCGTAACGAGTTCTCCGCCTCCTCCTCGCTCTGCGTGGTGCGCAGTCCAACAAGCACGACCTTCTCGAGGCGCACCTGACGGTACTCGACCTCGGAAATGTCGTCGCGATCCGAGGCCCCCGTATCGACGCGCCGCGTCCCCGCTCTCGCCTCGCGCTCGAGTTCCCCGGCGTCCCCCGAATGGTCCTGCCCCGAGGTCGAGGCGAGCGCGGTCCCCGAACGCGCAAGGATGCGCGCGACAACATCGTTGACGCGCTGGTCGCGGCGCGCGGTCACGTCGTCGGAGCCGTTGGGGGTCGTGTCCATATCCGTCCTTCTCATGGGGGGGATTCCAGTGTCGCACGGACGGTCCTCATCTGCGCCGTCGCACGCGCCCGCGATAGGCTGAGTGCCGTGGACGACCAGTATTTCACCGACTCCTCCCCCGCACGCGGCGACGAGACTCACCTCCTTGAGGTCAGCGCCCGCGGCTTCACGCTGTCGATGCGTGTCTCCTCTCGCGTGTTTTCTGCCTCCAAGCTGGACACCGGCACGCGCCAGCTCCTTGAGGTTGCCCCGGACCTGCCCCCTCGTGGAACGCTCCTGGACCTGGGGTGCGGGTGGGGGCCCCTAGCGACCGTCATGTCGCTGGAGGCTCCCCGCTGCGAGGTGTGGGCGGTGGACGTCAACTCGCGGGCGGTCGACCTGACGGCCCGAAACGCGGCTGCCAACGGAGCGAGCGGCGTGCGCGCGCTCAAGGCCTGCGAAGCGCTCGCCGAGTCTGTGCGCTCAGCAACCTTCTTCGACGTCATCTGGTCCAATCCCCCCGTGCGTATCGGCAAGGAAGCGATGCACGAGATGCTCTCGCAGTGGTTGGGGCGCCTGGCGCCCGAGGGGTTCGCGTACCTGGTGGTCCAGCGTCATCTCGGGGCGGACTCGCTGATCGCGTGGCTCAACGACCAGGGTTTGGCGGCGCGCAAGTACGCGTCGAAGAAGGGCTACCGCATCATCGAGGTGCGCCGAGGCTGAGGGGCAGCTCCTCCTCCCCCGCTCCCGGAGGCGGGCACGCCGGAGTTGCCCGGGCGATCACGCAAGCCGAATGTCGGCGACGCGCATCGCGGGACCGGTGAGCAGCACGGACGCGTTCGTCACGCGCGGCGTACCCCCCGACCAGTCAATGACTCCGTCCAGCCCCACGCTCACCCTTCCTCCGGGGACATCGACGACCCATTGGGTGGGGGCCGTCGCTCCGCGCCGCAACGCCGTTGCCAGGGCGGCCGCGCAGCAGCCGGTTCCGCAGGCCTGGGTTTCGCCCACGCCCCTCTCGAGGACCCGCATCGCGATGTGGCCCAGCGACGAGCCGGGCGTGGTCAGGTCAACGACGAGTTCGAGGTTCGTGCCCGAGGCTGGCTCGGGAGCGTAGGAGGGGCGCTGGCCCGGGGCAAGGCGCGACACGTCGATCGTCGGAAGAGTGACGCCGCGCAGGGTCTCCTCGTCGGCCAGTTCGACGACCGTATGGGGGTTCGGCATGTCCACCCACAGGCCCCCCAGGACGCCGTCGACGCCGGGGATCCGCACCTCGATCGTCTCGCTGGCGGGGGAAGCTGCCGCGCCCATGTCGACGCGGTAGTGGGCTCCGTGCCCGCCATCTTCCTCCAGCGGGGTGACCCGTTTGATTCCGCCGCGCGTGACCACGTCCAGCGTCGCGCCGAGCGGCAGGTCCACGAGGCCCTCCCTCCTCAGGTGATCGACGAACACGCGCACGCCGTTGCCGCACATCTCGGCCTTGGATCCATCGGCGTTGCGATAGTCCATGAACCAACTCCCGTCGCGTTGAACCGCGCGGATGAAGCCGTCGGCGCCGATGCCGAAAGCCGGCGAACACAGGGTCGCCACCTCAGCCTCGCTGGGGTCGTACTGGTCGAATTGATCGGTCGCGACGACGAAGGAGTTGCCCGCGCCGTGGGCCTTGAAGACGCGCGCGTGACGGGGAAGCTGGGGAAACACCATGACCTCACCGTAGCGCCCTCGCGCTCTACCGCGCAGGAGCAAACCGCGTTAGGCGCGTCGTGGCGTCCGATCCGCCTGCGCGCGCATCAGGTCCACCGCCCGCGCGGCCACGGCGTCCTCCCCGCCCAGCTCCTCCACGTCCAGCCAGTGGACGCGAGGATCGGGGCGCAGCCACTTCAACTGACGCCTGGCCAGCTGACGCGTCGCTCGCGCGATCGACTCCTCGGCTTCCTCCTCGCTCATCTGGCCATCGATGACGGCCAGCGCCTGCGAGTACCCGGTCGCACGGGACGCGGTCTTTGCCTCGCGCAGCCCCTCATCGATGAGGGAGCGGACCTCCTCGATGAGGCCGGCGCGCATCATCGCCCGCGTGCGCACCCCGATGCGTTTGTCCAGAGACTCCAGCGGGCGGCGCAGCGCGACCATGATCGCAGGCGAGAAAAACTCGTGGCGCGGCATGGAAGCCGAATAGGGGCGTCCCGTGACCTCGATGACCTCGAGCGCACGCACGATGCGACGCTCGTTTCGCGGGTCGATCCTAGTCGCGGAGATCGGGTCGAGGGAGGCGAGGCGCTCGTGCAGGCTGCGGACTCCGCCGGGGCCCTCGGCCTGACGCTGCAGGCGGGCGCGCACGTGAGGATCGGTGCCGGGAAAGTCGATGACGTCCAGGAGGGCGCGCTGGTAGAGTCCCGATCCTCCGGCGACCACCGCCACGCCGCCGCGCTCGTGAATATCGGCGACGTCGGCTCGCGCGTGCTTCTGGTAGGCGGCGACGGAGGCTTCATCGCGGACGCTGAGCACGTCGATCTGGTGGTGGCGAATCCCGCGGCGCTCGCTCACGGGAGTCTTCGCGGTTCCCACATCCATTCCCCGGTACAGCTGCAGCGCGTCAGCGGACACGATCTCCCCGTGGCCCGGCGCGCCGAGCACGTCGGGAAGCACGAGGGCCAGCTCGAGGGCGAGATCCGACTTGCCCGATGCAGTGGGTCCCACGACCGCACAGAGCACGTCAGAGGCGCGATTGACCGAAGACTCCATGAGAACCAGTGTACGGGCAGGTGCGCCCGATACCGCCGGACAGCGGCTAGGCTTAGGGCCATGAGTACAACAGACACGCCCCCGGTGACTCTCGACAGAGTCACCCACGCCGTCGAGGCCACGGGCCTCATCCCCTTCGTGTCCGCCACCGGTCAGGTCGCGGCGATCCTGCCCAACCGAACCCTGCGCATCGCCGTGCCCGAAGGACACCCCGTTCAGGGGGTCGCTGAGTACCCGCGTTTCTTTGACGCCTCTCACGCCGAAGCGATCGCGTCCGCCGTTCGTCGGCTCAACGCATCAACCTACCTACCGAAGATCACTTCCGCGCCCACCGATGCGGGAACGATCGCGCTGCGTTTACAACACACCTTCAACTGGGTGGTCGGCGCCACCGACGCCCAGGTCACCGCCGAGGTTTCCCAGTTCATCATGGCATCGGTGGCCATGATGAACCAGCTTGATGTGACGTTCCCCGACCAGTGGACCAAGGAGGGCCGCGATGCCTGAGTGGAAGAGCTTTACCGTCGGCGAGGGAGGCACTGCGATGCCCGCTCCCGCCGCGCCGACTCCCGCGATGGAGCCCGACGACTTCGCGGCCAAGTGGGGCACCGAGGTCGCCGAGGTGACGATCGAGCGTATCGAGAACGTCCTGAAGGGCGACGGTTTACCGCACGGCTCGGGCGAGTTCATCGCCGTGACCGAGCTGGAGGATGTACGCTTCCAGATCCACCGTGAGCCGGCTGACTCGCCGTGGGCACAGATCGAGACGCGTATTGTTCCGGTCGGCGAGGGCCACACCGAAGCGTCTTTGCAGGAGGTCGCGAATCGGTGGAACACCGACCACCTGCAGCCGACCGTCTTTCCCATCGAAAACTCCGATGAGTGGGTGATGGTGGCTGCCTCGCGTTTCTTCGTGGGTGAAGGGCTGTCGGATCGACAGATTCACGCAATGCTGCGCAGGGGACTCATCATCGGGCTATCGGCAGCGCGTGAGCTGCCCGGCCTTCTCGGCCAGGATCACACGCCCGAGGCGTGAGGGAGGGCCGTCTCCCGCCACCCGTGCCCCGCTGCCGGCTCTGAACTGCGCGCCGGGAGCGGGGCACTCTTGGTAGCGTGCGCCGACCACTTGCGACGGTGCGACGCGCGCCGCGCTAACGGCCGAGGCACCGATCGCTCGGGGGGCTCGGATCGACCCGCACTGCCAAGAGTGCTCCCGCATGCCGATCGCCTCATCGTCGTGACGATCGCCACGAAGCTAAGGTAGCTCATGAGCACTGCATCACACGCACGTTTGGCGCTGACGTTTTCTCAGCTTCGCCGCCTCCGCCGCGCAAACGTGCACGGCCGCTGCGGCCCGTCAGGTGCGCCCGCCGCTGCGAGGCGCGCTAGCGCACGGGGCCGACCCGAAGCGTTGGCATTCCCAGGGCAACCGTTGCGTCGGACTCGGGCGAGGCCTGGCGAGCCTGCCACGCATCCCCCGCTCGGGTGCGCCGCACCTCGAAGAGGCCTCCGTGAGTTCCAGAGTCGGCGATGAGGTGGTGGGGTGCGCCGTAAGTCACCGTCGCCCGGATCATGTCCCCGGGGCGGGGCCGCTCACCCGCTGCCAAGCCTGCAGGCAGGGCCACGTGAACGAGGCGATTGTCCCGCGCCCGGCCCGAGATTCGATGGGTCGCCCCGTCCTTTCGCCCGTCGCCGGACGAGACGAGGACCTCCACGTCGGTTCCCACCAATGCGGCATTGTCCTGCGCGCAGATGCTCTCCTGGAGAGCCACGAGACGCTGGTAGCGTTCGAGCGCAACGTCGTCGGGAACCCGGTCCTCGCGATCCGCGGCGGGGGTGCCCGGGCGCGGAGAGTACAGGAAGGTGAAAGCTGACGTGAAACGCGCCTGCTCAACGACGTCGAGCGTGGCCTGGAAGTCCTCCTCCGTCTCTCCCGGGAATCCAACAATGATGTCGGTGGTGATCGCAGCATCCGGGATGGCGGCGCGTACGCGCTCGAGAATCCCCATGAAGCGCTCCCGCCGGTAGGATCGGCGCATCTGTCGAAGGACCGCATCGGAGCCCGACTGCAGCGGCATGTGCAGGCTGGGCATCACGGTCGGGGTGTTCGCCATCGCCTCGATCACATCGTCTGTGAACGCCGCCGGGTGCGGCGAGGTGAAGCGCACGCGTTCGATGCCATCGACTCGCCCGACGGCACGCAGAAGGTCGGCGAACGCACCGCGCTCACCGAAGCCAACGCCGTAGGAGTTGACGTTCTGCCCGAGGAGGGTCACCTCGATAGCCCCCTGGGATGCGACCGCCTCGACTTCTGCGAGGATGTCGCCGGGGCGCCGATCGCGTTCCTTGCCGCGCAGTCGGGGAACAATACAGAACGTGCACGTGTTGTTGCAGCCCACCGAGATCGATACCCACGCGGCATAGACGCTCTCGCGGTGGGTGGGAAGGGTCGACGGGAAGACCTTCAGGGATTCCTCGATCTCGACAGCCGCCTCGCTGTTATGCTCGGCTCGGCGCAGCAGAGCGGGAAGAACATCGATGTTGTGGGTTCCGAACACGGCGTCCACCCAGGGTGCCTTCTCCACGATGCCGTCACGCATCTGCTGAGCGAGGCACCCACCGACCGCGATCTGCATGCCGGGGCGCTTGCGCTTGACGGCAGCCAACTGGCCGAGATTCCCAAAGAGGCGGGTCGCAGCGTTTTCCCGGACCGAACACGTGTTGATGACGACAACGTCCGCACCCATGTCCCCCGCGTCGGTGGCACGCGCGGCGGCCTCGGGGACCTTCTCCACGGGAATCAAGCCCGCCTGCTCAAGCAGGCCCGCCATTCGCTCCGAGTCGTGTTCGTTCATCTGGCAGCCGAGCGTGCGCACCGCGTAGGTGCGAGGCAGCACAGCATCCTGGGGTGTCATCGTATTCATCGCCCAAAAGTCTAGTCGCCCGCCCGCGCGCAAGCTCAGTCGAGCACGTCACGTACAAGGCGCAGCGCCGCGTCGATCGCACCGCGGCGAACGGCGGCTCGATCGCCCTCCAGGCGAAGCAGCCGATGGGCGTGTCCCCCCGGATACGCGCAGGCGACGTGAACCGTGCCCGCAGGAAAGCCATCGGATGCTCCGGGTCCGGCAACGCCCGTGGTCGCCACGCCCAGGGTTGCGCCGAAGAGCGTGCGCGCGCCCTGCGCCATCTCGATGGCAACCTCCCGGTCGACCGGTCCCGCCTGCGCCAGGCGCCTCTCGGACACTCCCAAGACCGACGCCTTGGTGTCCACCGCATAGGTGCACGCTCCGCCGCGCACGACCCTGGAGGCCCCGGGAACGTCGACGAGGCGCGACACGAGGCCACCTCCGGTGAGAGACTCTGCCGTGGCTATCGTCCACCCTGCACCCGCCAGCTTGTCGATGATCGCGGCCACTGCCACATCGTCCATTCTCACGGCGTGTCCCACGGCTCCTCCTGCGCCGCATCCTCGCTCTCCCACGACGCCAGCGCGCGCGACACGGCGGCCGACGCGACCGACGGAGAGTACCCCTTGCGTGCCAGCATCGAGGCCAGGCGCCGATAGGCGGTCTGACGGCTGACTCCTTGCAGTGAGCGTCGCCTGCGGGCAACCAGGTCGTCAGCCCGCGCTTCCTCGTCGTCGCGGTCGATCTGCGCGACGGCTCGCTCGATGACGTCAGCCCCCAATCCCTTGCGCGACAGCGTATCGCGCAGGGATCGCCCGGAGGCGCCCGTCGCCGCGAAGCGTGACCGGACGAGAGCGTCCGCGTAGGCTTGATCATCCACGAGGCCGACGGCCTCCAGGCGCGCCACGACCTCCTCGGCGACCTCGGTGCGAAACCCCCGCCCCACCATCGCGGCAACCAGTTCGGCGCGCGAGCACGCTCGGGCGTCAAGCTTGCGAAGAGCCACCTCGCGGGCTGCCTCAACGGCTTCGGTCCCGCTCAGGGCGGCGTTGCGTTCGCGGGCACGTGCCAGCCTCTCACCGGGGGAGGAACGAGGCGCGCGCTCCTCCCCCAGCTCCGGATGGTCCTCGGGATCCAGGTAGCGAACCACGGCCTAGAAGCCCGCGTCCTCGTCGGGGTCGATGGCCGAGGCCTCCTGCGAGGGCGCCTCGGGTTCGGGGGCGTCCCCGATTCCCAGCGAGAGCAGGATCTTCTGCTCAATTTCGTTCGCGAGCTCGGGGTTGTCTGCCAGGAATTGACGGACATTCTCCTTACCCTGACCGAGCTGGTCGTCCCCGTAGGTGAACCACGAGCCGGACTTGCGCACGATGCCGGCCTCGACGCCCATGTCGATGATGGAGCCCTCACGTGAGATTCCCTTGCCGTAGACGATATCGAACTCGGCCTGTTTGAAGGGAGGCGCCATCTTGTTCTTGACAACCTTGGCGCGCGTGCGGTTACCGACGGGAGCTCCGGCCTCCTTCAGGGTTTCGATGCGGCGCACGTCGATACGCACCGAGGCGTAGAACTTCAGCGCCTTGCCGCCGGTGGTCGTCTCGGGGGATCCAAAGAAGACGCCGATCTTCTCGCGCAGCTGGTTGATGAAGATCGCGGTCGTTCCCGTCGCAGACAGCGCGCCCGTGATCTTACGCAGCGCCTGGCTCATGAGGCGAGCCTGGAGTCCCACGTGGGAGTCACCCATCTCCCCCTCGATCTCTGCCTTCGGGACGAGCGCGGCGACGGAGTCGATGACGATGATATCGATGCCGCCTGAGCGAATCAGCATGTCCGCGATCTCGAGGGCCTGCTCGCCGGTATCGGGCTGGGACACGAGGAGCGAGTCCGTATCGACGCCGAGTGCGCGGGCGTAGACGGGATCGAGGGCATGCTCGGCATCAATGAACGCAGCGTTGCCGCCGGCCTTCTGGGCGCTCGCGACCGCGTGCAGGGCAACCGTCGTCTTACCGGAGGATTCGGGTCCGTAGATCTCGATGACGCGGCCGCGCGGAAGGCCACCGATTCCGAGGGCGACGTCGAGGGCGAGGGAGCCGGTAGGGATCACCTGGACGGGGGGACGGTTGTCGTCACCCAATCGCATGACAGAGCCCTTGCCGAACTGCTTATCGATCTGCGAGAGCGCCACTTCGAGCGCCTTGTTGCGATCGTTGGCGATCGTCTTTGCCGCGGGTGCTTTACGGGCTGCCATGATGTTCCTTTCGTCTTCAGGCCTCTCCGGCCTGCGGGTGTCCTGGCCCAGATGCCGCCCCTCTCCGAGGCGCCATGACGAGTATGCGACCGGCCATCGTCGTTTGCGTCCGATGCGCGCTACCCTGTGGGCAACGCGCGTGGATGCCTCGCCGCAGGACAGCTTAGATGGAACAGGTGTTCGATGCTCGCGCGACACGCCGCGCCTCGCGTCACCTCCGACGCTCGCGAGGATCGACGCGGTGGATCCAACGCGCGTCATCACGCCCCGTTTCACCGCACAGGGCCTCCCACACGGAGTCTGGATCCGCTCCTCCTGCAAGCGCCTCTCGGGCGGTCGCCCCCAGCGGGGAGAGGTAGAGGTCACTGACATAGGAGCGGCCGAGGGCCGACCCGAAGGTCGCCTCGACCGCCTCGTAGAACTCCGAATGCTTCACGCGTCAAGAGATGAGCGTGACGGGCATGATGTCATCAGGAACAGCGTCGGGAACAACCGCACCATCGATGACCGCCATGCGCTCGGACACCTCGCGCAAGACGAACCAGAGGGGAACGCGCAGGGCGGAGGTGATTGCGTCAAGGAGTTCGGAGGAGGCTTCCTTCTGCCCGCGTTCGACCTCTGAGAGGTAGCCGAGGGAGACCTGTGCCTCAGAAGAGACTTCGCGCAGGGTTCGACCCTGGCGCTGGCGGATGCCTCGCAGGACATCGCCGAGTTCGCTGCGCAGCAGCGGCCTTTCGCTCAGTGTCTTTTCCATAGTGTTACTCTAGCCGTTCTCGATCGGGGGTCGCATCGCCAGTTCGCGCATCGGACCAACGTAAGAGGCCGCAGTCTCGACGCCGGATGCGCTCATACCTCATCAACGCGCCCGCATTGGCGCCTATTCCGCCGGGACGCGATCCCACCTATGCATTGCGTCACCCAGGCTCAACTTTGGACGTGCTGACCGGCCGGGGTTCTTCCCTCGGTCTTGGTCTCCGGCTCCTCGGCCCGAGCCTCATCCCCGGCGTCGACGCTCTGCCCAGACGCGTCGCGCACGAGACGCGCCCCCTCCACGACGTAGGTGAAACCCGAGTAGAGGGTCAGCGCGAGCGCGACTCCCGCCAGGGCCTGCCCGAGGCGAATCATGACGACGACCCAGGCCTCGCTCGTGCTCGCAAGCTCCAGGAAGTGTGCCCACGGGATCAGCAGAGTGCCCAGCGCGATGATCTGCATAAAGGTCTTGAGCTTGCCCGCATTGTTCGCCGACACCACGACGCCCCTGCGCAGGAAGAACGCGCGCATCGCGGTGATTCCAAGCTCTCGACAAGCGATGAGCGCGGTCACCCACCACGGCAGATAGCCCTGGAGGCTGAGGAGGACGAATCCGCACAGCGTCAACGCCTTGTCGGCGATCGGGTCGACGATCCGACCGAAGTCGGTGATCTGACCCCACGAGCGGGCCAGCTGCCCGTCGAAGCGATCGGTGATGGCGGCCAGAGCGAAGACGACGAAGGCGAGCCACCGGGCGGTCCACGAATCCTGAAGCCCCAGGATGACGAACACGGGAACCAGAACGAGACGAGTCACGGTCAGCACGTTCGGCAGATTCACAACGGATACCTTGCTCTCTCGTTGTACACGCGACACGTTATCGGTCATGTCCGTTTCCTTTCTCCTCAGCGGCCTGTCAGCTGCCAAGCGTCCTCATCGTCGTCGGGTTCCTCATCGACCCACGTAGGTGACGAACCTCCAAAGTTATGACCAGAGTACGGGTCTAACCCGCCGGTGCGCGAATCGCCGGGCTCGGACGCGCCCGCGTCGTGACCGTGCGGCGCTTCCATCCCCTGCGCGCGGGCGGGCGCATCGACCGCTTCACCGCCGTCCGCGGCGCCCGCCGCATTCTCGGTACCCGCGCCCGGGACGGCCGGCTCGCCCGCGTCGTCGGCTTGCGCCTGCCCCGCCCCAATGCCCGCTGATTCGCCGCGCAACATCGCCAGGACCTCGGGCAGCTGCTCGGGAGCAACCAGAACCTGGCGCGCCTTGGATCCCTCCGACGGACCGACGATCTCCCGGGATTCGAGCAGGTCCATGAGTCGCCCGGCGCGAGCAAAACCGACGCGCAGCTTGCGTTGGAGCATCGAGGTTGACCCCAGCTGGGTCGACACCACGAGCTCGGCGGCCTGCAGGAGGTCTTCGAGGTCGTCGCCGATATCCTCGGCGACTTTGGCTTCCTTCTTATCGGGGACCACGTCGTCTCGGTAGTGCGCCTCCATCTGTCCCTTCACGTGGGCGACGACCTGGTGAATCTCCGACTCCGAGACCCAGGCTCCCTGCACGCGCATCGGCTTGGACGCGCCGGCCGGCAGGTAGAGGGCGTCACCCTGCCCGATGAGCTTCTCCGCTCCGGGCTGGTCGAGGATGGTGCGCGAGTCGGTCAGCGACGAGGTCGCGAAGGCGAGCCTGGAGGGAATGTTCGCCTTGATGAGGCCGGTGACCACATCGACAGAGGGACGCTGGGTGGCCAGCACCAGGTGAATGCCGGCGGCGCGCGCCAGCTGCGTGATCCGCTGGATCGATGCCTCCACGTCGCGGGGGGCGACCATCATCAGGTCGGCGAGCTCGTCAACGACCACCAGGAGGTACGGGTAGGGGTGGAGCGTGCGCTGCAAACCAGGCTTGGCCTGAACCTGTCCCGCGGCGACCGCCTTGTTGAAGTCGTCAATGTGCTTGAAGCCGTAGTCCGACAGGTCATCGTAGCGGGCGTCCATCTCCTTGACGACCCATTCAAGGGCCTCGGCGGCCTTCTTCGCATCCGTGATGATGGGTGAGATCAGGTGGGGGATGCCCTCGTAGATCGTGAGCTCCACGCGCTTGGGGTCGACGAGGATCATGCGCACCTGCTGGGGGGTCGCGCGCATCATGATCGAGGTAATCATCGAGTTGACGAAGGAGGACTTACCCGATCCCGTCTGGCCGGCGACCAGCATGTGCGGGGTCTTAGCCAGGTTGGTCACGACGTAGCCACCCTCGACATCCTTGCCCACGCCGACGACCAGCGGATGCTGGTTGCGGCGTGCGGCGGCCGAACGCAGCACGTCGCCCAGCGCAACGTTCTCGCGGTCGGCGTTGGGAATCTCGATGCCGATGGCGCTCTTGCCCGGGATTGGCGCGAGGATACGAACGTCCGCCGACGCCACCGCGTAGGCAATGTTCTTGGACAGGTTCGTGAGCTTGTCGACCTTGACGCCTGCACCCAGGACGACCTCGTAGCGGGTGACCGTCGGGCCGCGGGAGAACCCGGTGACGCGCGCGTCGATATTGAAGTCCGCGAAAACCTGACCGAGCGCGGCCACGACCTGGTCGTTGACCGCCGAACGCGTCATGTGGGGCGGCCCGGACACCAGGAGGTCGTCGGATGGAAGCGTGTAGGAGATGGCCTCGTCAAGGTCGGGCTGGAATGCTCCCTCGGGTTCGTCGGTGATCGGAGGGGCCGCGGGTTCTTCCTCGGCCGGTGGGACGTGCGCGGGCACGCGTGCAGGCTCGCGCTCCTCGGCGGAAGCGACGGCGGGGCGCATCTGGGTGAGCATCTCCGTCGGCGTATCGGGCGAGGATGGGCGAGGCCGGGGCGTCGGGGCGTCGGCCGGCTGGGTCGTCGGAACCGCACCGGATTCGAGGAGCTGAGTCTGCGCGCCGGACTCCGTGTCGGTGGCCTTGCGGAAGGACTCGTCCCCGTCGTATTCGTCGAGGAACGTGTCGTCTCCGGCTGCCAGGTCCCTGCGCGTCTTCCGGCGCGCTTCCTTGGCTGGATCGCTCTCGCTCGCGTCGCCGTCCTTGTGATCCGCCCCGCCCAGTCGCGCCGCGAAATCGCGCAGACGAGCGGGAACGTCGGCAACGGCGGTCCGCGTGGCGAGCAGGATCGAGTACACCAGGAGCAGGATCATGAGGGCGCCGGCGCCCCACCCGGACAGCAGGAGGACGAGCGGGCGAGCAATGAACCAGCCGAGGACGCCCCCGGCCGCCTCAATGCCGGGGTCCTGCTCGAGGCCGGGGTTGCCGTGGGAGATGTGCACCAGGCCGGTCAGGGCCAGCGAGATTCCGATCCCGCCAGCAACGTGATGGGGCAGGGCCGAGCGACCGGACCGCGCCGAGACCAACTCGACGGCCAAGGCGACGAGAAGGAGCGGAACGACGACCGAGAAGATGCCGAAGAGGCCCGCCGAGGCATGATGGATGGCGTCTCCGGCCTCGCCGGAGATCTGAAACCACTCTCGTAGGGCGATGACGATCGCCGCCGCTACGGCGACGAAGGCCGCCGCATCGCGCTTGACCTGAGGGTCGGTGGCCTTCCACGCCCGCTGGGCACCCAGAGCCGCCCGACCGAGGGCAGAAAAGAAGCGTGCCAGGAATCCCGGCTTCGCCCCCTGCCCCTGGGGTGCCTTGGCGGATCGGGAGGAGGCCGCTTTCGTGCGCGGACGCGCCGGGCCTTTACCGGAGGAGGAACGTGAAGACGATGATGCCATGATTGCTCCACGATATCGCCCGAGCCGCCCCCCGGCAGGAGGCGCGCCGCGTTCCCTCAGCGCAGGATATTAGTAACTACCCCGGTTTCGAGGACGTTCTCCACCTGCTCACGCGTCGGCACGGGCAGCGCTGACTCGTGGGAGATTGCCAGGGCCGCCCCGGCGTTGGCCATCAGGCATGCCGTCTCCAAGTCGTAGTCCAGGAGGAGACCAGCACACATCTCCGCAATGTGCGTGTCCCCCACGCCCGCCGTATCGGCGACGCGCGCTTCAAACGCGGGGATCGACACGACGGGGGCGTCGGCGTATTGCTGGATCTCGCTTCCTCGCGCGCCCACGCGCCGCACGGTCGCGGCGTCGGCACGCAGGTAGGAACGAATCGTCGACCCGTGGCGGTAGGCGTCCAGGATCCCGGCGAGCGCCGACGCCTCCCGACTGTTCATCGTCACGACGTCTGCCCGCGGGAAGATCGTCTCCCACGCCTCGACCGGAACCTGGGCGACTGCCGGAGACACCGAGACGACAAGCCTCACGCAGGCCGGCAGGGCAGCCGCCCACTCGCTCAGTTCGGACGCCGCGTGTGCGCTGGTCATGTCGGAGGCCGCCACGTGAACGACGTCCCCCTCGCGCAGCTCAATGTGCTCGAGGGTCGCTTTCGACGGCTCGGATTCCACGCCGGCTGTGACGACCGATCGCATGGCCCCGTCTTCGTCAATGAGCTGGATGACCACGCCGATATCGCCGACCAACTCCGGGGTGAGAACGTCCACCCCGGCCTCGACCAGCTGCTGGCGGACCGCGAAGGAGTTCGGGCCCGTGCCCAGCGGCGAGGCGGCCGCCGTGGGCACGCCCATGGCGGCCGCAGCACACAGCGTCGTGAAGCCCCCACCGGGCCGTGAACTCGCCGCATCGGCGTGCACCGACCCGCCGCGCTCAGGCATGTACGCGATATGCATCGGCAACACCAGCGCAACGGAGTGCGTCGAAATAAAACGGCCCGACACGAATCTTCCTTTCTTGTCCGCGCGGCTCCGCCGGGCACCGTATCCCTCGGCGGATCGATTCGGCTTACTGCTCGGTAACCACCGGAACGATCATAGGACGGCGACGCAGACGGCGCGCGACCCAGCGTCCGATGACGCGACGCATCGCCTGCTGCAGGACGTAGGGGTCCTGTCCGCCGGGTGCGGCGGCCTCCTTGAGCGCCTGCGTGACGTCGGGAAGGATCTCCTCGAACACGTCGTCGTCCTCAGCCATGCCGATCGCACGAATCTCCGGGCCGGCCAGGACTGTCCCCGAATCACGCTCGACGACCGCGAAGATCGAGATGAACCCCTCCGACCCCAGGGTGCGGCGCGTAGCGAGCTCGTCCTCGGAGATCTCGCCGATCGAGCGGCCATCGACGTACACGTACTCACAGGGAACAACGCCCGACACGCGCGCGACGCCGTCTTTGAGGTCGACGGTCACGCCATCCTCGGCGAGGACCACGTGCCGCGGGTCGATCCCCGTCTTGACCGCCAGCTGACCGTTGCCGACCAGGTGGCGAACCTCGCCGTGGATGGGCATCACGTTCCTGGGCTGAATGATGTTGTAGCAGTAGATGAGCTCTCCCGCGCTGGCGTGACCGGACACGTGGACCTTCGCGTTCTCCTTCGAGACGACGCGTGCGCCCAGGCGGGTCAGATCGTTAATGACGCGATAGACGGAATTCTCGTTGCCCGGGATGAGAGAGGAGGCGAGAACGACCATGTCGCCCGGCTCGATGCTCACCGTGCGGTGAGATCCCACGGACATGCGCGACAGGGCGGCCATGGGTTCTCCCTGCGAACCCGTCGCCATGTACACGCGCTGCGAGCGCGGCAGGTCGCCGATGTCCTTAAGGTCCACGATAACGCCGTCGGGAATCGACAGGTAGCCCTTCTCCTCGGCGATGCGCATGTTGCGTTCCATCGAGCGACCCACGAAGGCGACGCGCCGACCGTGGTGGGAGGCCGCGTTGATGACCTGCTGGACGCGGTGGACATGCGAGGCAAACGAAGCGACAACGATCTGACCGCCCTCGGCCTCGCCAAACACCTGATCCAGAACCGGGCCAATCTCGCGCTCCGGCGTGATAAAACCGGGAACCAGGGCGTTCGTGGAGTCCACCATGAACAGGTCGACCCCCTCCTCGCCCATGCGCGCGAAGGCACGAAGATCCGTCAGGCGTCGGTCGAGGGGCAGCTGATCCATCTTGAAATCGCCCGTGATCAAGACATTGCCGGCCCGGGTGCGCACGAACACGGCGAGCGCGTCGGGGATCGAGTGCGTGACGGAGACGAACTCGAGGTCGAAGGGCCCCACATTCAAGCGGTCCCCTTCCGCGACCACGGTGAAGCCAGGGTCACTCAGGCGGTGCTCACGCAGCTTGGGGGCAACGAAGGCAAGGGTCAGGTCGGAGCCGTACAGGGGGATGTCGCCTCGCAGCTTGAGCAGGTAGGGAACGGCGCCGATATGGTCCTCGTGTCCGTGCGTCAGCACCATGCCGACGACGTCGTCCATGCGATCCTCGATCCACGAGAAATCGGGAAGGATCAGGTCAACACCCGGCTGACTCTCCTCGGGGAAGAGGACGCCGCAGTCCACGACCAGGAGCTTGCCCCGGTACTCCAGGACGTTCATGTTGCGCCCGACCTCGCCGAGGCCTCCCAGCGGGATGACTCTCAGAGCGCCCTCTTCCAGGGGCGCGGGTTCGGTGAGGTTCTCGTACAAAGACTTCATGATGCCAGTCTGCCACGTCGCGGCCTCTTTCCCATCATCGGGACTCACCGTTGGCGGGTCGCCCCCCTCACACTTGGCGCATCAATGCTTCCGGCGTGGGGCCGAGGCCGGTCCGCGGCGCCACGCTCCGGGCCGAGCGGGACTCACAGGAGCCCGGCGAGACGCAGGGCGCGACGCAGGGCGGACACCTCATCGTCGCTGATGCCTACCATGGGAAGGCGGACGGTCGGGCTATCGATAACGCCCTGCAGCCAGAGCGCATACTTGGCCAGGACCGCTCCCTGTCCCCCGCCCATGATTGCGTGCACGAGGGGGCGCAGCGAGTACGAGAGCTCGCGGGCCTCCCACACCTGATCGGAGTCGAGCAGTTCGATCATCCGACGATAGTGGGCGGAAGCGACGTGGGTGACGACCGAGATGAAGCCCGAGGCTCCGCCGGTCATCCACGCAAAGTTCAGGGCATCATCGCCCGAGTAGTATTCCAGGCCCGTTCGATGCATGCGTTCCACGCCGGTCTCCACGTCGCCGGTGGCGTCCTTCACCCCGAGGATACGGGGGTGCTGGGCGAGGATGTCCAGGGTCGCGTCGGAGAAGGCGATGCCCGTCCGACCGGGAATGTCGTAGAGCATGATCGGCAGGTCGGTCGCATCGGTGACCGCCCGCACGTGAGCACGCAGCCCCTCCTGGGAGGGCCGGTTGTAGTAGGGCGAGACGACCAGGAGGCCATCCGCGCCGTGTTCCTGCGCTCCCTGAGCGATTCGAACGGCGTGCGCCGTGTCGTTCGAGCACGCGCCGCACAGGATGAACGCCCGATCTCCCACGGCCTCGCGGACCGCGTCGGTCAGGTCGTTCTTCTCGGGCTGATGAGTCGTCGGGGACTCCCCCGTCGTTCCCGACAGGAGGATCGTGTCGCATCCTTCGTCGACGAGCTTGGTTGCCAGGCGCTGAGCGGAATCCAGGTCGACGTCACCCGACTGTGTCATGGGGGTGACCATGGCGGCGGCAAGAGAACCGAAGCGGCGGGGAGGAATGTTGCTCATGTTCCCCATCTTACGCGCGGCGCGAAACCGAAGAACCGGGGCGGTCGCATGTCGAGCGTCATATGAGCGCGCCTCGCCTTCGCGGCGGGCCTTTAGTCGCGGTGCGCCCACCACATGTGCTGTGTCGTCCCCTCTCCCAGGCGACGAACCGCGCCCGAGGGGGCGAAACCCGCCGAGGTGAAGAAGCGCTGGCGCTGCTCGTCAGAGTCCCCGATCCACGCGCGCAACTGCCCGCGGGTGAGGTCGGCGATCGCCGAGAGCATGCGCGAGCCGTGTCCGCAGCGCCGGAAGTCCTCGTCCACCACCAGCTCATACACCTGCGTCGCGCCCTCTCGGTCCGTCTCGGGCTCGCAGTCGGCAGCGGCGTCGTCCGGTCCGGCCAGAGCGAAGCCGACGATCCGGGCGCCGTGGAGGGCGACGAGCGTCGTCCCTCCCGCGGGCCTGGGACGGGCCAGGGTCCGCCCCCACAGGCGGGCGAGGGACTCCTCGCTCACTCCCTGGGCGGCGAGCGTCTCCTCGCCCATCAGCGCCCGCCACGAGGCCAACTGCAGGGGCGCGATGGCGGCCTCGTCGCCCCGTTGGGCGGGCCTGACCGAGCGATCCGCGCTCGCGGGCGCGCTCACAGGTCCATCACCTGATCCAGCCCGATGGTCAGTCCCGTGCGCCCGCGCACACTTCTCACGCCCAGGAGCACGCCGGGCATGAAGGAGGAGCGATCGAAGGAATCGGTTCGGATGACGAGTTGCTCGCCCTCGTTGCCCAGGAGGATCTCCTCGGAGGCGGTGAGTCCGCGCAGGCGAACGGCGTGGACGGGGATGCCGTCCACGCGGCCGCCGCGGGCGCCCAGCTCGTCGGTCTGCGTCGCGTCGGGAAGCTCGCCCAGGCCCGCCTGTCTGCGAGCCTGCGCTATACCGAGCGCCGTCGCAACCGCCGTGCCGGAGGGGGCATCCATCTTCCCGGGATGGTGCATCTCAATGACCTCGGCGGATTCGAAGTACGGGGCCGCGAGCGCGGCAAACTTCATGGCCAGGACGGCGCCCATCGCAAAGTTGGGTGCAATCAGGACGGCGCGCCCCGCCTCGCGGGCGTGATCGCGAACGCGCGCGTAGGATTCCGGCGTCCACCCGGTCGTACCGACGACCACGTCCGCGCAGGCATCGATGAGGGCGTGCACGTTGGCTTCGGTCACGGTGGGGACGGAAAAGTCGACGGCGACGTGGGCGCCGTTGACACTGTCGGCGTTGATCTCATCGCCCGCGTCCAGCTGGGCCACGACCTCCATGTCGGGGGCGTTGCTCACCGCGTCGACGACGCTTGATCCCATGCGGCCCTTTGCCCCGGTCACTGCCACGCGTATCATTGTTCTCCTTGCGCTCGTTGATTGGTTGGTGTCAGGGTATGCGTGCCCGCGCCTCGTTCGCCTCCGACACCGCGCGGCGAGGGGCTTTTGCTGTTGTTCCCTACGTCTCCGGGAGCACCAGCGCTCGGCAGTCCATCGTCGACGCCAGGGAGGCGGCGAGTTCGCGCACGCCAGCGGCGTCGACCGCGTCGAACTCGGACAACGACTCGTCAATGGTTCGGTAGCGCCCAATGATCTCCGAGCGCCCCAGGCGCATCATGCGAGACCAGTTGTCTTCAAGGCCGAGGACGACTCCGCCGCGAACCTGGCCGCGCACGCGCGTCATTTCTTCGTCGGTGGGTCCGTCGCTGGCGAGGTCGTGCAGCTGGGCGCGCATGATGGTCTCGACCTCGGCCACGTTGTCGGGGCTGCATCCCGCGTACATGCCGAAGGTTCCCGTGTCGGAATAGCCCACGTCGAAGGCGTAGGTGGTGTAGGCCAGGCCCCGCTTCTCCCTCACCTCCTGGAAGAGGCGCGAGGACATGGACCCGCCCAGGATCGACAGGAGGACACTCATCGTCGGTCCCTGGGGGTCCGTGGCGGGTAGCCCCTCGCAGCCGATGATGACGTGGGCCTGCGTCACGTCGCGTCGGCGGGTGATGTCTCGATCGTGCTCGGCGGGAGCGCTTCGCTGCGTCGATCGGCGAGGCCGAGGGGAGGCCACGGCGCGCTCGTCCCATGGTGAGGCGTCGAGAGCGGCCTGCACGCGCTCGCACACGTGGTCGTGATCAACGTTGCCTGCGGCCGCCACGATCAGGGAGGCGGGCCCATAGTGCGCCTGGTAGTGGTCCCACACGTCGTCGCGCGTCACCGCGGAGATGGCCCGCGCGGTTCCTCCCGCGGGGCGACCGATGGGGCGGTCGCCGTGAACGGCCAGCTGGAAGGCATCGTGAACGGTCTCGGTGGGCGAGTCCTCCCCCATTGCCAGCTCGTCGAGGATCACGCAGCGTTCCGTCGCGAAGTCTGCTTCGTCGAGGCGCGAGTCGCTCACCATGTCGGCGAGCGTCTCGATGGCCATGTCCAGGTCGGCGTCGCGCACGCGCGCCCAATAGGCGGTGTGTTCTCGGGCGGTCTCCGCGTTGGACTCCCCGCCCACCGAATCGAAGGCAATCGCGATATCCAGGGAGGAACGAGCGCGCGTCCCCTTGAAGAGGAGGTGTTCCAGGAAGTGCGTCGAGCCGGCCGTCTTCTCGTCCTCGTCGCGCGAGCCGACGGGCACCCACAGGGACACTCCCGCGCTCTTGGTCGCCGGGATTACCTGCGACAGAACACGCGCTCCGCAGCCCAGGATCGTTCGATCGATGCGGGTGTCTCCGTCCTCGATTCTCAGGTGAGCTTCGTCGAGCGGCAGCGGCTTCGGCGTCATTTTTCTCCTCTTGCGTCCCCGGGGGCGGGGTTGGCACGAAACGTTCACAGTGTAGCCGTAAAAGGGCCGGTGGCCGGGCGGAGCACATGCCCCGTCCCGGCCACCGGTCTGATTCAGCTACCGGGAGTTACTCACTCCTCGGAGACGCCGTCCTCGCGGTCCTCGTCGCGGCGGCGGCGCGTACGGGTCCGGGGGCGACGCTCACGGCGCTCCGAACGATCACGGCGCTCGCGACGCTCACTCTGCTCGCCCTCGCTGGCCTCCAGCTCTCCGGCCTCGCCATCGATGACGGCGTGCAGGCTCAGCTTGCCGCGGTCGCCGATCTCGTTGATCTCGACCTCGACCTGCTGGCCGACCTGCAGCACATCATCCACGGAGTCGATGCGCTTGCCGCCCACGAGGCGGCGCACCTGCGAGATGTGCAGGAGGCCATCCTTGCCGGGGGTCAGCGAGACGAACGCGCCAAACGAGGTCGTCTTGACCACCGTTCCGACGAAGCGCTCGCCGACCTCGGGCATCTGCGGGTTGGCGATCTGGTTCACCATGGTGCGGGCGGCCTCGGCCGAGGCACCATCCGCAGACGCGATGTACACAGTGCCGTCGTCCTCGATGGTCACGTCGGCGCCGGTCTCGTCCTGGATCTGGTTGATCATCTTGCCCTTGGGGCCGATGACCTCGCCGATCTTGTCGACGGGAACCTTGACGGTGATGATGCGAGGAGCGTTCGGGCTCATCTCGTCGGGACCGTCAATGGCCTGGCTGATGAGGTCCAGGATCGCCAGGCGAGCGTCGCGGGCCTGGGCGAGCGCGGCGCGCAGAACCTGAGAATCGATCCCGTCGAGCTTGGTGTCCAGCTGCAGGGCTGTGATGAAGTCGCGGGTACCGGCAACCTTGAAGTCCATGTCGCCGAAGCCGTCCTCGGCGCCCAGGATGTCGGTGAGGGTCACGGCCTTGGCCTGGCCGTCGACCTCGCCGGTCATGAGACCCATCGCGATGCCGGCGACGGGGGCGCGCAGCGGCACGCCGGCCTGCAGGAGCGACAGGGTCGAGGCGCACACCGAGCCCATGGAGGAGGAGCCGTTGGAGCCCATCGTCTCGGAGACCTGACGAATCGCGTAGGGGAAGTCCTCGCGCGAGGGCAGGACGGGCAGAAGGGCACGCTCGGCCAGGTCGCCGTGGCCGATCTCGCGGCGCTTCGGGGAGCCGACGCGACCGACCTCACCGGTGGAGAAGGGCGCAAAGTTGTACTGGTGCATGTAGCGCTTGGAGTTGACGGGCGACAGGTTGTCGATCT
>ERZ772977.322-NODE-322-length-36095-cov-25.160738_pt1 | contig 36095 bp, 33 predicted proteins | sample MGYA00511131_ERZ772977 | MGnify/ENA primary metagenome ERZ772977 (study PRJEB29015, sample SAMEA2737935) | human oral metagenome | biome: human oral; feature: human-associated habitat; material: dental | place: China | collected 2151 ...
AAAGTAGTATTGAAACAAATTATTTAGGAAGAGTAATGAGTACTTTGTTCACACTGAATACGTCTATCATGCCGATAGGTACCATTGTATTTACTTATCTATTTCAAAAGGACATAAACGGAGGTCTGATATTCATATTTGGAGGTGTTTCTCTCCTGATCTATACCATGATAATGTTACCTCGAATATATAGAATACTGCAAAAAGAACACACTTATTGAAATTGAATCAAAATCAATACTAAAACGAAAAAGACAAGGATAAAACACCTTGTCTTTTTAAAATACTAGCAACTTAGACTAACATAGTCTCAAAGCAAAAACAAACTACTGGCAAAATCTAAACCTTTCGTAACCAAAAAATTTTTTTAATGCCAGTTACGCTCGATTATGTACTTTATTTAAGTGAAAACTAAAAATTTTTTCAATTATCCATAATCCAAAAAGGATAAACCATTTTCAGCTCCAAAATACACTTTAATCAAAAACCGACGTAAAAAAGCCCTATAGAACTGCTATCTTCTAGGGCTTTGGTGTATCCTTGTGCTACCTATTCGGCAATTTGATTATATTACGTGGGAGTTTATGTGTCAAAAATATCTCTTTATTTATTTTTTATAACATGTTGTATATAAAAATTGAAACAATAGAAAAGAATAAGAGGATTAACAAGATAAAAATAATTATTTTTTTCATGATTTATTAATAATACTGACCCTTAGGATACAGTATACTCCTTTCTAGGAGGAATTCTTATTACCCCTATCTTTATTATAGGCCTACAGCAATTTATATTCAATTATTTATATGTGAAAGTAGTTTCAGAATTTGAACTTTAAATTTTTTATTATACATTGATTATCATTGAAAATAATGTACAAATTAATTTCTCAGATTAGAGGATATTATGTACTAGAAAACATACAAAATACCACTCCAGAATAATGTACAAAACAAAAATAAAGTACACTCTCTTAAAGAATGTACTTTATGCTTCTAATTCAGTTGTATCAATAGTTTAGCTCTAGTTTAGTCAATTGTACATAAATTTTTAGTTTTACAGAATTGAGAAATTCAAAAACTAAACTCTGTCTTGTTTTACCTAAAATTTATTCCTTTAATTCAAATTTTTGAAAATAATCCAGTTGCCATTTTTGTGTTGTTTGTGCTGTTTTATTTAAATTTGTGCACCAGGACGGATAAAACCGCATAGCCATCTTTCCTTTACAATCCTTTGTAGAAAGAATTTTTTTACTGATAGCCACCTCTTTGGGAATGATAAATATACCGCAATGACGGTCGTCGATAACGACAATAACCAGTTCATCACCTAAGTCTTTATCAGTATAAGGAATATTCTTGTTGTCTTGGTCTTTTTTCCAAAAGACTGTAAAGTATCCTTCTTTTTTAGGTGTTTTCTTTGCCAAACGGCATCTTTTGTATTCTTGATCATCCTTTGGCTTAATTAAAATGCTTTCATAGTCTTCATTCCATTTTTCATTTATCAGATCAAAGTCACCATAATACCTATGAAGAATGTCTGTCATTTTCATTGTTTATTGTCTTTCTAAATTTTTCACCAAAATAAAATTATGTAATATAATTATTAGAATAAAAACTCCCTAATTAAATCAATTACTTGTTCATTTTGTGGTAGAGATGAATGATGAGCATCCTTTCCTGCGATGATAGCCTCTCTGTATGAAGCAATTTTGCCTTTGTAAATCAGGCGCCCTGCTTCTACACTGCTTCTATGGACAATTCCGTCACCATCCCGGAAAAATATCCCTAAAATCGATAGATGCTGCAGCTTCTTAGGCAGTTTTTCCTGATTGGCTACAAAGTCATCTAGCATCGCAACTCGATGATTGAGATTTTTCTTATTCAGATTATAAGGGCTGCCAATAGTCAGGAGCTTTTCCATCTCTAACCCAGAATAGTTTGCAAGATATTGCTGCAGGAATACTGTATAAATTAGGCCACCGTTTGAATGCCCCAGCGCCTTAAAACTGTTAAAAGAGTACTTCTCTCGCAAAACAGTCAAGGCAGCGTCAAACATTGCCGCCTGCTTCTTGATATTTTTGTAACCATCGCGATTATTCTGAAAACCGACCACAAAAATGGGGGTTCTGTCCTTTCGCTTCAAATGCCCACGATAAGTCATGTGGCCGTCATTCCAGACTTTGATACGAATGAGACTATGGTGAGGATGCTGGCCGTGATTGAGCTTTCTAACCATTTTGTTAAAACGATTCTCTGTTGCTGAACTGCCCGGAATCATGATAATTGGCTGAATATCAACTTTGCTAAAGGGCAGATGGCTGATGGGATGGGAAGTGAGCTTCGCTTGTATGTCGTTATAAAGCCGAATTAGGTACTTAATAAACTTTTTCATTTCTTTTTCCTAAGTGTATAAAACAAGTTACATAAAATAAATTATGTAACTTGTTTGCGATTACTTCCGTTTTTTCTTGTTTTTCTTCATTTGCTTGGCCATTTTATTCATGCTGCGGCGCATGAGAAATTCCCCTGCTTTCCCTTTGAGGCCACCGCCAAAAAGTTGGCTCATATCTGGCATTCCTGCTCCGCCTAGGGCAGATAAATCAGGCATACCGCCTTGTCCCATCATGCCTTCTAAAGCTGACATATCAGGCATGCCGCCCGGCATATTTTTAGGTAGATTGTTAGGATTGAGCCCCATCTGTTTCATCATTTTGTTCATATCTCCAGATAGGACACCCTGCATCATCTGTTTGGCTTGGTTAAAGTCTTTGATAAACTTATTGACTTCGACAAAGCTATTACCAGAACCAGCCGCAATCCGACGACGACGACTCGGGTTGAGCAGATCTGGATTTTCCCGCTCAGCTGGCGTCATAGAAGATACGATGGCACGCTTACGAGCAATTTCTTTTTCATCTACTTTGATGTTTTTTAGAGCAGGATTATTGGCCATACCTGGCAGCATCTTGAGCAATTCTTCCATAGGCCCCATGTTCTGCACTTGGTCCAGTTGGTCGATGAAATCATTGAAATCAAAGGTATTTTCCCGCATTTTTTCAGCCATTTCAAGAGACTTTTTCTCATCGTACTCTTGAGCGGCCTTTTCAATCAGGGTCAGCATATCTCCCATACCGAGGATACGGCCAGACATACGGTCTGGGTGGAAGGTCTCGATATCGGTAATCTTTTCACCAGTACCAGTAAACTTGATTGGTTTGCCGGTAATCTGACGGACGGACAGTGCCGCACCACCACGAGTATCCCCATCAATTTTAGTCAGGATAACCCCGGTTACTTCCAGCTGATTGTTAAATTCACGGGCTACATTTGCTGCTTCCTGACCGATCATAGCATCGACCACCAGCAGAATTTCATTTGGCTGTGCTAAAGCCTTGACATCAGCCAGCTCCTGCATGAGTTTTTCATCAATTTGTAGGCGACCAGCCGTATCAATCAGGACATAGTCGTTGTGATTAGCCTTGGCTTGCTCCAAACCTTGACGGACAATCTCTACTGCTGGAATTTCTGTCCCCAAGGCAAAGACTGGCACATCAATCTGTTGGCCCAGTGTTTTCAGCTGATCAATAGCCGCTGGACGGTAGATATCCGCCGCAATCATCAAAGGACGAGCATTTTCTTCTTTCTTGAGTTTATTGGCCAATTTACCCGCAAAGGTCGTTTTACCAGCCCCTTGCAAACCAACCATCATGATAACAGTCGGAATCTTTGGTGACTTGATAATCTCGGCAGTATCAGAACCTAGAATGGCTGTTAGCTCTTCATCTACGATTTTAATGATTTGTTGAGCTGGATTGAGCGTGTCAATAACTTCGTGTCCAATAGCTCGCTCACGAATCTTTTTAATAAAGTCTTTAACAACAGGCAGGGCAACGTCAGCCTCCAAGAGAGCAAGGCGGATCTCCTTGGTCGCTTCCTGGATATCACTCTCAGAAATTTTGCCCTTTCTGCGTAGGTTTTTAAAGACGTTCTGTAAGCGTTCGGTTAAATTTTCAAAAGCCATAAATGTTTCTCCTCTTAATTATCAAATGATGGAAATGGACAGGTTTCTATCCGTTTTATTCTCGGTTATCAATGCTGGACAAAATCGCAAGCTGCTCCTGCAAATAGGGGTCATCAGGGTATTTCTCCATAATCTGATCGAAAATCTGACTTCTGACGATATAGTCAGAGTACATGTGCAGTTTCATTTCGTAGTCTTCCAGAATTTTCTCTGTCCGCTTGATATTGTCATAGACAGCTTGGCGGCTCACATTAAACTCCTCGGCAATCTCAGCAAGGCTGTAGTCATCCGCATAGTAGAGCTCAATATAGTTCATCTGCTTGTCGGTCAGCAAAGCCGCATAAAACTCAAACAGAGCGTTCATTCGATTTGTTTTTTCAATTTCCATAAAGAATATTATACCAAATAATCCCTTTAAACTCCACTCTTTCGGTATGTTTGAAAATAGAGAATTATAAAAAAACTGCCGACTGACAGTTTTATAACATAATTTAAATTATGTAATTATTTGTTTTCTAAATAAAATTCAAAGCGTTCGCCGACATACTGGCTTTTTACGTACTCAAAGGCTGTTCCATCATCAAAATAAGAAACTTGTGTCAAGCCTAAAATAGCGTGACCACGGGGAATTCCTAGGTATTTAGCGATCTTTTCCTTGGCCAAACGGGCGTAAATGGTCTGCTGGGACTTGCCGATTTTATAGCCGTGCTCTTGTAAGGTCTGGAAGAAATGGCTGGTCACTTCTTCTTTTTTGAAATTCTTTATAAATTTCTCTGGAATCGAGGCAACCTCATAGACCACGGGGATATCATCAGCGTAGCGAACCCGTTCCATGCGGATGATGTTCTCTGTCTTATGAATGCCCAGCTTTTCGACTTCTCGCTCGCTTGGCAGTGTCCGACGGTAGGAAATCAGCTGGCTGGACGGTATTTTCCCTTGAGACTTCATAATTTCCGTAAAACTAGTTGTTCCACGCATTTTTTCCTGAACGCGTGTGCTTGCGACATAAGTCCCGCTACCGACTCGACGCTCTAGCACCCCTTCCTCCACCAGAAGCGTAATAGCTTGACGCAGGGTCATTCTGCTGACCTCGAAAGTTTCAGCAAGATCACGTTCGCTTGGCAAACGCTCGCCAATCTCCCAAATACCCTCGTCAATATCTTTTTTTATTTGATCATGTATTTTCACATAAGCAGGTAACATCAATAGCCCTCTTTTCTGATTTTAAGCAGCTTTTTTATACATTTATTGTATTATCAATTAGTTTAAAAGTCAAACTAAATATCAATCAATGTAGGGAAATCCTATTTTATTATCAATTCTTAGAGCAAATGTCCTCACTTTTCAGTTATTTTTACTTGCAGCTAGTCCTATTACCTTGGAAAAATTCGATTTTTGTGATAAAATGATGGGAAAAAGATTACTTCTTTTAAGAAAGGGAAAAGATGACAATTACAACTGAATTGCAAGATGTTGAAAAAATCATCGTGCTTGATTACGGCAGCCAGTACAACCAGCTGATTTCGCGCCGCATCCGTGAAATTGGTGTATTTTCTGAACTCAAGAGCCACAAGATCACAGCGGATGAAGTTCGTGCTATCCGTCCTGTCGGGATTATCCTTTCAGGTGGACCTAACTCAGTTTATGAAGAAGGTTCATTTGATATTGACCCAGAGATTTTTGAACTTGGTATTCCAATTTTGGGGATTTGCTATGGTATGCAGCTTTTGACTCATAAATTGGGCGGGAAGGTGGTGCCAGCATGTGATGCCGGCAATCGTGAATATGGTCAATCCAAACTAACACGTACTACTTCTCCTCTCTTTGAAAGCACACCAGAAGAGCAGCTTGTCCTGATGAGCCACGGTGATGCGGTCACAGAGATTCCTGCAGACTTTGTCCGCACTGGTACATCTGCTGACTGTCCTTTTGCATCTATTGAAAATCCTGACAAGAAAATCTACGGAATCCAGTTCCACCCTGAGGTTCGTCATTCTGAGTACGGTTACGATATTTTGCGCAATTTCGCTCTCAATATCTGTGGTGCTAAGGGCGACTGGTCTATGGATAATTTCATTGATATGCAGATTCAAAAAATTCGTGAAACAGTCGGCGACAAACGTGTCCTGCTCGGCCTGTCAGGTGGTGTTGACTCTTCTGTTGTAGGTGTCCTCTTGCAGAAAGCTATCGGCGATCAATTGATCTGTATCTTTGTAGATCACGGTCTTTTGCGTAAAGGCGAAGCTGATCAAGTTATGGAGATGCTGGGCGGCAAGTTTGGTTTGAATATCGTTAAAGCAGACGCAGCGAAGCGTTTCCTTGACAAACTAGCTGGTGTCTCAGATCCAGAGCAAAAACGTAAAATCATCGGAAACGAGTTTGTCTATGTCTTTGACGATGAAGCCAGCAAACTGGAAGACGTGAAATTCTTGGCTCAAGGTACACTTTATACTGATGTTATCGAATCTGGTACTGACACTGCTCAAACTATCAAGTCTCACCATAATGTTGGTGGTCTGCCAGAAGATATGCAGTTTGAGCTGATTGAACCACTGAATACACTCTATAAGGATGAAGTGCGCGCTTTGGGTACAGAGCTTGGTATGCCTGATGAAATTGTCTGGCGTCAGCCATTCCCAGGACCAGGACTTGCAATTCGTGTCATGGGTGAAATCACTGAGGAAAAATTGGAAACTGTCCGTGAGTCAGACGCTATTCTCCGCGAAGAAATCGCCAAAGCTGGTCTTGACCGCGATATCTGGCAATACTTCACTGTCAACACTGGCGTTCGTTCAGTCGGTGTTATGGGCGACGGTCGGACTTACGACTACACAATTGCCATTCGTGCTATCACTTCTATCGATGGTATGACAGCTGACTTTGCCAAGATACCTTGGGATGTTCTGCAAAAAATCTCTGTTCGTATCGTCAATGAAGTTGATCATGTTAACCGTATCGTCTACGATATTACCAGCAAACCACCTGCAACCGTTGAGTGGGAGTAAGAAATACGCAAAAACCAGCTAGATTTTAGCTGGTTTTTTTATTTATATTTTTAAAGACAGTCTTATTGACCTAGTAACCCTTTAAAGAAATTGACGATTGCATTCCAGATATTGCTAAAGAAATTACCGCCATCTTCAAGAAGTCCGTTTGCGTCAAAGTTAAGATTGATATTATTGAATGTGTCACCGGCCTTTGAAACAATACTGTTTTTTAAGTCGGTGAGTGTTTTTGTGAAATCAGAATTTGTAATGACTCCGCTATTTGAAAGATTGACAGCAAAGTTAATAATCAGATTGATTTGGTCAGCTGTGACTGAACTACTGAGACCGTAGTTTTTCAGTGTTTCTTCAACGATTTTACGGACATCAGCTTCTGTCAAGTTGCTGTTATTCTTTTTAGCATTGGCAACAGCTGTTTTTATATCTGTCAGAGCCACATTCAGCTTATCAGCATCGTAACCTTCCTTACCTTGGTTCTCAGCGTTGATATTTGAAAGTGCGGCTAATTCTTCCTGAGCCAGATCTTTATTTTCCTGAGGAACGCTCGCTCCATTTTCCTCCAGCGAGTAATAAATACCAGCTAGGGCACTTTCTCCAGTTACAGGGATAGGTGCTGCTACTGTAATTTCTGCATGCTGTACGCCCAAGGTAACTGCTGCATTGCGATACATATCCTCTGTAACCTTAGTGATGTTTTGTGGTGTAACAATCTTGACTTGAAGCGGCTTCTTATTGCCCAACTTCTTAATCTTAACAGAAGAATATAGCTGCAAACTAGGATCATTTGCTACATTCATAATCTTTGAATAGACATCAGGTGTCATTGTTTTCAGAGGTTTAGAATCACTCGATGCATTGTAGCCTAAGAGCTGAAGTGTTTGCTCTTTTTGGCTGTCATCCAAGGAATAGCCCAAGACATACTCAGGCTGAACATAGGTTTCGTCAATGACTTTTTGAACGTTAGTATCAGCAGTTGCTGTGGATACGGTAAAGAGCGTAGCTAGAAAAGCTCCTGCCGTTAGTAATGTTTTCTTAAATTTCATTTTACTCCTCAATCTATCTCTAAACAATAAGGTTTTAGAGAAGCTTCGATTATAATCAGCGGATTGCGCTGTCACATTAAATTAGGAAAGGAAAACTTTCCATAGAACAAAATAGTATAAAATGCTTAAAGTTTTCTTATAGACGAAGAATAGCCTGCATTTCTTAAAATTATTTTCCCCAAAGAAAATAAATCAATAATCGATCTACTTCTGGATTTTCATGCAGCTGGCTATGCTGAGCCAGAGGCCCAGTCACTCGTTTTTCCTGATAGGACTTGGCATTGTCAATTACAAGATACTTAAGACTGCGAGAAGAAACGTTTAAGACGGAACCATCCGATTCATTTTTAAAATCTCCATAGATATTAAGCACATCCACTTGATCTTGCGGATAAATTTCGCGCAAGCCCAGAAGTTTTTGATAGCTATCACTCATGGCGCTAGGCTGCCCTGTATGGTTGTCTAGAATGGTCAAATTAGCTGGTAGATCCCTACCCTCCAAACCATTGACATGATTGGCGATATTTACCTGTTTTTGTAATTGTGGAAATTCTTCATTTTGAGCATGCTCTAATAAGTAAAATAAAATAGCCATATTTCACATAGAATGTGCGACAAAATTTATCTTTTTAAAACCATATCTTGCTTGCAACTCTCTAACAACTGCTGCCACATACTCTCCATCCTGAGCATAATTGGCATTTCGATTGTCCTCGAACTCAACCATGACAATTGGATTAATGGCATCTTTCGGAATATCTCCTTTAAGAGTTACTTGAGCGTGACGATCAACTGTAGCTGTGATGATGGTTTGAGTAACCCCAACTTTTCTGGCCGCTTCTGTCATATGCTTTTCAGCATTAGCACTCGATCCATAACCATGGAAAAATAGGGTCGGTGTCCTTGACTGAACATAATCACTACTATTTAACTCTCTTGTTTGCAGCTTGGACACTAGAAATAAAGTGACAAGAGCAATAAACAGAAAAGTTGAGAGTGCGATAATAGACCGTTTGATCATTTTCCACCTCCTATCTTGTATAGATTAGTATTATAACATTTCTGGTAACCTTAAACAACTAAAGAAAATATCATTCTATTTAAAAAGAATTAAAAAGAACCTAATTTGTATTAAATCGGATCTATTTATTTTTTATTCGTGTTAAATTGAATAGACTATCATCGCATCGAGAACCATCATGCTATTCAATCTTATCGTCATACCTTCTCTTATAAAGCTTTTGGGCTTTTTGCGTATACTGCCTGATGAAACCAGTTTTAGCTTCTGTATAGGCATCACGATTGTGCTCGTGCTTTTTCCATAAGATTAATTTTAACTGCTCGTAGTCTTTAGCGACAGCTGGATGATCTTTCAGATAGTCTCGGAAATAGAGTTCATCATGGTCTCCATAGTACCGCAAATGCAAGTGAAAAACTCGTTCAGCAAAACCTTGCAGTGTGTAGCCCTTGTTAAAAGACATGCGGCCTTCTGACTCTGACATAAGCAGGTAGCCATGCTCTAGTAATTCTCTCTTGATGCTCTCCATATCTTCACTTCGAGGAATTTCTAAAAGAATGTCAATAATCGGCTTAGCCCATATCCCCTCAATAGATGTGGAACCAATATGATGCATTTTATACAACTGATTTGCTGGCAAAAAACTTTGTATTCTTCTGCTTTCCTCCACATACCAAGTTGACCAGTCCTTATTGTGCGCCTCTAAGATAATCGGGAATAGCTGCCATAATTCTTCTAAAGACATATCTTCTAGGTTTTTGGCCATGTGCCTTCTCCTTTCTTTATAGAAAATAAGCATCAAAGTAAAGACTGAGTATCTTATCCCAGTCTTCTTTTTATTACCAATAAAGCAAGCCATAAGTCAGTAAAACACTGATCATGCTAAAGAGTGAACCAATCAGATAGTATTCTGCAAAAGACTGGCTTTCAGAAATTTTATTATAGCGAGCGATAGACTTAGCCGTGAAGACCAGACCAATCGCTGTGAATTGCCCGAAAATAAGGGAAAGTCCCATAATCAAGCGCTCCAAAATCCCAATCATGGCTCCAGCCCCCGCAATAGTCTCTCCACTGTTTTCTCCTGCCTGATACTTGCTGAAGAAGAGTTTAAAGAGGATATTGACTGGCTTGCCAGTAAGGGCGAAGAAAAAGAGAGCCTGCAGCATGAGGTAGCGCTCAGACAGCCAATTAGGAGCTGGAATTTGCTGCTGTCCTAAGAGAAAATAAAGAGCAAAAACGCTTATCAGATGCAAGAGCTGATCCAGTAAAAAGGCTGACTTTTGAGCTTGGCGACGGACAATCAAAGAATTCAGCTTATACTTCAAGAGGTCAATAAGCGCATGGCTGACCCAAACCAAGGCGAAAAATAGCAGATACCTAGGTAAAATGGTCCCTAAGAACAATAAGGGCAGTAGAACGATTCCCAAATGGAGAATCAAAAAATTCAAGCGCCGGCTTTTGAGGTCGGCCATTTTCTGACTTTGAAGCTGAAAATCAGCTAGCACATGAGCTAGCAAAGTCAATACAAGAATCGGATTCTGCATGAAAAATTCTGAAAATCCCATAAAATTTGTCATTGTTCAGCCTCCTTTGCGGCCTGTAAAATCATTTTCATAGCTAAACGGCGATTTCTCAGATAGACCTTCAGTCCAGACGACTTGAGCCGCTTACTAAGCGCACTGGGACTAATCTGCAGCAGCTCTGCCATTTCCCCGTGAGAAAAATTTTCATCATAGATATATTCCATGAGCATCCGCTCGAGTACCTCTCTCTGGCTAGCATTCCACTTGCTCTGGATAAAGGACGCAGCCGCCAGCACTGTATTAACTGCCTGACTGAGCTCGTCATCGCCTAAGGATACCGCCAAGCGACTGCTGCCATAATCATTTTTCTCATGGACTGCGTTAATAGCTGCGCGTGCCCTCCAGTAGGCTGGACCGTCAGAACCAATACTTTGCTCGCGATTGATCTCGGTCACAATCTCACCCAGACCAAGGCCAAAGCGAATCGGGTGAGGAAAGCCTAAGGCAATCTGATCAATGAGCCGCATGACTTCAGGATTAGGGCGCAACAAAGCTTGAAACTCATCTCCAGTCGTAATGGTAAAAGGCGACACCAGATAATCCTGATAATCCTGATTTAGCACCGCCATCATGTCCTGCAGGTCCTTCTGGGCCTGCTTACGATTTTTTAGCTGTTTGGATCCTATTAAATCTCCAATAAGAGCAATATAAAGCATAGCTGATCAAACCTCCTTTAAGTCCATTATAACGGAAAATTATTAAAATGTCTATTAGAACGGAAAGTTTTGTAAATATCTATTAGAACAGAAAAACTATTTTTTCTTTTTAGGTGCTGGTAAGGCAGGGTAGGCCGTTTCAATCAAACTACAGAGAAAGGCAGCATCTTCTGTTTCTTCTATATGAAGCATTGGCTTTGCGCCTGGATAAGGAGTTTCATAGACTGGATTTTCCAAAAGATCGAGAGCTGGCTGGACTGCCTTGAGAAACAAGCGATTGTCATAAATTCCGCCAAATAAGCGCCCCCGATAATAGAGCAAATACTCTCCCATCATCTTGCGAAAGCTAATTTCTTGGCCTAAGCCCTGCAGCTGCTTCAGGATCAAATCCAAATATTCTTGACTAGATGCCATCGGAACACCTCCATGAATTGATACTTTATTATACCAAAAATGGATGAAGATTTCCTGACTAAAAGATAAACACATCTCCTTCAATCCGTATTCTGTCTATCCTCAAGTAAGCAAAAAAGCTAGACCTTACAAGTCTAACTTTTTTGCTTATTATTTTTTTAAAAGTCCTTCCTTGACCAGATAATCACGCGCAACAGCTTCCGCTTTTTTACCTTCAATGCCAACTTGATAATTCATCTGACTCATCTGGCTTTCCGTGATTTTTCCAGCCAGCTTATTGAGAATACCTTCCAACTCAGGGTGTTTTTCTAGCAGTTCAGCCTTCAGGAGAGGTGCCCCTTGATAAGGAGGGAAAAGATGTTTATCGTCTTCTAAAACTTGTAAATCATAACGCGCAAGTTCTGCGTCAGTCGAATAGGCATCTGTGATTTGAATATCACCCGACTGGATAGCTTGGTAGCGAAGGGCTGGCTCCATGGTCGCTACATTAAGATTAAGGCCATATAGAGATTGCAAACCCTTGTTTCCATCCTCACGGTCGTTAAATTCTAGAGTAAAGCCCGCTTTGAGTTTATCCTGAACCGCCTTGAGGTCGGAAATCGTTTTAAGATTGTATTCTTTGGCGATAGTCTTTGGAACTGCAATTGCATAGGTATTCTGATAAGCCATGTGATTGAGCAAGACTAGATTGTCCTGTTTTTTGATTCCATCACGTGCTGCTTTAAAAACTTCTTCAGCATCATTGCTGACCTTTGGAGCAGGCTGCAAGAGAGTTCCAGTAATCGTACCGGTAAACTCAGGATAGATATCAATATCGCCTTTTTTCAGGGCTTGATAAAGGAAGTCTGTCTTACCAAAATTAGGTTTGACTGTCACAGTCATATCCGTATTTTCCTCAATGAGGAGTTTATACATATTCATAAGAATTTCTGGCTCTGGACCTAATTTCCCAGCAATAACCAGATGATCCTTTTCCTGCTTGGGAATTAGACTCGGTGTATAAGAAGCGCCTAGTCCGAGTATTAAGACAGCAAAAGCTGTAAATACAGTCCGAAGCTTGGCCTTTTCCATCCATTTAAGGAGACTGTTGAAAAGAATTGCTAAAACTGCGGAGGAAATTGCTCCAATCAAGATCAGACTGGCATTGCGGCGGTCAATTCCTAGAAGGATAAAAGAACCTAGTCCACCAGCTCCGACGAGGGCTGCTAGAGTTGCTGTTCCGATAATCATTACCGTTGCTGTTCGAATTCCAGAAACGATGACAGGCATTGCTAGAGGCAGTTTAAACTTTTTGAGTCGTTCCCACTTGGTCATCCCAAAGGCGATTCCAGCTTCTTCTAAACTAGGATCAATCCCATTCAAAGCCGTGACAGTATTTTCTAAAATCGGGAAAATAGCGTAGATCACCAGAGCAGTCAGTGCCGGCAGTGTACCAATCCCCATGAGGGGGATAAAGAGTCCCAGCAAGGCCATTGAAGGAATGGTTTGAAAGATTCCCGCAATTTGCAGCACCCAATTGGCTACTTTTTTATGACTATGTAGATAGATAGCGAGCGGAATGGTCAGGAAGATGGCCACTAGTAAAGTCAGAAGAGACAGCTGGAGGTGTTGCCCTAAGGCTACTAACCATTCACCAAAGCGCTCCTGAAAGGTAGAAAACAAATTATCCATGTTGAACACCTCCAAACAAATCTGCTACGAAGCTGGTTGCAGGTGCAGATAAGATTTCCTCAGGCGTCGCCACTTGACGAATCTCCCCGTCCTGCAGAACAGCAATCCTATCTCCTAATTTCAAAGCTTCGTCCGTATCGTGGGTGACAAAAATGGTCGTCATCCCAAACTCATTATGCAGTTGCTTGATCAAAGTCTGCAATTGTTTTCTAGAAATAGCATCTAGCGCTGAAAAAGGCTCGTCCATGAGTAGGATCTTTGGCTGACCAATCATTGCACGAACAATACCCACACGCTGCTGTTCCCCACCTGACAGCCCACTCGGCAGTCGATGACCATAGTCAGCTACTGGCAAGCCAACTTTTGCCAAGAGCTCTTCTGTTTTCTTGGCAATCTCTTCCTTGCTCCACCCCTTCATCTCAGGAATCAGAGCAATATTTTCCGCAACCGTTAGGTTTGGAAAGAGGGCAATTGCTTGTAAGACATATCCTGTAGAAAGGCGCAGCTCACGTTCATCATAGTCTTTGATGCGCTTGCCATCCATATAAATATTTCCATCAGTGGGTTCCAAGAGACGATTAATCATCTTAATCATGGTCGTCTTACCTGACCCAGAAGGCCCAACTAAAACCATGAACTCTCCATTCTCAATTCGTAAGTTGACATCTCTCAAGACATCTTTTTCTGTATAGCGTAGCGCTACATTTTTGTATTCAATCATTGTTTGTCCTCAATTTTTACGATAACCTTGCCAAAAGATTGGCTACTTTCCAGATAAGCATGCGCGTCCTGGATTTGATCAATAGAAAATACTTTTTCAGGTCGTACATCTACCTGATAACGCTCCACAAAATCCACCAAAGCTTGTAGCTTGTCCTGAGACACATTGCCAGAAGCAAAGGTAGTCAAGTAGAGATTGCGGTAAAGCATTTCAATAGGATCAGGATCAAAGTCTGGAATAGTCCACTGACCGCCCAGCAAGCCACAAGAACAGATAATACCACCTTCTGCCGTACGAGCAAATGTATCGAGAATAGCACTCGGACCGACAAGATCCAAGACCTTGTCAAACTGCTCTTCCGTCTGTAAGACGCCATCCTTGTCCAAAATCACCTGGTCAAATCCTGCCTCTTTTAGTTGCTCTTCCTTGCCCAGACTACGGCTACTTCCCGCTAAATAGACATTTGGAAATTGCCCTTTGAGAAGTTTTGCAAAAGCAATCCCAACACCACTAGTCGCTGCCCGAACCAGAACTCGGTCTCCCTCCTCAATCTTGAGATTGAGATAAGAGCCAAACGCTGTGTAGTAGGTTTCAGGCAGTGCGATTAAACTTTCCAAAGCAAGCTCTGTCCTCACAGGATAAACCTGTTCGTCTGGTAGCAAAACATACTCAGCATAACCACCATCAAAAGCGCGTCCCATTTCTCCCATGATGGAGATAACTTGTTGCCCGACCTGCAAATCGGGACGACTCGTCTCCTCTACAAGTCCCACACATTCAATCCCTAAAATCCGTGGAAATTGAACGGAGGGGGATAATCCTTGACGAGTAAAAATCTCGCTATGGTTGATTCCAAATCCTTGTACCTTGACCAAGGTCCAACCTTCTTTAACAGTCGGTTTTGGAACTTCCACAACCTGCAGAACTTCTGGTCCTCCAGCTTCCTTGACAAGCACAGCTTTCATCTTAGTATCTCCTTTTAAAACTTCCCTCGATTGGTTAAGTCTTCTATCTTAGGCATGACTTCTTTATTGTCCCAATGCTCCACAATCAAGCCATTCTCCAAACGGAAGATGTCATACTGAGCATAAGCAACCCCATCGATCTGAGTCTGCCCATAGCTGACCACATAGTTTCCTTGTCCCAAAAGCTGGAAAACAAAGTCAAAAGAAACCCCGTGCTCAGCTACATAGTCTTTATAAGCCTGACTTCCTTGTCCAATCTCATGATTGTGCTGAATTAAATCTTCTGCCACATAATCACTCCACTGCTCTAGCTCCCCGTTTTGGAAAATTTCTGTCAAGAAACGACGAACGGTTTTTTTATTTGCTACTGTCTTGTCCAAATCCTTGATCTCAAAATCTCCAAAAATCTGGTCTAATTGCCCGTTTTCAGGTGTTCGATAGTAGTCAATAACATCCCAATGTTCTACGATACGGCCATTCTCATCCGCACGGAAAGTATCCGTCGTCACCCATTGAGCTTCCCCGCCATTGAGATATTGATGAACATGGACGAAGACTAGATTACCATCCTCAATGGTGCGAACAATCTTCATCTCACACTCGGGATGGCGTTCAAAGAAATTTGCAAAGAAAGCCGCAAAACCTTCTTTCCCATCTGGCACACCTGTCGAGTGTTGAATGTAGGTATCCCCTACAGACTGGGCTTGAGCCTCAGCAACACACCCGTCTTGAATGGCATGAATATATAAATTTTGCGCATTTTCAACTTGTTTTGACATGATTTATGCCTCATTTGCTTTCTCTTTCAGATTGGCTAAAATACGTTCCTGATAACTTTCAAATTGGCAAATTTCTTCCTCTGAGAAGCCTTTATAAAAAATAGCATCCAACTTTTGACTGATACGATGGCCAACTTCCTTCTGAGACCAACCCTGCTCTGTCAACTTGACATATTTTTTTCTCTTATCTATTCCACATGGACTGATGGTGATCAGATTTTGCTCCTCAAGCTTCTTAATCATGGTTGTTAGCGTATTGTTAGCAAGACCAGTCGCAAGCGCAATATCTGTCGCCGTAGCGCAACCTGTCTCACTATTCCATAAAACAGTGAGAATCTTGCCCTGTTCACTCCGATAAAGAGCTTCAGGCTCCTGGCCCAGTAACTTTTGAAAAATCCGCCCATTCAACAAACGAATATGATAGGCTACCAAATGACTGTCTTTCATACTTCCTCTAATTTATTTCTATATCGAATTGATTTCTTATTTATTGTAACATTTATTGTTTCATCTATCAAGAATTTTGTTCTATTTGGAAATAACTTTAAACTGAATAAAGATTTTAAACTAAAAACATCAAACAAAAAAGCCCAGTATAAAGAGGAAATCCCCCTCCCACACTGAGCTTCTTTTTACCTTAATAATATTCACCCTGACGGTAATCCCATGAGTTGAAAGTATCGGACAGGTGCATCATGATTTTGTCGATGTCCAAGCCTTTGCGGATGACCACTGGGGCTGGTGAGATGGAACGTTGCCCACCTTGTTCTGGAATCAGTTTTCCATCTTTATCCACCATAGAGACCATAACGCCTTGCTCGTAGCGAGTTTCAATGGTCTTGTCTGGCTGGATAGAGGCTACATAGTCATCTGCTTCAATGACTAGGTCAACTGCGTTTTCGATGCGCTCGCCAATTCCTTCAACCTTGCCACGGTTTCCTTTACCGGATGGGTTGGCTGAGGAAGCATAGACCATCTTGCCTTCTTCCCAAAGCTTTGCTGCCAGCTGCTCGCCTGCCTTACCAAACTTAATAACAAAACAGCTAGTGCCACGAACATCTGTCATCAGCTCTTCCCGACCGTCACCATAGGCTTTGAGCTTTTCAAAAGCTTCTGGCTTCCATGGAAGGATACAGCCCAAGAGGATGTCTTCGTCCCAATGTTTTTGGTAAAAAGCTTCAATTTCTGGATTGAGCTGCGCCAAAGCACGGAGCTCATCCATACTACCACAGAGGACAACACCTGGCTTATTACGGTTACGGGCCTTAGCTTCGAACTTACGCTCCAAACCTGCCTTATCACTAGTCATAATGATGTAACCCACCTTGGTCGGGCAAACGATACAGCCGCCATCGCCTTTCAGGATGTCATAGCCTTCTTGTGAAAGAGTTCCGTTCCATTGAATGTGTTTTGTCATAAGTTTCTTCCTTTTCTATTAAATTAAGATTTATTTTACCATATATTTTTATCGGAGACAAGATGTTTTCAGAATTTTCTTAATATATCGAAAACAATTTTACTGCCAATAAGAGGGACGATTTTTTTCATATTCTGTAATCAAATCCTCATACTGAAGCGTAATGCCGATATCATCCAAACCGTTTAGGAGCTTGTGCTTCCATTCTCCATCAATGTCAAAGGAGAATTCTCCCACTGGTGAAAAAATCTTCTGCTGCTCCAAATCCACCGTCACTTGATCCGTCGGCTTCAGATTAGCCAAGGCTTGCCGCACTTCAAGCGGCTGGACGATAGGCAACATTCCGTTATTAAGCTCGTTATTGTAGTGAATATCTCCAAAAGATCCAGCAATGACTACCTTGAAGCCATAGTCAGCCAAGGCCCAGGCAGCGTGCTCCCGAGAGGAACCAGCCCCGAAATTATCCCCTGTAATCAGAATAGTCGCCTTGCGATACTCCGGTCTGTTAAAGACGAAATCAGGATCTTCGGTGTACTGATTGTCCAGATAGCGCCATGCGTACATGAGGTACTTGCCAAAACCTTTTTTATCAATCAACTTGAGAAACTGCTTGGGCAAAATCTGGTCTGTATCAATATTATCGTTCATGAGGGGAACCGTTGTCCCCGTATAGATTGTAAATTTTTCCATAAAACTTCCTTACTGGACCTCCGGTAGCTGGCGGACGTCTACGAAGTGCCCGGCAATAGCTGCCGCTGCGGCCATAGCAGGACTGCAAAGATGGGTCTTAGCGCCAAATCCCTGACGATCCTCAAAGTTCCGATTGCTGGTTGAGGCACAGTGAACTCCATCTGGCACCTTGTCTGGATTCATTCCCAGGCACATGGAACAGCCCGGATCGCGCCACTCAAAGCCTGCATCCATGAAAATTTTATCCAGTCCCATCTTTTCAGCAGCCCGCTTGACCGGACGAGAGCCTGGTACGACGATAGCTGTCAGATTGGGAGCAATATGCTTGCCAGCGACGAACTTAGCTGCCAGCTGCAAATCGCTGAGTCTGGCATTGGTACAGGATCCGATAAAGATATAACCTAGGTCAATATCTTCTGCTTTCTTACCCGGAGAGAGGTCCATGTAATTATAGGCCCGCTCGTCGTTCATATCGCGAATTTCTGGGAAAGCCGCGCCAAACTCTACTCCCATAGAAGGATTGGTTCCCCAAGTCACCATAGGTGCCAACTGGGAAACATCCATCTCAATGACCTTATCATAGACAGCATCAGGATCACTGACCAGAGTCTTCCAATCAGCGACCGCTGCTTCAAAGTCCTTGGGAGCACCCGGCCGTCCTTGAACGTAATCATAAGTCTTTTGGTCGGGATTCATAATACCCATCTTGGATCCAAACTCTATGGACATATTGCAGATGGTCATGCGCTCTTCCATGGTCAGATGCTCAATCGCATCACCAGCATATTCAACCACATGACCGACACCTGCAGCCACACCATATCGGGCAATCAAAGCCAAGATAAAGTCCTTAGAATAGACACCTTTCGGTGGCACTCCGGTAAATTTGACTAACATTTTCTTTGGCTTGACCTGCCAAATGGTCTGCGTGGCAAAGACGTGCTCAACTTCCGAAGTACCGATTCCAAAAGCAATGGCTCCAAAAGCTCCGTGAGTAGCCGTGTGACTGTCACCGCAGACGATGAATTTGCCTGGCTGGGTCTTGCCCGTTTCGGGTCCAACCATATGGACAATCCCCTGAAGTTCCGATCCGTGAGCCGCATGCTCGATGCCAAAATCCTTGACATTCTCAGAAAGCTTATCAATCTGAGCCTTGGAAATCACATCCCGAATATCATAGATATTGACCGTAGGAACATTATGGTCAAAGGTCCCAAAGGTCAAATCCGGCCGTCTAACTTTGCGCCCTGCATCTCGAAGTCCTTGAAAAGCCTGAGGGCTGGTTACTTCATGAATATAATGCTGATCCACATACATAAGCTGGGGTTGACCTTCTTGGCCTGTTATCACATGTCTTTCCCAAATCTTATCAAAAATTGATTTTCCAGCCATACTAGCTTCTCCATATGTAATACAAAATTCCAATTTCCACTATTATTCCGCAAATCCAAGCTAGCCAGAAATACCATTTTCTAGTCTTGTGATGAAAGAGGCGACCGCCTAATAAAGCACCTAAACCTCCAGCTGCCAGAGCTGACAAGAGCAAGGTTTTCTCGGGAATGCGGTAGTGATTTTTCTTAGCCTTACGCTTATCCCAGCCATAAAAGAGGAAAACTATAAGGTTCCATAGCAGGCAAATACCTGTTAATATCCATTCCATAAGTTATTGATAATGGCCTCCGTCATTTGAGTTGTTGTCGCCTGACCACCCAGATCTCGGGTTAAAATCCCTTGAGCCAAAGTCTTCTCAACCGCTGCTTCAATCGCTTCTGCAGCTTTAAGCTCTGCAAAACTATCCCGCAGCATCATGGCCACAGAAAGGATCATACTGATAGGGTTGGCAATGCCTTGCCCTGCAATATCTGGAGCAGAACCATGGATAGGCTCGTAAAGACTTGGTCCAGCTGCCGAATGACTGGCCGATGGCATAACTCCCAGCGTTCCTGACAAGACACTGGACTCATCTGAGAGAATATCCCCAAAAAGATTTTCCGTTACAACAACATCAAACTTAGCAGGATTGGTGATCATGAGCATCGCAGCGCTATCCACCAGCTGGTGCTCCAAGGTCACATCTGGATAATCCTTGGCCACCACATCCGCTACTCTGCGCCAGAGTTTAGAAGTTGCTAGTACATTTTGCTTGTCAATACTGGTCACGCGCTTTCTGCGACCACGCGCAATGTCAAAGGCCTTACGGACAATTCGTTCCACCTCTTCATAGCTGTAGTCGTTAATATCACGCGCAGTTCTGTCCTCCAAAATATGCTTACCAAAGTAAATTCCACCAGTCAGCTCACGTACGACCACGAAGTCTACACCAGCAATTCTTTCAGCTTTCAAAGGCGACAAATGCTTAAGAGCATCAAAAATCTTAACTGGACGAAGATTGGCATAGAGTTCAAGCTCCTTGCGCAGAGCCAGCAAGCCTTGCTCCGGCCGAACTGGAGCATTATCATACTGGGGACTGCCGATAGCTGCTAGGAGAATTGCATCTGCTTCCTTGGCTGCTTCTAGAGTAGACTGAGGGAGAGGATGACCTTCCGCATCAATACCAGCACCTCCAAAAGCTTTCTCCGTGATATGATAAGTAAAACCGAACTTGTCCGCAACAGCAGCCAGCACTTGGAGACCAGCCTCCATGATTTCTGGGCCGATACCGTCTCCCGCCAGAGCTACAATTTCTTTTGTCATATTTGCTTCTTTCTAATTATTTGCAGGCAGATCGTGGTAGGATACCTGGTGGCCGATTTCACCCGCATTTTCCTTTTGCACAAAGGTGTTGGCATGGATATAGGCAATGGCGCTAGCCTTAAGAACATCAAAGTCAATACCAGAGGAGTTGAAAATCGTATCTGTATCCGTATTTTCAACAGCTACCAAAACACGAGCCTGAGAGTCAATACCGTCCGTTACTGCCTCAATGTTATAGGCTAAGAGCTGGACAGATTGGTTAAAGAATTGGTCAATAGCATTAAAGATGGCTTCAACACTTCCCTTTCCTTCTGCCACACAGTTGACCGTCTCGCCGTCGCCATTAACCAGCTGCACATCTGCTGTGATGGTATGATCGTCATTGGTCGTCAGCTGCAGATCATCAAAGTGGAAGCCTTCAGGATTTTCGACGGTCGTTCCGGCAATCAGAGCCCGAATGTCAGCGTCCGTGACTTCGTTTTTCTTATCCGCCAAGACCTTAAACTTAGCAAAGAGCTCATTAATTTCAGATTCTTCAAAGTCCAGAGACAGTTCTTTGAGCTTTTCAACAAAGGCGTGGCGACCAGACAACTTACCAAGCGGCAGTGAATTGCTCTTGACACCAACCAGCTCTGGTGTGATGATTTCATAGGTCAGTGGATTCTTAAGAACGCCATCCTGATGGATACCAGACTCATGAGAGAAGGCGTTGCCACCAACAACCGCCTTGTTCTTAGGCACTGGAATACCTGAGAAGCGGGACACCAACTCAGAAGTGTTGATGGTTTCATTAAGGACAATATCTGTTTCAACTTGATAATAGTCCTTGCGAATTTCCAAGGCAACCGCTACTTCTTCCAACGCAGCATTACCAGCACGCTCGCCAATACCATTAATAGTGCCTTCCACCCGTCTAGCTCCGTATTTGACCGCAGACAGGCTGTTAGCTACCGCCATTCCCAAATCATCGTGACAGTGAGGACTATAGATAATCTCACGATCCGTTTGGACATTGTCAATCAGATACTTGAAGATATTGCCAAATTCTTCTGGCGTAGTAAAGCCGACTGTGTCAGGAATGTTAATGTAGCTAGCCCCCGCATCAACTGCAGTCTGGACAACTTGAAGCAGAAAATCCAGCTCGGTTCGTGTTGCGTCCTCAGGTGAAAACTCGACAATCTCAAACTTGGAGCGAGCATAGGAAACGTGCTCCTTAATGGCTTCTAAAATCTCTTCCTTGGACTTTTTCAGCTTGAACTCTCTGTGGATGGGACTGGTCGCAATAAAGACGTGGATCTGCGGATGTTTGGCATCCTTGAGTGCCTCGTAGCAGGCGTCGATGTCCGATTTAACCGAACGTGCCAAACCAGTGACAGAAGCTTTAGTGATGACTTTAGCAATCTCTTGCACTGCCGCAAATGAATCTGGACTAGCAGCTGGAAAACCAGCCTCGATAGCAGAAATTCCCCATTTTTCTAGTTGTTTAGCAATGGCAACCTTTTCCTTAATAGAAAAATTCACTCCCGGTGTCTGCTCACCATCCCGAAGGCTGGTATCAAGAAACTCAACTTTTTGCATAGACTTTCCTCTTTCTTTATCGTTTAAAACAGCTATAAAAATCAATGAGAGATACAACTATGAAATGAACTTTTAGTTCGCTTTTCTCAGTATATCCTAGCAAAGATTTTCGTGAAGAATAAAATAAAAACATCTCGCTGGAAGCCAAGCGAGATGTTGATTTACTCCCGCTTGGTAAGCCAAACAGGACTAATGCTTTCGCACTAGCCCGAGTAACGCAACAACAAAGCAAAGTTTGAAAATTGAGTTGACTTCATGTTTGACTGACTCCTTTTGAAATGTTATTGATTAGTATTTTAGCACAGTATCATTCAGCTGTCAACAGATAATTCGATATTTTCTGAAAATTTTTAATATGCTGGATTATTTTGTGGCCTTATTACTATAAATGTGAGAAAGAAAAAGAAGCAGGCCAGCTCCTTCTTCCTTTAGTAATATAATTATTTTTCTCATTTCTCTTCTTTTAATAATTTACCAATCAGGCTTCTTCTTTCCTAAGCCATTCCACCTTTATCTTCGTACATATTGAACCAAGCGGAACATCATGAAGGTAGATAGAATTCCTGCAACGATCCAAATGGTTCGTAAGGCGTAAAATTGGAGCAGATAGGTCGAAATAATGGCTCCTATGACAAAGCTTCCTAACAAAGCAACAAAGAAAATACCCTCTTTCAAGTATGGTTTTTCCTGCGTTCGCACAAAATTTCCAAAAGCCACCATCGTTTTCTTGATATTTCCTGTCATAAAGGAATTATTGTAGACTATACCATCTACTTCACCAAAAGCTGTCGCAACGACCCCCATACAGAAAGCAATCGGAGGAACGATCAGCATATTTGGCACGGTACTTGGCATAAAGCCAACCAGTGTACAGATGAGCACCATTGGTGAAATGCTACTTACTCGCCATATTGACTGCTCAAAAAAGGAACGGAAAACGGTTATCAGGAAAATACCCAGCATAAAGGCCAGCATGGTAGCCAGTTTCACTTCAATTTCTCCAGTTTTATGGTGAATCATCTCAACGGACAAAAAAACGACATTTCCTGTCTGTCCAGCGACCAAGGTGCCTCCACGCTCCATGAAAGTGTAGGCATCCACGAATCCTGCGCAAAAGGTCAGCAGGCAAGCAAAAAACTTCGATCGGGAGTGAAATTCCCTTTTGACTAACTTTTTCATCATTGACCCAAAAAGTCCAGTGTAACACCAGACTTCCTTTCTATCCTTCTCTAGCTTCCTCCAAAATCTTTTCAATCTTGGTGGTAATCAAATCAATCGCCACTTTATTAGAAGCGCCCTCTGGAATGATGACATCCGCATAGCGCTTGGTTGGCTCAATAAATTGATGGTACATAGGCTTTACGACACCCAGATATTGCTCAATGACACTATCCAAACTGCGTCCACGTTCTTCCATATCCCGCTTAATCCGACGAATAATCCGCACATCATCATCAGTATCGACGAAAATCTTGATGTCCATCAAATCACGGAGGCGTTGGTCTTCCAAGACCAAAATCCCCTCTACAATGAAGACATCCTGCGGTTCCTGGCGATAGGTTTTATTACTGCGCGTGTGCTCCGTATAGTCATAGGTCGGGATGTCCACTGGACGGCCAGCCAAAAGCTCCTTGATCTGCTCAATCATGAGGTCTGTATCAAAAGCAAAAGGATGGTCATAGTTAGTCTTGACCCGCTCCTCAAAGGTCAAATGCGACTGATCCTTGTAGTAAGAATCATGTTCAATCATGGAAATCTTTTCATTAGGAAAATGATCTAAAATCGCCCGAGATACACTGGTTTTTCCCCCACCAGAGCCACCTGTAACACCGATAATAATAGGTCTGTTTTGCATTGTTTTCTCCATTACTTGTTATCTTATCTATTTTACCTCAATTCATGATATAATGAAAGGGTGAATCAAGAAAAATTCAGGAAAATCATTTTAAAGGAGAAAGTATGTTACGACTCGGTATCATCGGTACAGGAACCATTTCCCATGAGTTTATCAAGGCAGCCCAACTGAGTGGTGAGTATCAGTTAACAGCTGTTTACTCGCGCACCTTGAGTTCTGCGGAGCGTTTTGCGCAAGCTTATCAAAACATCGCACTCTACACCGATATGATTGAATTCTTATCTGCCAGCCTAGATGTGGTTTACATCGCTAGTCCCAATAGCCTCCACTTCAATCATGCCAAGGTAGCCATTTTGGCTCGAAAACATGTCATCGTTGAAAAGCCTGCTGTATCAAGGCCTGAAGAATGGCAAGAATTAGTCAAGCTGGCGGCTGAACATCAGGTTTATATCTTTGAGGCAGCCAGAAACTACCATGAAACAGCTTTTGCTGTCATTCGTGACTTTCTAAAGGACAAGAAAATCTGGGGAGCTAATTTCACCTATGCTAAATACTCCTCCAAGATGGGAGCCCTGCTGAGTGGACAGGAACCCAATGTTTTTTCTGCTAAATTCTCTGGCGGTGCTCTAATGGATTTGGGAGTTTATACACTTTATGCAGCTGTCCGGCTGTTTGGTGCTCCACAAAGCGTCTGCTATACAGCTCAACAACTGCCAAATAGCGTTGATCTCAACGGTTCTGGAAGTCTGATTTATCCTGATTTTCAGGTTCGTATCCAAGCTGGAAAAAATATTCATAGCCAGCTACCAGCTGAAATCTATACGGACCAAGGCACTCTGACCCTAGATGGTATCGAGTTTATCCGCTCTGCCATTTTCCAAAAGCTGAATGGAGAGTCGGAAAGTCTAGCCATTCACCAAGCAGAGCACCAAATGCTGGAAGAGGCTCAGGCTTTTGCTCGTGTGCTTAAAGGCGGCCAAGAAGAGCTTTATAGCGACTACCTGCAGGCCGCTACTGCTGTGCATGAGTGTCTGTTTGCCATGAGAAAAGATGCTGGTATTAGATTTGAGGTTGATCATGATTAAAGAAACATTTCCAACAGTCTGGCAGGAAAAGCTAAATCAGCTCGGTTTTGCTGAACTGACTGCCATCCAAGAAAAAATATTCCAGCCTATTTCTCAGGGAGAAACGGTGCTAGGCATTAGTCCGACTGGTACGGGTAAGACATTGGCCTATCTTTTTCCTAGCTTATTAAAATTGAAGCCTAAAAAAGCGCAGCAGCTTTTAATTTTAGCTCCAAATACAGAGCTGGCAGGACAGATTTTTGATGTTTGTAAGTCTTGGGCAGAGCCTTTGGGCTTGAGCAGTCAGCTCCTCCTCTCTGGTAATAGCCAGAAAAGGCAGATTGAGCGGCTCAAGAAAGGGCCTGAAATACTGATTGGCACACCAGGGCGGATTTTCGAGCTCATCAAGCTCAAGAAAATCAAGATGATGAATGTTGATACTATTATCCTAGATGAATTTGACCAGCTTCTCAGTGATTCCCAGTATGCGTTTGTTGATAAGATTCTGCATTATGCACCGCGTGACCACCAGCTGATTTACATGAGTGCTACAGCTAAGTTTGACCAAGAGAAGATCGCCGAAAATACCTTGCGCATCAGCATTGACAACCAGACTTTGGACAATATCCAGCACTTCTATATGCAGGTGGAGAAACGTGATAAGGTTGAACTCTTGCGCAAACTATCCAATGTAGAAGAATTTCGTGGACTAGTTTTTTTCAACAGCTTGTCAGATTTGGGCAGCGCCGAAGAAAAGCTTCAGTACCGAGGAGCTAGTGCGGTCTCTCTAGCCAGCGATGTCAATGTAAAATTCCGCAAGGTCATTCTTGAGAAATTTAAAGATTACGATATCACGCTCTTGCTGGCGACTGACATAGTTGCGCGTGGCATTGATATTGATTCTCTAGAGTGCGTAGTCAACTACGAAGTGCCGCGCGATCTGGAAACCTATACTCACCGTTCCGGTCGGACGGGTCGCATGGGCAAGGATGGATATGTCATCACCTTCATCAGCCACCCAGAAGAACTGAAAGCTCTCAAAAAATATGCCTCTGTCCGCGAAATCATCTTGAAAAAACAAGAACTGTATGTGTATCCTTAAGCGAGAATTACGGTAATCAATATTTTTATTTGATGGTAGCAAAGCAAAAAGCATTGGAAATATTAAATTTCCAATGCTTTTTTTAATTTCTGCTGTAGTAAATCTGATGTGGTTGAAGCTGATTTTCTAATAGTTCATCAACTGTCACCAAAGTATAGCCGTTGTTCTTCAGATAATCAAGAACGCTTGGCAGAGCATCGATGGACGTCTGATGGATATCGTGCATAAGGATAATAGATCCCGGCTGGGTCTTCACGATCTCCTGCATAATAGCCTTTGTATTACGTGTTTTCCAATCGAGACTGTCCACGCTCCACATAATAAAGGACTGATCTACAGCATTTTGAACCGTAGAGTTGATGGCTCCGTAAGGCGGTCTTGTGATCATAGGTCGGATACCAGTCGCCTTATAAATGGCTTCCTGAGTGTCTAAGATTTCTTTTTTGACTTGATTTAGAGGCAGCTTGGTCAAATCTGGATGGCTCCAAGTATGGATGCCAAGCTGATGGCCTTCATCAAGGACACGTTTAGCCAGTTCTGGATTGGCTGCAACGTTTTGTCCCACCATAAAGAAGGTTGCTTTGGCATTGTAGCGTTTTAGAATTTCCAAAGCCTGAGGGGTCGTCTTACTGTCGGGACCGTCGTCAAAGGTCAGGGCAATCATTTTCTCATGACGCTTGGTTTCATACTGCTGGTAAGCCTCCAAATCGGCTCCCTGCAAATATTCCGGACGGATTAGGTCATAAAAACTAGACAGAGGCACTGTCACGCTCGACACACCGTTGATTTCTTTAGGCAGACGAATGGAAAATAAACTATCCTCGTAATGAAAGTTCCACTGGCTCAACTCTATTTCTCGGAGAGCATTTAAGGCGGCTGTTTGCTGACTTTCCTCCACCTGTCTAAAGGTTAGCTGACTGGTCAACTCCTTCAGAAAAATTTCCTTGGCAGCTTCTGGATTTTGAAACAGCTTGTCTAAAGTAACCGCTGCACCTTCTTGATTGATATACGTCGAGGCTACTTCTCTTGCTTCCTCAGACTTGATGTTTCTTTTCGAGATACTGTAATCTTTTCGCTGAATGACCACTTCCTTGGTATTGGCCAGACTAGTAGACTTCTCCTCCGTATAGTAAAAGGTCAAAGCAGTCAAGTTTTCCTTCTGCTTTTTGTCATCTGAAATGCTCTGACTGTCCTGCATCATTTTATCTTTGACACTTTGAAGCGGCTGCCCATTCATAAGAGGATAAAAAGCTGCCACATAATGGCTGCCAATCCTACCAGCCTGCTTTTCGGCATTGTCAGCATGCTCTTGCTCTTCCTTGGCAATCACTTCTGCGACCTTTTGCTGGAATTCCCTTTCCTGAAACATTTCATGGATTTGCAGTCCACCAAAAATAAGAAGTCCTAAAAGAATCAGATTCAGAAGACTGAGAATCAGTCTATATTTTCGTCTACGCTTCCTTTTATGTTGTCTTTTCATCTATTATCCCCTAAGCTACTGTCCTAAAATGATTCTAATGTTAAAAAACTTGTATCTTACAAGTGCTAAAATACAAGTTCAATTATTTTTAAAGACTTTTTTCTCGAATCACTTCAACCTTGTAGCCATCAGGGTCTTTAACGAAATAATAATTTGGTGGATTGCCTGGCAGACCTTTTGGTTCCGTCACTTCGTAGCCCTTGGCAGCATGTTCAGCGTGCAAACCTTCCAAATCAGGCGTGCTAAGAGCAATATGAGCAAAACCATCACCGATCACATAAGGTCCATGGTCATAATTATAGGTCAGTTCGAGCTCATAATCATCGCCATCCAAACCAAGATAAACAATGGTAAAAGCATGCTCTGGAAAGTCCTTGCGACGCAATTCCTTAAAACCAAACGCATCTTCATAAAAGGCAATCGAAGCCTCTAAATTTTCCACTCGTAAACAAGTATGCAACATTTTTGATGTCATAGTTGTACCTCTTTTATTTCTTTGTTTTATTATACCGCAAAAGCAGTCAAATTTGAAATAATATGAAAAGTTTTTCAGCTTTTGCTGATTCGTTTTCTAATATCTGACTTAAGCGGTACTTTGATTTCAAAGATGGTTCCACGTGGTTTGTTGTCTTTGATTGAGATGGTCCCTTTCAGGGCGTCTACGATTTGTTTCGCCAAGGATAGGCCTAGGCCAAATCCACCCTTTTGTCGAGTCCGAGCCTTGTCCACCCGATAAAAACGATCGAAGACTTTTTTCTTATCGTCGCCCGCAATCCCTGGGCCATTGTCAGAAATCCGCAAGGTCAAGCTTCGGTCATTGGCGGAGGCCACGAAATAGATCTCTCCATCTTCTTCCGTGTATTTAATGGCATTATCAAAAAGGATGGTCATGAGCTGCTTGAGCAAGACCTTATCTGTCGTGATTGATTTTGAAACCAGATTTTTAAAATCAAAGACCTTATCGCTTTCCTCCGCAATAATAGCATAGTTAGAAAAAGCTGTCGTGAAGAAGTCTGGCGTGACTTCACCGTATTCTGGCTTTATGCCGTCATCTCGCCTTGCTAGATTGAGTAAGTTGGTCGTGAGTAGACGCATATTTCGCACTTCCTCTAAACTGGACGCGATACTCTCACTAGACTCCATAATTGTCGCTTCGGGCTTACGGAAAAGAGATTCCAGTCGATTTTGCAGTACAGCTAGAGGCGTCCGCAATTCGTGGCTAGCATTTTCAACAAAGGACTTCTGCTTTTGCATGCTGTCCAAGAGAGGCTTGACACTCATCCGCGCCAGATAGATACTAGCAATCAAGGAAATACCCCAGAAGCTAATCATGACAATCGCAATCAGCTTTTCATGCTTTTCGCTAGTCTGCTCCAGCTGGCTGATACTAGTCATGACAACCGCGTATTTGACATTTTCAATTTCATCATCTGGATCAATGTCAAACATATAGGCCCGATAACTCTCGACCTGTCCATAGCTATTAGTTAGTTGTATTTGCTTGATTTGATTAAGAAATCGTTTATTAAATTTAATCGCATCAAAGTTTAAAAATCCATTCTTGGCTGATACATTCTGATAATCATCATTCAAAAGAATAGCTGAGGTATTGGCACTGACATTGACCCTGCCCGGTTCCTCAATCTTGATATTGGAAGCCTGCTCATGCTCTGAATCCTTATTCTCTGGCTCTTGGTATTGCCGCCCCGTCGTCCGATAGGCTAGATTGGCTACCCAGGCGGGATTTTGACTGAGACTTTTGAGATTATCATCAACGGTCGTGTAAAGGCTAGAGCGCATGACTTGGATAATAATGAGCGTCATGGCCGAGAAAATCAGGGTGAATACACCAAAATAGCGAATGAAATAAGAAAAATCATCCGCATAAAAGGTCTTTTTGAGTTTATTCAGCATTCTTTAAAATGTAACCGACACTGCGAAGAGTTTGAAGATTATTCGCAAAAGCCGTTCCTTTCAATTTTTTCCGAATCTTAGATACATAGACTTCCACCACAGAAATGGTCGTATCGCTGTCAAAGCCCCACAAACGATCGAAGATCTGAGTCTTGGGCAAAATGACATTTTGATTCTGAAGGAAGTAGACCAACAGATCAAACTCTTTCCCCAATAGCTCAACTTCTTTTCCATCTACCAAGGTCGAATTGGTCGAAAGATTGACTGTCACATCGCCATAAGACAGGGTATTTTCATTAAACTTACCAGAGCGTTTGAGCAAGGCCTGAATCCGCATTTTAAGCTCTTCTAGATAAAAAGGCTTGGTCAGGTAATCATCAGCACCGAGTTCAAAACCATGGCCTTTATCATCGATACTTTCCTTGGCAGTCATGATGAGGACAGGAGTGGTTACCCCTTTTTCACGCAATTCTTTAAGCACTTGGAAGCCATCTTTTTCAGGAAGCATCAAGTCCAGCAAAATCAAGTCATACACGCCACTTTCTGCCTCGTATAAACCTTCTTCGCCATCAAAGACCTGCATAACATCTGCAAAATCATCTAAAAAATCAAATACTGAATTTGACAGACCGAGGTCATCCTCCACTAATAGAATCTTAATCATCCTGTTCCTCCCTTTTTAGAAAAAGCTTATGTTCTTTAGTTTAAATAGAGACATGGTAGACACTTCTCATGCTATCTTAACCTATCTTTTTCTATTATATCATGACTTATCGAAAATGCTTTAAGAATTTGCTGTTTTCGAGTTATTTTCGACTATTTCACTGTTCTTATCATCTTTTGTTGTGCCGTCGGCGTTTGCTGGCTTCTTCTTTGAATGATTTCCTTCTTGTGGTCCTCCCGGATGCCCATTTCCTTGTGGTGGCTGACCTCCACCTCCGGGGCCGCCTTGACCATCTTGACCGTTTTGTCCACCCATCTGCGGTGGCATGCCTTTTTCATTTCCCTGTCCCTGACCTTGAGGGGCTTGTCCGCCTTGACCTGGCATCTTGCCATCTTGATTGTTTTGCTGAGGCATAGTAGCCTGCACTGAACTCTGCTGCGGGCTTTTCTGTGTCAAGGCACCAATTCCATATCCACCAATCGCTCCGACGGCTAAGGATGCACTAGCTACTGCTGTCATCCACCATTTGGTACTCTTTTTAACTACAATCATTTTTTCCATATCCATTTTAAAGTTTTCCTCTTTCTACATTTTATATTTTCATGGATTTTAACATGATGAAGTAATATAATGCTTGAATACACAAGCTCACATCCCTTCACATGCTAGGATTATTATAGGGAGTTTTGCTTAAACGGGACTGAATTTTTTCTTAAAGAAGGCTGAAATTATGGGATTCTAAACAACAGAAAAGACCAGATATTATAATCTGATCTTTTCATTAGGCTAAACTGATGCTTTGATTGCATTTTCCACCGCTGCTTTTTCACGGGCAATCAAGTCAACACGCGCTGCGATTTCCTTAATTCCCATGCTGATGTTACGGCTGATAGCCATATCGTCCAACTGTGGCTCAAAGAAGGCCTTGTATTCTGCTAGCCTTTCTGCTGTTTTGAAGGCATTAGCTGGATAAATAACAAATTTATCAAAGCTCATGTCGCCACCCAAAGCCGCCTTAATCCAATCCCAATTCTCACGCGCCCAAGTCCAGGCAGTAGCTTGAGTGAACTGATGATTTAAGAGAGGGAAATACCAACTCATGGCCAAATCTTGTGGTTTTACAATATCTTTGTTCTTCAAAGATTCCAAGATACGAGCAAGCGTTTCCGCATCCTTAGTATAAGCCAAAGCAGATGCCAATTGGCGTTTAAAGCTACCATCAACTGTTGAAACATAATCATTCAAGTATTGATCAGCCAATTCCTTGCTCTCATCATGCTTGATTTGATTGATGAGAATATGCAGGCGAATAGCTGCAGGCAATTTCTCCAAGTTCTCTTGATGAGCAGCAAAAATACGGCTTGCTTCTTGACTTGCTGCTTGATCATCAGCTGCAATCAGACTTCCTACAACGATCTGACGAACCAACTCATCTTCATCACTTTCGCCTTCTTTAGCTTCAAAGCCTAGACGATCAAAGTTGAATTTGCTAAGTTTTACAACCAATTCATGGTATGCTTTCTCGCACTCGCTTCCTTCGTCCACAAAGAGCTCAAGACCATTCAAAACGCCTTTAACTCCTGAGACAACCAAATAAGAGGTTTCTTCTGTCAGTTTTTCAATAACTGGAACCAAATCAGCAAATGAAATGCTGCCTGCTTCAGCCAAGAGACGGCGCTCTTGCACCACTTGAAGCTTGCTGGTGCTATCCAAGTCTGTAATGCTCTCTAAAATCTGCTCAAGCAAGATACCTTGATAGTCTGTGATATAGTGGGCTGTATTTTCAGTATTAAAGCGCAGGGATCCTTGGTTTTGAGCAGCCAAGGTAGAGTAATTTGGAATTTCCAGCGTTTCTGTTTCCAGTGTATCTGGCAAACCTTTCCAGTTACTATTCAAAGGCAAGACCCAAGTGCGTTTCTTATCTTCGTGCTCCCCGATAAAGAATTGTTTTTGAGAGAGTTTGAGGGTATCGTTTTCTACTGTAGCTGTCAAAACAGGGTAGCCTGGCTGTTCCAACCAAGAATCCATAAAGGCTGCTACATCGCGATCAGAAGCAGCTCCCAAGGCATTCCAAAGGTCACGACCGATGGTATTTCCATACTGGTGTTTAGCAAAGTAAGCGTTCAATCCTTTAGCAAAGGCCTCATCACCCAACCAACGACGAAGCATGTGCATGAGGCGACTTCCCTTAGCATAAACGATAGCTGGATCAAACAAGGTATTGATTTCGTCAGGGTGCTTCACCTCCACATGGACAGACTGAACTCCGTCTGTCGCATCCCGCTTAAGGGCCAAAGGAACACCTGTGGTTTGGAAATTCTCAAAGATATTCCAGCTTGGCTCAATCGCATTGACACAGACATATTCCATCATATTAGCAAAGCTTTCGTTGAGCCAAAGGTCATCCCACCACTTCATAGTGACCAAATTACCAAACCATTGGTGAGCCAACTCATGGGCGATGACAAGTGCCACATCTTGACGGCTGGATACCGTAGAATTTTCATCTACCAAAAGGTAAATTTCGCGATAGGTCACCAGACCCCAGTTTTCCATAGCACCAGATGAAAAGTCTGGCAGGGCGACATGAAGCGACTGAGGAATCGGATATTTGACACCGTAATATTCTTCGTAAAATTCAATTGAGCGAACCGCAATGTCCAAAGCAAATTCTAAGTTGCTAGCTGGGTGAGCCTTGGTCGCGTAGACACCAACCAAAGTGCCGTTTTTAGTTTTTGCAGTAATTCCTTGCATATCCCCAGCAGCAAAGGCCAAGAGATAGGAAGACATGCGAGGCGTTCTTTCGAACTTCCAAATGCCTGTCGCTTTCCGGTTTTCAACGTCGATTTCAGGCATATTAGACAAAGCTAGTTCGCCTTCTGCTTGGTCAAATTTCAAAGCCAAATCAAAAGTCGCTTTAGCTTCTGGCTCATCCACACTTGGAAAGGCTTCACGAGCAAAATGGCTCTCAAACTGAGTAGAAATAATTTCTTTTTTCACTCCATCCACAGTATAGTAAGATGGGTAAATCCCCGTCATATTGTCAGTAATCTTACCTGTATAGGTCAAGGTTACTTCCACAGGGCCTGCTGTTCCCAACTCAACATAAAGAGCTTCATTGTCATTATCAAGAGTGAAGGGACGAGCTTTTCCATCTACTTCCACGACCTCAATCGTCAAATCCTTTTGGTGTAAGGAAATTTTCTCAGCTTTAGCTTCACCACTAATGGTAACTTTCCCTGAGAAGGTCTTATCCGCACGATTTAAATCCAAAAAGAGATCATAGTGCTCTGGAACAAAAGTATCAATAAAATGTGCAACTGCTTGCATGTTTTTCTCCTCATCTAATTGAAGGGGCTGGTAATAAACCAACCTCCATTCAAGATTCATCTCTTACTATTCTACCATATTTAGTGACTTTATACTCATCCTAACTGACTCAAAATTGATTTTCATTTTCAGACATAAAGTAATCATTTTAAAGCTATCCTGTTATTCACTTTTCTCCTCCCAAAACAAAAAAGACAAGCTTAGCCTGTCTCTTTAACATATATTATAATTCAATAATTTTACCCGTTTCAAAGTAAACGACCCATTCGCAGATGTTTTTGGCATAATCGCCGATACGTTCCAAGAAAGAAATAACCTGAAAATAATCACGGCCTGTAACGATGGCTTCAGGATTTTTCTTGATTTCTTCCGTTGCCAGGTCACGAATGCTATCAAAATAATGGTTGATTTTTTCATCCATGGCTGCTACTTCATAGGCCTGATCTACAGAACCATTCAGGTAGAGATCAAGGGCAGCTTCAACGAAATTTTTTACATCGCGACCCATCTTTTTAATTTCGTCCTCGACAGCTGGAATACGCTGCTCGCCCTTCATACGAATGGCTGCTTTTGCAATAGATACCGCATGGTCTCCCATACGCTCTAAGTCTGAAACGGCCTTGAGAACGGTCAAGACTGTACGAAGATCTTGAGAGACAGGTTGTTGGAGAGCAATCATTTCAAATGATTTCTTTTCCAATTTCACTTCATATTCATTTACTTCTGCATCATCTTCGATGACTTCCTTTGCCAAGTCACGGTCATGTGTGACAAAAGCACGCACGGTGCGGTTGATTTGTGAGAGCACTTCTTGTCCCATTGCGTAGAACTGATTGTGCAATTTCTCCAAATCTTCTTCAAATTGAGATCGTAACATCATTCAACTCCTTATCCAAATTTTCCTGTAATATAATCTTCTGTTTCCTTATTTTGTGGGTTGAGGAACATCTCCTTAGTATCATTAAACTCCATCAAATCGCCATCCAAGAAGAAGCCCGTTTTATCCGAAAGCCGAGAAGCCTGCTGCATGGAGCGCGTCACCAAAAGCATAGTATAGGTGTCTTTGAGTCCATAGAGAGTTTCCTCGATTTTACCCGCAGAGATTGGATCTAGAGCCGATGTGGGCTCATCCAAGAGGATGATTTTCGGACTAGTAGCTAAAACGCGTGCTACACAAATCCGCTGCTGTTGACCACCCGAGAGGCCGATAGCCGAATCATGTAAACGGTCTTTCACTTCGTCCCAAATAGAAGCCCCAATCAAGGAACGCTCCACCGCTTCATCTAAAACTTGTTTATCCTTAACACCGTTAATGCGCAGTCCGTAGACCACATTTTCATAAATGGTCATCGGGAAGGGATTAGGCTGCTGGAACACCATGCCAATCTCTTTGCGCAACTCCACCGTATCTGTCCGAGGACTGTAGATATTGTGTCCGTTATAGATGACCGTGCCTGTCGTAGTGACTTCAGGATTCAAATCTCCCATGCGGTTGATAGCCTTGAGCAAGGTAGATTTCCCTGAACCTGACGGTCCAATCAAGGCAGTGATTTCATTAGGCATAAAGTCCAAGGAGACACTATTGAGTGCTTTCTTTTTATTATAATAAACCGACAAGTCCTTGACTTGCAAAATAGGTTCTGTCATAAATTCATTCCTTTAGTTTCTTCACCTCTAACCAAAATGACCAGAAACATAGTCATTGGTCGACTGCAGTTTGGCATTTTGGAAGATATTAGCAGTCTTGTCGTACTCAATCAAATCACCCAGATAAAAGAAGCCGGTGTAGTCACTGGCCCGGGCAGCCTGCTGCATATTGTGCGTCACGATGATAATCGTATAATCCTTTTTGAGCTCAAACATGGTCTCTTCCAGCTGCATGGTCGCAATCGGATCCAGCGCAGAAGCTGGCTCGTCCATAAGCAAGATATCTGGCTTGACCGATATAGCTCGGGCAATACAGAGCCGTTGCTGCTGGCCGCCTGACAAAGTCAAGGCTGATTTATGAAGATCATCCTTGACTTGGTCCCAAAGCGCGGCTTGCTTGAGCGAAGTTTCAACAAGCTCATCTAAAATATTTTTATCTTTTACACCAGCACGTTCATGGGCAAAGGTAATGTTATGATAAATAGACTTGGCAAATGGATTGGGCCGTTGGAAAACCATTCCGATATGCTTGCGCATCTCATAGACATTGATTTCAGGACGGTTGACATCAATACCTTGGTAAAGAATTTGCCCTGTTACCTTGGCAATATCAATCGTGTCATTCATACGATTAAGACTGCGGAGATAGGTCGATTTCCCTGAGCCAGACGGTCCAATCAGAGCTGTGATTTTATTCTTTTCAAATTGCATATCAATGCCCTTGATAGATTCCTTTTTACCGTAGTAAACATGCAAATCCTTGGTCGAAAGGGCTACCTTTT
>ERZ772977.323-NODE-323-length-36083-cov-12.080160_pt1 | contig 36083 bp, 65 predicted proteins | sample MGYA00511131_ERZ772977 | MGnify/ENA primary metagenome ERZ772977 (study PRJEB29015, sample SAMEA2737935) | human oral metagenome | biome: human oral; feature: human-associated habitat; material: dental | place: China | collected 2151 ...
TCATCAGCGAGAACTCAACGTACAGAGAAGCTAAAATAGCGTGTGAGAAGCTATTGAAACAAGTTAGCCATGAGATAGAACTCAGGGCGCTAGAAAGTGAGACAAAGTGTGAAAGAAACAATAAAGGAATTCCTGAAATTCAGAAGCCAATTTACAGTACGTGAATGGGTTGAAATTAACCAAGCTGTCGAAACTCGTTTAAATCAAAAAGTCGCCCAGTTGAGAATGGACGACTCAGATGTAGAAATCATTTCTACATTTCTAAAAGACTAGAACGGTCTATCTGAGGAACAAATAGAAAATAAGGAGGTAAAGACGATGAACGAAATAGGACTGATTGCAGTAACAATCGTTAATGTAACCTGCGCTTTAATCAATCTAATTTGCTTTATTAAAGACCGGATGGATTGATTTAGTTTTAGAAAGATAATGAATTTGTCTGTTGGTTTTAATCTTGATAGTATGCGGTGGTTCGTTTAGGTAGTATGACAACTTATGGAATGAGTATGGATTTAATTCTATCTCATCTTCAAATGGTGCAGAGTACCAATCTACATTAAAAAATGTCTGCGTACTGCTAACCAAACCAAATGGATCTGGTTTCTTCTCAGGAATAGCAGTGACTGGATTAAATCCGTTGTCAAAAATTTCTTTTCCGTTTTTGTCAAACAGTTGGACATTTTTGATTAGAACATCTGAATTTGATTGGTTAGACAAAACAAAGCTGTACTGATAGCAAGAGTATTCGTTCATTCTCGTTTTACGGAATTTAGAAACACTCAATTTCACTCTATTGACTTTTAAAGAGTAAATCAAGCTAACAACACCAGTAATGGCCCCGATCCATGCAGCAGAAATATTCAAAATATCAATCAAACTAAACATCAAAATTACCTCGTTTTTGATTTTATTATATCATAAAAAACAGAGGATATTATTAATATAAGGAGGTAGGAACGTGCAAATTTATCTGTATCAACTAAGAAAAGAAAAAGGCATTACTCAGAAAGAATTAGCTCAAAAACTTGGTATTTCTGAGACGGCATATCGTCAGAAAGAGAAGGGGCGAAGCGCTTTTACTCAGGATGAAATGTTTTTCTTGCGTAGCTTTTTTGATAAACCTTTGCAAGATATTTTTTTGCCAAGAAAGTCACCAAAACGGTAACTTAAAAACTCATATCTACAAAGAAAGGAGAGAGTATGAAAAATTTAAAAAACTTGAATGTTCAACTAATATTTCAGAAATGCAACGGATGATTATACAGCAGTCAAAAATGATTTTTTGAGAGATCCAAAACTTGAGCCAGCCACAATCGGGATATTGATGGTTATTCTCAGCAATAAAGAGAATTGGCTTGTTTATCCAGAAGAAATAGCTAAACGATTAAATGTTAGTCGTGACATGATAGATCGTCATCTAAAAAAACTAGAGGTTGCTGGTTATATGCGAGTTGTTAAAAAAAGCCTCGGTAGAGGTCGAGGGGTTCAGACTTTCAGATTTTTCTCAGATACAAAGATAACCGATTTTCAATTTGAGATTATGTTGCAGAGATTGGAGGATGCTTTACAAAAGTTATCCACAGTTTGATATTTACATTTCCGACTTTTACAAATCTGTATTTTACAAATCTGTATTTTACAAATAAGTAAAATAAGGCACTAATAAATACTAACTAACAACAAGTATTAAATAACAATAAATATTAACTAACAATAACTCCTACTTCTCTTAATAAATAAAAGAGAGAAATTTCAATTTTAGGACTTTGGTTTTGGAAGGAGAAGGAATGGAAACATTCATTATATCAGTTTTAACATCTTTTATTGTGACATCCACTATGATGCATTACCACATTTATAAAGTGAATGAACTATACAAAAAATACATGGATTTTGAAAAATCGAGTGTAGAAGAGTTTGCTAAATCAATTACAAGCAGACTTTCAAAAAATCCTTCCAGAGAGGAGTAGAAAATATGAACGAACTAGAAAGAAAAGCCCTCGATGAGGTGTTGAGGACCGTTAGACTTATAAATGAAAAAGTTGCTGAGATTGGAGAACTGCAAAGTCAACAAGAGCTAGCTATTTCTTATCTTCGGGGAATAATGGATTCCTCTGAGATTGGTTAGTTTTATCTTGGATTTGCTGGAGAATTGACTGATAGTCAATTTTTGATGATTTAAAATCAAAATCATGCGTGTGTACGAGAGAAGAATAAGACTGTTGCTTTTCTAACAGATTAAGTATCTTGTTTAGCTTTTTGGTCAAATTGTCATTGAGATCGTCAAGTGTGAGACTTCTTTCAATACGACTTTCAGGCATTTCGAAGTTTTTAAAACTTTGAATTTTAGATTTCAAATTTTCTTTAGATTCTTCAATTTTCGATACATCTGTATCATAGAAAACAGTACGAGTCGTCATAACATCAAAAGGAAGTCTTTCTCCTACTTTTATGATTGGGACAAGAGGCAGTTCAAGCGCCTGTCTGAAACCTAACTCGTAGAATGCATTGGGATTATGGTCTGTCATATCTGCTATAACCATAGGAGCGGTTTTAAGGTAATTGATAATTGTAGCGTTGATGTTATCTACCGCATTTACGTGGTCAACACGAACAGGTTTATAACCAAGTTCTTCACAAACAGGAGCGATAAGATATCTATATACGTTGTCAGCTCGCTCTCTGGTAGGTGTTCCAGATTCACCAATAGCAGTTACAATAAAACAGATCTTTTCGGTCATATTTTCTCTCCAGTCGTTTTTATTTTATTATACCAAATTTAGAAAGGAAAAAACAATGAGACCAAAACGATATCCGTATAACTCTAAACCAAATCGGGTGAATGTTTTAGATAGTCGTTTCTATACACGACTAATCGTTGAAACTAGTGACGGAAAGAAAAAAATAGCAGAAGTCACATTGGATGATGTAACTCCTGCTGCTGGATATACCGTAAGGCTAAGGCCAAAATATGACTAGCCTTTAGGAGGGAATGGATCTTTACCGTGGCTGTCTCGGCTTTGGATTCTTCCATCCTTGCCATGAATGATAAGTTCGGAACCTTGATTTCGTGAAATCTGTCTAGCAATATTTGTAGCTTCATTCTTCGTAGTAGTGTGAACTGTTGCTCTTGAATTGCCAGCACCTTTTACGTTCCAACCGCCATTCTTGGCAGGAACAACATGTTGGTTTTTACCCATGATTGTATCTCCTTTCTGTTTAGATTGTGACTAAAACGGTGAGAGGTCCTAGTCAAAAATGATTATAACATAGATTACAGAAAAACACAACATATTGTTATTTAAATATACTTATAAAACAACATATAGTGTTTTCGGAGGTATAAAATGTGGGAACAGTTAAACAGAATCATGCAAGAAAGAAATTTGAATGGCTATCAATTATCTAAGATGGCTGGAGTTAATCGAAGTTTCTTTTCTGACTTAAAAAATGGAAAGGTGAAATACCTTTCTTGGCCGAATATGTGCAAAATTGCTGACGCACTGGAAGTCAGCTTGGATGAATTTAGATAACAAAAAAGCACCTAACAGAAGTTAGGCGCATAGAAAAATAACCAATAAAATTATATCACAGAAAGAGAGGAATTGCCAATGGCTTTGGAACTATTCGGTGAAGATTTCAAAAATGAACTATTTCAAGATCTTGTGAAGCTTAACATCAAAGCTTTAAAAGAAGCTAAAAGACAAGTCTCAAGACAAATCAGCATGGTGCCAATCAAGGAAGTCATGCAAGCTACTGGATGGGGCAGAAAGCGAATCGAGGATTTTCGAGATCAAGGTAAGTTCAGCTATCAACAAAATGTAAAAGGTGGCAAGTGCTTGTACGACTTGAACGATGTACTACGATTTCAAAGTCAGTTAGCAAAGAGAGGATAGCATGAACCTACTAGCAAGAATTAAAAACTATTTTTCGGAAGAGGTCGAAGAAACCAATTTTGACTGGAAAGAAGTCGCATTAGACTTGAACCGTGAATTGATTGAAACAAGAGAAGAAAACAAAATCTTGTATCAGCGTATTGCTGACTTAGAAAAATTATTAGAGGTATAGAGAAATGGAAATAAAATACACATACAATAAAACACCTATTGGTTGGGTATGGCAATTAGAAATTGACGGTTATAAGTTTTTTTATCCATGTGGCGATTTAAAAACGTTAAAAAAATTTGTCAAATCAGAACTTGATATTTTGCTAGATAAAAAAGAAAGTGACAGTAATCACGGTTTGGCCTTTCATGCGTGTGGATATAACGGTCAAGCGCAACAAGAATATATTTCATATTGGGAAAAACAAGGTTTGAGTATATTTTAAGGAGATTTAACATGATTGAACCGTCATTAACAAGTCAGCTTTTAGGAGTTGGCGCATTATTTATCGGATTTCTCGGGGCAGGAATCCACGTTCACAATCGAGAAGAACGAATGTGGAAAGAAAAGAAAGCACAGTTGCTACGTGATGCAGACATCATCCGAGCAAGTCAAGAAGCCTTTGCGAAAGGTCGTGAAGCAGAACGCAGAGCAATTCGCGAGAACATCCGCAGACCATTTCCAGGCTTCACATTTGACAACGAGCGACCAGAAGGCTTGAAACCTGAATTGGTTGGCTTGCCTGCGCCTAGAAATTTGAGAGGGTGAAATATGACAGTTAGTAGAGATATGAGTAAAACTGAAACAAATGTATTGAACTTGATTATCAACCGTGCAACGTTTGAAGATCCTATCAAAGCTGAAAAAATCAGACAAGAAACAGGCCTATCAAAACGAAGTCTTGAAGAAGTGATTGAGAGTTTACGAGTGGATTTCAAACATCCAATTGTTGCTAAAAAGACACAGCCGAGCGGATATTATCTTCCAAAAAACGAGGAGGAACGACAAGCGGGCTTAGCACCTTATCGCAGACAGATTTTGACTGAACAGAAAAATCTTGCAGCAGTTATGGCTGTTGATTTGGATGATTATTGGAAATCGGCATGAGAGGTGACAGATGTTTGATTATGACAGAGATATGATGCAACCGCCTGAAGAACGAGAAGAACTCGATCTAAGCGAGTATGTGTATATTGGATGCGGTCAGTATCGATATGTAGGTGATGAAATATGATTGAAGAACTACACGCAGAAATCGACAATCGGCGGGCTGAGTATATGCATCTTGGTATCGAGCTGGGGCAAATCATCAACGAGCAACAGGATACTATTTTGAAATTGCAAAACGAAAATAGACGTATAAAACGTGAAAATTGGAACCTTAAGAAGACGAAAGGAAGAAGAAAATGACAAACGAACTAACACACAAACAATTTTTTAACTCACCAGCAGTAAAACAGAAATTCTCAGAAGTAGTGAACGGCAACGGGCAACAGTTCGTGGCTAGCTTGCTGAGTGTAGTCAGCAATAACAGCTTGCTTGTTAAGGCTACAAATGAAAGCATTATGACCGCAGCGATGAAGGCAGCAGTCCTTAACTTGCCGATTGAAGCTAGTCTTGGCTATGCTTATATCGTACCTTACAAGAACCAAGCCCAATTTCAAATCGGTTACAAAGGCTTGATTCAACTGGCGCAACGAAGCGGACAAGTGACACGGTTGAACGCAGGGGAAATCTACGAAAGTCAATATAAAGGATTTAATCCACTAACTGAAGATCTTGAAGTAGACATGTCTGCTATTCCAAAAGAGAAAGAAAAAGTCGTTGGGTACTTTGCGTTCATGCGCCTTGCAAACGGATTTGAAAAGACCGTATTTTGGACCAAAGAACGAGTCCAAGCGCATGGCAAGAAATACAGTCAGTCATTCTCTGGCAAGTATAGCCCATGGCAGTCTGATTTTGATGCTATGGCTAGAAAAACAGTATTGAAGCACATGCTTTCAACTTATGCCCCTCTCTCAACTGAATTACAAGATGCGATTGTGGCAGATAATGAAGACAGCACAATTTCAAACAAGAAAGAAATGAAAGATGTGACTCAAGAGCCAGTTGCCGAAACATTGGATGGTATCTTAGAAGCTCCTGACAAGTCTGTAGATGGCGATAACGTGGTAGACGGAGAATTTACCGCAGAAACAAAAACACGCCCAAAAACGGCTAAAAAAACGGCAAATCCTGACGAGTTAGCATCTACAGAATACCCTGCAGAAGAAATTCCAAACTTTGACGAAGAAACAGGGGAAGTTTTGGAAGAGTTCAGCTTCTTTGAAGGAAACACGACCAACATTAAGGAGTAGCCCATGGAAGAACTAACACAAGAGAATTACTACCAGGACACGAGTCGGTTGACCAATTCACGCTTCAAACGTTATCAGCAATGCCAAGCGAAGGCATTTGCCGTTGATAGTGGACAATGGGTAGAAGAGAGGGACGAGACCCCTCTCCTACTCGGTAACTACGTTCATAGCTACTTTGAAAGCGAAGAAGCGCATCAGCAGTTCATGGACGAAAATGGCGACAAGCTACTTGCCAAGACTGGCAAAAACAAAGGAAACCTCAAATCCGATTTTGTGATTGGCGACAAGATGATTGAAAGCCTGAAAGATGATGAAGGCTTCAACCGCTTGTATCACGGTTATTCATCGGACGACGTTCAAAAAGAATTGATTGTCTATGGTGAAATCGAAGGAGTACCAGTCAAAGGTAAGCTGGATAGCGTAAACCTAAGCCGTGGCTACTTTGTGGATTTAAAGACCATGAAATCTATCTACTCGGAAGAATGGAGCACAGAGCTTAAGAAGAAAGTGCCTGCTGCAGTCAATAACATTTTGAATTTTGGGTATCATGGTCAGCTTGGTCTATATCGTGAACTTTTAAAGCAAATGACAGGGGATGATTTTAGACCATACATCGTAGCCGTCAGCAAGGAGAACGTGCCAGACCGTGAGGTTCTGAAGATTGATGATGAATGGTTGGATGAAGGTTTAGACAAAATCAAGTCTGAAATTGTCGAAGTTTGGGATGTGATTCAGGGCAAACAAAAGCCTAAAAAGTGCGGTCATTGTGATTATTGCAGAAGCCGGAAGAAACTAGATGCAGTCGTCACTTTGAACGACCTGATTGAAAGTGATTATTAAATTTGAAAAAGGGAGGAAAGAAAATGATAAAAACGGCATTTTTATCATGTGGTTATCCACATCATGTGGCAATTGACGATCAAATAAACTACTGGTTTTCAAAGAATCCAGGAATCGAGTTGATTGACATCAAGTTTCAATCAAATGTGTCAGCAGTCGCTGATAGTGGTGTAAGTGCTGAATATTGGCATACATCAGCATTGATTATTTATAAAGAACCTGAAAAATCAAGGTTAGGAATAGAATTTGGAGAAGAAGATGATTATTGATTTTATTAAAGAGGTCGGCATGGCTCTAGTATGGCTATTTCTTGGCTATCTAGTCGGTGAACGTAGCGCTAGAAAAGATAAAAAATAACCAGAAACCAACTATTTCCATTTTGGAAACAATTCAAAAACCAACAAGCCGTGCATTCTTGTAAAACTGCGAACTAGAAAGCGTCAGTAAAGGTTATGTGACCTTGGACGAGCGACTGCCCGTATTTAGCCAAACTCACAACAACAGAGGCAGTCGCATTTTTTGATGAAATATAAAACGATGGCAATGTATGGAAAAACTAATTTTAAAATTTGAACTTGATAGAAAGCAGATGATTTCAGCGAATGACAGATTACACTTTCAGAAAAAAGCTAAAATCACTAAGTTTTTACGAAAGCTAGCGCATTACGAGGGGCAGAATACTCTAAGAGATTACTTTGGCTTACCTTTTAGCGAGAACAAGCCTTGTAAAGTGACTGTTTGGGTATTCGCCCCGACTAGTCGCATATACGACCCACCAAACTGGTCGCCAACTAGCAAAGCGCTTTTAGACGGCTTGACAGATGCGAAATTTTGGACGGATGATAATTATCACGTCATCAAGTCAACGGATTTTAGGCATGGTGGAAAGTCAGGAAATAAGAATTACAGAATTGAACTGGAGATTGTCGAATGGAAAGAAACGGACAAGTGAAAGTTGAGTTATACAATGATCACTTTGAAAACGCAAAACGCTATAACATACCACGAGCGCAGTTGATTATTGCTGATATACCTTATAATTTAGGAAACAACGCATATGCAAGTGATCCGCGTTGGTATAAAGACGGTGATAATAAAAATGGAGAAAGCAAACTTGCTGGAAAATCTTTTTTTGACACAGACAATGATTTTAAAATCAATAATTTCTTTGATTTCTGCTCTCGTCTCTTGAAAAAAGAACCGAAGGAAAAAGGAAAAGCGCCTGCTATGATTGTTTTTCACGCTTGGCAACAGCGAGAAATGGTTATTGAATGTGGTAGAAAACATGGTTTTAATAACGCTTATCCTTTGTATTTTACAAAAAAATCGAGTCCGCAAGTCTTAAAAGCGAATATGAAGATTGTCGGGGCGGTTGAAGAAGCAACTGTCTTATATCGAGATAAGTTGCCAAAATTCAATAACAATGGCGCGATGGTATTGAACCATGCACCGTGGGAGAAAGATAGTTCATATCCCAGTATTCATCCGACGCAGAAACCTATTCCAGTCTTGAAACGATTGATTGAAATATTTACTGATCCAGATGATGTTGTTATTGATCCAGTAGCTGGCAGCGGCTCGACTTTGAGGGCAGCAATCGAAATGGGACGGTCAGCTTATGGATTTGAAATTAAGAAAGATTTTTACAAGAAAGCGCAAGAGCAAATGCTTTCGACATTTCAAACCAGTTTATTTTAAACCGGTATATCAAACAACAATATATGATTTTTTGGAGTGAAAATGACGTATAAACAACAAATGATTGAAGCATTAAAACATTCAATCGAAATAACAGAGCAGGAAATTGAGAAGTATTCGAAGCTATGCGGCAAACGAGTCGAACAAGGCCGTACTGCTCACCGTGAATTTTTGAAGAAAAAACTTAAGAAAATGAAAGCACAATTGAAGGAGTTGGAAGATGAATATGCAGGAATTGAATAAAGAGATTGAAGAAAACGGGATTTACTGTTTGAATGTTTTTGGCAATGAGGTCAAAAGCATTCCGGTTAAACGTGCAATTGGTTTAATCAAACAACTAGACGAACCCAAACCAGTCAAAGTAAAGCAGTTTGTGGCGGATTGGTATGAAGAGAATAAGGATGATTTTGAAGGGAATTTGTATCGATGTACCCATAATATTCCATCGGTTTTTGATGGCGCTAAACTTAATGAGTTTGAAAGGTGGTTTCTAAGCGCTAGCACCAAATCATTTCAAATCCTCGTCAACATGCACCAGTTCGGCTACGAGGTCGAGAAAGAACCGAAGTATACGGTTAAATTTAAAGCTACTAATCAATACCTTTGTGATGACGATGGCATCGGCCTTCATATCAGTCCAAGTTTTAGAAGTAATTTTAGAAAATCTGACCTCGAAAAGTTAAGTCTTACTGAAGTGTTTGACAGTCCTTTATTTGAAGTCGTAGAGGTGGAGTGATGGCAATTAAAGATGAAACAGGATTTTACAATGTAGCAGAGCAAATTAGAGGTGTGTATGGTTGGAGCGTAGAAGACGGAAAAATCCAGCCGCCAAAATATGATTTTCCACAAGAAATGGAAGAACGAATTCAGTATTTCCAAGATGAAATGGAAAACGGATTAAGTTTGTACGGAGCGCTGCGATTTATTTTAGCAAAAAATGACGACGAGCAAGCAATTCGAGAATGTGAATTTGGCTGTCCTTGGTTGCCACAAACAGAACAGACACAGAATTTTTTGGATAATAGCTTTGGAATAGTCTCATCAGTGATTGCCGTGCGACTGCTTTATCCAAGATCAGATTTAGGAGGGGAAAAGTGAAACGATTTATCGCAATCTGGATATTATTGTCTGCTGGATTGAACATCTGGCAGAGTATTCACATTAAAAAACTAGAAGAAAAGCGCCCGATTGTCGTCTATAAAGCTGATAATCAAGGCGCAGAAATCAAAGGCAGAGTCGTCCATAAAGAGAAAATAGGCGAACTGCACACAATCACAGTACAAAATTACGGCATTTTCGTAGTTACTAAAACAAACTATGAGTCATTGAGGATTGGAGACGAGGTGAGATTATGACACCAAAATTTAGAGCGTATGATGGCGGCTCATTAAATCGTATGTATCAACCGGACGAAGTGATGGTTGGAAATGGCGATATCTGGATTATTGATGAGGACTCTGTTGCTGGTGAATGGATTGTGAACAATGACATTCACCTCATGCAATCAACAGGACTCAAAGACAAGAATGGGAAAGAGGTCTTTGTCGGAGATATTATCAAATGCATAAGAGGATGCCTGCACGAAGTCTATATAGAAAAAGAATACGGTGGTACATTCATAGGCGGCATGCTTGCAGTTTATCTAAAAGGATTGAGTGAAGGATATGCGTGGACCGGATATGAGGAAATCATCGGCAACATCTATGAAAACCCTGAGCTTTTGGAGGAGAAGGAATGAGATATTTTAAAATCCTATGTGTTGTTTTATTCGCATCCTTCCTCGTAGCATACCACCAGATTTCGAGTGGGACAGTGGTAGATAAGTACATTGATGAACCTCACACAACGTTCATACCTGTTATGAATGGTAAAAGTTCGGTACTTGTGCCAACCAGAACCAAAAGAAAATATATTCTGGTCGTTTCAGGATATGCAGGTAATAAGCAAGTTGAAGAAACATTTGAAGTGACAGCCGAGGAATACATGCGCTATGAAATTGGCAACACTTTTATACAGGATGCCGTTTTGAAAAATAAGGAAGGTGATGAATAATGAAACCAGAAAAAATTGACAACGTAAACAAACCAAGCCACTATCAAGGCTCAAAAGGCCTTGAAGGTATTGAAGTAATTGACAATTTCATTGGCAATCTGCCAGGGAAGGCAGCGTGGTGCTGGGGTAATGCTATTAAGTATATGTTAAGATTCCAGAAGAAGAATGGTCTTGAAGACCTGAAGAAAGCTAGAAAAAATTTAGACTGGCTTATAGAGGAGATGGAGAATGGACTATGAAAAACCTTTAACAAAGAGACAGTGTGAATTATTCGCTTTCATGCTAAAGCAAAAGAGGATTGATAACCAGGTTACTTTGAAAGAGTTAGGAAGTAAGTTAGGCTACTCAATTGCAACAATCTCAAATTGGGAGAATTTAAAATCCGCTCCTGATATGTACAATGTTGAAGATGTAGCGACTTATTTCAATCTGCCTATGAATGTATTTATCGGAGAGGGGTGATAGGGTGCAGAGAGCTATTGAGAAAGAACTCAAGAAACTAAAATTTAAGAATGTTAAAATCCAATCTCTACATTGTGAAATCATCAATCTAAGGTCCGGTATCATGAAAGGTCAGGTTTTTGACAGTATGCCGAAATCTCAGAACAATGATAATCGCACCGAAGAAATGAACATCAAGGCTATTGATCGCATTGCTGAACTCTATCAAGAAATCGAGAGGGAATACAAGGAGCAAGAGGAACTTGTCAGAGCGATTGAAGAGTTAGAGGAGCCGATTGAGAACATCGTAATGCGATTGCTGTACATAGATGGTCTATCTTGGACTCAAGTGGAAAGAAGGTTGAATTGCAGTCCAGCTACTATCCAGCGGGCTAGGGATAAGTCCTTGGTTAAACTCTCTAAAATGTTTGATAGTAACGATAGTAAATGATAGTTTTAATGTGCTATTATGGTATTGTCAGCAAGTACGGTAAAGCGGACTGATGACTCCTTTAGCTTTTCATAACGACATCATGGATAAGTCAGTGATTTCCTTTTAGTCTTTTTGATTTCGGTCTCTGATGTCGTTATTTTTTAAACTTGAAAATGGTTGCGGAGCGACTGGACCTTGCATGATTGCATGGCTAATTATATTCCGGATAAGTTATAAGCTAGGCGGTTTGATTCCGCTAGAGGTCTTAATTAAAAGTCACATGGTTGTGTGGCTTTTTGTTTTGTAAAAAAACGGAGGTGATGGAAAATCGCTAAACTAACTTTAAAACAACAGAGATTTGCTGATGAGTACATCATCAGTGGGAATGCGACAGATGCAGCTATTAAGGCAGGGTATAGCTCTAAATACGCTAATACAAATGCATCTAAGTTACTACAAAATACTACAATCAAATCTTATATTGACGAAAGACTGGCTCAGCTTGCGTCTGAGAAGATTGCAACGCAGGAGGAGGTGCTTACTTACCTAACTTCAGTAATGCGAGGGGAGACTCAAGAACAGACTCTTTGCAGTATTGGTGAACTTGGTCAACAAGTTATTGATATTGACGTCGGAGCTAAAGATAGAATTAAAGCTGCGGAACTTCTGGGTAAACGACACAGACTTTGGACGGACAAGGTAGAGGCTGATATTTCTGGAACGGTGGTGTTTGCGAATGAGTCAGACATACCAGATTAAACAGAACGATATTGTCGTAGACCTACCTAAGACAGTAGGTGGGGGATATGGCCAGTTCTGGCGCTCGAGAAATCTTTATCGAGTTGTGAAAGGTTCTCGTGGTTCGAAGAAGTCCAAGACAACTGCTTTGAATTATGTTATCCGTCTTTTGAAATATCCTTGGGCTAACTTGCTTGTCATTCGTAGATATTCGAATACGAACAAGCAATCGACCTACACGGATTTCAAGTGGGCAGCTAACCAACTAAAAGTCGCTCATAAATTTAAGTTCAACGAGTCTTTGCCCGAAATAACAGTCAAAGAGACGGGCCAAAAGATTTTGTTTCGTGGTCTGGACGATGAGCTCAAAATCACATCTATCACAGTTGATGTGGGGATTCTTTGCTGGGCATGGTTCGAGGAAGCTTATCAAATCGAAACTGAAGATAAGTTCAGTACGGTAGTTGAGTCTATCCGTGGTAGCTTAGATGTACCTGATTTCTTTAAACAAATCACGGTAACATTCAACCCGTGGAATGAAAGGCACTGGCTCAAGCGTGTCTTCTTTGACGAAGATACTAGACGAGCCGATACATTTGCTACTACGACAACTTATCGATGCAATGAGTGGCTAGATGAAGTCGATATTAAGCGTTACGAAGACTTGTATCATACAAATCCAAGGCGTGCAAGAATTGTCTGTGACGGAGAATGGGGCGTCGCTGAGGGTCTAATCTATAACAATGTAACCGTCAAAGACTTTGACAAAGACGAGTTGTTGCAAAATCCTGCTAACAAGTTGTGCATCGGGCTTGACTTTGGTTTCACTCATGATCCAACTGCTCTGTGTTGTTCGCTAATAAACGACACGACGAAAGAGATACACATCTTTGACGAAGCGTATAAAGTCGGTTTGATAACCAAGGAAGTCGCTAAGATGATAAAGGACAAAGGTTATCATCGTTCGACAATTATTGCGGATAGCGCAGAGTCACGGTTGATTGAGGAATTAAGGTCAGAACACGGCATATCTCGAATCAAAGAGAGTAGAAAGGGAAAGGATAGTATCATGGCAGGCGTATCCAAATTGCAAGGATACGCTATTTATGTACATCCGAATTGTGAGCATATCATGGATGAATTTTACAGTTATTGCTATCAACGAGACAAAGAGGGCAATTGGTTGAACAAACCAGAAGATAAGAACAACCACTTGATGGACGCGCTGCGATATAGCCTTCAATGTATTGAGGGCGGGAAAGCAACCGTCCGCAGACGTTCACAATACGGTTTATAGAAAGGAATTAAATGTATCAGATTTTAACTTATCCACGAGACGGATACGATGAAACAGCTTTGAGTAAAGAATTGATTTACAAGCTGATTCAGAAACACACGCAAGAGCGTCAGCGATTGAAGAAGCTTAAAAACTACTACTTGGGCGAGCATGCTATCTTGAATCACACGAGACGCAACGTGAACGCACCGAATTATAAGACGGTAGCTAATCACGCTAAGGACATTGCGGACACGTCTACGGGCTATTTTATGGGCAATCCTATCAAGTATAACAACACTGCTGAGAGCAACCTTGAGCCATTGCTTGAGGCTTTCGATGGCGCTGAAATAGACCAAGTGGATGCGCAGAACGCGTTGAACATGGCTATTTATGGACGTGCATACGAGTACATCTATGCTAAAGAGGGGTTGACTGAGCTTGATTCGACTAGCGTGGACCCAGAGAATGTATTCATCGTTTACGACGATAGTATCGAACGCAAGGCCTTGTTTGCGGTGTACTACTACGAAATTAAAGATGACACGAAAGATGCGACTAAGTATCAAGCTGAAGTCTTTACTCAGAACTTGCATTATCACATCGTGTTGCGTGATTCGAGCATGGGAACTACACAGAATGAGCAGGTAGAACCTCACAACCTCGGTCAAATCCCAATCATCGAGTATCGTAACAATCATTTTGTGATTGGTGATTATGAGCAACAAATCAGCTTGATTGATGCTTATAATTCATTGATGGGCAACCGAGTAAACGACAAAGAGCAGGCAGTCGAGTCTATTCTTGTACTTTACGGCGCGCAGTTAGCTGACAATCTAGAAGATGCCAGGGAAGCAATGAGCATTCTTGCTGAAGAAGGTCTTTTGGAATTGCCAGCAGATGCCAAAGCTGATTTCTTGAAAAATGCCCTGGACGAGAACGCTACTGAAATCTTGCGCAAGGCTTTGAAAGAAGACATCTACACATTCAGCCATGTGCCGAATTTGACAGATGAGAACTTCGCAGGCAATAGTTCGGGCGTAGCCATGGAATTCAAGCTACTAGGTCTCGAAATGATTACTAAGACCAAAGAAGCAAATTACAAGCGAGGTCTTAGACAGCGGATTGCTATCTTTGCTCACTACTTGGGTATGCAACAGATTGCTCTTGAAGCACATTCAATCGTGCCACAGTTTAGCCGTGGATTGCCTAAAAACTTGCTTGAATTGTCACAGATTATCAATAATCTTGAAGGTAAGGTCTCACTTCGTCAGCTTATTTCACTCTTGCCATTCGTTGAAGATCCTGATGCTGAACTTGAAGAACTCGAGGAAGAGAAGGAAAAGAACATGGACCGTGTGCCGTTCTTTAATCAAGCGAACACGAAGCCAGACGAAGAGGTAGCAGATGAAGAACAAGGACTACTGGACCGAGAGGAAAGCTAATCTCATCTATGAGCAGATGGACAAGGCCGAAAAGCAAGCGGACAAGTTCGACGAGATTTACAAGCAATCTAAAGCGTATTTAGACAAGCAAATCAACAAGGTTTTTGATAAGTTTCAACGTGATTATGGGTTGAGCGAGCGTGATGCTAGACAAGTCTTAAAAAACATGAAAGACCAAAAAGACCTAAACGAACTTCGCAAGGTTCTTGAAGCTAGACCGAATGACCCGAATATCCAACGCTTACTTGCTGATTTGGACAGTCCAGCCTATGCCTATCGCATGAAGCGTTTAGAGCGTCTAAACGACGACCTAGACCGCATGCGTGAGTCTATCTACCATTCAGAGAAATCAGGCTCAGATGCCTTTTATAGCGACCTGATGAAGGATAGCTACTACAAGGCTACTTTTGACCTGCAACAGCAGACAGGACTAGCTTATAGTTTCTCTAATCTCCCTGAAACTGAAATCAAGCGCTTGAGGGGGCTAAAATGGACGGGAGAGGCTTATTCAGACAGGATATGGTCAAACACTGGGGCGCTCGCTTCAAGCGTGAAAGACGAGCTCCTAGTGAGTCTCATGACCGGTCGTAGTGTAAGAGATACATCTCAAGCTATCGCTGAACGATTCGAGGTTGGACAGAATAATGCAAGGCGTTTAGTTCGTACTGAGTCAGCATTCTTCCACAATCAAATGGAACTGCTTAGCTATGAAGATGCTGATATAGAGAAGTATATCTTTGTGGCTGTCTTGGACAAGCGTACCTCACGCATTTGCCAAGAGCATGACAACAAGGTCTACCACACAGACAAAGCCGTTCCTGGAGTGAATTATCCACCCTTACATCCCTGGTGCAGGTCTACAACTATCGCCCATGATGAAGATGCAGATTATAGCAAGCTCGAACGTCGGGCTAGGAATCCCAAGACGAACAAAGTCGAATACGTGCCTGCTGATATGACGTATAAAGAGTGGTATAGCAAGTATGTAGATGGCGAGGAAGTTGTTAATGAATCTAAATCGAAAGTGGATGACAAGGTTTTTGTAGCTGATAAACCAAACGAAATAGATGACTTCTTTAAAAAACAAAAGTCTTATCAAAAGTGGTATAATGAACTTACAGATGACGAAAGAAGTGTTATCTACTCTTATACAACAGAAAATTATCATAATTTCAACAATATAAAACGCTATGGACTTGATGAAGCCTTAAAAATACGTGAAAGGTTCTGGTTTGAAAACGACGGAGATGTAGCTGATTTACCTTTTGCCTTGGATATTGTAAAAGATACAGAATCTAATATCCCGATCTTAGAAAAAGCCATTTCACAATTTGCTCCTGAAAAAAGTTTTAAGGCGTATCGTGGAAGTGGGTCTATATCTGCATTAGGACAAGATTTAGGATATCTAGATTTTGAAGTTGGTCAATCCATTAAATTAGATAAAGCTTTCACTTCATTCAGTTTGGATAGAAATTATGCTAAAGAGTTTGCTTTCGATGGCGACGGCGCAAACGTACTATTTGAGGTTACTGTCAAGAAAGGTCAGAAGACGGGAGCTTATATTGCTGACTTAGCAGATTATAACCCTGAAAAAGAATATCTGATGAAACCTAACTTGAAATATAACGTTGTTTCTAAAACAGAAAGTGAAGACGGTTTGCTAATTTATGGTTTGGAGGTGTTAGAAGATGGGACTTGATAAATCATTCATAGAAAAAGCCTTTTATCGACCTGAAGATAGAGTAAATAGAGCGATTTTTGTAAAACCTGAAGAGCTTATTGAAATATCTGATGAAGATTTGAGTTATTTTGGCGAGGGTATTTTTTATTGCTTGCCTCGTAGCAAATTTGTAGAAAGTCGCAAAAATGAGATTCGAGAGAAATATAATCTTTCTAACGAAATGCCAAAGATAAACGGCATCTATTTAGGCACTTTTGTAAAAATGAGAGCATGGGATAAAATACGAAAGACAAAACCAACTTTGAAAGAAATAATAAGTATGGCTAGAAAACAAAGCACTTAGAATAATCTAGGTGCTTTTTTCGTGCCCATAAAGGAGAGTCTGATGAATAAATACAAAAAGTTGATAGAATTGATTGAAAAAAATGGCCTTGAAATTCAATCTAAGAAATGTTACGACCCACAGAGTGCTTGGCATGGTGAGGAGTTATGGATTGTCGATAAGAAAAACCAAAATAAAATTTTTGATTTATCGGGTAACGGTTACTGTTTTCATGACGATAAAGTTGATGAAGCTGTTGAAGAAGTTGAAAAGTATTTGGAGTTTAAAAACATTAATACTTTTGACGCTTTCAAAAAATGGGTAGAAAAGAATGCTAAACCTCAAAAGAATGCATAAGTTGAAGGGCAGAAAGGAGTAAATATATGTTTATCTGGGAATGGGTGTCAATCTCTTTCGGGTGGTTGGTATTTTTATTTTTAACTTTTATTATTCTGGCCGTAATCAGCGGAATAATTAAAGGTTTAAAGAAAGGATTGAAGAAATGAAATACAGAAAGAAACCTGTAGTAATTGAGGCGGTTCAGTTCGTAGATACTGAAGAATCAATTTTAAAATTGTCAGAATTAGGATTAGATCCAGTCCGGATTGATTACGCTGACCTAGATAATCCAATTTTAAAAATAGAAACACTTGAAGGTTTGATGATTGCAACCGAAGGTGATTACATTATTAAAGGAGTTCAAGGTGAGTTTTATCCGTGCAAGCCTGATATTTTTGAAGAAACATACGAAAAAATGGAGGAATAAAAATGTTAGAAAAAGCAAAACGATTGGCATCACAAGAATTTTCGCGCTTATCAGGTCGTGAAATCAAAGCAAAAGATTGCTTTGTAGTCTGGTTTAGCAAGACCCTGCAAAACTGGAAAGCTCTTGTTAGTACGAACGCAATTACATCAAGCGAACCTTGTGGAAATTATGCAGAAATCACGCATAACGGAGACAAGAAAGAGACTTATGTGGATGTTTACGCCAAGGTTTCAAATCGTGCCATTAAAGATTAGGAGGTGATCCAATATCTTGACTTGCAGGAATAGACTGCTATAAATTACTGTAAATTGCTATAAACCGTGTCAGATTTGATGCGGTTTTTATATTTGGAAAAGACGTAGAAAATGAAAGTTAAAGAACTTTGTGACGCGATAGAAAAAGAAGCTTATGTTTCGGTTTATCACAACAATGAACTTTTGAAAGGAGACTATCCATGCGATTTTCTTGATTGCGATTTGATTGTAAAAAGAATTTCCGTGATAGCTTGTGAAGTTATCCTAATAGAAACTTAAAAGAAAGGAACTAAAAATGGAAGATTGGAAAGAACGCTTTAAAAAAGAGTACTACGAATTGAGAGAACGATTTCAAAAGTTGGACATGATGATTGGTCAATACGAAAAAGGACAGCTAGAGTTTGAACCTAAATGTCCTATCGATTTGTTAAAAAGTCAGCGTTCGACTATGTGGAATTATTTAAAAATTCTAGAACAACGTGCAAAAATTGAAGAAATTAAACTGTAGAAACTAACCGTATGGAATCCCGTACGGTTTTTATGCGCACGAAGGGGAGATAGTTCGATCCTATCTCACGGGTTAATCAAGTTCGAGTCTTGAAATCTGGCGGGTGGTTCGAGTCCACCGGTGCGCGTTATTGTCCAAGCATTGAAGACTCTAAAAGCTATGGAATTATACAGTCGGGGACGACTTTAAAAATAGGAGGTTCGCAATGAACGAAGAAACACAAACAGTCGAAACGGTTGAAGAACAAAAGGTACCTGCAGAACCTGCACAACAACCGCAAGACAAGAAGAAGTACACGGATGCAGACGTCGATGCTATCATCGATAAGAAATTTGCTAAGTGGAAATCTGAGCAAGAAGCTAGAGAAAACGAAGCTAAGAAGCTTGCTAAGATGAATGCTGATGAAAAACAGAAATATCAGTTAGATCAGCGTGAGCGAGAATTAGCCAATCGTGAACAAGCGATTGCTCGGAAAGAATTGACCGCAGAAGCTAAGGCAATGCTAAGCGAACGTGGCTTACCAGTTGAATTAGTAGCCGTGGTTGATTTGTCAAACGCTGAAGCCGTGACTGAGTCGGTCGCAAGCATTCAAAAAACGTGGGAAGATGCAGTGCAGAAAGGTGTATCTGACCGCATGAAGGGTAGCGCACCTATTAAGACTGCGCCAACTAATCAGCAAGAAGTCACCGAAAAATGGAAACAGGACTTTTTGCGCTAGAAAATAAAAAAATGAGGTAAAAATAAATGGCATTTGAAGCATTAAACACAGCAGAATCACGCAAGAAACACCTTGGAATTATCGAGGATGTCCTTGCGGTAAATTCATACGCAACACCACTCTTAACACCAACTGAAGCAGTGACTCTAAACGGTCGCTCATTCACGGTCGCAACAGGTAACACAACCGAGCTAAAAGACTACAAACGTAACAAAGACAATGAATTTGACCATGTTGAAGTTGAAGAAAAGGTCTACACTCTTGAAGAAGAGAAATACTGGGGCCGTTTCGTTGACCAGTTGGACGAACGTGATTCAAACGGTCAAGTAAATATTGAGTATGTGATTGCTCGTCAGGCTGCCGAAGTAGTCGCTCCGTATCTTGACAAACTCCGTTTTGATGCATCACTTGGCAACGTAAGCGACAATGTGGTCATGGGTAAAACGGCAGGAGCGAACAACGCATACAATGCGGTTCTTGATGTTTCTGAGAAATTGGATGAACTTGGGATCACTAAAGAACGTTTGCTCTTTGTCACTCCAAGTTTCTACAAAGCTATCAAGTCTGAAATCGTACGCTTGCCACAAGGTGACGCAGACAAGAAAGTTCTTGGCAAAGGATACGTTGGCGAATTGGATGACTACACAGTCTACAAAGTACCTTCTAAATTCTTGCCAAATGTTAACGCCCTTGCAACTGCTCCTGGTGTTGTTACATCACCAATTCAAATCGACAACACTAAGTACAATGACAATGTACCTGGGCGTTTTGGTGAATTGGTAGAACAATTGCTCTACACTGGCGCTTATGTTCTTGAACATTTCCAAAAATACATCATCACAATTGCAGATACTAAGCCAGCAGCTAAAGAGTCAGCTCGAGGTAAGACGGTGAATCGTGCGAAAGCATGGAAGTCTGGTTCAGATTACAAAAAAGGCGACACAGTAACCCATGAAGACAAAGTCTATGTTGCGGTTAAAGAAATCACGAACTCTACAACTGCGCCGGACTCTGACTCAGCTAACTGGAAAATCAAGAAATAAGGTCTGAATTATGAAAGTCAGAGTCAAGCAAGCGTTCAATGATTGGCAAGCGAAAGTGAGACGACATGAGAATGATGTTTTTGAGATGACGGACGAGCGTTTCAACGAATTGTCGCATAATCTCAAGATCGAGTTCTCGGTCGATATCGCAGACGTTGTCGAGATCATTGACGAAACCCAAGGAGACGAGACGACTCCTTACGATTAGGAGGTCTTATGGAACTTGAAAAACTAAAACAATTGACGGGCGAGAGTGACGAAACAGTCCTCTCGTCTTTACTTTTAAGGGCTGAAAATATCATTTTATCTGAAACAAACCGAGACAAGCTGACTCCAGCACTGGATAGGTTACTACCTGAACTTGTAATTGAGCTCTACAACCGCTCTGGAAGCGAAGGAGAGCAGTCTAGAAGCGAAGGTGGCATATCTGTTACCTACAGTGAGTCAGGCTTGTCTACGGGCCTTTTACAGCGTATTCGGATGCATCGCTTAGCAAGGGTGGCAGGTCATGTTTTTGAAAAAAAATAGACTGAAAGCATATAACCTCAAGCGGTTCAAGAAAACCGTGACAAATGAGGGAATTGCTAAAGAAGGATACTCGGACGAGGTTGAAGAAGTACGACTTGAGTTGTGGCCAGCTACTAGCAAACTTCAATCTGAAATTTACGGTGACCGTGTCAACGATATCTTGAACGCAAATGCGAGCAAGGATGCGGATATCAACGTTAAAGACGGTGTCTGTATCGAAAGCCAGACAGATGTTACACATCGGGTTATCTCAAAAAAAGTATACAGTCATCATCAAGTATTGGAGTTGGAACGTGTCAGGTTTAATCGGAGCAGATAGCTTAATTGCTAAGTGTCGGAAGCTGGCAAGCAAACAAGTTGACGATGATATCGTCAGACGTGCGGTTTTAAATGCATGTAAAAACGTAGTTCAAGCAGATGCTAAACTCAGGGCGCCCGCGAATGAGGGTGAATTGAGAAATAGCATTAAAGTAAGAGTTAAAATTGAGGGCGACAAAGCCATTGGAGAGGTCTTCACGAACTCAGACCATGGCGCCTATGTTGAACTTGGAACGGGTCCTAAAGGACAAGAGAACCATTCTGGTATATCGCCAGAAGTGAGCGTGTCTTATCGGTCTAGTCCGTGGTACGTGCATGAAGACCAAATCAATGTAGGACCTTATCACTTTGCAAAAAGAGGGGAGTTTTACAAGATGTATGGTCAGCCTGCGCAACCTTACTTGTATCCTGCTTTGAAAGATAACCATGACCGTGTATCTAGTAACATCTCAAAATACGTTAGTAGAAAGATAAGAGAACAGATAAAATGATTAATATTAAGCCTGTAATTTACAAAGAATTGCAAAAGGTTGCAGATAATGTGACCGACACTTATCCAGACGATTGGGAGAATGTCCCAGTCGTCATTTTTTTGGAAGAACAAAATAAACCTGGTGAATGGTTCGATGATCAAGAGAAAAAGTCGCATATCCGCTACAAGGTGGATATCTTCGACAAAGATAGCACAAGCGATTTGGCAGTCAAAATCAATGAAATCTTTGCATCTTTAGGATTGCGAAGAACAGATTGTCAGGACGTGCCTGATCCGTCGCATTTGCGTCATAAGTTGATGCGCTTCGAGGGAATCGTTGACCTTAATTCACAATTGGTTTATCAGTATAGAATGGAGAACTAAAACATGTTAGCAAACGGAATTAAGCTTGCTTTTAGTAAAACTAAAGGCGATTATCAAAATCTTGTAGGTTTGAAAGAAGTACCTGAATTTGGTATTGAACCTGAAAAAGTCGAGAATACGACTCTTGCAGACAAGGTTAAGAAATACGAATTTGGTATTGGTGATGCTGGGGAACTTGAGTACAAATTCGCTTATGACAACACAACTGCCACTTCACCTTACCGTGTCTTGCGTAATGCTGCAGACAACAAGGAGAAACTCTACTTTGAACAAACCTACCCAGACAATACCAAGGTTACTTTTGAAGGTCAAGTATCCGTTAAATTGGGCGGTGGCGGAGTGAACTCTGTTATCGAATTCACGCTCAAGATTGCATTGCAGTCTGAATTGACATTCGTTGATGGAATTGGAGGTTAATAGATGGCTCTACCATACGCAACTTGGAAAGTTAGTGAGGATAAGGAATTGAAACTCCGCCTCACATCTTTGCAAGCGACCAAAGTTGAAGAAAAAATCGGAGCGAACTTGCTCAAGGTATTCATGCCCGCTGAGGGCGAAGCCTTTGCTTTGCCACCTCTAAAAGTCATGTTGCTGTTGACTCATGGAGCACTTCAAAAGTTTGAGCATGGACTCTCATTTGAAGATGTATCTGACCTATATGACGATTATGTTGATAACGGTGGGGATCAGGCAGCATTCATGGCAGACGTCATCTTGCCGATGTTGCAAGTATCGGGTTTTATGCCACGGGAGAAAGCAAACAAGAAAGCTCCCAAGAAATCCAAAGCGAAAATGGAAGTAGTCGAGTAGAATCGACTGCAGTTACATCAGTAAAAGAAATGGTTGAGGGGCTTTATCCGATGTTTTTGGACATTGGGGGTAGGCCCCTCGATTTTTGGGATTTGACGGTACTTGAAATCAGAGAAATGATTGAAAGCTATAATCGTGTCACGATCCAAAAACAAAAAGAAAAAATAGTTGAATCTTACAGACTTTCGCAGATGATAGCAAATAATGTATCCTTGTTGCTTTCAAAAGATGCCAAGCCACTTGAGGTTTGGGACTATGCGCCTGAATTATTCCAGGAAGAGAGAGAACAAGTCGAAAGAGCAAGGCAAGAACAAGAAATGAGGATGCATAAGGAACGCATGCGCGCATTCGCTGAGAGTCACAATCGAAAAATGAAAATGAAAGGAGAATAGATGGGAGTTACTCTTGATGAGCTCAAGGTTATGATTGACGCTGAAATCGCACCTTTCAAGAACAAGATGAAAGAAGTCGAGAATAAGGTCAAAGATGCCTCTAACAAAGTACAGTCATCAACCGACAAAATCAAGGCGCAATCTGGATCCATGCTAGGTGTATTTGGTAAGCTAGCTAAATTCGCTGGCTTTGCTTATCTTGGTAAGAAAATGCTTGATGTCGGTATGTACTCTACGCAGATGGCTCTTGAAGTCACGGCATCGGTTAACCAAATTAAACGTCAGATGGGCGAGAGCTCACAGACATTCTTAAAATGGGTCAACGATAACGCGAACGCTATGAATATGGGCGTTGGTGAAGCGACAAAATATGGGGCGGTATATTCAAACCTATTTTCTGGTTTTATCAAAGACTCGAACAAGCTGAGCGCATATACTGCTAAGATGCTTCAGACATCAGCAGTTGTTGCTGAAGGCTCAGGCCGTAGCATTACAGACGTTATGGAGCGGATTCGCTCTGGTTTGCTAGGGAACACGGAAGCGATAGACTTTTGTCGCACCGCTTAGAAATAGGCGGATTAAGAACTTACCAAAATCGGTAAAACTCTAAACTTTAATTTGTAACTTCGGTATAAATGTGATATAATATACTTAGTTAAAAAGAGGTGATATTATGGGCATTATATACGAAATTAAATGTACCAAAACAGGAAGAAGCTATTTTGGTCAATCCAATAATATAAAAAGACGATTCGATGACCACAAATACAAACTTCGTCATAACCAGCATTATTCAAAAGAAATGCAAGATGATTTTAACTTGTTTGGAGAATCAGAGTTTCAATTTTCTATTTTAGAAGAAGTATCTGATAACATCTTAGATGAGAGAGAAAGTTATTGGATATCATCATCTGACAATGTATATAATATTGAGGGTGGAGGAGTTAAAACAAAGCGCATTGCTGAAAGCACTAAAGAGAAATTGAGTGTTAAAGCAAAAGCGAGATATAAAACTCACGCAAAATATTTTAATAACCCAACAGCCATTAAAAAACGGTCAATATCAAATACAGGTAAAAAACGAGATGATGATTTTAGAAAGAAAATGAGTGACATCGCTAAAAAAAGAACAGGTTCTAAAAACTCATTTTTTGGTAAAAAGCACTCTGAAGAAACAAAACGAAAAATCAGTGAAGCTAATAAAGGGAAGTATGATGGTGGCAAGCCTAAGATTCCTATCGTAGCTATTCATCTTGAAACTGGAGCAACAAGGGAGTACGCATCAAAGAGTGATGCTTCAAAAGATATTTTTCCAGCTAGGTCTTTTATTGACAAGGTTTTGAATGGTGAAAAGAAACATTATAAAGGGTACACTTTTAAAGAATTAAAACATGACGATACCGAGGTAAATTAAGCAATTAAAAAGGCTTAATCACCGTAGAGCATAGGGATTGAACCTGTGCTTTTTGTTTTGCCAAAAAGTACAGAATAAAATATCCCCACGAGTGGTAAGCACCTAAACAATTCGGTTGTAGGTGAAAATATATGCCGAACTTACAAGAAATTGTAAGAAGTATGGATAAAAAGCCATGCGATAACATTATTGAGAAGACCTAGGAATTAACGTCAACGTAGCCATGATTCAATCGACTGAAGCATTCAAGCGCTTTGCGAACGGTCAAAGTTGGGATCAACTAGATTACCAAACCCAACAACAAATCCGTTTAATGGCGATTTTGGAGCAGGCGACCGCTAAGTATGGCACGACCTTGTCGCAGTCCGTCAACGGACGCATTAGCTTGTTTAAATCGCTACTAAAGGACGCTGCCTTAAACGTAGGTAATGCCTTCTTACCGATTATCAACGCAGTCATGCCAGTCTTGAATTCGTTCGCTATGGTCTTGAAGAATGTGACGGCTAAACTCGCTGAGTTTATTGCTTTAATGTTCAACAAGAAAGCGACTGTTAAAGACGGAGTTGCTGGCGCAGTCGGCGATATGAACGGAGCCTTACAAGATGCTTCATCTGGCGCAGGAGACCTCGCAGATGCTATGGGTGATGCAGACGACGCTTCTGGCGGTCTAGCTGATAACCTTGGGGATTCTGCCAAAAATGCCAAGAAAGCAGTCAAAGAACTGCTCGGGTTAGCCGGTTTCGATGAAATCACGCTCTTGAACAAGAAAGATGATTCTGACGACGGAGGCACTGGCGGTTCTGGTGGCGGTGGAGGTAAAGGCAAAGGTAAGAAAGGAAAAGGCGGAAGCGGACCTTTCAAAGACATCTTGCCAGAAGTAGCTTTAACCGACATGGATAACCAATTCAAGAGCATTTTCGACGGCCTTGGAGATAAGCTGAAAGGCTTAACAGACCTCTTTAGCAAGGGCTTTACTGCTGCATTCAGAGCCGAGGGTTTAGAACGCATTAAGATTGGTCTTGGTCAAATCAAGACTACGCTTGAAGAAATTGCAACTGATCCACGGGTAGTCAATGCTTTTAATGGCATGACCGAGAAAATCGCTTATGCACTAGGGCAGATTGCAGGCTCTATCGGTACGGTCGGAGTTGGCATTGGTGTCTTTCTTGCCGAAAGTATAGCAAATGGTCTAGGACGTCAAAAAGAGCGTATTATTCGCTCTCTAGTGGCTCAGTTTGAGAATACGGGCAATATGTTTGCGTCAGCTGGAAACATTGCTCAGGCATTCGCAGATGGTTTCTATGATGTCATAACATCGACTGGCGCTATTCGTATTGGAAGTGCGATTACATCTGCTCTTTTAGCTATTCAAGCTAGCGTTACTGAGGTTAGTTACAAACTTGGTGGTGACCTTATACAAGGTATCGAGCGAATTGTTACAGATAACATGCCTGGTATCGCCAGCTCGCTTTCCAATTCCCTGTCTGCCATTGCTCCTGTCTTTGAAAGTGCAGAACAAGCAATCAATGATATGGCCGACTCAATCAGTCGAGTGTATGATCAATACATTCGTCCGACGATTGAGTCGTCAACGAAAGCTATATCAAGTATTATCAGTTTGTTTGTAAGAGGTTGGAATAATTACATCCAACCAATTATCGAAAAACTCGGTCAGGGTTTCTCGGACACAATTGGCAAACACATCTCGCCAATGATCAAAAAGATTTTGGAGATGGCCGAAAGTTTCCAAGAAATGTCACAAGTCATTAACGCTTATGTAGGTCCTACTATCGGCTTTATCGTTGAGCAATTGACAAGAGTATTAGCTCCTGCAATTGAATATATAGGAGAAGTTTGGCGTGTTCTATCTAACACTATCTCTGATGTTTTAGGAGGCATAGCTGACTTTCTCAAGGGTGTGTTTGATATCATCACTGGTATTCTTACCAGTGATATGAGCAAGATTTTCGACGGTTTCACCGAAACTGGTGATGCTATCATGAACATCTTGTCTACAATCTTAACTGGATTGTTAGATTTAACAGTAGCGGTTTTGAAAGTTATCTGGGATACGATTGTAGCAATCTTCCAAGCAATTTGGGACGGTATCGTAGCTATCTTTACACCAATTGGCGAATGGTTCGCAGAACGCTGGAATGATATCACAACTGTTTTAGCAGACGTAGCTAAATGGTTTGGGGATATGTTCCAGAAAGCTTGGAACGCTCTAACGAATGTATTCTCTTCAATCGGCACTTGGTTCGGTGAGCGTTGGAACGATGTAACGACTGCGCTTGCTAACGTTGCTACGTGGTTCGGAAACATCTTCAAGACTGCATTTGAAGCGGTCAAGAACGCATTTAGCACGATTGGAAGTTTCTTCAGTGGTGTTTGGACCACGGTCAAAAACATCTTCGTGAATGCTGGTCAAATGGTCGGTAGCGCAGTAGGTGGCGCATTTAAGAGCGCAGTTAATGCGGTTCTCGGCACGATTGAAAATGTGGTCAATGGTTTCATTGGTATGATAAATGGTGTTTTGGATGCTATCAGAGGTCTACCCGGTTTAGGTTGGGTTGGTAGCGTAGGAACTATAAGTCTCCCTCGGTTGGCTCGTGGTGGTATCGTTGATAGTCCGACCGTGGCTATGATTGGTGAAGCTGGTAAAGAAGTCGTTATGCCTCTTGAAAATACCGGATTCTTGCAGACTATGGGACGCATCGTAGGCGGTGCGGTAGTCAATGCCTTGGGCGGTGGCTTGCCACAATCTGGAGGCTTCAGCGGTAGCGGTGACATCGTCATCATGATTGGCGGACACGAATTTGGTCGTGTGGCCATCCAAGAAATCAACCGAGAACAAGAACGTGCAGGACAAGTCTTGCTTAACATTTAAAGGGAGGTAAAATGGCACGCTTAATTATTAATGGGGTGGCTGTTAAGCCTCCCAAATCTTTTCAGGTCGGTATCCAAGATATCGATGGAGAAACAGGTAGAAATGCTAACGGAGACATGGTGCGTGACCGTATCACGACCAAACGAAAATTAGATTGTGAATGGGGCATGCTGACTCAAGATGAAATGAGTCAGCTTTTAAATGCTGTATCATCGGTCTTTTTTGAAGTTTCATATCCTGATCCAGTAAGAGGTCAGACAACAGGGACTTTTTACGTTGGAGACAGAACGGCCCCGAGCTATTCATTTACTGAGCGATTCAAGCCATGGTCTGGCGCAAAATTTAATCTGATAGAAAGGTAGGTTAGAACATGGATATATTTAGACGTAGGAAATTTGATGAAGCTATGTTTGCTAAGAACCGTACTCTTGCTATCAGAGTAGGTCAGTATCAGTCAAGTGATATCAAAGAAGCAAGTTTTGATTATGGCTATATCAAGGGTGATACATACAAGCCGGGCGGAACGTGTGCTGGAAGTGGTAAAATCACGTTCACAAGCATTATTACTACATTCAATAAGCTAGATAAGATTTACCCTGAAATCGGTCTTTTGGTGGATGGAACCTACGAATGGGTGAAGATGGGTGAATACTTCATCAACGATATTGAGATTGACCGAAACCGTAACACAACTAGGCTCGAACTAATGGATGGGATGTTCAAACTCAATCAACCTTATGAGTCGACCTTGACCTATCCAGCGTCTATCCAAAAAGTAGTAGCTGAAATCGCAAGTCGAACTGGAATTAAGTTAGAAGATGCGTATTTTGATGCCACTGATTTAACCGGGCAAGTTTACTACATCGATAAGAAACCAGATGGCAAGAAATTGACTTATCGGGATGTCTTGAGTCTAGCAACGCAAATCCTTGGTCGTTCTTGTTTTTTCAATCGAGATGGGAATCTTGAAATTCGAGGATTGATTGATTCAGGCGTCACGATTACAGCAGACAGCTACTTCATGCACGGTTTGACCAAAAGTGAAGTTCAGTATCAAATTGCAGGGATAAGTTGTAAAAAAGAGAAAGAGACTCTCACGGTTGGTATGCGTACTGGTCGATCATTGGAATTGGATAATCTATTCATGTCTCAATCGATGTTGGATAACCTCTATCACAGCATCAAGGATATCAGGTTCTATCCGTTTAATCTGAATTACCAAGGCCATCTTTTGCTTGATGTTGGGCAGTGGGTAACCATCAAGACGAACAAAGGTGAGACGTTCAAATCGCCAATACTAAGTCAGTCTTTCACATTTAAAGGTGGTTTGCGTGGTCGTATCAGTGCAGACAGTAAATCTGGAAATGATGCGCAGTATTCATACGCAGGAACAATCACGAAGAAAATTGAGCAATTTAGCGAATTTGAGAAGCAAATTCAAAACCAAATTGAAGAAGCTGACAAAGGCTTTGACAAGAAAGTCGAGAAAATCAAGAACGACTTTAACGACCAAGTCGAACTAGCCAAAGCAAAAGCGGAAGAAGTCAAGAAAAGTCTAACAGAGACAATCGACCAGCGTTTTCGTGATTTCGACAGCAGTGGTTTGAACGAAATCAAGCAAAAGGCCGAAGAAGCTTTGAAAAGCGCTGGCGCAGGTAGTTTGCTTGCTCAAGAAGCGAAACAAATCAGTGAGCAATTGAGACGACAGCTTGATAACAAGGCTGACCTCGTCGAATTTCAGAGAGTGAAAGAAACCAATCAGCTGTACGAACGGATTATTGGTAGAAGCGAGTCTGATATTGCTGAAAAAGTCTCACGTATGGCCATGACTAGCCAACTGTTTCAAGTCGAAGTTGGTAAATATGCAAACGCTGGCGGACCGAATATGCTCCGAAATTCGAGGGCGGACGACGGTTTGAAGCATTGGACCGAAGCGAATGGGCGTTTGGGATTCACAGCTCACAGCTTCTACTTCAATGGACAAAAGCGCATGTTTGAACTAAGACCGGGCGCCGTCGTAAAAAGCCCACGTTTCATTGTCAAGAGAAATGCAGATTACGTTTTCAATATTTTAGCTTTTGATAACAATTCAAAATATTTTAGAGTGTATTTCTGCAAGCGTAAAAAAGGTTCAAGTGCGGATTTTGAGCAAAAACAGCTTGTATTTGATGGTAAACCAAGATGGGTCGATGGTGCGGTTTTCGATAACGGTAGAACGGTCAAAAAATCCTTCAAATTTAACGTTGGCGACTATGACGATGGCTATCTGCAATTTGAATATGACCGCAACAACCCTAACAAATGGGGTGGACTATTCATGACAGAGTTAGATTTCTATGAAGGGTCAAATGATCGACTCTGGCAACCAGCCCCCGAAGATGCGACCTTAGAGACAGACGAAGCTGTTCGTACAGTTCAAAATCAACTTGCTGGCTCATGGGCAGTTCAGAACCTCAACAGCGCTGGCTCTATCATTTCGCAAATCAACGCTACAAACAATCAAATTTTGATTGAGGCAGAAAAAATTCGATTAAAGGGTAAGACCTTGCTTGACGAATTAACGGCTATTGATGGTTACTTCAAGCGATTGTTTGTGGGTGAGGGTAACTTTGCCAAGTTGAATGCTGAGATTATCGGAGCGAATACTATCACAGCTGATAAATTGGTCATGGACCAAGCAATGGCTAGAATGTTTGTTTCGAGCGATATCTTCACGGATACGCTTGCTGCTAAAGAAGCCTTTATCAATAAACTTCGGTCTGTTGTAGTGTCTGCGACTTTATTTGAAGGTTTCAAGGGTCGAATCGGTGGCTTCCAAATCGGTACGCATGACAAAGACCCGTCTGCTTATTGGTTGACTGGCCAGAACCAGTTCTCTGTCGGAATGAGCAGCGGTAGTAATAATACTAATTGGACTCGAACTGCTCTTTGGGTGAATTGGGGCGATAATTGGGGGAGCCCTGGGAATGACGCTTGGTTTGTAAGGCAAAATGGTCGAATGTTTTGCTACAGCCGTGCTGAATTCTGGGACACCCCAATTATTCACGGAAATCTTCAAGTAACAGGTAATATTTACTACGCTAAGGAATCAGGATTGTGGGCTTACTGGATTTCATCACCAGAGTATTCAAGTATCGCACCTTCAAATAATTATCTGTATCTCTATCGCGCTAATTCAAGCTACGACTGGATTCCGATGAACAAGGAGATTTCAGACCGCAGGTACAAGCACAATATCGAAGCTAGTACAGTTTCCGGCCTTGATATCATCGAGCAACTCAAGACCTACAGTTATCGCAAAGAATACGATGGCAAAATCGAAGATATCTCTTGCGGTATTATGGCGCAGGATGTCCAGAAATATGTTCCTGAAGCATTTTATGAGAATCCAGACGGGGCATACTCGTATCGCACATTTGAATTGGTGCCTTACTTAATCAAGGCCATTCAAGAACTAAATCAAAAAATACAGAAATTGGAGAAAACAGCATGAATGAACAAGACAAACAAATCAGCAATTTAGCGATCAAATCGTTAGGTGAGAAGGTCGGTAATGAGGCAACTCAATCAGCTACGCTCGAAGCTCTATACACAGTAACTGCGATGGAGCTTGAGCAGATGAAGCAAATCATCGAATCAGATGAAAAACTCAAAGCTAAATTTGAAGAAGTGAAAGGAAAAATTGTAAATGGCAATCAATAACTATGAACTAGCAGGCAAACCTTACACACGAGGCTTTGGGGATAACCTAAAGACCGTGGTTGAAATCCGTCTCTCGGAAGGCAGTCGATACAGTACGAACCTGCGCGAACTTGCAGGAGACCGTACGAATGAGCAAGAGGATGTCTTGATTCAAGCAGTATTGGATATCCTGAAATCCGAGTTGGACCCAGGTTCAGCAATCGTGAAGGCACAAGCCGAGATTGAACAAGCAGTACAGACTCTTGCGAAAACAAAGACAGATTTGACTACTAACAAAGAGAACATCGATAGCGTATCAGCAATTACTGAGGTTCTCATTGCGCTTGCGATTGGTCAAAACGGTGGGATGCCAACAAACACTTATAGCAAGGTTGCGCAGTTCATCAAGCCACTTATAAAAGACCGTCGTTATGTGAACGGCGATATTGTCGCAATGCCTTATCCGTTTGACACCAATCCGAAATGGCAGAAAGAAACACCTACCATCCTGAAATTCCAAATGCAACCATCTGAAGGGTACACTTTCAAAGAACAACCTCTTGTTGAAATGTTGCAGAAGGGTATTCTGACAGTTGTAATGCCACGCATTGAGTAAGGGGGATTTTATGTCATGGTCTGAAATAATCGAGAAAATGATGCATGCGATTACTCAACTTGCTCCTACTATCGGTGTCATCGCTACTGGTTGGTTTGGGATGCGAGCAAGTAAAGCAGGAAATCTCAATCAAGAACAGTTCAAGGAGTTGAAAGGTGAATTGAGCACTATCCATGCAATCGGTGAGGAGAACAAGCAAAATATAACTGAAATCAACAACAAGCTGGCTGTGCATGATGAAGCACATCTAGCTACTATGTATCTACGACTGGAGCGTGATATTACTGTTGCTCTCAAGCGTGGTTATACAAGCGTTCACGAGTCGGATATTATCCACAAAATGCACTCAAGTTACAAAAAACTAGGTGGGAATGGGCGCATCGATGCCCTATTTAACAAATACTTAAATTTAGAAATTGCGGAGGAAAATACAAATGCAACAAATTACTGAAATCATCGTAGCATCAGCTACTGGAGTCTTAACCATTTTGGCTGGCGTCGCAGTCAAATCCATTAAAGATTTTTTGATTAAAAAAGGTGGAGAAAAGACCATCAAAATCGTTGAAATCTTGGCTAAAAACGCAGTCAATGCCGTGGAGCAAGTCGCTTCTGAAACTGGTTATAAGGGTGAAGAGAAGCTGGAGCAAGCACGCACTAAAATCCGTGCCGAGCTTACAAAATACAATATCAGTATGACTGACCGCGATCTTGATACATTCGTCGAGTCAGCGGTTAAGCAGATGAACGAAGCCTGGAAAGGGGAGTAAACATGGGATTAAATCTTGAAACAGCTATTGCTTGGATGCGTGCCAGAAAAGGTCAAGTCTCTTATAGCATGGACGACCGCAATGGCCCTGACTCTTATGATTGCTCAAGTTCAATCTACTACGCTCTATTGAGTGGAGGAGCCGTCTCGGCTGGTTGGGCAGTTAATACAGAGTATGAGCATGATTGGCTCAAAAAGAACGGATATGAGCTCATCGCTGAGAACACTCCATGGGATGCTCAACGTGGAGATATCTTCATTTGGGGGCGTCGTGGATATTCTAGCGGTGCTGGTGGCCATACTGGTATTTTTGTGGACAGTGATAACATTATCCACTGCAACTATCGTTTCGACGGTATCACGGTCAATGACCACGACGACATTTGGCTCTACGCAGGACGACCTTACTATTATGTGTATCGCTTGACTAATCCATCTGCAGCTGCTGAAGAAGTAAAAACTGGTTGGCAAAATGACGATAATGGTTACTGGTTCGTTCGTGTTAACGGCTCTTATCCAAAAGACCAATTTGAGTACATTGAAGAGAACAAGTCATGGTTCTACTTCGATAGCCGTGGATATATGTATTCTGAACGCTGGCTCAAGCACACAGACGGTAAATGGTACTGGTTTGATAAAGACGGGTACATGGCCACATCCTGGAAGAAGATCAACGGGAAATGGTATTACTTCAATCGTGATGGCTCTATGCATACTGGATGGGTTAAATACTACGAAAGATGGTATTACCTCAATTCTGAAAATGGGGACATGGTATCGAACGCATTTGTGCCTTATAACGGCGGATACTACCTCATGCTCGAAGATGGTCGATTGGCTGAGAAAGAAAGCTTCAACATCGAGCCAGATGGGCTCATTACCACAAAATAATTTTTTTAAAATAGAAAGGAAATTTTCTAAAATATTGTTCTAATTGTTTAACCGCAGGCTTATGCTTGCGGTTTTTTGTTTGCTCTGGAAAGGTTGGATTTAAAATCCAAGCTATTTCTCTGAAAGTAATTTCAGAATAAAAAAGTAATGATTTTTTCACTACTTTTTTTAATTTCTTACGAATAGATAAGTAGGAGGAAGAAAATATGAACATTTTGAAGATTGAAATTGCAAGCATAGAGCAGACTGATTTAGGTTTTGAGCATTGGGTAAATGTGACTTACCAGGTGCCGATTTTGAAAAATGAATATACAGTCAAGCTGTTGCTGTTCATGGAATGCAAGATAGAGGACCAAGAGGTTATTGAGTACCTGGTATCAACCTGGAAGTATCGTGATCTCGTGTTGCATTCAGTGCGGATGTATGAGATGGAATCGGACAAGACATAAGGCCGTGAGATAATCACGGTTTTTATTTGTCTGAAAATAGCTCTCATGGTATAATAACTTAAAAATAAAATTAGTAAATAACTAATAGGGATACACTAAAGGATACAACAATCCTTTTACAAGCCGGTCTAATAAGGTTTTTATAACTCCCACCGGCTCCATTATGAACAGGTATACAGTAGATTTTTTCCAAATTATATCCTTTGTTGTATCCTTCGTTGTATCCTATTTATTCTAGTGTGTTAGTGGAGAATTACTCAAGAGGCTGAAGAGGACGGTTTGCTAAATCGTTAGGTCGGGTAACTGGCGCGGGGGTTCGAATCCCCCATTCTCCGTTAGATAAACCCAGTGTTTTTCTAAACAACTATCCTTGGAGGTAGTCTCCAAGAGTAAATTTTCATAAAGAGGTGAAACATGAAAAAGATCAAGTTACTAAGTATCTTAGCACTTTCAACAGTTGTCTTGGGTGCATGTTCTGTATTTTCTAATCAGTCATCTGAAGCTTCTTCTGATAACAAGGAGAATACGGAACAAGTTGAGAAGAAAGATGAAGCTGCAGAAGTTAAAGAAAAAGTTACAAAAGATGCTGAGATTCTCTTAGACTCAGTTCTTACTAGCGACTCTGCTCGATTTAAGAAGATTTATGGCGACACTTATGAAAAATGGACTGAGGCAGTATTTGCTGTACAAACAAGTGAAAAAATCAAAGAAGAAGGGCTTTCACCTGCATCTACCTATTCAGTACAATGGCACAAAGATTTCCCTGTAGAAACTCCAGAAGAAACCATTTCAGGTTTCTTGAAGATGAGACGTAGATTATATCAAGATATCGGTTCTTACACTGTTAAAGACGTGAAGGTTGATGAATCAGGAAATACAGCGACTGTTACTTTCAACTCTAAGAAGTTACACTCTAAAGGATTGGCTTCATCTACAAGGGAAGTTCTCACTACTCTTATTGGAGGTGTTGATAACCTAGGTAAATACAATCAAGCTGGTTCAAACGTTGACATCAAGCGTTACCAAACATTGGTTTCTTACTGGATTTTTGAGCATCTATTTAAGAAAGATTTCTCAACCTACAGTGACGTTGACCCTAACTTAGCTCATACACCTTTCACTACTGGTGATTTTGATACTGAAATCAAATTAACAAAGGATAAGGATGGAAACTGGCTGATTTCTCAAGAAGATTACCGTACTTTGGCGACAGAGTTGCTTGATGATACAGAAGGTTATGATAAAATTGTCCGTAAAAACTCAACTAAGTCTAATGATAAATCAACAGACAAGTCTTCTGATAAATCTTCAAACAAATCCACTGATAAATCAACAGACAAATCTTCAGATAAAAAAGATAAAAGCAATATCTAATCACAAGATTTAGAAGAAAAACAAGTAGTCCTAATAAACTACTTGTTTTTTTATGAAATCAAAGTGATTCTAGGATAGGGAAGGATACAGAAAAAAATAGTGTGATAGTTAGAGTAACTCAGCCTTTCATTTCTATGTATTGTTCTTAGAACGATAAAAAAACTGCATTGAGGTGCAGTTTTTCTTTTTTCTACGGAAGACATGGGATTCGAACCCACGCACGCTGTTACACGCCTACCGCGTTTCCAACACGGCCTCTTAAGCCTCTTGAGTAATCTTCCAATACTTACTCAAATAGTCTACCATAAAGCCACTTATCTTGCAATAAAAATTTTGGAAATAAGAAAAATGATAGAAATTGAAAGAAAATGATAAAAAATGCTTGACTTTGATAGAAATTGTGCTAGAATGAATAGTGTAAACGATAACAGGAGGTGATTTGGTGTTAAAAACAGAGAGAAAACAACTGATTTTAGAGGAGTTAAATCAACATCATGTAGTTTCTCTTGAAAAATTGGTTAGTCTATTAGAAACATCAGAATCAACGGTTCGAAGAGATTTGGATGAGCTGGAGGCGGAAAACAAACTTCGCCGTGTGCATGGTGGAGCAGAATTGCCCCACTCCTTGCAGGAAGAAGAAA